>Ga0209579_10004082_pt1 | contig 10280 bp, 12 predicted proteins | sample Coa_R1_2_FD_187152 | JGI IMG/M metagenome (GOLD analysis project Ga0209579, IMG submission 187152) | Surface soil microbial communities from Centralia Pennsylvania, which are recovering from an underground coalmine fire - Coalmine... | ecosystem: Environmental > Terrestrial > Soil >... | reverse complement strand
GAAGGACTCGGAAGTCGTGTTCGCGCCGTACGAGTGGGTGGAGTGGATCAGGGAGGAGCTCGAGGCCGGCGCCTGGAAGGTCATCACCGAGTCGCGCGAGGGCGGCACCGCCGGCATCTTCCGGCCTTCCGGCGAAATGCGGACCGGGCTCGTCGACGAGATCGCACATTCGATCGACTTCCACAACCTCATCTGGGAGGCGCCGACGAAGGCGTCGCAGGCGTGGTTCATCAAGCACTTCGGGCCCGAGGTCAACCTCGGCAACATCCCCCCGGACGAGGTCATCCCGCTGGAGACGCTCCGCCTCGGGCTGCGCGGCGACACGCTGAAGGAGGTGCTGCTCGGTGGCGAGCCTGCTTCAGCTTCCTGACGTCGAGTCGATGACCGCGGAGGAGTCGCTCCTCTGGGCCTACGACCAGTTCGGCGACAAGCTCTGCCTCACGTGCTCATGGCAGAAGCAGTCGTCCGTGCTCGTGCACATGGTGAGCGAGCTCGGCATCGACATTCCTGTCATCGAGCTCGACACGGCGCTGTTCTTCCGCGAGACCTACGAGACGCGCGAGCGGCTCGTCGAGCGCTACGGCCTCGAGCTGATCCGGCCGGAGGTCATCTCCGTCGCCGAGCAGCACAAACAGGAGGGGCCGAACCTGTGGGAGTCGAACCCCGACCGCTGTTGCCATGTGCGCAAGGTGGAGCCGCTCGAGCGCGCGCTGAAGGACTACGACGCGTGGATCTCCGGCATCCGCCGTGAGCAGAGCCTCACGCGCAAGGACGCGCAGCGTGTCGAGTTCAGCGAGCGGTACGAGGTGTGGAAGGTGCAGCCGCTCGTCGACTGGGACGCGAAGCGCGTCGACGCGTACATCCACGTGAACGAGATCCCGTACAACCCGCTGCACGACGCGGGCTATCCGTCCATCGGCTGCATCCCGTGCACGCGGCCGGTGAGCCGCGACGAGGACGAGCGCGCGGGGCGCTGGGCCGACTCGGACAAGATCGAGTGCGGCATCCACACGAAGTGACGGGATTCACCGTGTGGTTCACCGGGCTCTCCGGCTCCGGCAAGACGACGATCTCCGATCTCGTCGCGCCCGAGCTGGAGCGGCGGGGCCTGCTGGTCGAGACGCTCGACGGCGACGTCGTGCGCACGCACCTCACCAGCGGCCTCGGCTTCTCGAAGGCCGACCGCGACACGAACGTCGAGCGCATCGGCTGGGTGGCGTCGCGGCTGACGCGCGCCGGCGCGGCTGTCATTGTCTCGGCCATCTCGCCGTACCGGGAGGCGCGCGGGCGGGCGCGCGAGCTCGTCGAGGAGTTCGGGCCGTTCGTCGAGGTGCACGTGGCCACGCCGGTGGAGGAGTGCGAGCGCCGCGACGTGAAGGGGCTGTACGCGAAGGCGCGTGCGGGCGAGATCGCGGAGTTCACCGGCGTCAGCGACCCGTACGAGGAGCCGGAGGCGCCGGAGCTCCGCATCGACACGACCGAGCGCGACCCGGCCGAGTCGGCTCAGCTCGTGGTCGCCAAGCTCGAGGAGCTCGCGTGCGTGTGAACCTGTCGCACCTGCAGCGTCTCGAGGCAGAGGCGATCGACGTCATGCGCGAGGTCGTCGCCGAGGCCGAGAACCCGGTGATGCTCTACTCGATCGGCAAGGACAGCTCGGTGATGCTGCACCTCGCGCGCAAGGCCTTTGCGCCGGCGCCGCCGCCGTTCCCGTTCCTGCACGTGGACACGACGTGGAAGTTCCAGGACATGTACCGCTTCCGCGAGCGCATGCAGGCCGAGCACGACTTCGACTTACTCGTGCACGTGAACGAGGACGGGCTCGCGCGCGGCATCAACCCCTTCGACAGCGGCTCCGTCGTCCACACCGACGTCATGAAGACGGAGGGCCTGAAGCAGGCGCTCGACAAGTACGGCTTCGACGCCGCGTTCGGCGGCGCGCGCCGCGACGAGGAGCGCTCGCGGGCGAAGGAGCGCATCTTCTCGTTCCGTTCCGCGCAGCACCGGTGGGACCCGAAGAACCAGCGGCCCGAGCTCTGGCGGCTCTACAACGCGCGCCACCGCCGCGGCGAGTCGATGCGCGTCTTCCCGCTGTCCAACTGGACCGAGCTGGACGTGTGGCTCTACATCTATTTGGAGAGTATTCCGATCGTTCCGCTGTACTTTGCCGCCGAACGGCCTATCGTCTGGAGGAACGGGACGATGATCATGGTCGACGACGATCGCATGCCACTCGAGGCGGGCGAGACGCCGGAGCTGCGCACGGTGCGCTTCCGCACGCTCGGGTGCTACCCGCTCACCGGCGCGATCGAGAGCAGCGCGACGACGCTGCCGCAGATCATCCAGGAGATGCTGCTCGCGAAGACGTCCGAGCGGCAGGGCCGTGTCATCGACCACGACGCGTCCGCGTCGATGGAGAAGAAGAAGATCGAGGGCTACTTCTAGTGGCCACGGACCTGATCAGCGAGGACATCCTCGCCTACCTCGACGCGCACGAGCACAAGAGCCTCCTGCGCTTCATCACGTGCGGCTCGGTGGACGATGGCAAGTCGACGCTCATCGGCCGCCTCTTGTGGGAGTCGCAGCTCCTGTTCGAGGACCAGCTGGCGGCGCTCGAGGTGGACTCGCGTCGCGTCGGCACGCAGGGCGACGACCTCGACTTCGCACTGCTGCTCGACGGCCTCGCCGCCGAGCGCGAGCAGGGCATCACCATCGACGTCGCGTACCGGTTCTTCTCCACCGACACGCGAAAGTACATCGTCGCCGACACGCCGGGCCACGAGCAGTACACGCGCAACATGGTGACGGGGGCGTCCACCGCCGACTGCGCGGTCATCCTCGTCGACGCGCGCAAGGGCGTGCTCACGCAGACGCGCCGGCATTCCTATCTCGTGACGCTGCTCGGTATCCGTCACATCGCCGTCGCGGTAAACAAGATGGACATGGTCGACTACTCGGAGGAGCGGTTCGAGGAGATCGAGCGCGAATACCGCGAGTTCGCGGCGCAGCTCGGCGTACACGAGGTGACGCTCATTCCCATGTCCGCGCTGCGCGGCGACAACGTCGTCGACGCGTCCCCGAACATGCCGTGGTACGACGGGCCGACACTCATGGAGTACCTCGAGAAGGTCGAGGTCGACCAGGAGCGGATGCAGGACGCGCCCTTCCGGATGCCGGTGCAGTGGGTGAACCGGCCGAGCTCCGAATTCCGAGGATTTGCAGGGACGATTGCCGGCGGGTCCGTCGCTCCCGGCGACCGCGTCGTCGTCCTCCCGCGCGGCCAGGAGACGTCCATCGCGCGCGTCGTCACCTTCGACGGCGACCTCGAGCGCGGCGTCGCAGGGCAGGCGGTGACGCTCACGCTCACCGACGAGGTCGACGTCAGCCGCGGCGACGTGATCGCGCCCGTCGCCGACCCGCCGCCGGTCGGCGACCAGTTCGAGGCGACGGTCGTATGGATGGCGGACGAGCCGCTCTTGCGCGGACGCACGTATCTCATGCGGGTCGGCACGAAGACTGTCGCCGCGACGGTCGCGCCGCTCAAGTACAAGCTCGACGTCGACACGCTCGACCGCATCGCCGCGAACCATCTCGAGCTGAACGCTATCGGGGTCGTCAACCTCGAACTGTCCGAGTCGATCGCGTTCGACCCGTACGCCGAGAACCGCGACACGGGCGGCTTCATCCTCATCGACCGGATCACGAACGCCACCGTCGGCGCCGGGCTGCTCCATTTCGCGTTGCGCCGGTCGCACACGGTGCCGTGGCAGACGCTCGAGGTCGACCGCGAGGCGCGCGCGAAGGCGAAGGCGCAGCGGCCTTTCGTCGTCTGGCTCACCGGCATTCCGGGGGCAGGCAAGTCGTCGATCGCAAACGCCGTCGAGCGCCGCCTGCACGCGCTCGGCCGGCATACGTACCTCCTCGACGGCGCCAATCTCCGCCACGGCCTCAGCAAGGACCTCGGCTTCACGCCCGCCGATCGCGCGGAGAACAACCGCCGCGCCGGCGAGGTGGCGAAGATCCTCACCGACGCGGGGCTCGTCGTCATCGCCGCGTTCGTGTCGCCGTTCCGCGCCGACCGCGAGACGGTGCGATCGCTCTTCGACGAAGGCGAGTACGTCGAGGTGTTCGTCGACCTTCCCGCGGACGTCGCCGAGCAGCGGGACACGAAGGGCCTGTACGCGAAGGCGAACATCGGCGCGTACGAGTCCCCAGAGAGCCCGGACGTCCATCTGGACATGACGGCGCTCGACGTCGAGGCGGGAGCGAACCGCATCGTCGAGCTGCTCGAGGAACGGGGCCTCCTGTGACCTGGCAGTTCGTCGTCGCGGGACTCGCCGTCGGCGTGCTCGTGGGCATGACCGGCATGGGCGCCGGCTCGCTCATGACGCCGATCCTCATCTTCGTCTTCGGCTTCAACCCGGCGACGGCGATCGGGACCGACATCCTCCACGGCGCCGTCTTCAAGTCGGTCGGCGGCATTCGCCACTACAAGCTCGGCACGGTCCAGGCGAAGCTGTCCGGCTGGATGTTCCTCGGCAGCGCGCCCGCGTCGCTGCTCGGCGTCGCGCTCGCGAGCTACCTCAAGCGGACGTACGGGAGCGGCGTGCAATCGACGGAGGGCTACGTCCTCGGCGGCGCGCTGCTGCTCGGCGCGCTCGGCATGCTCGCGAAGAGCGTCATCCGCGTGCGCGAGGCGCCCGACGAGCCGTTCGTCCTTCGCGGCCGCGACAAGGTCGCCGCCGTGCTCATCGGCCTCGCCGGCGGCTTCATCGTCGGGCTCACCTCCGTCGGCAGCGGCGTCTTCTTCGGGCTGACGATGCTCATCGTCTTCCCGCTGCGCGCGCACAAGGTGGTCGGCACCGACATCCTCCACGCCGCCGGGCTGCTCTGGGTGGCGGGCATCGGCCACTTCATCGCCGGCAATGTCGACCTGCACGCGGTCGGCTGGCTCCTCATCGGCTCGATCCCCGGCGTCCTCGCCGGCAGCCAGTTCAGCATCCATGTCGGCGACCGGATGCTCCGCATCCTCCTGTCGCTCGTGCTCTTCGCCTCCGGGGCGAAACTCGTCGACCCGAACGGCAACAGCTGGATCGCGGTAGCCGGCGCCTACGTCGTCTTCACAGCCGCGACGCTCGGCGCCGTTCGGCTGCGGGACAACCTCCGGATTGCCTCGGTCGCGCGCATAGACTGACGCCGCTTTGCAGCGGATTCTCTCGACGGGGGTGCTCGTCGGCCTGCTCGTGGCGACGGCGGCAGCCTTCGCAATCACCGAGCGGCTGAAGCTCACGAAGAGCCCGATCATCGGCACGAAAGTGCTGCGGACCTACGTCTCGCCGCATGCGCACACCAGCGCGGCGATCTCCGTCCGCTTCCGCCGCGCCGACCGGGTGACGATCTCGATCCTCGACTCGCACCGGCACGCGGTGGACACCCTCGCCACGCGGGAGCGCGTTCCGCGCGGCCGCAAGACGTTCGTCTGGAACGGGCTCACCGACACGGGCGCCCGGGCGGACGACGGGACGTACCGCATGGAGGTGCACTTCGCCAACCAGAAGCGGACGATCCTCATCCCGAACCCGCTCGTCGTCGAGTCGAAGCTCCCGGCGGTGCTCGACGCCGGCGTCACGCCGAAGGCGTTCTCGCCCGACGGCGACCACCAGTTCGACACGGTCGAGATCCACTACAAGCTGAGCGAGGACGCGCACGCGCTCGTCTCGGTGAACGGGACGCGCATCATCCGCGGCCGTTCGCACCGGACGGCGGACAAGGTGTCGTGGGGCGGCAAGGTGAACGGCAAGCTCCTCGCGCCCGGCCGGTATGTCCTCACCATCGGCGCCGTCGACCTCGCCGGCAACACGGCGACGAAGGTGCTGCACGTCGCGGTCACGATCCGCTACATCGCGCTCGCCGCGAAGCGCGTCGTCGTACACGGCGGCGCGCGCTTCCGCATCGACGTCTCCACCGACGCGAAGCGCTACAGCTGGATGCTCGGGGCGCGGTCCGGGAAGGCGTCGGGCCGCCGGCTGACGCTCACTGCGCCGAAGGCCGCCGGGAGCTACCGGCTCACCGTGACCGAGCGAGGACACTCCGCCGCGGCGACGGTGGTCGTCAGGTGATCGGCCTCGCGCGGCTCGCCGCGCCGGTCGCGTGTCTCGGGCTGGCGCTGCTGCTGCTCGCGCGCACCCGCCGCGACCGGCTGGCGGGGCTCGGCTTCGCCGCGCTCGGCGCGTGCATGCTCGCCGCCGCGCTCGCGCCGCACGACTACGGCGAGGCGGTGGGCGGGACGTTCGCCGGCCTCGCGCTCGCCGCCGGCCTCGCCGTCGCCTTCGGCCGGTGGCCCTGGCTCATGCCGATCCTCGCGCTCGCGTGCATTCCGATCCGGATCGGCTGGCTCCACCACCAGCTGCTCGTCCCGCTCTACGTCGTCGTCCTCGCCGCGGCGATTCGGATCGCGTGGCAGATCGCGCATCGCGACGTGCGGGAGCGGGAGCTGCGCGCGATCTCGTGGCCGCTCGCGCTCTATCTCGCGTGGGTCGGTCTCTCGCTCGGCTGGACGCAGGACGCGCACACGGGCGCGATCGAGGTGCTCGCCTTCTACGTCCCGTTCACGATCCTCGCGCTCGCGGTCGCCCGGCTCCCGTGGCAGCGGCTCGGCCTCTGGGCGCTGTACACGGAGCTGACGGTGATGGGGATCGTCTTCTCGGTCGTCGGCTTCTACCAGTACGAGACACGCAACGTGTTCGAGAACCCGAAGGTGATCATCTCGAACGCGTACGCGGCGTTCTTCCGCGTCAACTCGGTGTTCTGGGACCCGTCCATCTACGGACGCTTCCTCGTCGTCGCGATGATCCCGAGCATCGTCCTCATCGTGCTCGGACGGTGGGTGCGCGTCGCGCTGGCCGCCGCCGCGGCGCTCGTCGTCATCTGGTTCGGCCTGCTCATCTCGTTCTCGCAGTCGAGTTTCGCCGCACTCGTCGTCGCCGTCATCCTCGTCGCATTCGTGGCGTGGCGGTGGAAGGCGTTCATCGCGGTCGGGCTCGCCGTCGTCGTCCTCGGCGGCCTGGCGGTGGCGCAGCCGACGGTGCGGCGGTCGCTCGAGCACCACACGAAGGCCGGCCTGAACAGCGCGTCGAGCGGCCGGTACAGCCTCGTCGCGAACGGGATTCGCATCGCCGTCGCGCATCCGGTGCGCGGAGTCGGCGTCGGCGGATTCCAACATGCGTACGCTAGGCGCGTGCAGCGGCTTCACGGCAAGAAGAACCTGAAGACGGCGGCGTCCCACGACACGCCGGTGACCGTCGCGGCCGAAACCGGCATCGTCGGCTTCGCGCTCTTCCTGTGGCTCATCGTGGCGTGCGCGAGCGACGTGCTGCGAACCCGGCGGCTCGTCCCGCTCGCCGCCGGTGTCGCGCTTGCGGCCATACTCGTGCACTCGCTCTTCTACAACGACCTGTTCGAGGACCCGACCACGTGGCTCCTGCTCGGGATGGTCGCGTTCGCACTACCCCCGAGGGCGAAGCCCGCGCCGCCGCCGCCGGCGGTCGAGCAGCGCGAGGCGGTGCCGGTGTGATCGAGCAGTGGAAGCGCGCGCTCGTCCTCGCGCCGCACACCGACGACGGCGAGTTCGGCTGCGGCGGGACGATGGCGCGGCTCGTCGAGGCCGGCTGCGAGGTGCGCTACGTCGCGTTCTCGATCGCGACGAGGTCGCTGCCTGACGGCTTCGCCCCGGACACGCTCGCGCGCGAGGTTCGCGAGGCCACCGCCGAGCTCGGCATCCCCGCGGAGCAGCTCACCGTGCATGACTTCGACGTGCGCACGTTCCCCGAGCGGCGGCAGGAGATCCTCGAGGAGCTCGTGGCGCTGTGGGAGGACTGGAAGCCGGACGTCGTCTTCCAGCCGAGCCTGCACGACATCCACCAGGACCACCAGACGGTGGCGCAGGAGGGCCTGCGCGCGTTCAAGCGCACGACCATCCTCGGCTACGAGATCCCGTGGAACAACTTCGACTTCGCGTACCAGTGGTACGTCTCGCTCGACAAGCGGCATCTGGCGCGCAAGGTGGCGGCGTTGGAGAAGTACGCCTCGCAGCAGCACCGCCGCTACGCGAACCCCGAGTACGTGTGGAACGTCGCGCGCACGCACGGCATCAACGTGAACCGCGAGTACGCCGAGGTGTTCCAGGTGTATCGCGTCATCACGTGAGCGGCGACGAGGAGGTCGTCCCGGTCCTCCGGGTCGAGGACGCCGACCGCGCGGTCGCGTGGTACGCCCGCCTCGGCTTCGAAGAGGAGTGGCGGCATCAGTTCGAGCCGAACTTCCCGTGGTTCGTGTCGATCGCGCGGGGACGCGTGCGCATCTATCTCTCCGAACACGCCGGCGACGCCCGGCCGGACACGCTCATCCACCTCTACGTGAACGACATCGATGCCGTGTCGCTCGAGTTCGGTGAGCCGGTGGACGAGGAGGGCCTCGCCGGCCGCGAGGTCGACATCGCCGATCCCGACGGCAACCGCCTGCGGATCGCGACACGCCGCTAGGCGTCCATGTACCGGCCGCAGAGCTCGCACATCACCGCGTAGCGCTTCGCGCCCGAGGGCGTGACCGCGATCTGCTTCTTCACGAGCCGGTGCCGGCACGCGTTCACGACGGGCAGGCGGGGCGGGAGCGGCGGCAGCTCCGGCATGTGGCGGACCGCACCGCCGACGGCCGGGCACGCCTCGACGTGCTCGGCCCAGACCAGATGGGCGGGCTGGCTCGTGATCGCGAGCCAGCCGCACGACTCACATGCGATCTCGATCACTCATCCCCACGGTACGCCGTGCCGATACCTCGAGAGAGATGTCCAGGATCCTCGGCCTCCCGGCACTGCTCATCGCGCTCGTCATCGGCGGCGTCCTCGTCGCCAAAGACATGAAGTCCAACAGCCCCGCGTCGGCGACCGTGGCGCAGGAGATCCAGCAGGCGCAGGTCAACGTGGCGGCGACGAACTTCCAGGGCGCGGACGCGCAGATGGGCGCGATCTACGCGCAGAGCGGGACGTACGCGGGCGCCGCACTGCCCGCGAGCTTCGGCGTCGTCCTCGTCCGCGCCGACGCGACCTCGTACTGCCTGCAGACGACCTCGGCGAGCGAGCACGAGGTCGGCCCCGGCGGACAGGTGCAGCACGGCGGCTGCTAGCCGCTTGACGAACGGGCCGCGATCTGAAAGATTCATCGGGCCAAGTCCCTGTGGGCCCTCGGGTTCACGGGGACTAGGCATTTTTGGGGCAGAATTCCGGCATGCGCGTGGTCGCCTCCGACGCCGCGGTCGACCTCATCGACGAGCGCGGCGGACGCCTGTACGTCTGGCCGAAGACGTCTCGCTGCTGCCGGCCGGGGACGTTCCTCGTCACCTCCGAGGTGGCCAAGTCGGGCACCTCGTTCCGGCAGGTCGACAGCGAACAGTTCGAGCTGTACGTGCCGGAGCGGCTGTCGCCGCTGCCTGACGAGCTCCACGTCGAGGTGCGCCGTTTTCCGCGCCGCGTCGAGGCGTACTGGAACGGCTGCGCGTGGATCGTCTAGAGCACGAGCTCGGCGAGCACCTGCAGCGCCTCCGGCTGCGATGACCCGACGATGATCGTCGTCACCGGCGTCTCACGCCACGCGGCGAGCCGGTCGGCGATGCGCTCCTTCGGTCCGACGAGCGCCACCGCGTCGACGAGCTCGTCCGGCACCGCCGCGATCGCCTCGCGCTGGTGACCGCCGAGGTAGAGCTCCTGGATCCGCTCGGCGGCGTCCTCCCAGCCGTACCGGCGCGCGAGCGCGTTGTAGAAGTTCTGCCCCTTCGCGCCCATGCCGCCGACGTAGAGCGCGAGGTGCGGCTTCAACGAGTCGCGCAGCGTCTGAACGTCGTCGCCGACGAGCACCTGCACCGTCGGCGCGATCTCGAAGCCGGCCGGTGGCGCGGGAAACGCGTCGGCGAACCGTTCCGGGTCGACGAAGATCGGCAGCCACCCGTCGGCGATCTCGTACGCCAGCGCGACGTTCTTCGGGCCGATGGCGGCGAGATAGATGGGGATGTCGGCGCGGAGGGGACGCAGCATCAGCTTCAGCGGCTTCCCGAGGCCGGTCGCGCCCGGCCCGTCGTACGGGATGCGGTACTGCTCGCCCTCGTGCTCGATCGTCTCGCGCCGTAGGGCCGCTCGCACGATCTCGACGTACTCGCGCGTCTTCCCGAGCGGCTTCCCCCACGGCTCGCCGTGCCAGCCCTCGACCACCTGCGGCCCGGAGGTCCCCAGCCCG
>Ga0209579_10004078_pt1 | contig 10282 bp, 7 predicted proteins | sample Coa_R1_2_FD_187152 | JGI IMG/M metagenome (GOLD analysis project Ga0209579, IMG submission 187152) | Surface soil microbial communities from Centralia Pennsylvania, which are recovering from an underground coalmine fire - Coalmine... | ecosystem: Environmental > Terrestrial > Soil > Unclassified... | reverse complement strand
CCGGAGAACCGGCTCTGGGCACACCGGCGTCCGCTGCAACTCGAAGCCGAGAGTCTGCGCGATTCGATCCTGGCCGTGAGTGGTTCGCTCAACCGGCAGATGTTCGGGCCTCCCGTGCGGCCGCCGATTGCTCCCGAAGCCATAAATTCCCGCTCCGCCGACCACTGGCCGAAGGACGCCGTTGACGGTCCCGAAACATGGCGCCGCAGTGTGTACGTGTTTGCCAAGCGCTCAATCCGCCTGCCCATGCTGGAAACTTTCGACGAGCCGGACTGGAACACCAGTTGCGGCCGCCGTGTGCCGACCACGGCTCCGACGCAAGCGCTGATGTTGATGAACGACAGCTTCGTGCGCGAGCAAGCTGGGCGCTTCGCCAGGCGAGTTGCCTCCGATGCGCCCGAAAACGCGGCGACTCAAATCCAGCGCGCGTACGAATTGGCGCTGGGGCGCGGTGCCAGCCAGACGGAGGTTCAATCCGCGTTGCGTTTCCTGAGCACGGGATCGCTTACGGATTTGTGTCACGTGCTGTTTACGCTGAACGAATTCATGTTCGTGGATTGAAGTGAATATGACCCACCGCATTCTCACCAGCAGCCGCAGAGAATTCCTGCAAAAGGCGGGCGCGGGATTTGGAATGGTCGCGCTGGCCGATCTGTTGCAGCAGGAGAAATTGCTGGCCGAGGATCCGGTCAACCCGCTGGCCGTTAAACCGGCGCACTTCGCAGCACGCGCCAAGTCGGTCATCTGGTTGTTCATGGAAGGCGGGCCCAGCGCCTGCGACACTTTCGATCCCAAGCCCGAACTGGAAAAGCATGCTGGCCAGCGGCCCAAACAGGCGATGTCCACCTTCTTCGGGAATCCCGGCCCGCTGCTGAAATCGCCATTCACATTCCGGCAGCACGGCCAGTGCGGCGCCTGGGTGAGCGACGCGCTGCCTCACATCGCGCGTCATGTCGATGAGATTGCATTCATCCGATCCTGCTGGGCGGAATCTCCCAGCCACGGCCCGGCCATGTATCAGATGAACACCGGAATGGTGCGCACTGGATTTCCCAGCGCGGGCGCATGGGTGCTTTATGGCTTGGGTACGGAGAATCAGGATCTGCCCGGCTTCGTCGTGCTGCAGAACAGCACGGGGAGTAAAGGCGGCCCGCAAAACTGGGGCTCCGGATTCCTGCCCGGCGTCTATCAGGGAACCACTTTCCGTGCCAAGGGAGTTCCGCTGTTGAACCTCAACCGGCCGGATAGCATTAGCGAACCAGAGCAGCGCCGTATGCTGGATCTTGCGGCACAACTCAACGAGCAGCATCGCCTGGCGCATCCCGCCGAACCCGACTTGCAGGCTCGCATTCAAAGCTATGAACTGGCTTTTCGCATGCAGTGGAAGGCGCGGGAAGCGGTCGACATCGCGAGCGAGCCGGAGCCCATGCGCGCGCTCTACGGATTGGACCAGGAGAAAACCCGGCCGTTCGGCGAAAAGTGCCTGCTCGCGCGGCGTTTGGTCGAGCGCGGAGTTCGCTTCGTGCAGGTTTATTGCGACAACGAATGGGATGCGCACAGCAAAATCGAGCGCAATCATAGCGACCGCTGCGCGGAAACGGATCAGGGCGTGGGTGCGCTGCTCACCGATCTGAAGGCGCGCGGATTGCTGGATAGCACGCTGGTGATCTGGGGCGGCGAGTTCGGGCGGATGCCGGTGTCGGAGTCGGGCGATGGGCGGGATCATAATCCGCATGGATTCCTGACCTGGATGGCGGGCGGCGGTGTTCGCGGCGGCGTCAGCTATGGCAGCACCGATGAAATTGGCTACCGGGCTGTCGAGAATCCGGTCTCAGTGCATGATATTCATGCGACGGTCCTGCATCTGATGGGCATGGATCACGAGCAGCTCACTTATCTCTATAACGGCCGGCGATTCCGCTTGACCGATGTCTCGGGGAATGTGCTGCGCGACATCCTGGTATAAGCTGATGACGAGCTTGACGGATTTCCGCCTGGACGAAGCCATCGCCGTTCTCAGCCGCACTCCCGCAACCCTCGACGCTCTGCTGCGTGGGCTCCCCGAAACCTGGGTGCGTAGCAACGAAGGCAAAGATACCTGGAGCGCATTCGACATCATGGGCCACATGATCTTCGTCGACCGCACCGACTGGATGCCGCGGGCTCGCATCATCCTCGAGCACGGCGAGGCGCGGCCCTTCGATCCCCTGGACCGCTTTGCGCAGTTGCGGGAGAGTAAGGATCAGCCGTTGGAGCAGCTCTTGGACGAATTCGGGCGCCTGCGAAAAGAGAATCTGGCCGCGCTGCAGGCGCTGAATTTACAGCCCGAAGACTTAGCCCGGCGGGGAACGCATCCCGCGCTGGGTCCGGTGACGCTAGGGGAGCTGCTGGCGGCTTGGGTCGTTCACGACCTCACCCATTTGCATCAGCTATCCCGCGTGATGGCGCACCAGTATCGTCACGCGGTGGGTCCGTGGAGCGCGTATCTGGGAGTGTTGCAGTGCGCGGGCCACAACAGCGCTCCCTAAGCAGTCGGGTCCGGCCGGCGCAGAGGCATCAAGTGCCGCAGCCGAATATCTCGCAGATACAGACCGGCCCAAGCGACAATACCGAGCACGAGTGGCGTCAGAAACCCCGGGTCTCCGACGCGTGCGTGCGTTGCCACGGCGCCTCCTAAATAACCAGTGACCAAGACGGCGCCTAGAAACGCGGTGCGCGGTATGGCATAGAGCAGCGCGCAGGCAATCTCCACTATGGCAAGAGGAAGAAGATGGCTTTCGGAGTATCCAAATTTGTGCACGAACATGTCTACTGCCTCTGGCGGCCGGCTGAGCTTAATCGCGGCGCTTAGCAGCATCATCAGGACGGGAACGGCGGAAAGTATTCGGCCAGTCCAGATCACCCGCTTTGCCGAACGACTCGCGTTCATGAGGTCTTCTCCTGGAACAACAGCGATGCGAACTCGGCCAGATTGCGCCGCCAGACCATCCAGGTATGCGCACCCGCCGTTTCGATTGGTGTGTGACGGATGTCTCTGGACTTCAGCCAGTCGCGGAATTTGCGGTTGACTTCGATCAGCCGGTCGTCTGTACCGCAAGCGATCCAGAGAAGGCGCAGTTTGCCGTTGGCTTTGGCGTCGAGATTCGGGAAGGCTGCGTTGAAGTCTTCGTTCAGGCCGCCGGAGCTGAAGGCGCCGATCCACGCGAACCGGTCCAGGGCGTTCAACCCAACCTGCAGCGACTCGGCCCCGCCCATGGACAGCCCCGCAATGGCGCGCGCGTTCCGGTCGCTCGAAACGCGATACGTCTTCTCCACTTGCGGGATCACTTCGGTGAAGAGCGCATCGCGGAATTTGTCTACGTTGCGCTGGCGCAGGGCCGGGTCGCGAAGGGGCGGGGCAGAGCGAGACACGATCTCAGGCGCGCCATAGCCCAGCGTCATCACGATCAGCATGGGTTTCGCCTTGCCCTGTGCGATCAGGTTGTCGAGAATCACGTGAGCCCGGCCGACCGCGCTCCATCCGCTGGCGTCATCGCTGAACCCGTGCAGCAGATACAGCACCGGGTACAGTTTGCGCGCGCCGGGATCGTAACCAGGAGGAGTGTAGACGTAATAGTCGCGATCGTCGCCGACAACCCCCGAGCGGTAGAAGTGATGATGAATGGTCCCATGCGGAAAGTCGTTTGTTTCCCACGGCAGCGAACCGGGGCCCGGCACATGCACGACGCTCTGCGCATTGAGCAAGTTGGGCTTCATGGCGGGATTGTAAGGATCGATCAGACTCACGCCATCGGCCACAAAAACGTAGCCGTAATAATCCGGCTCGAGCGGATCGGTCGTAACACTCCACACGCCTTGTTCATCTCGCTGCATAGGCACGCGCGGGGCGCCCTCGCGAGCAAGCAGAACCTCTTTGGCGTTGGGATCGCGGAACCGGAAAGTCACGCGGTTGCCGGTCTGCACCTCCGGCGATTGCAGCGGCGGAGGCGGTGTCTGCGTCCAACAGGGAACGACGCCTATGGCGAGAAACAGAAGAACAGTTCGGTTCATGGATATAGCCTTTGATACTGATGAACATTCTTTTCCAGCGGATTCAGAAAGTCCACCCGGGATCAAAGGTGAGCTTCAACTGTTCAGGGATCTATTCCCAGCGGAGAGCGCACATGGGATCAACCATCGTCGCGCGGCGTGCCGGGATGTAACCGGAAAGAATCGCCACTAGCGCGATACCGGCGGTCGAGATTGCAATGGTGAGCGCGTCATTGGGCTCGATGCCGTACAGTTGCGATTTCGCGAACCGCGTCAACGCCAGGGCCGCGGGCAGCCCAATGGCGATGCCAATGCCGGCGAGCAGCAGAACTTCCTTCATCACCAGCCAAATCACGTCCGATGCCGCGGCGCCCAGGGCCATCCTCACGCCGATCTCGCGGGTTCTCATCGCCACCGTGTAGGCCATTACCCCGTACAATCCGATCGCAGCGAGTAGCGTGGCAAGAATGCCGAACCCGCTCGACAGCGTCGCCACCAGGCGTTCGGTGATCAGCGATTCCTCCTGCTGAACTTCCAGAGTCTTCATCTGGGACACCGGAAGATTTGCATCCAGGCCGTTCACCACCTGCCGAATACTGGAAAACGCCTGCTCCGGCTGGCGCGACGTGCGTACATACGCCATCATCCCGATCACGAACTCGACCTGGTTATAAGGCCGGTAGACCAGCAAGGGAACTTCGTCGCGCATGCTTTCATACTTCGTGTCGCGCACAACGCCGATGATCTCCACATCCAGCTTCGTCCCAGGGTCGCCGCCCATGCCGATGTGCCGTCCAACCGCGATACCGTCCTTGAAATAGCGCTTGGCGAATTTGTCATTGACGATGCAGACCTTGGGCGCGCCATTGGCGTCGGTCATCCGAAAATCGCGCCCCTGCAGGATCGGAATGTTCAGGGTCTTGAAGTAATTCGGGGTAATGAACTGCATGTGCGGGTCCGGGGTCTCCGTCGGCTTATGCGCGAAGCCCTCGATGCTGACGCTCTGATCCCATTCGTCGCCCGTAAGAATCGCCATGACGGCGAGAGCAGACGATTCCACCCCTGGGACCGCGTCCAGATTCTCCCGGAGCTGGCGATAAAAATCCAGGCTTCGTTCGGGCTGGTAACCGCTCCTCGCCGGATTCATCTCAAATTCCACCAGGTTGGCGGTCTGAAACCCGGGATCGAGATCCTTCAGATTTTTCAGGCTGCGAATGAATAACCCCGCGCCGATAAGCAGAAGCAGAGAGAGCGTCACCTGGGCCGCAACCAAAGCCTTGCGCAATCCGACCGACGAACCGCCGGCAATTGAGCCGACCTGGTCTTTCAAAGTTTGCGCCAGTTGCGGGCGCGTCGATTGCAGCGCCGGGATCAGGCCGAAAATCACTCCGGTCAGCAGGGAAACGGCCAGGCTGAAAAGCAGAATCCGCAGATCGGGCGTGGTCGAAATCGTGATGGCGCTGTCGCCGGTGGGAAGAAATGCCACCAGGGCGCGGTCCATCCACATTGCAAGCGCCACGCCCGCAACGCCTCCCGTCAAGGCCAACAGAAGACTCTCCACCAACAATTGCGAAACGATCCGGGAGCGGCTGGCTCCCAAGGCGAGCCGCACCGCGATTTCCTTCTGCCGGGCCGTGGCTCGTGCGATAAGCAAATTCGCGACATTGGCGCACGCGATCAGCAGCACCAGCCCCACAATGGCCGTCAGCACCAGCAGCGGGCTCGAGAACTGGCGCCGCAAGTTAGAATCGCCCTTCGCGGCGGGCAATAAATCCATCCACATCGTGAGGAATCGCTGCCTGGTTTCCGGAGCTGCGTGGGCAAACTCTTTTTCCTGTACCTCCATCTCGAGCATCTGGTGGAAATAGGGTTGGAGCGCGGCTTTGGCCTGCGCCAACGTGACACCCGGCTTCAACCGGGCGAACACATTCACCCATCGTCCGCGCCGCGACTTGAAGTTATAACTGAAACTGCTGCCGACCTGGTCCATCTCCGCCTTCATCATGATCGGCACACGGATTTGGGGAGAGGTTCCGGGATCGGTCCCGTCGAAGCCGGCCTGGCTCACCCCTATGATGGTGAGAGGATATCCATTCACCAGCACTCTTTTTCCGATGACATCGGGCTTTCCTGCATAACGGTTCAGCCAGTAGCGGTAGCTGATGACGGCATAGGGTGCTCCGCCCGGAGTCTTGTCATCTTCGGCGCTGAACACGCGCCCCAGCGCCGCGCCCACGCCCAGCACCTGGAAAAAGCTCCCCGAAACCAACTCGCCATCCACGCGCTCGGTCCGGCCCTCCGAGCTCACGCTCATCGAGGTAGTCCATTTGCACAGCATTCCGCTGAAGACCTGGTTGTGGTCGCGGAAATCCTCATACATCGGATAGGAGATCTTGTAGCGCCCATTGTTGCTGCCGTAATGCGGTCCGCGGCCCCACAGGAGCACGAGCTGTTGCGGGTCTTTGACGGGAAGCAAGCGGAGAAGTACCTGGTCCACCAAAGTGAAGATCGCCGTATTCGCGCCGATTCCGAAAGCCAGGGAAAGCACCGCAACTAGAACAAATACCGGTGACTTACGGAAGGTTCTTAAGGCGTAACGTAGATCCTGTGCCAGCCAGCCCATAACCACTCATACTCCTTCTCCCCTGAAACGTTACAACTCGGGAAAAGTTCCTCCGGATTCAGCACGATTCCACCTGAACCGTGTATTCCGGATGATGGATGCTAACGCTGCCAGCCCTCGGATCGCGCAAGAATGCGGTTGCCTGCCTGGCTTTTCCGGCGGCGGCTTACTGCCGGTTCAATTCGTGCTGCCCAGTGCGAAGGACAAAATGTTCCCGCCCGCCGTGATGGCGATGTACTGGCGTCCGTTCACCATGTAAGTCATGGGAGAAGCTCTCCACGACTCGCTGGCCTTGAACGTGGACAATACTTTTCCGCTCTTTACGTCCACCGCGGCAAAGCGGCCGCCGGTCTCGCCGTAGAAAAGAAGGCCGCCTGCGGTGGTAAGCACGCCTGAATAGTTCGCCTCCTGCGGTCCGACCTGCGGGATCTCCCAAACCATCTCGCCGGTCTCGATGTTCAAGGCGCGAAGATACTTCAACCCGGAATCGGATGGCACGTGATAACCTTCATAACCGCCGCGCTGCGACTGCGTATAGATACTGCAATCCTCGACCGCCATCACATAAAACAGTTTTGTTCCCGGATGGAACGATGTGGCGTACCAGTTCGTCGCGCCTCTCACTGAGGGACAAGTCTTGACTCCGGCCTTGGTCGGCTGATTGGCGGGCAGTAATTGCGGCTTGCCATCCGGACCAATGCCGCTCGCCCAGTTCATCTTTTTCACAAAAGGCTTGCCGAGCAGGAATTCGCCGTTGGTGCGGTCGAGCACGTACATGAAGCCGTTCCGATCGGCTTTCAGCAGCAGTTTTCGGTCGCGTCCGCGGTACGCTGTATCCACGAGAACGAATGGCTCGGTCGCGTCCCAGTCGTGAAGATCGTGAGGAGTGAACTGGTAGTGCCAGCGTAGCTTGCCAGTCTTCGGATCCAAAGCGAGGACACAATTGGTGTAGAGATTCGCGCCGATGCGTTCGTCTCCGTCGGTGGCGGGAAATGGGTTTCCAACCGCCCAGTAGAGGGTATCCGTCTCGACATCATAGGAGCCTGTAAGCCACGTCGCCCCACCGCCGGTGGCGATGGCATTGCCAATCCATGTTTCTGAGGCCGGTTCTCCAGCATTAGGAATAGTCCAGAAGCGCCAGGCCAACTCGCCGGTTGTGGCTTTATAAGCCGCTAGAAATCCGCGTAGAGGGGCATCGCCGCCGCCGATACCCGAAATCACCAGGTCGCCCACCACCAGCGGAGCCGATGATGCGATGAAGCGCCCCTTCGTTACCGGCATGTTGACATCCCACATCACACTCCCGGTCAGGCGATTGAGGCAGATCAGATGAGCGTCGGCCGTCGCATAAAACACGCGATCGCCGAGAAGAGCTACGCCGCGATTCGCTTCGGCGGATTTGCTGCCGCTCGCGTAGCACCAGATTTCACGCCCAGTCTGTGAATCGAGCGCGCAAACCTGGCCGCGCCCGGTCACATACATCACGCCATCCGAAACCAGGGGTGTCGTTTCCAAACCGGTGCCGTTGAGCGCATGGACCCACTGCAGTTGCAGGCGGCCCACGTTGGTGGTGTTGATCTGATCGAGCGCGCTGTAGCGATTGCCGCCGGGGTCCCCATTATAGGTCGGCCACTCACCCAGCTTCGGCCTGGTGACGGCCGCGATGGCTTCCTTGGAGATGGGCTCTGTTTCGCTCGCCAGCGCCCCGGGAGAAATTCCACCCAGACTGCTGAGGTATGCCAGCAGATTCTGTCGTTCACCGGCGCTCGCCTTCAGGGGAGGCATGTACGACTGTGGTTCGCGCGTGACCTCCTGGTAGTCGGTGTCCGTGAGCAGGTGGATGCGGCCGTCGAAAGTCTGTAATTGCAAGTCGTGTTCCGCGCGACTGCGGGCGAATCCGCGCAGCGTCGAGCCGTTGCGCAGCCGCACATTAACCACCGCCCAGGATTCGTCCGGGCAAAAGGCCCAAGGCGGACAGCTCGCCGTGGTGTGCATTCCCATTTGCGCGGTTGGATTCTCCAGCGCCGCAAGCATCTCGGAGACCGTTGCCTTCAGGCCGATATCGGAAAGGTCGGGACCGTTGGCTTTTCCCCGCCCGTGGATCATGTGGCACGTCGCGCATTGGCCGCTGCCGAAGAAAAATTGCTCCCCGGCGGCCGTGTCTCCCGCGGGCCTGGAGTTATATGCGGACAGATTACGGGAATGCACCCACGCCGCAATCGACTGCAACTCCGGCTCGGGAAGTGCAAACGGCGGCATCCCGCCGGGCGTTCCGCTTTTGATCACGTCGCGAATCTGATTTTGCGTGCGGGTCCGCAGGCTGCGGCTGTTCACCAGCGCGGGGGCGCGATCCCCACCCTCTCCGCCCTCCCCGTGGCAGGCCTCACAAAGCTCCGCGAACTGCTTTTCAGCCTGGCTGAAATCGACACTCTGAGCACGAGCCGGGAGTGCTGCCAGAGCGGCCGTGAACAAGAAGCAGGTCTGCCACTTCCTCAAGCGGGGCCGCCTCACGGAATCTGTCGCTGTTGATAGACGCATGGTCGAACCGAGCCTTTCTGCTGATCCAGCGGGTACTGGCATTCAATTGAGATCGCGCGACAGCATCAGCTTCAGCGTGACTCTGTCAGAGGCGCCGGTCAGGCCAAACCCGATGCCTGCTTCGATATTGACAACCTTGCTGGTGTGATCCATGACAGCCCAAATTTGATGCGACTGCTGGCCTGCCGCGTAGATTTGGCGAAGCGGCCCGTAGTCGGCATACTCCTCGGCAGCCACCGCCCACTTCTCAGTGAGATTGTAGGCGACGCGTACGGCAGGCGCGAAATCGAGACTCTTCAGGCCGCCCACATAGGACGTGTCCACAATCGGATTCACGATGATGTCGATAGGTTTCCAGCGCGCTCCGTCGCCAGGTTTCAAGTGCCAGCCGATGATCGGTCGAATCTCCGATGTGAAGCGCCTAGGATCCCACTGCTTTTGGTTGACGCTGAATTCGAAATTCACGCCGTAGAAAAACGTATGCTCAGCCGCGCGCGGCCTGACGAACAGCTCGCGCAGCTTGAAGCCGTTGTAGGTAGCGCCATCGTTTTGGGAGTGGCTGTACAGAGGCAAATAGAGTCCCTGCTCGAACCAATCCGTCACGCCGTATGCCCATTCGGCTACGCCTACCAGCGCGTGGTTCGACTCGACGCCACCGGCAAATGCCGGGGTCTTCAATCCATCCGGCGTGAAATTGTTGTGCACCATCAGATTGAATTTGCCCTTCTCTGCAATGTTGGCGTCATACACCTGAATTTCGTCGGTCTGAGCGAAAGCCAGCGTAGACGCCGCGCCTAAAGCGATGGCGAGCAACCATAAGCGGGCGTATCTTGCCGTGCTGAGAAGGAATTTGCTCACGAATAAATGCCCGCCGGCTGCACCGTCCGAGGCGTGCGGATTGAGGCACATCGGCTCAGCTAAGTGTAGCCGATCAAAAGGCCAGTTGCGTCTGGGAACAACTACGGTTGTTTCGCGGTAGGGCTGGGCGGATCGTCGGGGATCGACATGGTGCCGTCTTCGTTGACGGCGGGGCGTCGCCGTCGGATGGGCGGGGAGTCCGGGTCTCCGCTTGATGCGGACGAAGTCGAGTAG
>Ga0209579_10004074_pt1 | contig 10291 bp, 10 predicted proteins | sample Coa_R1_2_FD_187152 | JGI IMG/M metagenome (GOLD analysis project Ga0209579, IMG submission 187152) | Surface soil microbial communities from Centralia Pennsylvania, which are recovering from an underground coalmine fire - Coalmine... | ecosystem: Environmental > Terrestrial > Soil >... | reverse complement strand
CGAATCCGCGCGGCTACGAGGTAGACCTCGCCACCGACATCGCCAAGGGTCTCGGCCTCACGCCGCAGTGGACGTACACCTCGTGGAACGGCCTCTTCCTGCCGGGGACGAAGAAGTTCGACGTCTCCTTCCAGGAGGCGACCATCACGTCGCAGCGGGCACGGACGATCACGTTCAGCTCGCCGTACCTGAACGCGAACCAGGGCGTGCTCATCTCGAAACAGACGACGCCGCCGAAGTCGATCGCCGATGTGAAGAAGCTGCAGACCTGCGCGCAGACGAACACGACCGGCCTCGACTGGATCAACAGCGTCCTGAAGCCGAGCAAGCGGCCGCTGACCTATCCGACGACGACCGCCGCGTTCCAGGCCGTGCAGCTGAACCAGTGCCAAGCGCTCATCCTCGACGTGCCGATCGTCGCGCTCCAGGCGAAGGCGGATCCCGGGAGGTACGGGCCGGTCGCCGGTCAGATCGACACGCACGAGAAGTACGGCGCGGTCATGCAGAAGGGCTCGGCGCTCGCCCCGCTCATCGACGCGCAGATCAAGAAGCTGACGGCGAACGGAACGATCGGGAAGCTCCAGAAGAAGTGGTTCAACCTCGACTTCTCGAAGATCCCGACCCTGAAGTAGCGACGTGCACGCGCTCCACCAGGTCTTCCGCACCTTCTTCTACCCGCACAGCTTCCGGCTGTCGCTGCCGGATGTGTGGGCCGGGTTCCAGCTGAACCTGAAGATGATGGTGATCGCGGAAGCGCTCGTCCTGGTGCTCGCGCTCGCGCTCGCGATCGTCCGCGGCCTGCCGGGACCCGCAGCGAGACCGCTGCGGGTCCTGGCGATCGTCTACACCGACTTCTTCCGCGGCACGCCGCTGATCCTCGTCGCGTTCATCGTCGGCTTCGGCGTTCCCGGCCTCCAGCTCGGCTACATCTCGAATCAACACGTCATCGTCTACGGCATCACGGCGCTGACGCTCGTGTACACGGCGTACGTCACCGAGGTGTACCGCGCCGGGATCGAGTCGGTCCATCCGTCGCAGCGTGCGGCCGCGCGCTCGCTCGGCCTCACGTACGCGCAGACGATGCGCTACGTCGTCGTCCCGCAGGCGGTGCGGCGGGTCATCCCGCCGCTTCTCAACGACTTCGTCGGCCTGCAGAAGGACACGGCGATCATCTCCGTCATCGGCGTCGGCGAGGCGACGCAGCTCGCGCAGCAGTTCTCGACGCAGAACAACGACTTCCCCTCGCTCGTCGCGGCGGCGGTGTTCTTCATCCTGCTCACGATCCCGCTCGCGCGGTTCACCGACCATCTCGTCGCCGAGCGCGAGCGCCGCGAGCGGGCGCAGGCCTTTTGATGAGCTCGAACGGCTCCACGCCCTTCGTGCACATGCAGGGCGTGAGCAAGTGGTTCGGCTCCCTGAATGTCCTCGACCACATCGACCTCGACGTCCCCGAGCACAACGTGGTGTGCCTCATCGGCGCGTCCGGGTCGGGGAAGTCCACGCTCCTGCGCTGCATCAACCGGCTGGAGCGGATCGAGGAAGGTGAGATCACCGTCGACGGCCAGCAGATCACCGACCCGAAGCTCGACGTGAACGTTCTGCGCCGCAAGGTCGGGATCGTCTTCCAGGCGTACAACCTCTTCCCGCACATGACGGTGCTGCAGAACGTCACGCTCGCGCCGCGCAAGGCGGGCGGCTTCTCCCGCGACGGCGCCGAGGGACAGGCGCGTGGCCTTCTGCGCCGCATCGGTCTCGAGGCGAAGGCGGACGAATATCCCGACCGGCTCAGCGGAGGTCAGCAGCAGCGGGTCGCCATCGTGCGCGCGCTCGCCATGGGACCGAAGGTGCTCCTGCTCGACGAGATCACGAGCGCGCTGGACCCGCAGCTCGTCTCGGAAGTCCTCGCACTCGTGCGCGAGCTGGCGGAGAGCGGCATGACGATGATCCTCGCCACCCACGAGATGGGCTTCGCGCGCGAGGTGGCGGACAAGGTGTGCTTCCTCGATGCGGGGCGCATCCTCGAGGAAGGCTCGCCTGCGCAGATCTTCACGGAGCCGCGCGAGCCGCGCACGCGCGAGTTCCTCGCGCGCGTGCTCGAAGCGGAGAAGCTGGCGTGAAGATTCCGGCGTCTCGCGGCAACGGGCCCCTCGCCATCGCGGCGTTCATCGCCATCCCGCTGTTCTTCTCGGCGCTGATGGCGTCATCGCTCGCGGTCGAGAAGCCGCGCCTCGTCCAGTGGCGCGACGGCTCGGCTCTGCACACCGTCTACCACGATCCGTCCGCGTCGAACGAGCTCCGCATCTGGCTGTGGGCGCTCCTGCCGCCGCTGCTGCTCGTCCTCGCCGGCTTCATTGCTACGCGTCTGCCGTACGGCTTCTACGTCGCGTGCGTCGCGGCGATCATCGACGCGATGGCGACGGTGCACAAGACATCGACGTGGGCGGCGCACCACACGCATCGCTTCCCGCAGGGGGTCGACCTCATCCCCTCGAACAACATCTCCAACCGCTACGACCCCGGCGAGTGGGAGGGGCAAGCGCGGCAGACCGCGCTCAGCCTCGAGCACTGGACGATCGGGATCGCGCTCGCGGCGATGCTCGTGATGGCAGCGCTCTTCGTCCGGCGGCGCCTCGGTGCGCGCCGCATCGCAGCCGCTTCCTATGGCCAGCTCGAGGGCATTCACGCCCCCGACGCGACCGAGCCCGGCCTAGGAGGTTGAAAAGCGCAGCACGTTCAGCTGGCGCCTAGGAGCGCGAGGGCCGTGTCGCGGGATGCGGCGTCGAGCCGCTCCGCGAGAAAGCTGAGCACGTCCTTGATGGAGACGATGCCGACGAGGTTGCCGCCCTCGACGACCGGCAGGTGACGGAGGTTGCGCTCGCCCATGAGCGCGGCCGCGTCGAGGATGCCGTCGTCGGCGGTGATCGTCAGCGGCGCCGGCGTCATCACGTCGCGCAGAAACGCCGTTCCGAACGCGGAGTTCGCGCCGGCGAGCTTCAGGACGTCGCGCTCGGTGAAGATCCCGACCGGCACGCTGCCGTCGACGATGACGACGGACCCGACCTTTGCATCGAGCATGAGGCGAATGGCGTCCGCGGCCGTCTGATCCGGTGTCGCCGTCACGAGCTTCACCCGCATCACCCCACCGATGTGCATCGCACTCCTCCCGTGTCGCTTGGTGACAAAGCGCACGATACTTCACCCGGCGACCGCAATGCGTTTAGGATCGTGGCCCGACGTCGAACTGGGGAGGGTTCGCGAATGGCTGGAGTGTCGTTCGACCAGGTCACGAAGACCTATCCGGACGGAACCACGGCGGTCAACGATCTCAATCTGGAGATCAACGACGGCGAGTTCATGGTCCTGGTCGGGCCGTCGGGCTGTGGGAAGACGACGGCGCTGCGCATGGTCGCCGGCCTGGAGGACATCTCCAGCGGAGTCCTGAAGATCGGCGACCGCGTGGTCAATCACGTCCCCTCGCGGGACCGCGACATCGCCATGGTGTTCCAGAGCTATGCGCTCTATCCGCACCTGTCGGTGTACGACAACATCGCCTTCGGCCTGAAGATCAAGAAGCTGCCGAAGAGCGAGATCGAAAAGCGGGTCGCGAACGCCGCCCGCATCCTCGGCCTCGAGCCGTTCCTGAAGCGGAAGCCGAGGGCGCTCTCCGGCGGTCAGCGGCAGCGCGTGGCGATGGGCCGCGCGATCGTTCGCGAGCCGGCGGCGTTCCTCATGGACGAGCCGCTCTCGAACCTCGACGCGAAGCTCCGCGTGCAGATGCGCGCCGAGATCGCGGGCCTCCAGCACGACCTGGGCGTGACGACGATCTACGTCACGCACGACCAGGTCGAGGCCATGACGATGGGCGACCGCGTCGCCGTCATGCGGAAGGGCGAGCTGCAGCAGGTCGCCGACCCGCAGACGCTCTACGACCGGCCGGTCAACCTCTTCGTCGGCGGCTTCATCGGCAGTCCGGCGATGAACATGGTCGAGGCGACGCTTCAACGCCAGAACGGTGGGTATGTGGCAAAGGTGGGCGAGCAGACCGTCGCAATCGAATCGGCGGAGGTCCAGGCTCGCCCGGGTCTCGCCGCGTACGACGGCAAGGACATCATCCTCGGCATCCGTCCCGAGGATCTCGAGGACGCCGCGTTGGCCCCGGGCAACGAGTCGACGCATCTGAAGGGCCAGGCTGAGCTGACGGAGGCGCTCGGCTCGGAAATCATGGTGCATTTCTCCATCAAGGCGAAGCACGCGACGACGGAAGACGTCCGCGAGCTCGCCGAAGACGTCGGCGACGAACGTTCGGTCGACGAAGCCGCGTCGAGCGACACCGCAACGCTCGTCGGGCGCTTCGGTGCGCGCTCGCGCGTCCGTCCCGGCCAGCCGATCGAGGTCGCCGTCGACACGCGCTCGCTCCACTTCTTCGATCCGCACACGGGGTTGGGAATCTACGACGGAACAGGCACCACGAAAGGAGCCGCATGACCCGTACTCGATTCGTGGTCGTCGCCGCCGCTGCGGCAGCGACCGCGCTGCTCGTCACCGGCCTGGCAGGGGCCAAGACGAGCGCCGTGAAGGGGACGATCACCTTCGACGGCATCTGGACCTCGTCGTCCGGCCAGGTGCAGTTCCAGGACGTGATCAACGCATTCGAAAAGGCGAATCCAGGGATCAAGGTCAACTACAAGCCGGTCGGCAACAACCTTCCGACCGTGCTCGCGACCGCGGTCGCCGGCGGACACCCGCCCGACATGGCGGACATCGCGCAGCCGGGCACCATCGCGCAGTTCGCGAAGGAGGGGAAGCTCAAGCCGATCACGTACGCGAAGGCGGACATGGCGAAGAACTTCGCCCCGGCGTGGATCTCGCTCGGCACCTTCAGCGGCAAGCTGTACGCGTTGCCGTTCAAGGCGGCCAACAAATCGGTGGTCTGGTACAACGTCCCGGCCTTCAAGACCGCGGGCGTCACGCCACCGAAGACGTTCGCGCAGCTGCTGAAGGACGCGCAGACGATCAAGGCATCCGGCACGCCGGCCTACTCGATCGGTGGCTCCGACGGTTGGACGCTCACCGACATGTTCGAGAACATCTATCTCCGCACGTTCGGCGCGGCGAAGTACGACGCGTTGAGCGCGCACAAGATCAAGTGGACCGACCCGTCGGTGACCACCGCCCTCAAGACGATGGCGAAGATCGTCGGTGACACGTCGAACATCGCCGGCGGCACGAGCGGCGCGCTCCAGTACGGGTTCAACGACTCCGTCACGAACGCGTTCAGCAGCCCCCCGAAGGCGGCGATGGTCTTCGAGGCCGACTTCGTCGGCGGCGTCATCACCTCCTCGACGAAGGCGAAGCCGAAGACGGGTTTCAACACGTTCACGTGGCCGTCGATCACGCCGGGCCCCGACGCGTCGGCGGTCGAGATCGCAGGCGACCTGTTCGTCACCTTCCGCGACAACCCGGCGATCGAGGCGTTCGTGAAGTACCTGACGTCGCCGCAGGCCGCGGAGATCTGGGCGAAGCAGGGCGGCTTCGGCACCGGCAACCACAACGTGCCGGCGAGCATCTATCCGGATCCCATCACGAAGGCGACGGAAGCTCCGATCCTGACGGCGAAGTCGGTCGTGTTCGACATGTCCGACAACCAGCCGCCGGCCTTCGGCGCAACCACCGGCCAGGGTGAGTGGGGGCTCTTCCAGAACTTCCTGAAGAACCCGAAGGACGTCAGCGGAATCCAGAAGCAACTCGAGGCCGCCGCAGCAGCGGCGTACAAGAAGTAGTGACTGCTGGGGGGATCACCGCGGAGCCGCCGGTCACGGCGGCTCCGTCCCCCTCCGGCGATTCCGGCCGGCTCGGCCGGTATCTCGTCGGTGCGTTCTTCCTCGCGCCGGCGCTGTTCATGCTCGGCGTGTGGATGGTCTATCCGGCCGTCTACACGATCATCCGCAGCTTCTTCAGCCCGACCGGCTTCATCGGCCACTGGGTCGGGATCGACAACTACAAGACGATCTTCACGACGTCGACGTTCACGACGGCGATCAAGAACAACGCCATCTGGGTCGCGGTCGTGCCGGCGATGGTCACCGCCGTCGGGCTCGTGTTCGCGGTGCTGACGGAGCGCGTGCGCTGGGCGGTCGCGTTCAAGACGGCGGTGTTCCTGCCCATGGCGATCTCCGCATTCGCGACCGGGGTGACGTGGCGGATCATGTACCAGCAGGATCCGAACCTCGGCGCGATCAACGCGCTCGGCAAGACGATCTCGGGCGTCTTCAGCCCGGCCGGGCCGTTGCAGTCCGCGCTGCCCTCGACGCCGGCGCTGCAGACGCAGGGCGGCGGGATGATCCTGAAGACGCCGCTCCATCCGGGCGGCGTTGCGCTGCTCGGCCTCACCGGCATCCCGCCGACTGCCGTGCCGAAGAGCTCGGCGCAGGCGGTGACGCCCGCGGCGAAGCCCGGCGACATCGTTGGCACCGTGTGGCGCGACTTCAAGCCCGGCGGTGGCAAGCCCGGCGTCGTCGAGAAGGGCGAGCTCGGGCTCGGCGGCGTGACGCTCCAGCTGAAGAACTCGGCCGGCAAGGTGGTGCAATCGACGAAGTCGAGCTCGGACGGCTCGTTCGACTTCACCAAGGTCCCCGCCGGGACCTACAACGCCGCCATCGGCTCGCAGACGTTCGCGAAACCGTTCGGCGGCTACGCGTGGCTCGGCCCGAACCTCATCATCCCGTCGCTCCTGATCGCATACATCTGGATCTGGGCGGGCTTCGCCATGGTGGTGATCGGCGCCGGGCTCGCCGCGATGCCGCGCGACGTCCTCGAGGCGGCGCGCACCGACGGCGCGACGGAGTGGCAGACGTTCCGGCGCGTCACCGTGCCCTTGCTCGCTCCGGTGTTGAGCGTGGTGTTCATCACGATGGTCATCAACGTCCTCAAGGTGTTCGACATCGTGTACGCGCTCGCGCCCGAGTCGGAATACGCAAAGGCGAACGTCATCGCGCTCGCCATGTACTTCACCGCGTTCCAGGGCACCGGCGACTTCGGTGTCGGCTCCGCGATCGCCGTGTTCCTGTTCATCCTCGTCATCCCCGTACTCGCGCTGAACATCCGGCGCTTCAAGAGGGACGTCTGATGGCCGCCGCCGCACCCGCGATCGAGATCCCCGCGCCGCAGGACCGCCTCTCGGCCAAGATCCTCCGCTTCATCGCGCGCGCGCCGGTGAACATCGTGCTGATCGTGCTCGGGCTCGCGTGGCTCGTGCCGACGATCGGCCTCTTCATCACGTCGATCCTCCCCGCCTCGGCCGACGCATCGAGCGGCTGGTGGCAGATCTTCTCGCACCCGAGCCTCGCCACGTGGTCGAACTACCACGCGCTCTTCCACAACTCGGGGCTCATCACGGCGCTGAAGACGACCGCGTACATCGCCGTCGGCAACACCGTCCTCGTCGTCATCCTCGGGGCGATGGCGGGCTACGCATTCGCGTGGCTCGACTTCCCCGGCCGCGACTGGCTCTTCATCGGCGTCATCGGGCTGCTCGTGGTGCCACTGCAGATGGCGCTCATCCCGATGTTCAAGGTGTACGACAAGACCGGGCTGTTCGACACCTGGTACGGCATCGCGCTGTTCCACACCGCGTTCGGACTGCCGTTCGCGATCTTCCTCTTGCGCAACTTCTTCGTCGGCCTGCCGAAGGACATCCTCGAGTCGGCGCGCATCGACGGCGCCAACGAGATCGTCATCTTCCTGCGGCTGATCCTGCCGCTCGGACTTCCCGCGATCGCGTCCCTGGCGATCTTCCAGTTCCTCTGGACGTGGAACGACCTCCTCGTGGCGCTCACCTTCGGTCAGAACACGACACCGATCACGGTGTGGATCGCGGGGCAGCTGCGCGAGTTCGGGACGAGCATCGACATCATCGCGCCGGCGTCGTTCATCTCGCTCGTCATTCCGCTCGCCGTGTTCCTCGCGTTCCAGCGTTACTTCGTTCAGGGACTGCTCGCCGGCTCGGTGAAGTAGTGCAGGTCGCCGTCGTGGGCTCCGGCCTCGCCGGGTTCACGGCGTACCAGGCGCTGCGTCGGGTTCTCTCCCCGGAGGAGATCGTCGTGTTCGGGACGGCCGATGACCCCGCGGCGACGTTCCGCGCGCACGCGGCGGCGATCAGGCAGCGGGAGATGCGCTCGGAGAGCGACGGCCACTGTTTGCCGGCGACGTTCCCCGGGCTGGCCTTTCGCGCGTCGGTCGCCCGTCGGTCTCCCGGGCCGCTCCTGGCGACGGCTGCGGACCGGTTCCACCCGACGGTTGACGAGTTCCTCGCGCACGTGGACCAGCTCCGGGCGCGCAGCGGCTGGGAGCGCAGCCTCGTCAGCCGACGGATCGAACGCGTGCAGACGGTCGCCGGCGGGTTCGAGCTCGACGGCGAAGGCCCGTTCCCGCACGTGCTCATCGCGACCGGGCACCCGGGACTGAATGTGCCCGACGAGCTTCGCGACGACCCGCGCGTCGTCCACGCGTACGAGCCGCACGACTACGCATCGTCCGTGACCGTCGTCGGCGCCGGCCTTGCGGCGGCGACGGAGTGGCTGAACGCACTCGCGGCCGGCGCCGAGGTCGTGTCGGTTCGCCGGCGCGACGCGGTACGCCAGCCGTTGAACGTGCCGCGCGAGTACTTCTCGCGGCGCGGTCTCGCCGGCTTCCACGCGCTCGGCGCCGCCGAGCGCGCCGCGCGCCTGCGGACCCTGCTCGCTCCGTCGTACCCGCGCGGACGCGCGTTCGACGCTCCGCTCGCAGCGGCCGTGATGGAGAACCGTTTCCGCGTCGCCGAGCGCGTGAACGGAACCGAGCAGGTGATCTGCGCGACCGGGTTCCGCCGCGGCTTCGAGCACGACCCGCTCCTGTCGCGGCTCGTCCGCGAGCAGGGGCTCGAGACCGTCGACGGCTGGATCGTCCTCGCACCCGACGCAACCGTCTCCGCGCTCACCGACGAGACGCGCACGCTCTCGCTCGCCGGGGTCGCCGCGCAGTGGGCATTTCCCGCGGCGGACACGCTCACGGGCGCGCGCTACGTCGCGCACGGACTTCTCGCCAGGATCAGGGCATGTCGTACACGCTGAGGGGACGCATCGAGTCGCGGCTCGCCGCGCTCGTCCCGCTCGTCGCGGCCGCGTGCGTGCTCGCGCTCGCCGAGCACAAATGGTGGCCTGTCGAGGCCGCCGGCCTCATGGTCGGGGTCGGCGTCGCGCTCGACACGCAGGCGTACGACCGCGTGCTCCGCTACCAGCCGGGATGGGCGGCGCTACCGCTCGGCCTGATCGAGCTCGGCGCGGTGCTCGGCCTCATGCGACTCGCCGGCGTCATGGCCCCGCTGTGGCAGGCGATCGCCCTCTTCGCCGGCGGCTGGCTCGTCGCGCAGCTCCTCGGCCATGCCGGCTTCCCGCTCCTGCGGTTGTCCTATGCGGAGGACGGCGGCGAGCTCGGCCGGATCGGCGCCGTGGCCGCGGTCTCGGTCGGCGTCGCGCTCGCAAGCGCGGGAGCGACGGCATACGCGCTCCGCCCGCCCGTCGTGCATCTCTCGGCCGGGGTCCACCAGGGGCCGCTCGTGATCACGCGGCGCGAAGTGCTCGTCGGCGACCCGGGCGCCACCGTGCGCGGCGGCATCGTCATCCGGGCGAGCGGCGTGACGGTGAAGAACGTCTCTGTCGTGGGCGGCGAGAACGGGATCACCGTCGACGGCGTCCGCGGCACCGTGCTCGACGGCGTCTCCGTCTCGGGCGCGAAGCTCGACGGCATCCACGTGCGCCTCGGCGGGGTGATGATCAAGAACTGCACGATCGACATGCTCGGCAACGACCTCGGCCAGGGCATCGACATCTCCTACAACATGGGCATGGGGATGAGCATGGTCGAGGGCTGCACCATCGTCGGCGGTATGGAGGGCATAACCACACACTCCTCGATGTCGGACATCATGAACAACCGCGTCAGCCGGACCGCGAAACGCGGGATCTCGGTGACCGAGATGTCGATGGGCATGGTGATGGACAACGACGTCCAGAACGCGGACGGCATCGGGATCTGGTGCAACGACCGCTCGATGTGCCAGATCGAGCGCAACACGGTGGTCGACACCTCGGGCACGGGCTTCGGCGTGCTCGCGAGCTTCCAGTCGGAAGCGAATCTGTGGCAGAACAAGCTGGGCGCAAATCCCGTGCCGGCAAAGGCGATCGTCGACTCGGAGGTGCTGAGACAGCAGGACTTCAGCTATCGTTAACTGAGTTAACGATATGCCGAAGGCCTC
>Ga0209579_10004072_pt1 | contig 10295 bp, 10 predicted proteins | sample Coa_R1_2_FD_187152 | JGI IMG/M metagenome (GOLD analysis project Ga0209579, IMG submission 187152) | Surface soil microbial communities from Centralia Pennsylvania, which are recovering from an underground coalmine fire - Coalmine... | ecosystem: Environmental > Terrestrial > Soil >... | reverse complement strand
CCGAAAGACCGTCGCACGAATACCGGACACCAGCAGCGCTTCGTAGAGGGTAGGGCCGGTCTTTTCGTTCAACGCCTGCCGCAGGGCCGGCCGGGCCACCAGGTACGGCAAGCCGGTGTGGCACGACACGCACGCGACACCCGATCGCGAAGCCCCCGGCCAGGCTACCCATTCCTTTTGGCGTGCATCCATGTACTGCTCGGCGGCGCGCGCGCTCCAGTCTCCGCAAAATGCAGGCACGGCTGCCAACGCTAATAAAGCGGCCAGGCGAATCGACATGCGGCTTTCCCTCCGGGCGATGGTCCTGTTGAAAGTATAGCCTGCATTTCAGGGGACCCGCTCCGGCCTGAACTTCTTGAGAAATTCAAACCCGGCGGGCGTTACGCGAACCGATGATCGGCCATTTCTGTTCTCGATGGAGACCAGTCCGTGATCGTTCGCGTCCTCCCAAACCGTAAGCCGCGGACACGATGTGCGCCAAGCTTCCATGGTTTCCTCATAGGACCGATCCTGGCGGGAGACCCATTCCAGCAGATCGAGAACCAAGGCTTCGACGGTTGGGGTCATGACTGTTCTCATTTTATCTGCTCGGCCGAACCGTGCACGTCGCAGCGGCGCTATGGCGCTGAGTCGCCGTTAATTACTTTTGACTTGCGCAAAGATCTCACCCGCAAACTCATGCGTTAACTTCGGAGATCCTGTTAACCATTAAGCAATGTCTGATTACTGTATCCAACCATTGGAAGTATTGACCATACTTCCAATGACAACTTACCGTTTTATTTAGCGTGAATAGGTTGTGCACCGCGCGCACAGCAGGTTGACGCGGCATAAACCGATGTTCCCACATGTATGTATTAAGGGCGGACTCGCTAAGAGATCTAAGCAGCCCGTTTTCTGCATATTGACGGCCCTGACGTTGCTCATGGGACCGCTTTCGAAGGCCGACGTGCAAACGCCGCCGGCTGCCCCACCCCCACCCGCGGGGTACTGCAGCACTATCTATAGTGAGTTGAACACCGATCTGCAGGCGTTCAACCAAGTCCTCACTGTGCCGCCGACCTGGACGCCCGTTCCGGGAGGCCCCACGATATACGCCGCCAATCTGCTTCCGGCGAATGGCAACTCCGGGCCGGGGATCTCCAGTCCCAATTATATTGCCAACGTGATGGCGCAACTCTACGAGGAGAAGGCTATGGGGGCACAGGCGATCCTGGTGCAGATCGGTTTTCCGGTGCTCTACGCGCCCTTTCAAGGCGGCACAACGCAGCTCCAGCCATACTTAAATTTCTACCAGAGTGTCGCCCAGGCGGTCCATGCATTGGGAATGAAGCTGATCGTGGAAAACGATATCCTGCTTGCCAATGACGTGCAATCCGGCTGGCCCAACCTGACGGCCTATTTCAGTACGCTTTCATGGGACACGTATGTCCAGGCCCGCGCCACCATGGCGGCCACCATCGCTGTGACCATGCAGCCCGATTACCTGGTCCTGGCCGAAGAGCCCAATACGGAGTCGGCGCAGGCTGGCCAGCCGAACTTAACTGACGCTGCGTACGCTTCGCAGATGGTCTCCGCTGAGATTGCGGCGGTCCGGACATCCACATTCCCCAACGTCATATTAGGAGCCGGCTTTGGAGCCTGGCCGCAATCAGGCGTTAGCAGCCTTTCGGATTTCGTCGCGGCCTATGCCGCGATCCCGGGGTTGGACTATATTGATTCCCACGTGTATCAGGCCAACACGGTGCCATCGGGGAACTTGATCGACATCATTCTAACGGTGGTCAGCCAGGCTGCGTCTCTCGGTAAGCCGGTGGCACTGAGCGAATACTGGCTTTGGAAGATGGAGAACTCGGAATGGCAGGTGCTCTCCGCGGACGATATCCGCGCCCGCAATGCCTTCAGTTTCTGGGCGCCTTTAGACGTCTACTTCCTGCAGACCATGCGGAACCTGGCCAGCTACTCCAACATGGTCTACATCGCTGGAGATGGCCCGGATTATCTCTTTACTTACCAGGATTTCGGGGGGACCGCCGCCAATGGCGGCCTGGCCACCTGCACTTGCACCACGACCTATTGCGATGGTTACGATATTCTGAATACAGAGAGTCAGCTGGTGAACGTTGCCAACGACGTGGCTCAGTACACGGCGACTGGCCTGGCTTTTTACGAGTCCATGGTGCCGTCCGACACCATTGCGCCCTCCGTCCCCACCGGCCTGACGGGAACTGCCGCTTACGCTTTGACGAACCTCTCCTGGGCGGCCTCCACCGACAATGTTGGCGTGGCAGGATACAACGTCTATCGCTGTTCGCCGGCGGCGCTCGGTGGACCCTGCACCGGCGTCCAGGTCGGCACGACCAGCGTACCTTCATACACGGACCAGAACCTGACCGCCAACACACCATATAATTATCAAGTCCAGGCATTCGATTTGGCCAACAACCATTCCCAGGTATCACAGACGCTCAGCCTGATCACGTTTAGAACCTCGGCAGATGCTCCGACAACGTTGACGGCTACCGCGGTCTCCCCGAAACAAATCACCCTTTCCTGGACTCCGCCGAGCAACCCTACCGGATTGACCCAGTACTTCCTCTATAGCGGCATGTCGCCGGATAACCTCCAGCAATTCGCAACCACTCCAAGTTCCAAGACGACATTCAATAATCAACCTTTGACGGCGGGGACGACTTACTACTATGCGGTCGTAGCAAGGGAGGGCGGACTAAATTCACCCATGTCGCCGCTTGCTATAGCCACCACACTTCCCCTGCCGAACCCACCCAGCAATGTGACGGCGACTCCGGTATCGTCCACGTCCGTAACTTTGACCTGGCAGGAGACGCAGGCCAGCGGCGGCCTTCCGATCGCCAGATATCAAATCTGGCAAGGCACCATTCCTGGCTCGCTGACCAACACTGCCACGGTCACCAAGACGAGTTACACTGGCAGAAATCTGACGCCCGGCACGACATATTATTTTGAAGTCGTGGCGGTAGATACGAGCAGCGACGCTTCGATCCCATCCCCGCAGGTTTCAGCGGCTACCTGGCCGCTGCCGCTCGCGCCTACCAGCCTTCACGCGACGACACCAGCCGCCACTCAGATCGCACTGACGTGGCAGTGGTCCCAGGGAGGAGGCCTTCCCCTCGGCCATTATTATGTGTATTGCGGTGCATCACCCGCCAGCCTGGTTAAGGTCGGGACGGCCACTAATTCGTCATTCACATACCGCAGCGCCAGCCCTGCTACGAATTACACTTGTGACGTGGTAGCCGCCGATACGGGCAACGACCAGTCGCCACCGTCATCCCAGATCTCCGCGACGACGCCGCCGATGCCCAACGTGCCCACAAATCTGCAGGCGACTGCGCACTCGAGCACCGAGATCGACTTGACCTGGCAGTGGTCCCAGGGAGGAGGCCTTTCGCTCGCCCGTTACAATGTGTATTGCGGCACGTCGTCACCCCCCACCACAAGCGTAGGTATGGTCACCAACACATCTTTCAAGTACAAGACCGCAACCGCCGCGACGCAATATTGGTGTGATGTCGTGGCGGTCGATGCGGGGAACGACTCGTCGGCGCCGTCCTCCGTAGTGACTGTGACCACACCTTGACCACGCACTGACCGCCGCTAACAGCTAATCGGGGATATGCAAGGACCGGCTCGCGGGGGATATTTCCCAGATCCTCGATCTCCGTACTTGTGCCGCACAACTCTGGTCGATGAAGTCGAGTTCGCCTACGGCGTAGTACTTCATGAGCGCTCCTTTGCGGGTTTGTCTCTCGCATCACTAACCTATCAAGTTCGGATGCAGAGAAGTACACTGGGTGACGCGTGCCGAAGGTCCGGTCTTATTTACTAAGGCCGTTCATTGGCCGATCACCAGGTCAGCCGCACCTGCTTCCGCAACATGGCCGCACCTTCCAGTCGCTGATCCAAGATCTCCGGGCGTGCGGCAAATGGTCCTCGGGAAAAAGATGCAGTTTTGGAGAACAAGATATGTTATGCATTGGTAGTGGGGGCTTGCTGCGCGACTCGCCTGGCGATCTCGAATTAGCGGAACTGCCCATCAGGACGCTAACCGCCGGATGCCACTGCGGCGGCGTAACGGTGCCGAGTTCTAGAGGCCATGCCGAAACTCCTCCTGATTACCGCATCCTCGGGTGAAATTCGCAGAGCGCGGAGGTCCCGGTTTCTGAATTTCCAGCAGATTACCATGCCTTATCTAGCCGCCAGGGTCCCCTCCGATTGGCAAGTAACTCACGTCGATGAAGAGGCCGAAGACATCGACTGGATGGATCAACCCGATGTCGTTGGCATCACTTTTCATACGCCGAGTGCTTATCACGCTTACGACCTTGCGGCCCGATTCAGGTCGCGAGGAGCGTGCGTGATCATGGGCGGCCCGCATGTGACGTTGCTGCCGGAGGAGGCCGGCCGGCACGCGGACGTGATCTTTGTGGGAGAATCCGAAGGCCTGTGGGAGGAGTTCCTGAATGGCTTCGTAACGGGGACCTATAGTTGCGCGTACCGGCAGGCGGGCCCGACGTCTCTGGATGGTATCCCGATGGCGCGCAAAGAGCTCTATCATCGGAACGACTTCACGAGCGGCGTCCTATTTGCCACCAGGGGATGCCCGAACTGCTGCGATTTCTGCGCCGTTGTCATGATGTACCGGTACGGGTTGCGTAAGCGGCCGATTGCCGAAGTCGCGGCGGAATACGGTTCTTTCCACGGCAAGAGGATCATCTTCTGGGACGACAACATCGCTGCGGATAAGGAATATGCGAAAGAGTTGTTTCGTGCGATCGCGCCTTATCGCAAGTGGTGGAGCAGCCAGGCGACCGTCCACGCGGCCCAGGACGACGAACTTCTCGAAGCGGCAGCCAGGAGTGGATGCAAGCAGTTATTTCTGGGACTGGAGTCGGTCTCCCAGTCGAGCATGAAGGAGGTGCGCAAGGGATTCAACCGAGTGGACGATTATGCCCGCATCGTCAAGCGGGTCCACACACATGGGATTGCCGTGCAAGCCGGGATTGTTTTTGGCTTTGACAACGACACTCCGGCGATCTTCAAAGATACTCTAGATTTCCTGGAAGACGCGGGTGTTCAGAACGCGACGTTCAATATTCTGACGCCATATCCGGGCACGCCGCTCTTTGAAAGGCTGGACGCCGAGGGGCGCATATTGACCAGAGACTGGCGGAAGTACAACGGACGCACGGACGTGGTATTTCAGCCGAATCAAATGAGCGTAGACGAGCTCTTGTCCGGATTTCGATATGCGAATCGGCGATTCTATTCTCTCCCCGGTGTGGCCAAACGGCTGTGGCACTCACCCGTCCAGATATGGTGGGCTCTGCCGTTGAACCTGGCGTATGTGGTCGCATGGGCCGGCTCATAATGGGGATGCCGCCGACGGCCGGCCGGCGTTAAGGCCTGGCGCCGCCAATTGTTGGCTCCCCAGCCTGGATACGTTTCGAACTTTTGCGGCCCAGTTAGCACTATGATCGAACCGTGCACTCATTCACGATGCGGGCATAGAGATGGAGCCGACACATGTTACGCAAGTGCCATTCCAGTCCTGGAGCGCGAGCTAGGGATCGATGCTCCTCGGCTGGACCACGCCCGCCAGTTGTCGCGGCATACCGGGAATTAAGCGATTCGACTCGTGTGCTGGAGATGTGCGCCGCACTGTAGCCAAAGCTGATGCGGCGTTAGGAACCAGTGGCATCGGCATCGCCCACTGCCGATTAGACGGCGTTGCGCGCCGATATCGGCAACTACTTTCCACGGCTACCGCTTGGCCGTGTTCCCCGGTGGGGGGACTGCGTCAAGCTGCGCTCTGCGGGAAACCGAACTGCTTCCGGGTCCTTCGAGCCAACTGATGGAGAAGGGACAACCGGCGTACATGGCTGGCGCCGGCGATAGTCATTCTTTCACGCTAGTTTTTTGAGGGCTTCTCTACGTGGTCGATGGCGATCGTATCCACCGGACCTTTCTGCGATTCGAGTTTCAGCCCGAGCTGCTCCTGCAAAGCCGTGAAGATCGACGGACCTGAGGCGTCAGGCGGTGGCGCGGCGTCCCCAGGCGGTCCGCCAGGCATTTGACCCCGGCCCTCATTGGGAGTCCATTTCAAACTGAAGTCATAGTCGCCTTTTAGGCCGGTCTTATTCAATACCGGATGGCCGAGTTGATGCGAGAGCACGTCGGCAAAAATGTCAAGGTTCTGGGCGATGGCGCTAACGTCCCCCGGCCCATTCATTCGGAGGGTATGCCTGCGTTGTGGTTCGTTGGGTGTCGGCGGACCTGAGGGAGCCGGCGCGTCCGGCGTGTCGGCCGATTCGTGCAATTTGGGGCCGTTCTTCGCCACCAGCAGCACGTACACCGGCAGCGCTTTCATTTCATGATGCAGCGCCAGCCTGAATCGATCCGCGAGCATCGACTGAAGCATCAGCCTGGCTTGCGTCTCCTGCTCTTCGTCGCTGAGTTTCCGAAGCATATCGGCGGAGGAGTCGTCCGTCTTAGCCTCGATATTATAATGCTCGGAGCCGGTCCAGGCCGGCGCTCCCGAGATCTGAGCATCCTTCACACGGTACGCAATTTGCAGCAGGAATTTGAGGGTGACATTTTCCGCAACGAGCCGCCCCGGATCGCTGCCAAATCTAAAGGGACCGCCGCTATCGTGGTTCGGTTTGATCGACACAACATCAAATGTGCGAGTGGGCGCGCTGGCCGGCGCCGGCGATTGCGCCCGGCTTTGCGGCGCGTTCAGGAGGCCGAAGATGATCGGACCGGCGACCGCCGCCATCCCGGCCGCAGCCAACAGTACTTTCCTGCCGAAGCTGAGCTTCCTGCCCGCGCGCTCGGTCATGATCCGGACGACTCGCTTTCTCAGATCGGCGCCGGAGATCCCGGAAATACACACCAGGGGCGACTCCAGATAGAACTGACAGGTCTTCAGGATGCTTTCGGCATAAACCTCCGGCTGGCTACCGAGACGAAGCACTTCTTCATCGCAGGCGCGCTCGCGCTCCGCCACCAGGCGCGCTCCAATCCACCACACCAGAGGGTGAAACCAAAAGATCGCTTCTACCGCCATGTGCAACGCCGCCGCCAAATTATCCCGGCGCCGGACGTGGCACAATTCGTGCGCCAGGATCGCCTCCAGGTGCGCGGGCGCCAGGCGGTCCGTTATGCCCTCCGGAAGCAACAGCACCGGGCGAAAGATGCCAAAAATACCCGGCTCCAGCATGGCCGGCGACGATACCACGGGAACTTCCGCCTCCATTGCCAGCGGCACCGCTCCCCGCACGGCCGCACGGATGCGCCGCCACCGGCACCACCAGGAGAAAGCGGCCGCCAGGAAACCGCACGCCCAGATCGCCAAAAACAGGACTGGCAGCAGGCTGCCGTGGTGCGCGAGAGCGGCTGCCGCCACAACGGCCGGCGCCGGCGATGGCGGAAACGGCTGACTGATCTGTTCCATTACGATGGACAGTTCAGGCCGCGCGGCACGATGGAGGGTGATCCACCCGCTCAGCCATCCGAGCCGGCTGCCCACCGCGGCCAGCATTGAAAACGGGATCAGGAACTTCACCGAAGCGGTCAGCCACAGCCAATGCCGCGTCCGGGCGTGGTTGGCGCGCAAAAACCAGCGCCAGCAGTCCCGCCACGCCCGCAAACACCGTCGATTGCCATAGATGGTTGGCTAAGGCCGAACCAAAATGAACTGGAATCATTGGGATCTCTCCTCTTTTGCCAGTTTTCGAAGGGCGTGCTGCGCTTCCTTGACGTCGTCGAGCGTGAGCTTACCGGATTCGACGAGGTGCGCCATAATTGGTTGCGTGCGGCCCCCGAAGAAGCCCAGCAGATCGTCGATCAGCTTGCGCTGCGCGGCGTTGCGCGACACCACCGCCTCGAAAATATGTGCATTGCCGATCTTCTTGACCCGCCGGACGGCTTTCTTCCCCTCCAGCCGGTAAACCGTCGTCTGCACGGTGGTATAGGAAGGCATATCCTGCTTGGGAAAGGCCTCTTGAATCTCCCGAATGGAGACCGCTCCCCGATCCCACAGCGCCTGCATAATCTGCATTTCGAGTTTGGTGAATTTGGGTGCCGCCATGGTTTCTACTATTCCCGTTTGTTATACTACTATAGAGGTGTGTGGCAATGCAATCACTTTTTTCAGCAGGCAATGCCTGCTGGCGTGCCGCGATTCGCGCAGCTACCATTGCATGTGAGCCGCCCCATGCGCCATTTAATGCCCATCGTGACGCCGCGTTTAGTCTTGCGTCCGCCGATTCTCGACGATTTGGACGGTATCCAGGCTGCCAAGGAAGATGCCTGGAATGATTTGCAGCTTTGGATGGCTTGGGCGTTCGACAACCAACGACCGCGGCAAGCGCTGGAACACTCCATTCGACAGACGATGGACTTCCAGAGTCAAGCGGGTATCGCATTGGCCGGATTCCATAGGACCAACGGAGATTTCGTCGTCCGAACCGCATTGGATCTCACCGATGAGCCAGACATCTATGAGACCGGTTATTGGGTGGCGCGGAAATACGCCGGACAGGGCATGGCGACGGAGGCTGCCAACGCCGCAATTCGTTACGCGTTCGGACGCCTTGGCGCGAAGGCGATCAGCATCGGGTACTTCGACGGCAACGACGCTAGCCGCCGCGTCGTAGAGAAACTGGGATTCCAGAAGCTTCGCGTCGCCCGTCAAGCGGCGACACGGTGCCTCGACGGCACGAGGCTCGACCGTCATGAATACATCTTGACCAGCCCCGATGTACTTCCCAAACTCGACGTTTCCTGGGGTTGAAGCATCACGGGCTGCGCAGTCTAGGAACGTTTGCGGCGTCACCCCCAATTCTCTGTCGCCCCGGACCGCTCCCCCCGCGACCCGGGTATACCGTCGGTCCAACCTCCAGGCTGCCGTACCAGTCTCCGAGTGGCGCGTCAACCGTCAAAAATCGAGCGGAGTGTCGCCGTCAATCCCGTTCAAAGATCGGTGGGAAGTATTCGACCGAAAGGACGTACAGCTTCGAATTTACGGCGATTCCGCTGTTGTAATCGGCGATCTCGAAGCAAAAGGCAGGGGCGCAAAGTGGGTGCCGCAGAACCACACGTGGGCAACCGGCGTTTCCGAAGCACCCGCCAACGCTAGTCCTGTCCGGCGAAATGACGGCGTTGCGGTTGCATATCGGCAGCGGTTTCCGGTCTCCTTACCCGGCGATTCGCCGGCCAATGAGCTACTGCTGCGACGCCCTCAACGCCTCGTACGACTTCAGAAAGTCCTTGATTCGGTCCTTTTTCGCGAACGGCGTGTGGAAGAACCGGTTCACGGTCGAATTGAAGAGCTCGGGCTGCTCGAACGGCACCATGTGCGTCGCATTCGGAAGAATGCAAAGCTGGCTATTCGGAATGTGATGGTAGATCTCGAGCGTGTGCTCGTCGCGGATCAGGTCGTGATCGCTTGCCAGCACAAGCGTGGGCGCGGCGATCGCCTCCAGCGCTTCCGGCTTGATGTGCGGCTCGTCCAGCAACATCTGCGCCACCTTCAGTTCGCGTCTGCCCTGCGGTGTCTCTCTTTCGGCGGCCGGCGTCGAGCTCTGAAGAGCCTTGGCGAAAGCAATCGTTTCCGGATAGGCACCGTCCGGCTCGAGGTTTGCGGCCATGGCGGCAATCATTTTTACCTTCTCGGGATGACGCAGGCCCAGTAATAAACCCTCGATCCCGCCGTCGCTCCAGCCGAGCACGTAAGCGGGCGGCGACTTCAGATGGTCGAGCAAGGCGGCAAGATCGTCCGTCATCTTCTCATATGTGATCTTGCCGGGACTGTCGCCGGATTTGCCCTGATCGCGGCTGTCCATCGCGATCACCTGATAGCGCTTCCGGAAATAGGCGATCTGTGCGGCGAAATCGGCGATGCTGCCGCCATTGCCGTGTACTAGAAGGAGCGGCTCGCCCGTTCCATAGACTTCGTAGTAGAGCTGGACTCCGTCATGGGTGAACGTTTTGCCAGCGGCCGGATTGGAACCATATTTCACCGCCTGCTTGCCGGCTGCCTGGGCCATCCCGGCGCAAATCAGCGCCAGAAACAAGCCTGCGAGAAGGCCGCGCGAGGACCTAGAGCGCCGCGAGCGCCGCGGCTGTAGATTGGGCATCCAAAAATTGTATCCTGGATCACCGCGGATGCTCGCGGAAGCCCCGCCCAAGACAATTCACGCCCGCCGGACAACGGCGTTGTGAGACATTAGCGTCCGGACAACTGGCGT
>Ga0209579_10004071_pt1 | contig 10295 bp, 10 predicted proteins | sample Coa_R1_2_FD_187152 | JGI IMG/M metagenome (GOLD analysis project Ga0209579, IMG submission 187152) | Surface soil microbial communities from Centralia Pennsylvania, which are recovering from an underground coalmine fire - Coalmine... | ecosystem: Environmental > Terrestrial > Soil >... | reverse complement strand
GTCCATCAAGAACAAATCCGGGTGATGGATCAGCGAAGCCGCCATAGCCGCGCGCTTGCGCATGCCCTTGGAATACTCGGCGATCAGTTTGCGGGGAGCATCGGCCAACTCGAACAGCTCCATCAACTCGGCTGCGCGCTCTTTGGCAACCGGACGCGCCAGGCCGTACATGCGACCCACGAATTCCAGGAATTCCAAACCTGTGAGGCGATCGAACAGCAGCGATTCATCCGGCACCAAACCAATGCGCTGCTTGATTTCGACTTCCTGGCCGGGCATGGGCATGCCGAGCAGTTCGATCGATCCCGAAGTCGCCGGGATCAGCCCGGTCAGCATGCGGATGGTGGTGGATTTGCCTGCTCCATTGGGGCCCAGGAAGCCGAAAAAACAGCCGCGGGGCACGCTGAGATTCAGGCCGTCGACCGCGGCCTTGCTGCCATAAACCTTGCGCAGGTCGCGAATGGCTATGGCCGGAGCGGAATCATCCATGAATTTCCTATCGTACTCTACTCTCGTACGTATTCTTGCTTGAGTGCGTGCGTCTAGGTACTCTTAGCATCATGCGTTCCGCTATTCTGCTGATCTCCGCGTCGCTGGCGCTCGCCCAGATGACCGAGCCACCGCAAACTACCTTCGAGGAACAGCCCGGTTTTCTCTTAACCAATGGCGCCATTGAGCTGACGGTTTTTCACAAAGGCGGTACTTTCGCCAACCTGGTACTGTCGGACGATCCCGAAAAACTCAGCCCGCTCTGGAACCCGGCGCGGCTGTTGCGCGAGGCCGGACAAAAGAAAGATTTCGGCGATGCGTTCGGGCATTTTGTTTGCGTGGATGGTTTCGGACCCGTGTCGCCCGAAGAGCAGGCGGCTGGATTGCCCGGTCACGGCGAGGCGCACATCCAGCCATTCGCGGTGAAGCACTTCGCCAAAGAAGGACACACCCTGACGCTGGCTCTGGGCGCGCATCTGCCGTTGACGCAGGAGAATTTCACGCGAACGCTGCGGATGGTCGATGGCGAAAACGTGGTGTATGTCGAGAGCCAGTTGGAAAGTCTGGCGGGTTTTGACCGGCCGGTATTCTGGGCGGAGCACGCGACCATCGGCTCGCCTTTTCTTGAGCCCGGCGTCACTGTGGTCGACATGCCGGCGCATCGCGCCAAGACGCGTCCCTACCAACCGGGCGCGACGGAGTTGCCGCACCGCCTGCCGTCCGACAAAGAATTCACCTGGCCGAACGCGCCGACAGTGAACGGCCGCAAAGTGGATCTGCGCGCCGCGCCCGCGCCTCCCAACTCAGGCGATCACACCACTACTCTGCTCGATCCGGCGCGAAAGCTGGTATTTGTCACCGCGCTCCATCCCGGCAAGCATTTGATGTTGGGCTATCTTTTCAAGCAGCAGGAATTCCCGTGGATTCAAAACTGGGAATACTATCAGCCCAATGGCAAACTGGCGCGCGGCATGGAGATTTCGACCCAGCCGTTCGATGTTCCCCGCCGTGAAGTAGTGCAGTTGAACTCGCTGTTCGGAAGCCCGGTGTATCGCTGGCTACCGGCGAAATCCAAAATCGAAGCGCGGTTCCTGATTTTTTATACGCGAACGCCGGAGGGATTCCAGAAAGTGGATGACGTGCGGATGGAAGGCGGCCGGATTGTCATCGAAGACCACAAGGCGCACAAGCAAGTCACGCTGAATGCATCGTTGCCGTTATAAAAATATGAGAACTGCCATGAAAAAACTGATCGTTGCTCTATTCCTCACCGCCGGCCTGTGGGCTCAGGATCACGCCGACCTGGCCGTTATTCAGCGAATCAAGAAAGAAGCGTTTGAAAATTCCAAGGTCATGGACCATTTGTTCTGGCTGACGGATGGCTATGGACCGAGGCTGACAGGTTCGCCCGGCTTTACGGCAGCCGCTAACTGGGCGGTGAAGCGGCTGCGCGAGTTCGGTCTGGACAACGCCGCCACGCAAAGCTGGGGCAAGTGGGGACGAAGCTGGCGGCTGACCCGGTTCGGGCTGCATATGGTCGAGCCGCAATATGTCCCGCTCATTGCGTTCCCGCTGGCCTGGTCGTCGAGCACGAACGGTCCGCTGATCGCCGAGCCGGTGCTCGCGCCGCTGACGCTTACCGATTCGCTAAATTTCAAGAAATCCGAAGAGGAAATGGAAAAATATTTCCGCGAACAAAAAGGCAAGCTGCGCGGCAAGATGGTTCTGCTGTCCAAGCCAAAGGACATGAAAGAGGTGACTGAAGCGCTGAGCAAACGCTACACCGATGCCGATCTCGCCAAGGAAGGCCAAGCGCCGACGCCGGAAGCCCTGCCTCCCTTCGATCCCGCCAATCCCGAGTTGCCGGAAAAGCCGGAGGAACGCACTGCCTTCTTCGACCTGGCGCCACTGGTGGTGCAAGAAAAGCTGTTCCTGCGATTTGACGAACGACGCAACAAGATCAATCAATTTCTAATCGATGAGGGCGCGGCGGCGGTCATCGTGCCAAGCTACAACGGCGATGGCGGCACGGTATTCGGCGAGGCCGCGGGCTCTTACAAGGAGAGCGTGAAAATGGCTCCGCCGCGCGTGGCGCTAACGGCTGAACATTACAATCGCATCGCCCGCATGCTGGATCATAAGCTGCCGGTGAAGCTGGAGCTGGACGTAAAATTCACTTCCGAAGGCGCGACCGGCGAAGGGATGAACATCATTGCGGAAATTCCGGGCACGACCAAGCGGGACGAAGTCGTAATGCTGGGCGCGCACTTCGATTCCTGGGTCGGCGGCACCGGCGCGACCGATAACGGCACCGGCAGCGCCGTGATGATCGAAGCCATCCGCGTGCTCAAGGCGCTCAACCTCAGGATGGACCGCACGGTGCGGTTAGGCCTGTGGGGCGGCGAAGAACAGGGATATTTCGGGTCGCTGGCCTATGTGAAGGAAACCTTCGGCGATCCGGAAACTATGCAGCTCAAGCCGGCGCATGCCAAACTTTCCGGCTACTTCAACGATGACAACGGCAGCGGTAAGATTCGCGGCGTGTACTTGCAAGGCAATGAAGCGATGCGGCCGGTTTTCGAAGCCTGGCTGGCGCCGTTCCGCGATCTGGGTGTCAGCACGATCAGTATCCGCAACACCGGCGGCACCGATCATCAAACCTTCGACGCCGTGGGCTTGCCGGGATTCCAGTTCATCCAGGATCCGGTGGAGTACGAAACGCGCACGCATCATTCCAACATGGACGTGTACGACCACGCGGTGAAGGGCGACCTGATGCAGGCGGCGGCCGTGATTGCGTCGGTGGTCTATCACGCGGCGATGCGCCCGGAGATGCTGCCACGCAAACCACTGCCGGCGGCGATCAAGTAAGAAAAAATTTCTCGCAGAGACACAGAGTACGCAGAGAAAAACCGCAGAGAAGAATAAGCATTAAGGGTTGGGTTTCTCTGTGTACTCTGCGTCTCTGCGAGAATTTTTTCTTACTTCTTCTTGAAGATTAAGATGTGCTGGCGTGGCAGCACATCCAGCGTTTCCTCTAACCGGAAACCCTCCGGCTCAACCTCGGCCTTAACACCTGCGATGCTCATCTTGTGCTCCGGGCGGATCGGCACATTCGGATCCTCCTTGCGGTATTCCAGCAGTACCAGTCGCCCATCCGGCGTCAGCGACTGCCTAATCTTGCGCAGCATTTCCTGCGGTTTGGAGAATTCATGGTAGACGTCCACTAACAGTGCGAGATCGATTTTCTCCGCTGGCAATTTGGGATCGTCCTCCGCGCCCAGCACAGTCTCGACGTTAGTGATGTGCCGCGCCGCCATATTCGCACGCAAGCGTTTCAGCATCCCCGCTTGAATATCGTTGGCGTAAACTTTGCCCTGCGGACCCACCCGCTCGGCCAGCCGCCAGGTGAGATAGCCAACGCCGGCGCCGATATCGGCAACCGTCGAGCCCCGCCGAATGTGGAGTGCGTCGAGCGCAACATCAGGCGCTTCTTCCATTTCGCGCTCCGAACGCTCCAGCCAGTCCGCCCCGCCAACGCCCATTACCTGTGCGATCGGACGACCGGTGACCGGATGAACCGGTTGGGCCAGAATGGCGGCAGACAGCGATAACCAGACTAAAATCGCTCGGAGCATCCTTCCATCCTGTCACAACTTTCTAACCATAGTTAACATTGAGTGTCTAGCGCTACTGGTCTACTATCAGAGTTAGTAATGCCGACTTACTCCGCTTTCGGATACCGCCGGTCGCGTGTGATGGCCGCTGTTGCCGCGCTGGTCACGATCATCGCGCTGGTCGACTGGCTGGTGGCCCAGGAAATCTCTCTCAGCTTCCTCTACTTCTTTCCGATTTTTCTCGCGGCGAGCTGTTTGTCGCAAACGCAATTGGCAATCCTGGCCGCCATCTGCACCGTGCTGCGCGAAGCCTTCGGACCGTTTGTCAACGACCACCCCCTTCTGCTGCTGTCCCGCATGTTTCTGGCGTGGGGATCTTTCACCGCCGCCGGATGGCTGGTCCGCGGCGTGTTGAAGAATTTCCAGCAGGTCAAAGAACAGTTAGTCGCGATTGAAGCGCGCGACCGCCTGCTGCACGATTCCGAGGAACAACTGCGGGTGTTGATTGAAACCAGCTCGGCCGCGATTCTCACCCTGGATCAAAACGGTGAAATCATTCAGGCCAATGGCGCAGCCAGCCGCCTGTTGGGACAGGAACAGCCCGGCTTGCTGGGCGAAGTGGTCTCCTCGTATCTGCCCGCGCTGTCCCAGGTGCCGATCGAAGCCAACTCGCCGGCTTACCGCACCACCATGGAATGCGCCGGCCAGCGGCTCAATGGCGAATCATTCCTCGCCAACGTGTGTTTCTCGACCTACGTTTTTTCAGGAACGCCAAGGTTAACAGCCGTGGTAACAGAGGCGGAGGCGGCAGCCAATGGTCCGATGATCGTTCCCTTCGATGGCCTGGTAGCGCTCACTCATCTGGAACAGGTGGTGCTCGAAGGAATTTTTGAGGGACACAGCAATAAGGAAATCGCCGTCGATCTGCAAGTGTCGGAAAGCTCGGTGAAGAGCACGATACAACGGCTATTCAGCAAAATGGGGGCGCGCACGCGCAGTCAGTTAGTACGCGTAGCTATTGAACGCTTCGGAACTCGCTCAAACAATGGCGATGGGCACGCGATGAAGTCAAAAGATACCAGCAGCGCCGGCGGCCTCTGACCGAAAGATGCCTTGTCGGCCCCGGGCCGCGTCCAGTAAAACTATACCCAGACAGTATGGTTGCTCCATGATTGGGGTCTCCGCTTTGCAGAGCGTAGACCCCGCTCCTTTTTTCAGCCTATTCCCAAACCTTGTGCCCTCATCGCCCGCCTGTACGCCACCGCTACCGCGTCGAACCGTAAATGCAGCTCGCTAGCTAAATCGAAGGGCACCCGCTCAGGACGCTGTGACTCCACCACCCGTTGATCCTGACCGAAAATCACGTTCTCGAATTCCTGCAGCACGGAGTCGGACTGCTCCATGTTGTAGTTGCGGGCAATCAGGCAGTAGCCTTCGCAGCGATCTTCGGCAGTAGGCTGGGACGCGAAGAAATACACCATGCCCTTTTCCCCGCCCCAGCCCAGGCGTAGCACAATCGTGTACGGCAGATGCAGTTGGTAGCGGCTGCGGCGCTCGGGCTGCTCGCGCTCTTGGTTAGCGAATACGGGAAAATTGTCGGAGTTCGGCGCCTCCGGCCGGACGATCTCGTAGTGCAGCACGTGGCCCTCGGTGCGGACTTCATGGGGCGGTACAGCTGTTCGCTCCGGATCGCCCAGCAGGCCGGGATGGACGAATGGGAAATGGCCGAAGTCGGTGAAATTTTCCACCTGGCGGGACGCGTCGCAGCGCCACGGAAAAGGTCCCGTGAAAACCGTCTTCCATGTTGGCGATTCCAATTCGGGAACTTCGGGTAGCGGCCAGCGCGGGGCATCGAGTGCAACCCAGATCAGCCCGTAACGTTCCACGCACTGAAATACCGACGCTTTGGCTTTGGCTGGAACCTGGCAGGGATCGTCCAGTTGAGGAATTCGCGTGCAGGCGCCGCTCCCTCCATAGCGCCAGCCGTGATAGGCGCAGATGATTTCGTCACCTTCCACCTTGCCAAGCGACAAGGCCGTCCCGCGATGAATGCAGAGATCGGTAAAGGCGTGTGGGGTTCCACTGGAATCGCGCCAAAGCACCAGAGGCTCGGCCAGCAAATCCACGCTCACCGGATTTCCGCGGACGCGGTCCGCGTACGATACGGGATGCCAGCACGCGCGCAGGGCTTGCAGAGTCATACAGCTTTCCAGATGTACCATAGGTCGAGGCGAGCTATGTACATCCTGCTGGTGACGCTACTGGCTATTTTCCTGACGAGCTGTTCGTCTTCACCGCCGCCTCAATCCGCTCCGGCCGCGGCCAAGAAGGCGCCCCCGGTTATTGCGCAGTTCTATGCCCAGCCGGCCGTCATGCCAAAAGGCGGAAAGACCCTCTTGTGCTACGGCGTGGAAAACGCGTCGGCAGTCCGGCTGGACCCCCCGGTCGAGAAAGTGTGGGCCGCCATGAGCCGCTGCTTTGAGATCACGCCCGCCCAGACCAGCACCTATGCGCTTACCGCTGAGAGTGCCGACGGGCAATCGGTTTCGAAATCGGTGACGGTGCAAGTGGGACCGGCGGCGCCCAAAATTCTCTCCGTCACCCTGAGCGCCCAGCAAATCGCCTCCGGCGACATCGTGACGATTTGCTACGAGGCCGAGAACGCGACTGCGGTGAGGGTTACTCCCAGCGACCTGTCCGGGCAAAACTCGCCGTCAAAGGGCTGCGTGACTGTGAAACCCAAAGTGACGACGACCTACACCGTAACCGCTAAGGGCACAGGCGGGCAAAGCGATACCGAGAGCGCAGTAATCAAAGTGCGCTAAATGGGATTTCTTCCCTGAATGACTCGAATCAGCACTGTGATAATTGCCAGAACCAGCAGGATGTGGATGAAGCCGCCGAGCGTGTAGGAGGTCACCATTCCCAGCAACCACATAATCAGCAGAATGACAGCGATTGTCCAAAGCATTCGTTAGCTCCTTTTCTCCGCACTCCGTATTTTGAAAAACACCGCGCTACCGCTGAACAGGCGGCGGACTCGGCACAAGGTCCCATCCGCCGCCTGCCGCGGACCCAAGCCGGCTAGCGTTTGGCGGTCTTGGAAGACGGCGGCGGCGCGGTCTGTGCGTTATTCTGCGCGTCCATCCACGCGTCGGCCTGCTTCTTGGCTTCTTCCTTGGCGATTCCGTAACGCTCTTGCAGCCTGCCGGCCAGGTTCTCGCTCTTCCCGGCGATGAATTCGAGATCATCATCGGTGAGCTTGCCCCATTTCTGCTTGGCCGTGCCCATCATTTGTTTCCACTTACCTGCGATCTGGTCGGTATTCATGATCTGCATTCTCCTCACTGTGACAGTGCAGATCAGATGCCAAACCAATGTCCCCCTGTGCTTGCTCGGAGTTGGGTGATGCCGCGGTTGGCAGAGGTTCGCCGCAGGCAGCGAATCTTGCAGATTGCGCAAACATTACCGTCCGCAGCGCCATCTTTGGGCTTTTGGTAACAGCGTTGGCATTGGCAATCCGTTTGCTCTCCTACAGGGGGATATGCTGATCAGAAAACACTTTCGTTCCCTGCTCGTGGCTACTGCTCTGGTGTTGCCGGCAATCACCGCCGGCTGTGCGGCTCGCGTGGCCGTCGGATATCGGACGTACGATCCGTACTACACCGACTATCACGTTTGGGACGACCATGAGCGCGTGTATTACAACCAGTGGGCCGGTGAAACCCACCGCGACGCGCATCGGGATTTTCGCAAACTGAAAAAGAACGACCAGAAGGAATACTGGAACTGGCGGCACAAGCACCAATAGGTTAATTGGCTTCGCGCCGTGTCAAGGTCAGCCGTGAATCCCCATCCGTCACCGGGGAGCAGGACCGCGCAATTGCTGGCTGGTCAGTGGTGCAGGTCCCCGACCTCCCACTTCAGAATCGGGCAGGTCGGGGACCTGCCACTTACTGCATGACGCGTTCGCGAACGTTGAATTCGAGTTTCCAGCGGCGGCCGTCGCGCGCCACGCACCACAATTGCAGCATGCCGGTTTCGGTCACAACGGTTTCGAAGGAGACCGGCACTGTGCCTGTGGCGTCGGTGGAGGTGAGGTGTACCTCCATGGGAGAAAGCTCCAGCAGGTCGTCGCCAAAGTCTTCGATCAGGGCGCCGGCCGGATCGTTCTTGCGGACGGCTGATGAGAAGAAACGAAACTCGGCGGGCTCACCCACCAACAAGCCGACCTCGCGGTTGGGAATCCGGATTGAGGTTCCCTCTTCCATCCCGAAGGGCGCGACAGTGAGTGCTTTGAGCGGCGACGCCATGCCGGGGACAGCGGGCATGGCGCTCTCGATTCCCACATAGTAGGCGCGTGGCACGCCGCCGCGGATGCGTACACCGCGGCCGTGGCGCGCCAAACCGTAGTAAGCCGCACCCCGCGCAACTGCATGCATCAAGTCCTCGCCGGTCAGCGGCTGGACCGGGCCGAAGCCTTCCACCGCCAACCATGAGTCGAGAACTTCAATGAGCCGGTCGCGAAGCAAGCTTGCGTGCAGCACGCCGCCGTTGAACAGAACATGCGTGGGAGCAGCCAGGCCGGACGGACAACGCCGGACGCGCTCGTGCTCGGCCGAAGAGGCCTGCTGGCCGAGGAACTGCGCCATGTGTTTGGTGACGGCGGCGTCGGCGGCGTATGGCAGCCCGATTTCCTGCAGGCCCGAGCGCCGCTGGCGCTGGGGCATCTCGGAGCTCGAAACTTTAGGAAAGAAGCCTTCGCCGATAATCTGATCAATTTCTTCACGGCGCAGCGCCGCTTTGATGGTTCCGCCAACCAGGCCGGAGCCCTTACCCAAAATCGTGACCGGCTGCTCTTTCACCTTCGCACCCGGCGCGAGCAACTTCTCTTTGGCGACGCGGCAGTTGTACCAGAGTGCATGGAATTGCAAGGTATCGATGCGCGTACCCTTTTGCGCTAGCTGGTCGGCGATCATTCGGGCCAGCGCCAGATCCATGTTGTCTCCGCCCAACAGGATATGCTCGCCCACCGCCATGCGATCGAGCGCCAGCTCACCCTGCTGCTCGGTGACCGCGATAAGCGTGAAATCCGTGGTTCCACCGCCGATATCCACCACCAGAATGAGATCGCCAAGCTGGACGCGCTCGCGCCAATCCTTATGGCGCTCGATCCAGGCATAGAACGCGGCTTGCGGCTCTTCGAGCAGGGTCACATCGCGGAAGCCCGCGCGCTCGGCGGCCTGCAAGGTCAGTTCGCGCGCCACCGCGTCGAACGAGGCCGGCACAGTAACCAGAATCTGCTGCTCAATAAACGCCGCGTCGGGCATTTTGAGATCCCATGCATGGCGCAGGTGATCCAGATAGCGGGATGATGCCTCAACGGGCGAGAGCTGATCGACCCCTTCCGGAGCATGCCACGGGAGAATGGGCGCGGTGCGGTCAACGCCCGAATGCGACAGCCACGATTTAGCCGATGCCACCAGGCGGCCGGCATTTTCGACGCCGCGCTTTTGAGCCAGCCGGCCGACCACGAACTCCGGCTCGGGATTCCAGGGAAGGGCCAGGGAACCCGCCGGAAAATCGGATGAGCCCGGAATGTACAACGAAGAGGGCAGTAGCGGCTCGTCGCGCACTTCGCCCGGATGGACGAGTTGCGGTACGTCCATCAGACTCACTGTGGGCGGGTCGAAGGGGTCGGCGCCGTCTCTGATTTCTGTGTAAGCCAGGGCGGAATTGCTCGTGCCCAGGTCGATTCCTATGACGTACTTCATTCAATTTCGATTTCAGCTGGAGCAATGACGCGACTCGCATTGCCTAGTAAGTTGTTGAAAATAAAGTGGTGGAGGCGGCGGGAGTTGAACCCGCGTCCGAGAATGCCCGCCATGAAGCGACTACGTGCGTAGCCGATTCAGAGTTTTCGGCAGCGGCCTTAGAACCGGCAAGAACAACCGCTCCCTAGCCCGATTGATCTCGATCTACGGCTCCGGACCGAAGCCTTTGACCTATCCCGCAAAATGACGCTCACTGGCCGCCGCGCGGGCTCAACGGTTGGAGCGGCCGCTTAATTAATTAAGCAGCGTATGCAAACTGCGTATTGGCAGTTCTGTTTTTCCGATCGTTTAACGGGAGCTCGGAACCCGGCACGCCTCTCCATCACGATTCAATCCCGTCGAATCCGTTACGCCC
>Ga0209579_10004070_pt1 | contig 10296 bp, 6 predicted proteins | sample Coa_R1_2_FD_187152 | JGI IMG/M metagenome (GOLD analysis project Ga0209579, IMG submission 187152) | Surface soil microbial communities from Centralia Pennsylvania, which are recovering from an underground coalmine fire - Coalmine... | ecosystem: Environmental > Terrestrial > Soil > Unclassified... | reverse complement strand
TCCAGGGCCAGGACGTACTGGGTGTCGCGGCCGTCGCGGACGAGGATCAGAAGCTTCTGATAAAGCGCGAGCGAGCTGCCGGGCCCGACCTGATGGTCGAGCGGAATCTTCTTCTCCCAGAGCGTCGTTCCGGTCTCCGGATCCAGGCACCAGGTTCCCCAGCCGCCGAAGTCGCAGAACAGACGGCCCGGGACGAGGGCCGGAGTCGGCGTGGCCCAGCTGTTCAGATAATGGACGGGATCGGGCTGATCGACCTCCGTGAGCGTCCGCTCCCACCGGATCTTGCCGCTCTGGCGGTCGACGCAGGCGACCCCGAGCGAGACATGATCCGCGGTCTGCATGTCGTCGGGACCGATCTTCTTGCGCTGGACGTTCGTCTCGCGGGCGAAGGTGACGAAGATCCGGTCTCCGGAGATCACCGGGGAGGAGCGGCCGCGGCCCGGCAGCGCGGTCTTCCACACGAGGTTTTTCGTCTCGCTCCATTCGACGGGCGGCTCGATCCCGGCGGGGGCCACGCCGTCCCCGGTCGGACCCCGAAACGTGGGCCATTCCGGAGCCGCCTGGGCCAGAATGAGAACGGCCAGAAGCGATAGCGCCATGAGCATCTCCCTCGCAGCTCATAGCGTAACGTCCACCGCGCGGGTCCCGATTCTAAAAGAGATCCTCGATCGGCTTTCCCTTGGACACGTATTTGACTTTCCGAGACTCCTTCTCGTACTCCTGGTTGCCGTCCACCCCGCAGGCCCGGTAGAGGGTGGCATAGAGGTCCCGGATCTCCACGGGCGCCTTGCAGTCGAGTCCTCCTTCGCCGGTGTCCCCATGGACACGCCCGCCGGGCAGTGCCCCTCCGGCGAGCACGACGCTGAAGCCCCGGGTCCAGGGATTCGTCCCCACCTGCATTCCGCGCCCGAACGCGCTCGCGCAGACGACGACCGTTTCTTTCAGCAGATTCTTCCGCTCCAGATCCCGGACGAGCGTTCCCAGCCCCTGGTCCAGGAGCGGGACCAGCTCCTCCGTCGGCTTCGACTCCCACCCCTGGAGGCCGATTTCCACGAAGCCGCAGCCCGCCTGGATGAGCCGACGCGCCAGGAGGCAGCTTTCGCCAAAGCCGTTTCCATAGTCCGACCGAAGCGGCGCGGGCTCCTCCGCCGTCTGGAAGGCCTTCAGCAGAGGCGTATTCATGAGTCGTTCCGACGCTGCGATCCCCTGCTCGACCCGGGCGATCTCCCGCTGCAGCCGCCGGGAGTCCCAGTCTTTGTTTTGATCCAGGAGCAGCCCGGCCCGGTCCCGATCCCGGGTCGCATCGACCGTCCGGTGGAGGTTGGGGATGGGATTGCGAGAACTCTGGAGTCGGAACGGCAGGCTCCCCTCGCCGAAGACCGGAGATTCCGGGATCTCGGGGCCATCGAGAACGATGTTGGGAGGCAGCGACAGGTCCGGTCGGGCGAGCTCGTGGGCGAGGATCGTCCCGAGCGTGGGAACGTCCTTGGGGAACCCGGACGTCCACCCCGTATGCATCGCCCACGTCGCGAAGGCGAGATCCCCGAGGCCGTGCGTCACCGATCGGACGATCGACAAGTTCTTCATCTGGGAGGCGCAGATCGGGAGCAGGTCGGAGATCTGGATGTCCGGCACCGCCGTCGGAATGGCCTTCGCCTTCCCGCCGGGTTTCGGGTCCCAGGTCAAGGACGGGCTCACCGCGCCGTCCATCCAGAGCCAGATGACGCCCCGGACCCGGGGAGGCTCCTGCGCGACGGCGGCCCACGGACCGCAGAGCGCGGCCACGCCGGCGCCCGCTCTCAAGAAGGCTCGACGATCCATGAGAGGCATGGGAGGCCCTCCATGATGAAAGATGGCGGTGCTCCGGCCGCGTTCTGGCCGAAGAAGGATCATGCCTCCGGATGAGACGCCGGCCAGGCCCAGGTCCGTGCAGGATCCCCGGTTTACTGACATGAACAGGCGCGACCCCGCTATTCCTCCTGGGGCGTATTATAAGCAACCCATGAAGACCTTAGCCGTCCTCTCCGGGCTCCTCTTGAGCGCCGCCGCCGCCACCGCGGAGGAAGACGTCACCGGCGAGCAGGTCTATGCGAAGAAATGCCTCTCCTGCCACGGCAGGAACGGCGAAGGATCGAAGGAGCACCCCGAGCTCCTGATCGGCGACCGCTCCCTCGAGAAGCTCACGGCCTACGTCGCCAAGAGCATGCCCGAGGATAAGCCCGGGACCTGCGTCGGCGAGGAGGCGAAGAAAGTCTCCGCCTACATCTACGACGCCTTCTATTCCCGGGCCGCCCAGGCGCGAAACAAGCCCCCGCGCATCGAGCTCGCCCGGCTCACGGTCGGCCAGTTCCGCAACGCCATCGCCGACCTCCTCGCATCCTTCAAGGAGACGGCGAAGGCCGACGAGCGGCACGGCCTGCGCGCCGAGATCTACAACTCCAAGCGGCCGAAGGACGACAAACGCGTCATCGACCGCATCGATGCCGTGGTGAATGACACCTTTCCCGGCGACGGACCCACCCCCGAGGTGAAGGGAGAGGAGTATTCGGGCCGCTGGACCGGGACCCTCCTCGCCCCCGAAACCGGCCTTTATGAGATCAATCTGGAGACCATGAACGGCGCCCGGCTCTGGATCAACGCCCAGGACCAGGCGCTGATCGACGGCTGGGTCCGCTCGGGCGACGAAAAAGCCCACCGCGAGCCGATCTACCTCCTGGCCGGACGCCTCTATCCGGTCAAGATCGAGTTCTTCAAGGAGAAGAAGGAGAAAGGGGCCGCGGTGGCCCTCAAGTGGAAGCAAGCCGACCGCGCCGAGGAGCTCATCCCGGAGGAGTTCCTGAGCCCGGGCAAGGCCGCCGAGATCTTCGTCATCCGGACCGCCTTTCCCCCCGACGACCGCAGCATGGGCTACGAGCGCGGCAACCTGGTGTCGAAGGCCTGGGACGAGGCCACGACCGAGGCCGCTCTGGAGGTCGCCGGATACGTGGTCGGACACCTCCGAGCCCTGTCCGGGGTGGGGCTGGACGCCCCCGACGCCAAGGCCAAGCTTCCCCTCTTCTGCCGCAAGTTCACCGAGCGGGCCTTCCGGCGACCTCTGGCTCCAGAGCAGGCGCAGTTCTTCATCGACCGGCCGTTCGGCGAGGCGAAGGACCTCGAAACCGCCGTCAAGAAGTGCATCCTCCTCGCGCTCAAGTCGCCCCGCTTCCTGTACCGCGAGGTCGGCTCCGGCGCGCCGGATCAGTTCGACACGGCGGCTCGCCTCGCCTTCGGAGCCTGGGACTCCCTTCCCGACGCCGAGCTTTTCGAGGCCGCGCGCGGCGGCAAGCTTGGGACGCGGGAGGAGATTCTCCGGCAGACCGAGCGGCTGCTCGCCACTCCTCGCGCCCACGCCAAAGTGCGCCAGTTCTACCAACAGTGGCTGCAGATGGACCGGCTTCACGAGCTGTCCAAGAACGCCAAGCGGTTCCCCGAATTCAACGAACAGATCGCGTCCGACCTTCGCCGCTCGCTCGATCTTTTCCTCGACGAGGTGACGTGGAGCGAGGCGTCCGACTTCCGCCAGTTCGTCCTGGCGGACTACGTGTTTCTGAATGGCCGGCTCGCGAAGTTCTACGGCGCGGACCTGGCCGGGGACGCCCCCTTCCAGAAGGCGTTCGCCGGCAGCGGGCAGCATGCGGGCCTCCTGACGCATCCCCTCCTGATGGCCGGCTTCGCCTACGACTCGACGACATCCCCCATCCACCGGGGACTCTTCGTCGCCCGGAGCCTGCTCGGCCGCCGCTTCCGCCCTCCGCCCGAAGCGGTCGCGCCCCTGAGTCCGGACTTGCAGCCGAACCTGACGACGCGGGAACGAGTGAACCTTCAGACGAAGCCCCAGGCCTGCCAGTCCTGCCACGCGACGATCAATCCGCTCGGGTTCGCCTTTGAGAACTTCGACGCCGTCGGCCGCTTCCGCAGCACCGAGCAGGGAAAGGCGATCGATGCCTCGGGCTTCTACTGGACCCGCGGGGGCGACACCGTGAAGTTCAACGGCGCCCGCCAGCTCGGGGAATCGCTCGCCTCAAGCGAGGAAACCCAGGCCGCCTTCATCGAGCACCTGTTCCACTTCATGATCAAGCAGCCGGTGCTGGCCCACGGCCTGGATCGTCCGGAATCGCTGAGACAAAGCTTCGTCGCGAGTGGTTATAGTATTCGGAAGCTGCTGGCGGAGATCATCGCCTCGTCGGCGATGGTCGGCGCCCGCACCCAGGGGAAAAATCCATGATGCGATTCACCAGCCGTCGCGATTTTCTGCGCGACCTGGGCGTCAGCGCCGCCGCCGCGCCCTTCCTCTGCCAGCTTCCCAGCCTCGGGTTCGGCGCCGACCGCGCGGCTGCCCGGCAGCGGCTGGTCATCATGTTCAGCCCCAACGGGGTCATTCCCCAGAACTTCTGGCCCGACCAGGAAGGCGAAGACTTCACGCTCAAGGAGAGCCTCACGCCCCTGGAGCCCTTCAAGTCGAAGTTGCTCACCCTTCACGGGGTCTGCGACAAGGTCCGCGGGGACGGGGACAGCCACATGCGAGGCATCGGCTGCCTCCTCACGGGGGTTGAGCTCTTCCCCGGCAACATCCAAGGCGGCTCGCACACGCCGGCCGGATGGGCGAAAGGCCTGTCCATCGACCAGGAGATCAAGAATTACCTCCAGTCGAAGCCGGAGACGAAGACCCGGTTCGGCTCGCTGGAATTCGGCGTCCAGGTGCCGGAGCGCGCCGATACCTGGACCCGCATGGTGTATACCGGCCCCAACAAGCCCATCGCGCCGATCAACGATCCCTACCAGATGCTGAACAAGTTCTACGGCCGGGCCAAGGACCAGGAGGCGCTCAAGAGCGTCCTCGACGAAGTCCGCGAGGATCTCGACGCCGTCAAGGGGAAGCTGGGAGCGGAGGACAGGCGGCTCCTGGAAGAACACGCCGCGTTCGTGCGGGAAATGGAGCAGCAGCTGCAGGCCGCCAAGGCCGAGAAGAATGCGGTCCCCGCGCCCGAGCTGCCGCCCGGCCTCAAAGACGGCGACGACGCGATGCCCCGCCTGAGCAAGCTCCAGATCGAGCTCATGGTCAATGCGTTCCAGAACGACTTCTCCCGCATCGCCACGCTTCAGTACACCAACTCGGTGGGCCAGGCGAAGATGAAGTGGATCGGCGTCGAGGAGCGCCACCACGAATTGTCCCACAAGGAGGACAAGGACACCGTCGCGGCCGAGCAGCTCACGAAGATCAACAAGTGGTTCTGCGAGCAGCTGGCCTATCTTGCCCAGAAGCTGTCGGACACCCCGGAGCCCGGCGGCGAGGGCAGCATGCTCGACCACACCACGATCGTGTGGACGAACGAGCTCGGCAAGGGCAACTCCCACACCCTGGACGACATCCCCTTCGTCGTCGTGGGGAGCGGCCTCGGCTTCCGGATGGGCCGGGCGATCCGCTATCGGAAGATCCCGCACAACCGGCTGCTCCTGGCGCTGGCCCATGGCTTCGGCCATCGCCTCGAGCGCTTCGGCAATCCGGATCTTTCGGCGGACGGGTTCCTAAACCTCGCCTAGCACCCGGAGTCGCCAGGACAGGAACTCCGGGAGAGGCTCTCTCCCGAAGCGGAGGGGCGGGACCCCCCCGGATTACGCGGGCTCGTCGAGCTCCGTCAGACGCCGAACCTTTTCCCGGATCTCTCCCTCCTGCTCCTGCACGAACTTCCCGAACATGTCTTCCCAGGTCTTGAGCAGGTTGAGGATCTGGCGGAAGCACGCGGTGGCGGTCACGCGCTGGAGCTCGCCGACGGCGCGGGACAGCTCCTGACGGTCCGGCGACTTCTTCGACCCCGACGCGCGCTTGAAGAAGCCCGTCAGGATCATCTCCAGGATGTCCGGTGGAAGGAAGCCCGTCAGCTCCCGGCCCAGGCGGCGGAGCCGCGCGAGCTCTTCGGGCTTCAGCTCCCGCCCGAAGTCCCCGGCCTGCCCCACGAAACACTTCGAGCAGAACCAGGATCCCCAAAGCTCCACGCCCTCGGCGGATTCGAGCTGGTTGCCGCAGGCGCTGCAGGTCCGACTATCTCTTCTCATGGCGCGGAGTATACGCGGGCGTCGGGGGGTCCGGTACACACAAATGGACGCTCGACCGGAACCGGCCCAGGGAACGACGGGCGGGATCCCTGGCGTCCTCGGGGCCGTCCCGGGGCCCCGTGGGCGGAGGCCGATGGCGATGCTGCCGGCTAAGAGCCTGCCTGCTCGCTCGCGACCGCTTCGGCGAGGGGCTTCGCTGCGATTCGGACGCCCCCCACGGGCTCCCTCCAGCGGCGGTGCATCCACAGCCACTGCTCAGGATGTTCGCGAATCCGGGCCTCGAGGAGATCGAGCCAGCGCTGACTGATCTGCCCCAGCGTCCCTTCCGTCGAGACCGGACCGTCGAAGCGCACCTCCTGGCTGCCGTCGGGGCGGACCGACGTCGTGACAATCACCAGGGGCGCCCGGTACCGCCGGGCAAAGAGCGCCGGTCCCGTGGCGGCCTCCACCGGCTTGGAGAAGAACGTCGCGGGAATGCCTCCGGAGATCGGATGCTGGTCCGCGAAGAAAATGACGACGCGCCCGTCCCTCAGTCGGGCCGGGGTTTTCTCGAGGGCCTCGGACTTCACGATCCCCTCGATGTCCCACCACCGGTGGATGCAGCCCTGAAACCAGCGGAGGATCCGCTCGTTGTGCTGGCGCTTGAGGAGGACCGTCGCGGGAATCTGGAGCGACTTCAGAACCGGACCCAGCCCGGTGAAGTATCCCAGATGAGCGCTGACGAGAACGACGCCCTTCCCGGCGGCGATCGCCTCCCTCAGGATCTCCGTCCCATAAAGCCGCACGCCCTTCTTCGACCTCCGGGGCGCGTGAGCAAACTCCGCGGCGTGACGCCCGACGTGCTCGAAGACGCGTCGAGCCATGGCTTCGGCGTTCGCTTCGGTCATTTCGTCGCCGTAGGCGATCCGGAGATGGTCGATCGCGCGGCGCCGGTGGCGGGCGTCGAGCCGGAAGACGATGCGGGCGATGGACCTCATCAGCGGCGCGCAGGCCGACGGGGGAATGGCCTGGATCGTGGCGGCCAGCGCCCGCACCGCGAGGTACTCGACGAATCGAAACACGGAACTCATGAAGGTCTTAATAAGGAGGACGGCCGGAACGCGACATTCGCTCCATTAAACACGAAAACTTCGCCGAGTTGCGCTTCCCTGCATTTTGGAATGCGAATTTTACCTAACCCCAGGCCGACTTCCCGCATACTTCCGATAGGCATGAGGATCCGGCTCCGGTCTCCCTGGTTTGCCGTCCGCGCGCTGGCCGTGCTTGTGGCCGCCGGGTGCGCGGCTCCGGGCCCTGCTCCCAAGCCCATCACCGTTTCGGACGTGACCCTGTTCGGGGAGATGGACTGCTACCGGATCGAGACGGCATCCGCCATCTATGTCTTCGGGAAGCGAGGCGCCGGCTTTGCCTCGATCCTGGATCCGGAGGGCAAGGATTGGATCTCGTTCCATCCCGGAGGGAAGGCGGCCGGGGAGTATCGGGGATTGCCGAAGTGCGGACAGCCGGTGAAGTACTTCCATTGCGGCTATGGCTATGGACAGTATCGGACGGACGCTCCGTTCACCACCCGCGTGACCCTTCAGGAGCCGGATCACGTCCGGATCACCTCGGAGACCGGCGACGGCGCTTCCGCTTCCGATTGGGACTTTCGGCCGACCTACGCGACGCTCACGCTGCGACGGATCGCGCTCCCGACCTACTGGTTTCTCTATGAAGGAGCCCCCGGGGGCCAGCTCGACGCCGAGCACGATCAGGCTATTCGGCCCGGAGGCAAACGCACCCCCTTGAGCGAGGCCTGGGAGGACCAGGTCCCCTGGACCTGCGTCACCTCGTCCCGGACTCCCTACGCGCTGCTCCTGATCAGTCACGAGCCTCAAGCCCAGGCGGCGTCCTACGTCTCCTGGCCCTATGCGCCGGACCCGGAGGGTGGCTACCGACAGATGACCATCCTGGGGTGGGGCCGGCCCGGCTGGAAGGACCCGGCCCAGCATCAGCCTCAGTTCCGCAGCCTGCCCGCACGGTTCAGCATCGCGCTCATCCGCGAAACGGACGAACCGGAGCTCGACCGGAAGGCCCGGGACATCCGCCGGATGCCTTGAATCTCCTCCTTCCCGACGGCCCCTCCCGTTAAAGAGGAATTGAAACCACCCGCGCATTCGGGGATGATCCCTGTTCTTTCCTCTTCTGGATGGATCATGCGCGCGAGGGTGATCGGGATTCTCGTCGTGGGTCTCCTGCTTCCGGCCTGCAGCAGGAGCGGCAGCGGAACCTTGACGCCGACGGTCTCGCCGCAAATCCCCACCTCGCTCTCGGCGAAATCGGGCAACGGTCGCGTCACGCTCTCATGGGCTTCCCAGGCGGCCGGCGCGACGTTCACGGTCAGGCGCTCGCTCACCAGCGGAGGCCCCTACTTTCCCATCTCGGTCCCTTCGGGCTTTACGTCCGCGACCACGTATGGGGACACGGGCCTGACTAACGACATCCCGTATTACTATGTGGTTTGTGCATCGAACCACTTCGGAACGAGCGCGAACTCCGCCGAGGTGACGGCAACTCCCGGATTCAAAGCCGTTGCCCTCGGCGCCGGATCATCGGCCAACCATACGCTGGTCGCCCTTCAGGATCTCACGCTGTGGGGATTCGGAGACAACGAATACGCGCAATTGGGGACCGGACGCTCCTTCAGCCAGTCCGCCTTGCCGGTCCAGACGAACGGGCTCTCGGAGGTGACGGTCGCGGCCGCCGGAGCCGAATGCTCCCTCGCCTTGCGCAAGGACGGATCGGTCTGGGCCTGGGGCTTCAATGAAGTGGGGCAAATGGGCCTGGGGTTCGCCTCCACGACGCCGGTCATCGCGCCGGGTCCCGTTCCCGGACTGCCCCCGATCGTCCACCTCTCCGCCGGCTACAATCACAGCCTGGCCCTCGCGCATGACGGCACGGTGTGGGTCTGGGGGGACAACAGCAATGGTCAGATGGGCAACGGGACCTCGGGAGCCACGCCCGTCCCGACACCGGCCGCGGTTCCCGGGCTCAGCGGCATCCAAGCGATCGCGGCGGGACCGTACCACAACCTCGCCGTGGCAGGGGACGGCACCGTATGGGCCTGGGGCAGCAACGCCTCCGGAGAATTGGGGCTGGGTTTCACGTCTCCCTCGCCCGTCCTGGTTCCTTCCCAGGTCATGAATTTGACGGGAGTCGTCGCCCTATCCGCCGGCCAGGCCCACAGCGTCGCCCTGCGCGCGGACGGAACCGTCTGGTGCTGGGGAATCGACTTCACCACGATCGCGATCTCCGGAGGGGGACTTCCCATTCCCAGTCCCGTTCAGGCGCCGAACATCAGCCAGGCGGTGGCCATCGCCACGGGCAGCTACTTCTGCCTGGCGCTCCTCAGCGACGGTCGGGTCCTGTCGTGGGGCTACAACGGAGCCGGCGAATGCGGCCTGGGAACGGCTACCGTCTCGGTGCCCACCCCCACGACGATCCCCACCCTGGCCACCGTGTCGGCGATTGCGGCGGGAAAGGACCACGCGGTCTGCATGCTGCAGGACGGCTCCGTGGCCTGCTGGGGCAGCAATGGCTCCGCCCAGTCCGGCGACGGGCTGGGGATCACGTTCAATACTCCCATGCTGACCCCGAACTTCACTCAGGCGGTCGCCATCGCGGGTGGAGGGACCCATACGATCGCCCTTCGGAGCGACGCGAGCCTGTGGACCTGGGGGGGCAATTACCACGGTCAACTCGGGAACGGGACGGTGAGTGTGTCCGCGTCGACCCCGTTTCAAGTCCCGGGGATGACCAGCGTGACGGCTCTAGCGGCGGGCGAACTCAACAGCTACGCCGTGCTGAGCGATGGGACGATCTGGGGTTGGGGGGCCAACGATTCGGTCCAGCTGGGCGCCGGAGTCCCTCAAGGCACGGACTCCCTGACCCCGACTCGGATTCTTGGCCTGAGCGGCGCCTTCACGGCCGTTACGGCCGGGGCCGAGCATGTGATCGCGCTCAGGAATGACGGCACCCTGTGGGGATGGGGACGGAACAGCTCCGGAAGCCTGGGCACGGGGAGCAGCTCCCCCGACGTGGTCCCCTCCCCTGTTTCGGTTGCCGGCCTAAGCAGCATCACGGCGATCTCCGCCCACCCGGACGGCTTCCATACCTTGGCCCTTCGGAATGACGGTACCGTCTGGGCCTGGGGCCTCAATGACT
>Ga0209579_10004069_pt1 | contig 10298 bp, 12 predicted proteins | sample Coa_R1_2_FD_187152 | JGI IMG/M metagenome (GOLD analysis project Ga0209579, IMG submission 187152) | Surface soil microbial communities from Centralia Pennsylvania, which are recovering from an underground coalmine fire - Coalmine... | ecosystem: Environmental > Terrestrial > Soil >... | reverse complement strand
CGTGCTAGAAGATTATGCGTCAAAGCAAGATCCGCGGTTGCGTTTCCGTCGCGTGCCGGCTGAATTCGTGGTCGACGTAGGGTCTTCGGAAGATCCTTGGCAAACCAGCGCAATCACAGGACTCCTCGATCCTATCGGCCGCGCTTGGCGCGAGGTCGCCAGGTTATTGTTCGGCCTGGTCACAAGTGATTGGGGATCTCGCCTCTGCAAATGTCGCTACGCGTTGTGCGGCCGGTACTTCGTCCACCTGAAACCTCGCCGATCGTACAAACACGGGACTTTCTGTGGCAATCACCAAATGGCATGGACAGCCACTCGACAAGTTAAAGAGCGACGGCATCTCGCTCGTTCGGCATTGATAGACTTAGCAGCGACCGAGCTATTGAAGATGCGAATAAATGGGCCACATTGGCAGGTCGACAGGCAAAGGAAAATTCAACTTGCAAAAGACATCTCCGCTCAAATCCGTATAACTGACTTCGCGCCCTTTGGACCCGCTCGACTAAGTTTGACTTGGGTCACGCGCAACCGACAAGAAATCGAGAGACGCCGGCTGCAATTGTGTCCAAATTCCTCAGAAAGGATTACGGCAAATCAATGGCCTTCGTTCCTTTCGCCCTGAAGGGTGAGCGAGCCGGTGAGATCGCCAAGTGACGACTCCCATTGGCTCTAAGTGCCTCGTCCCGTAGGCGCAACCCGGCCAGTTGCGACAGCATGAAACGCCTCGTTATGAAACGCAGGATCGATGAAGTATCATACGCCGTGCGGTCGACGAATCCCTTTCTCGCAAAAGGGGATACGATGATCGCCGGAATACGCGTGCCGGGCCCCCAGCGGTCGCCTTTCGGGGGTGCAACATGATCCCAAAACCCGCCGTTTTCGTCGTAACTTATGACGACGACCATGTGCTTCCATTGAGGACTCTCTTGAAGATGCGCGAAAAGTCCGGGGCGAGATTGCCATCCTTAACGAACTTCGGCGGCCCATCCATTACCGACTTGGGAGAATTCGGGGCGAGCTCAAGCCTTACACCCTCCGCTTCCACGACGGAAAGTTCCCCCTTTGCAGGGCTCCGATCAGCATTCGGATACTTTGGCACACAGGCGCAAATAAGCCAGAGGTGATTTAGATATGAACCACCGATCGCATCCATGAAGAAATTGTCGGTTGGCACGTACCGGCTTGCGATACTCCACATCCTTAATTTCGATCCCTCGTAGTGGCCCATAACCAGAGCGCCGGAATCTCCCCACGCCACGAATCCGTCATTCTTGCCGCCGTTGATCTGCATCTGGTTCTGATAAAACAGGTCCCAGGGACTACGCGTTATAACGTTGAGCGGCAGTTTGAAACCGTCTGGATCATCGATTGCGAAGGGCTTGTTGATGGGAAGGTGGCCGTCTGCGCTTCGATAACGGCCGGCGTAACGCCTATTCCTGTCAATCCGTGCCAAATCGGTGGCAATTCCTTGAGCTTGGAGCCGTTCCGGTACGGATGATGGTGTGCTTGAGCATCGCATTAACGCGGGCGGAGGCTCAGAAGATTTCCGGTCAACTTAGAGACATAGAAAACATCGTGGTGATTTTTGCGGAGAATCGCAGCTTCGATAGTCTTTACGGCACATTCCCACGCGCCACTAGTCATAGGAACCTTTACTAATGTACACGGCCTGTGCCCAAGGTCCGCTCACAGCTCGTGCGACGATGAGCATGTGAGATTTTGGCATGCCCTGCGTATCTTGTTTTGGGGCACATTCGTCGCCTGCGGTCTCATTGGCCAGGATCAATCTGCGGGACTGTCGAGGAGACAGGCCCTCCTGAGGGCTCCAGAACTCGCGGCGGTTGGCCGGAAGATGCTTCGCAGATTTTCTAGTTCCTGATGGTGGATACCTCGCTCGAATCGAGGCCGTCGTTCAGGCGGAGCGCTCCTCGCGCTCCAGGTCACTGTGTGCTGAGGCGGGGACAAGAGCTGCCGCCAGCTTCTTTGGTCCGTCGTAATTAATTTCTGCCTGAATCGCTTTCGGGACGCGGCCCACCAAGCTCGTCGTTAGGTTTGCCAGGTGACATAATCTTATCGGGGGACGCCGCGATGGAACAAAACCCCAAAGCGAACCCGGACTGTGCGGAATGCCATGGAACTGGGATTGTCGTGTGTGACCACGGCGCAGACGGACGTTTCGTCGTTGAGCAGAAGTGCGAATGCGTCACTGAGTTGCCCTGGTATGCCATCAACGATCCTGGCGCTGAACCGGAGGCGTAGCGGCGAAGTATCGTGAGACGAATGGACGAGCGACCAGAATCCTGGACTCCTCTGCCCCCGGTGAACACGGACGACCTTCGACGTGTCTGGGCGTTCGTTCTTAGCGTACGCGCCGATTCCAAACCGGGGACGCTTGTGAGCATCGCCGCGCCGCTGATTAAGCAGCAGTGCGCGTCAGGCACAGATGTGAACGCGGTGGTTTTCCGAGCGGGCTTGTTGCAGTTTATGTTTCAACAGGGACTCCTGGACGACTGGCGTGACGGAGATGAACTTGCCGAGTCTGTCTTCCAAGTGTGCGCAAGCTTTCCACTGGAGAAAGGCGTCGAGGGGTTCGATCCAGCCGACTTCATCGCTCGTCTCCGCCGAGCGTGAGCCCATTCCAAGTCCAGACAGCCGCATCCTGTTCCTCCCGGCGAACTCGCTACGGCGGCTCGGCTGCCTGTTGCGCTCCCTGTTGCTGGGAGAGTCGTATTGGTGGTCGCCAAGAGCGGGCGAGCGCAGCTTGTTCTGCACCCTGTGGGCGCAAGTCGTATTGGTGGGCCGCCCGTGGCGGAAGGGTCCCCGATCTTGGGTAAAATACAAACCACCGAGAGGAGAACCTAGCGAGAAAACTCGAACACAAACGAATGCGAACAAACGCAAAGCGCCTCCGGGCAACCGGCGGCGTTTTTGTTAGGCGAGCAAAGCTCGCTGGGCTTGATAGTTTCACGTCTGACCTCCTTGCCGCCACGCGGCGCACACGGACCTGGCAACCGCTACGATGACATTGTGAGCGGGTTCACCATTGAGCAACGATTTGAACTTAAGGCGAATCTGCTGGAGTTGGCAAGCCGCGACCCCCGCCTCAGCGGGACCGCCGTTACAGGTTCCGCCGCCGAAGGCAGAGAGGATCGCTGGTCTGACATCGATCTGGCTTTTGGTGTGGCAGACCCGGCTTTGGTGGGCGCAGTGTTGACGGACTTTTCGGATTTCATGTACGTTCAGGGTGCTCTCCATCACCATGATGTCAGGGCTGGAGCTTGGCTCTATCGCGTGTTTTTCATGCCTAGCGGATTGCAAGTGGACCTGGCCTTCGTCGCACAGGACCAGTTCCGGCCACTTGGCCCGGCGTTTAAGCTCGTGTTTGGCAATGCGAGATCATGTCAACCTCTTCCTGATCCGAAGCCCATGGAGATCGTCGGTTTGGCCTGGCTTCACGCTTTGCACGCTCGAAGCTGCATCCTCCGAGGAAGACTGTGGCAAGCGGAATACATGGTAAGCGCAGTCCGCGATCAGACTCTCGCGTTGGCGTGCATCCGCCTCGGACTTCCGTGCGCCCACGGGCGTGGAATGGACTCACTGCCAAAAACGATCACGGAGCCCATGCTTGCGTCGATGGTGGAAAACCTCAACTCTGACGAACTATGGCGAGCCTTCGATGTGGTTCTTCGAGGCTTCGTACGCGAAGTCAATCGTGTAGACGCTGCGTTTGGCGTTCGAGTGTCGGAGGAGCTTGGCGGTCTTTCTCGCAAGCCAGACGATTGAGACCGCTCCAGGCGCCTCAAGGGTTGTATTCCGGAGGCGCTGTATTGCACATCCTGTTTGGCCCGGCAAGGACGGCCAACGGGCCGTGCCTTGCTGTTTCGCATGCCTGTTCCGCGTCCTTTGGGCGGGGAGGTTGTATTGGTGGCACCACGTGCGACTGCGTTACGGGCGACGCCTTGTTTCAACCGCGTTGCCGCGAGCTTGCTTACCGCATCTGTGGGGCCGGACCAGCGAAGATACTCTGCATCCGCCTCTTCTTGTCTGGTATTACGCGGAGCCTTCAGCACAAATCCGACAGCCACACCAAGACTGACCCCCAGTAGAAAACCGGCAATATTATCCCGACTTACATCCACGTGCGTACTCCTATTCGGCTTCGACCGACTCCATCTCTAGAGGACGTTCAATTTGGAAGTTGATGACGGTGTCACGCTGGACCATGATGACCGGTCCACGCACTTGGTTGATCGCTACCGTACCTACTATTGCCGCCGCAAAATCGTGGTCTCCGATGTGATTCGGATCAGTGAACACTGCGTAGCGCACACTCTGGATATAGATAGCCTCCACATCCAACCTCAACTGCTCGTCAGTAGCCCTCCGAACTTTTAGATCCACCTGTGAGCCACGAGGAATGATACGACTTCCATTCTCAGCGTGGATGTCCTCGTCCACAGTCCCGGTGTAGATGTGATTGTCATCTCGGTTGACTGCAATGGCCTGGTTTACGCGAACCGGAAAAATGGTACCCCGCTCGATTCTCGTGATGTGATCTCGGGCCGCCACTGATTTGGGAACAAGAAGGGCCAAACTCAGCATGACTGCCGTTACGATTATAATTTGCCTCATGCCTGTGTACCTCTTCACTGGCTGTTGCAACTCATGAACCATCGCCGATGGCCTTTATCCGGTGGAGCTTAGGGTAGTGACCAACGGGAAAGAAATTCCTGTGACGCGGCGGTTCTACCGGCGGCAACGTTACAGGGGCGTGGGACACGTTAACCGTTCTGGTGAATGCAGCAGCTCCGATCGGGGTGCGTATTATTGGCGCTGGGCCGACTCGCGATGCAGCGCCCTTTCAAATTTGCCCGCCGCTGCCGGAGTCTTGAAGTCGCCGGACAGAATTTCACGATTCGTGGAATCATGGCCGTACAGTTCCTTATTCGTCGCGCCGTCGGGACGAAGCGTTGCGCCCTGCAATGAAATTCCTGCGAACAGCCCGCGCGAGCGCGAATACGAAAGAATTTCCGCTTGCATCATGGCGTCGGTTTGAGCAGTCATGTCGCGGCCAACCGGACCCGCCGCCGCGGTCGCGTCGCCGCCGATCGTGAACTTATCGGACAACAAATGCTTCATTCCGCCATCGTTCATCACCAGCAGCACAACATCCGTCTCCGAAACGCCGATCTGAAACCCGACGCTTCCACCTTCAACCCGCATGCCTGCCGGAGCGCTCCAGCCCGATCGGCCGTTTCGTCTGCATACGGCGAACCCGCGGCCTTCCTCGGCGCCGAAAATGAATCCCGCTTTCTTCATGCCTGGAATAACGACGACGCAGTGTGCCTTATCCAGCAGATCCTGCGGGATGCCTTTATCGGAAGCATGCATCATATCGCTCAGCGTGTCGGCCGAGGCGTCCAACCTGTCTTCGATCTTGATTGCCCTGTCCGCCGCGAAAGCGGTGGTGGTGATGGAGCCGGCAATTGCCAGAGCGGCTAAAAGTGTCTTGCGCATGAATAGTTCTCCTGTTCGAAATTAGTAGAGAGCACGGCGCCTGCCAGTAGTGAGTTTTGCGAGCTCCATCGGGTTTGCTTTGTTAGTGGTTGGTTTCGTGCGATGGTCCCCCTCAGAATGCGCCGCTGCGGTAGTAATGCGGCATCGGACCGTTGACCATATTCAGCCATATGACCGCGGATGGCCGTTACGCGGGCCCAGCGCTTAGAATGAAGCCAGACAGCGAGGCGCAATGCAGTTGCGAATAAGATGGGCGTTGGGCGGCGTAGTTGCGGGAGTTGTTCTCGCGGCGATCGCATTCCTTTCCTCGCGGAATATGTTCCGCGAGACTCCGCCAGCGAGGACGCTGGATGCTTCCGTCGTAGTCCATGAAATCCAGAGCCTGAACGAGTTGGTGTCCGTGAAATACACCGTGCAAAAGGTGGTTGGACTGGAAGAGAAGAAAGTCCCGCTGGGCTCCGAGAAGTTGCTCTTGTTCGTACAGGCGGAGGTCTTGGCGGGAATCGAGCTGTCCGGCCTCACAGCCCGCGATGTCAAGCTCCTTCCCGACCGGCGGGTGCAGATCGCATTGCCTCCGCCCAAGATCGTGCAAATCGTCATCGACGACAAGGCGACCAAGGTCTGGGACCGCCAGATCACCTGGTGGACGCCGTGGGTGCCCTTCAACCCCGACCTGGAGCGGCAGGCTCGCCTCACGGCCAAAGAGGCGATCGAAAAAGGCGCTATCGAAATGGGGATTCTGGATCAGGCCCGACGCAACGCTGAAACAGGCATTCGGGGCCTGCTGGAGACGGTCGGGCTAAAAGTCGTGACGGTGGACGGAACCTAATTTCGCGTACGCGGTTCCTTGCCGGCCAGCTTGCTGCGAACCGCACGCCGAGCGCGTGTGAACCTGATCCGGATCGACATTTCCGAGACCCCCTGCTGTTGTGCGATTTCCTTCGTCGTTACACCGGCCAGTTGCTGCTCGAAGAGCTTCCGATCTAACGGACGGCAGAATTTGAGGATCTGAGTAGCTTGAAGCGGAGCCAGGTCAATTCCGTTTTGACCGCAAAAATCGGACAAGGCTTCAAAGCGAGCCTCGCTCTTGATTTTACGGCGATGGAAGTTCAGGGCGATGGTGTTGACCCAGGTTACGACCAGCCTGTCGTCCCTGAGCTGCTCCCGTTTCTGCCATCCCCTCAGCCAGGCGGCTTGGGCTACATCCTCCGCGCCGTCAGATGAGGCGCCGCGAGAACGCAGCAGGCCGACCGTTTTTCTGAATCCAGCGTAATAAGCCTGTCCGAATGCTTCTTGGGTCATTTCAAATGACGACCAGCGACTGCTAAAGGCGATGCACGCCTGCACCCAGCCGCCTGCAATCCGTATCGCGGGACTCCATCCGATTCACACCGCTCGATTTGCTCCAGGAAGATCGCTACAGTCACTCTTCGCGCCCTCAGAAATTGTCGACGTTGCATGGTCAAGCGACCATGGAAGGTCAACTCGACTGCTGCCGGAGGGCGAGGCTGGGTGATTGATTCTGTTGGTACTGTCACAAAAAAAGCGACCAAGTATGGTCATTTAATGCGGCGCCAGGCGCATTCGGTGGTAGACTCGTTATCGACCGCCATTCTCGGCTTCCAAGCGTTGCAGAAAGACGCAACGCGGTATCCCGGCCGCTGGCTTCCCAGACTCGAAAGCCAAAGATCGACGGGGCAGAGGAGTTACGCGTTATGCACTCCGTGGCCTCTCCACCACCGGCAGCCGCCTGGCTCGCGGAAAACGGTCCGAAAGAACTCGAATCGCTGTTCCGCGCGATCGTCTTCCAGCCTTCAGCTCCCATTCTCCTCACGGACGACGACCGCCGCTCCCGGGAAGCCAGCGTCGGCGCCAGCAAGCTGCTCGGTTTGCCGCGCGAAAAAATCATCGGCCGCAGTCTGGACGATTTTGCGGACCCTAGTTTTCGACCGGTGATTTCAGAACGGTGGCGAACCTTCCTAGAACAAGGCGAGCAGAAGGGGACGCTTCAACTGGTTGGTCCGGACGGTGGCCCCCGGGACGTCGAATATCTGGCCAAAGGGAATGTGTTGCCGGTCCGTCATCTTCTCGTGTTGCGGGACAAAACCAAACCGCCCGGCGACGTCGAAATGGGGAAAGACCGGGCCAAAGGCGACGTTCCGGGCTGGGTACAGGACTTTGCATTGTTTCTGATGGATGTCGACGGAAATGTAGTCGCCTGGTATGCCGGAGCGGAACGCATTTACGGCTACACTCGCGAGGAGGTGGTAGGCCATCACGTGTCGATGTTCTATCCGGACGAAGACACGCTACGCGCCAGAATGGACGAAAAACTGAAGCGGGCGGCCGGGGAAGGCCACACCGGCAATGAATGCTGGCACCTGAAAAGAGATGGATCACGCTTCTGGGCGAATGTCATCACCATGGCCCTGAAAGACGCAAATGGAGATTTACAGGGTTTCGCTACCGTCGTGCGCGACTTCAGCGACCGTCACGAGAGAGATGAAAAGTTACGCCGCACCCGTGCGCGGCTCCGGCCATTGCCGGCGGAGTCGACCATCGCCGGCGTTGTATCCGGTGAGTTCGACCGCATTCCCGAGGCGAACGACGCGTTTCTAGATCTGGTCGGGTACAGCCGGGAGGATCTGCAATCCGGCCGCCTGCACTGGCCTGACCTGACACCCGTCGAATACCTGGCTCTCGACGAAATCGCGCATGAAGAAGGGCTGCGGTTCGGCGCATGCACACCTTTCGAGAAAGAGCTGATCCGCAAGGATGGCACCCGAGTCCCGGTATTGATCGCCACCGCCGTCCTGAAGCTCTCTCCATTCCGATGGATCACGTTTGTGCAGGACCTGCGGGAGCGTGACCGGATGGAAAGCGTCGACGACGACGTCGTGGAAGCCAAGCACTTCTTCGAAGAAATTGTCGGAAGCAGCGCCGCCATGAAGCGGGTCATGGGACAGGTAGAAGTGGTGGCGCCAACGGACGCAACCGTGTTGATCCTCGGCGAAACCGGTACCGGCAAGGAATTGGTCGCGCGTGCCATCCACAGGATGAGTCCGCGCCGGAAGCTCCCCTTTATCACCCTGAACTGCGCCGCCATTCCGACCGGTCTGCTGGAGAGCGAGCTATTCGGCTACGAGCGAGGTGCGTTCACCGGAGCCCTGTCGCAAAAGATCGGCAGGTTTGAATTGGCGCAAAGGGGCACGTTGTTCCTGGACGAAGTCGGCGACATTCCTCTGGATTTGCAGCCCAAGCTGCTCCGCGCGCTGCAGGAGAAATCGTTCGAAAGACTCGGCGGCACGCGGACCATTCCGATCGACGTCCGCCTGGTGGCGGCAACCAACCGGAACCTGACGCAAATGATGAGCGATAAGCTCTTCCGAACCGATCTCTACTACCGGCTGAAGGTATTCCCGATCACGACACCACCGTTGCGGGATCATTCCGAGGACATACCCGAACTCGCCCGCCACTTCACCAAAAAGTACGCCGCAAAAATGGATCGGGTGATTGAGAAAATCCCATCCGAAACCATGCGAGCTTTGGCGAGTTGGTCCTGGCCGGGGAATGTGCGGGAGCTGGAGAATTTCATCGAGAGGTCTGTGATCCTCTCTCGCGGACCCAGTCTTCGCGCTCCCCTCGCGGAGTTGCACGCCGATGCGGCGGAACACGCCGGCAGCTCAAAAATGGAAGACGTTGAAAGGGATCATATCCTGCGCGTGTTCCGGGAGACTGGCGGCGTAATCAGCGCGGCGGCGATTCGTCTCGGCATGCCGCGGACAACCTTGAACGCGATGATGAAACGGCTGGGGATCTCCCGCGTCGATCTTTAAGGCAGCCCTGGTCACGCCACCAGCGGCGCCGCCTGCGACGTGGGACGGACAAGTTCATCAACATGCTCCACGGCCTCTGCCAGGTTGGTAGACAGCCGATCGGGTTGGGTTCGCTCGAAGCGAGCCTTGGCTTTGCCGGTGTCGCCGCTGAATCCCCAGACACAAACCACCACTTTGAGTTTTGGAAACCGTTCGCGGATCTGCTTGCACATGGCTCGGGCGGGAGCGAACGCATACGGAGGTAGCGCTGAGATGCAGACAACGTCGCGGCGCGTGGGTTCAACCAGCGGGATCCACTCGTTCGGAGACGCCCCGGCAATCGGAAAGGACAAAGCCACCAGTCCCCTTCGCTCTAGGACCTGAGCCAGCATTGCGGCGGTGATTTCGTCAGCCTGATCGTGCGCCGGAACACAGAATATTCTCGCGTCGGGCGGCTCGGTGGCGTCTTCGGCTGGGGCGTCCACCGGTTGATATTCAGAGAGCTCGGCGATCATTTCATTAACGCTAAGGAATAGGAACTCCTCCCTGGCTCCGTCAATCGCTCCCTTGTGACGATCCTGTTCGGCCATGCTCAAAGCCGGAATAAGCACCGAGTCGTACAGTTCCACCAGGGTCCTTCCCTTGAGAAATCGATCGACAATTGTTCGCGCCTCCAATTGATCCATGGCAAGCAGCCGCTGGTAGATCTGAGCTTCCGCCGCCAGAACAGGTTCATCTCCCAGCAGGATATGCAGAAAAGACAATTGCGGGACGTAGCGCCCCAGAACCACGACACAAACCGTTAGAGGCGTCGAGAGGATCAGGCCGGCTGGTCCCCAAAGAACTGTCCAGAAGACGGCGGTCACAAGCAGCGCTAGCGAAGAGATGCCCACGTGAGCGCCGTAGAGCCAGGGCTCGAGGAAGTTGGCGATGATGAGCTCGAGGCCCGCAACCAGCAGGAAC
>Ga0209579_10004068_pt1 | contig 10301 bp, 20 predicted proteins | sample Coa_R1_2_FD_187152 | JGI IMG/M metagenome (GOLD analysis project Ga0209579, IMG submission 187152) | Surface soil microbial communities from Centralia Pennsylvania, which are recovering from an underground coalmine fire - Coalmine... | ecosystem: Environmental > Terrestrial > Soil >... | reverse complement strand
GCGGGCTTCAGGTTCGACAGGTTCAGATCGCCGGCCATTACGACGACTTCTCGACCTCCACGAGGTGACGCACCTTCCTCAGCATGCCAGCGACGACCGGGCTCTCGTCGTGCTCGGCGGTCTTGCTGATCTTCCCGAGGCCCAGCGCCCGCAGCGTCCCGCGGTGGCGCGGAGACTGGCCGATGGAGCTACGAATCTGCGTCAGCTTCAGCTTCGCCATCGCCGGCCACCTCCCCGGGCTCCTCGGGCTTGTAGGGCAGCACATCGGTGATCGTCTTGCCGCGCGCCTTGGCGACGTCCTCCGGGCGGCGCAGCTGCCGCAGGGCGGTCTCGGCCGCCTTCAGCATGTTGATCGGGTTGGTCGTGCCGAGCGACTTCGCGAGCACGTCGCGGATTCCCGCGAGCTCGAGCACCGCACGCACGCCGCCGCCGGCGATCACGCCGGTGCCGGGCGAAGCGGGGCGCAGCAGCACACGCGCCGCGTCGAAGCGGCCGAGCACCTCGTGGGTGATCGTCGAGCCGTGCCGCGGCACCGTGAACAGGTTCTTCTTCGCGTCGTCGACCGCCTTGGAGATCGCAAGCGGAACCTCACGCGCCTTGCCGTAGCCGACGCCGACGCGATCGACCTCGTCGCCGATCACGACGAGCGCGGTGAACGAGAACCGCCGGCCGCCCTTCACCACCTTGGCGACGCGGTTGATCTCGACCACGCGCTCCTTGAGCTCTCTCGATTCAGCGACGTCGACTGCCACTAGAAACGCAAACCTCCTTCGCGTGCGCCGTCGGCGAGTGCCTTGACGCGACCGTGGTACAGGTATCCGCCCCGATCGAACACGGCGGACGAGACGCCTGCCTTCGACGCGGAGGCGGCCAGCCGCTTGCCGACCTCGGCGGCCTGCTCGCCCTTGTCGCCCTTGAACGACTTCGGCAGGTCGAGCCACGACGCGGCGGCCACGGTGCGGCCGGCGTCGTCGTCGACGAGCTGGGCGAAGATGCCCCGGTTCGAGCGGAACACGGCGAGGCGCGGCCGCTCCGCGGTGCCGCGGATCTTGCCGCGCACGCGGCGGTGGCGGCGGAGACGCGCTTCGCGCACAGTCAGGCTAGGCATCCTGAGGCTCCTGGCTCGTCGCTGGCAAGTGGGGCAAGCGAGCGAGGCGCGGACAGTACAGGTAGTACGGCCGAGGCGAGCGAGCGCAGCACCGCGCCGCCAGCGGCGAGAGTGCGTCGCGGAGGGCGGCTCCGCCGCCCGTGAGCGAGGCACGGCCGGGAGTCTCAGGCACGCTTGCCCACCTTCCTGCGGACGTGCTCGCCTTCGTAGCGGATGCCCTTGCCCTTGTACGGCTCGGGCGGGCGCACCTTGCGGATCTCCGCGGCGGTCTGGCCGACCACCTGCTTGTCGATCCCGCGGACGACGACCTGCGTCGGCACCGGTACCTCGAACGAGATGCCCTCGCGAGGCGTGATCCGCACGGGGTGCGAGTAGCCGACCTGCAGCTCCAGGTTCGCCCCTGCCAGCGCAGCGCGGTAACCGACGCCCTGGATCTCCAGCCGCTTCTCGAAGCCGTTCGTGACGCCCTCGACCATGTTCGCGATGAGCGTGCGTGTGAGGCCGTGCAGCGCGCGGTCTTCGCCGCGGTCCGTCGGACGCGTGACCACGATCGTGCCGTCCTCCTGCTCGACCTTCATGCGCACGGGCAGGTCGCGCCGGAGCTCGCCCTTGGGGCCGGCGACGGTGACGCGGCCGGGGTCGATCGAGACGAGCACGCCGGCCGGGACTTCGATCGGTCGTTTTCCGATACGAGACATCGCTAGGTCGCCATCACTACCAGACGAAACAGATCACTTCCCCGCCGACGCCCTGCGCCTCGGCGGTGCGGCTCGTGCAGATGCCGCGGGACGTCGACAGGATCGCGGTTCCCATGCCGCCGAGGACGCGCGGCAGGCGGTCCTTGCGCGCGTAGACGCGGCGGCCCGGCTTCGACACCCGCTTGAGGTCCGTCAGCACGCGCTCGCGCCCGCGGCCGTACTTCAGCTGGACGACGAGCGTCGCGTGCCCGTTGTCGCTGCCCGAGACCTGGAAGTCGCGGATGTAGCCCTCCTCCTTGAGGATGCGGGCGATCTCCTCCTTCAGCTTCGAGTGCGGCATCTCGGTGCGGTCGTGCAGCGCCTTGTTGGCGTTGCGGATGCGGGTGAGCATGTCGGCGACGGGATCGGTGAGCACGTGCGTCCTCCTACCAGGAGCTCTTGGTCATGCCCGGGATCACGCCCTGATGGGCGAGCTCCCGGAGGCAGATGCGGCAGAGCCCGAACTTCTTGAACACCGCGCGCGGACGGCCGCAGCGGTTGCAGCGCGTGTAGTTCCGAACCTTGAACTTCTGCGGCCTTCCGGCCTTGACGATCAGCGACTTCTTCGCCACTACCTATTTCCTCCGTCTGCGGCGAACGGCAGCCCGAGCCCCGTCAGGAGCGCACGGGCCTGCTCGTCGTCCTTCGCCGTCGTGGTGATGGTCACGTCGAGACCCCGGATCTGGCCGATGCTGTCGTAGTCGATCTCGGGGAAGATGATCTGCTCGCGGATGCCGAGCGAGTAATTGCCGCGGCCGTCGAACGAGCGCGGGTTGAGGCCGCGAAAGTCGCGGATTCGCGGCAACGCGATCGAGACGAGCCGGTCGAGGAACTCCCACATCCGGTCGCCGCGCAGCGTCACCTTGACGCCGACGGACATCCCCTCGCGGATCTTGAACTGCGCGATCGACTTGCGGGCGCGGCGCACCTGCGCGCGCTGTCCGGCGATCGTCGTCAGCTCGTCGAGCGCGCTGTCGATCTGCTTGGCATCGGTCTTGCCCTCGCCGACGCCCATGTTGAGCGTGATCTTGTCGACGCGCGGCACCTGCATCACCGACGAGAGCTGCAGCTGCTCCTTGAGCTGCCCGCGCAGCTCGTCGTTGAACTGCTGCTTCAGGCGCGGCACGTAGGTCTCGGTCGACGCCATCAGAGATCGAGCTCCTGGCCGCAGCCGGCGCGCTTGCAGACGCGCACCTTCACCAAGCCGTCCTTCGACTCCTTGACGCGGTAGCCGACCCGGGTCGGCAGCTTGCACGTCGGGCAGACGACCATCACGTTGCCCACGGGCACGGCCGACGGCCGCGACACGATCCCGCCCGGCGCGATCTGGGTGCCTCCCATCCGGCTCGAGTCGCGCATCGGGCGCGGCTTCTGATGGCGCTTGACGACGTTCAGGTTCTCCACGACGACCTTGCCGTCACGCGGGCGCGCGTCGAGGACGCGGCCCTGCTTGCCGCGGTCCTTTCCCGTCAGCATCTGGACGGTGTCGCCCTTCTTGATCTTCATTCCCTGCACCTACAAGACCTCCGGAGCGAGGCTCACGATCTTCATGAAGTTCTTCTCGCGCAGCTCGCGGGCGACAGGCCCGAAGATGCGCGTCCCGCGGGGGTTGCGCTGGTTGTCGATGATCACCGCCGCGTTCTCGTCGAACGCAATCAGCGTTCCATCGTCGCGGCCGAAGGGCTTCTTCGTCCGCACGACGACGGCCTTCACCACGTCTCCCTTCTTGACCGTGCCCTGCGGGGCTGCGGCCTTCACGGTCGCCGTGATGACGTCGCCGACACGCGCGTAGCGGCGCTTCGAGCCGCCCGCAACGCGGATGCAGAGTAGCTCACGGGCACCCGTGTTGTCTGCGACCTTCAGGCGCGTCTCCTGCTGGATCATCGCTAGCGCGCCTTCTCCACGATCTCCGCGAGGCGCCACCGCTTCGTCTTCGACAGCGGCCGCGTCTCGACGATGCGGACGGTGTCGCCGACGCCGGCCGTGTTCTGCTCGTCGTGTGCGTGGAAGCGCACGGTGCGGCGGATGACCTTCTTGTACTTCGGATGGATCTTCACCACGTCCACCTTGACGACGATCGTCTTGTCGCCCTTGTCGGAGACCACGACGCCGCGACGCTCCTGCCGAGGGCCGCGCTCGCCCTCCGGCTTCGGAGTGCGGACGATCGGCTTCCGCGTCTTCGGCTTCTCGCGCGTCGGCTTCGACCGCTGCCGCCGCTCGGTTCGCGGGACGTGGCGGCGCGACCGCGCAGGCTTGGCGGGAGCCTCCGGTTCCGCGGCAGCCTCGGGCTCCGCGTCCACCTCGGGAACGTGGTTTGCCTCCGGCGAACCACGTTCCGGAGTTTCCTCCGGCGTCTCCTCCGGAGCTTCGCTCTCGGTGATCTCGTCGTTCTTCTCGTCGTCGGTCATCTGATGGCCTTCCGTTCGTGCTGCACCGTCAAGATCCGCGCGATCTCGCGCTTCGTGAGCTTGAGCCGCGCCATGTTCTCGAGGGCGCCCGTCGCAGCCTGGAACCGCAGGTTGAACAGCTCCTGGCGCGTGTCTGCGAGCCGATGCTGCAGATCGTCGTCGGACAGGTCGCGCAGGTCTCTAGCCCGCAAAGAGATCACCGCCCTCGCGCTTCACGAACTTGCTCTTCACCGGCAGCTTCTGGCCCGCGAGCCGCAGCGCCTCCTTGGCGAGCGGCTCCGGCACGCCGGCGAGCTCGAACATCACGCGACCCGGCTTGACCACCGCGACCCAACCTTCGGGCGAGCCCTTGCCCTTGCCCATGCGGGTCTCGGCCGGCTTCTTCGTATAGGACTTGTCCGGGAAGAGGTTGATCCAGACCTTGCCGCCGCGCTTGATCTTGCGCGTCATGGCGATACGAGCCGCCTCGATCTGGCGGTTCGTCACCCAGCCGGTGTCGAGCGACTTCAGCCCGAACTCGCCGAACTGCACCGTCGTCTGGCCCTTCGCGGTGCCGGCACGGCGCCCGCGGTGCATCTTCCGGAACTTCGTCTTCTTGGGCAGGAGCATCGGTTACTCGGCCTTCTTCCGGCTTCTGCTGGGCTTCGGCTTCTCGGCCGGAGTCTCGGGCGTCGCCTCGGCGGCCGGCGCCTCCTGAGGCGTCTCGACCTGGGGCTCGGCCCCGGGCTGCTGCTCTGCCGCCGGCTGCTCCGTCTCGGCCGGACGCGGAGTACGTCCCCCGCCGCGCGCGCCGCGGGCGCCCGGGCGGGCTCCCCCGCGCTGGCCGGGGCGGCCACGCCGCACCGGGCCGAGGCCCTCGCGGTCCTGGCCGCGACCGCGGCCGGACTCGCGCGAGGCGCCGAGGCCCTCGGTCACGCCGCCGCGCCTGCGGGCGGTGTCCTGGTCGCCCAGGCGCGTCTCCTTGCCTCCGCCCGGGATGCCGCCGTAGCCCTCCGGCATGATCTCGCCCTTGTTGATCCAGACCTTGACGCCGATCCGGCCGGTCGGGGTCTTCGCCTCGACGAAGCCGTAGTCGATGTCGGCGCGGATCGTGTGCAGCGGGACGCGGCCCTCCGAGTACTGCTCGGAGCGGCTCATCTCGGAGCCGCCGAGGCGGCCGGAGCACTGAACCTTCACGCCGGCGGCGCCGGAGCGGATCGCCGACGCGAGCGAGCGCTTCATCGCACGCCGGAACGACACGCGGTTCTGCAGCTGCTCGGCGATCGACTGCGCGACGAGCTTCGCGTCGAGCTCGGGGCGCTTGATCTCGTTGATGTTGATGTGGACGTTCTTCTGCGTCATCGCGTGGATCTCGCGGCGCAGTGCGTCCACCTCGACACCGGACTTGCCGATCACGATTCCGGGGCGCGCTGTGTAGATGTCGATCGTGATCCGCTGCTTGTCCTTGCGGATCAGGATGTCCGACAGCCCCGCGTGCGACAGCTTCTTGAGGATGTGCTCGCGGATGCGGATGTCCTCGATGAGGGCGCCGGCGAACTCCTTCTTGCCGACCATCCAGTTCGACTTCCAGTCGTGGATGACGCCGACGCGCAGGCCGCCCGGATGAACCTTCTGTCCCATTAGTGCCCCTTCCGGTGGTGATCTCGCGTTTCCGGCGAGTGGCTGGGGTCGCCAGACAAGGACGCAGGGAGCACGGATATGCGGGCATATCCGTGCGACTGAGGACGCAGTATGGCGGCCCCAGGCGCCGCCGGAAGTGCCCTGATTACCGCCGGGAGGGGCACTATGCGGCCTCCTTCTGGGAGAGCTCGATCGTGATGTGGCAGGTGCGCTTGAAGATGCGCGCGACGCGGCCGCGTGCACGCGGGCGCCAGCGCTTGATCGTCGGGCCTTCGTCGACGTACGCCGCGGCGACGACGAGGTCGTCGCCGTTCCAGTGCAGCGCCGGGTTGGACTCGGCGTTCGCGACGGCCGAGCGCAGCACCTTCTCGACGTCCACCGCGGCTGCGCGCGCCGTGAACGCGAGGATCGTGCGCGCTTCCGGCACGGTCCGGCCGCGGATGTGCTCGGCGACGAGCCGTGCCTTGCGTGGCGAGACGTGGACGTACTTCGCCACGGCCCTGACCTTCTGCTGCTGCGTGTCGGTGGCCGCCACTACTTCCTCTTCACCTGGGTCTTCTGGTCGCCGGCGTGGCCGCGGAAGTGCCGCGTCGGCGCGAACTCACCGAGCTTGTGTCCGACCATCTGCTCGGAGATGAACACGGGCACGTGCTTGCGGCCGTCGTGGACGGCGATGGTGTGCCCGACCATCTCGGGGAAGATGGTGCTGGCGCGCGACCAGGTGCGAAGCATCTGCTTGCTCCCGGAGGCGTTCATCGCCTCGATGCGCGACAGCAGCCGCTCCTCCACGAAGGGCCCCTTCTTGGAGCTCCGACTCATTTAGCGCTTGTCCTTCCCGCGGCGACGGCCGCGAACGATCAATTTGTTGGATTCCTTGTGCTTCGAGCGGGTGCGCTTGCCGAGCGTCGGCACGCCCCACGGTGTGACCGGATGGCGGCCGCCCTTGGACTTGCCCTCGCCTCCCCCGTGGGGATGGTCGACGGGGTTCATCGCGCTTCCGCGCACGGTCGGGCGCTTGCCGAGCCAGCGGCTCCGGCCGGCCTTGCCGCCCGTGATGTTGCCGTGGTCGACGTTGCCGACCTGGCCGACGGTGGCGCGGCAGGTGAGCAGCACGCGCCGCATCTCGCCCGACGGAAGCCGCAGCGTCGCGTAGCCGGCGTCCTTGGCGACCAGCTGGATGCCGGAGCCGGCCGAGCGCGCCATCTGGCCGCCCTTGCCCGGCTTCAGCTCCACGTTGTGCACCAGCGTGCCGGTGGGGATCAGCTCGAGCGGCAGCGCATTCCCGGGCTTGATGTCCGAGCCGGGACCGGACTGCACGACCGAGCCGACGCGGAGACCGGCCGGGGCGAGGATGTAGCTCTTGAAGCCGTCGGCGTAGTGAAGGAGCGCGATCCGCGCCGACCGGTTCGGGTCGTACTCGATCGCGGCCACCTTTGCAGGCACGCCGTCCTTGGTGCGCTTGAAGTCGATGACGCGGTACCGGCGCTTGTGACCGCCGCCCTGGTGGCGCGTCGTGATGCGGCCCATGTTGTTGCGGCCGCCCTTCTTCGTCAGCTTCTCGGTGAGCGCCTTGTCCGGCTTCGACTTCGTCACCTCGGCGAAGTCGGAGACCGTCATGAAGCGGCGGCCGGCGCTGGTGGGCTTGAACCTGCGAACCGGCATCAGATCTGCGCCCCCTCGAAGATCTCGATCGTGTCACCGGCGCGCAGCTGCACGACGGCCTTCTTCCACGCCGGCCGCGTGCCGCGGTAGAGGCCGCGCCGCTTGGGCTTGGCCGGCATCTGTATGACGTTGACGCGCTCGACCTTGACGTCGAACAGCTCCTCGACGGCCTGGCGGATCTGCGTCTTGTGCGCGTCCGGGTGGACCTTGAACGTGTACTGGCCCGTCGTCGTGGCGGCGTAGCTCTTCTCCGACACGATCGGCTTGAGCAGGACCTGGCTCGCGTGCATCAGGAGCGCCCTCCTGAAACTGTTTCGTCGCTTCGCGACGAAACAGTTTCCACGCTTCGCGACGAAACAGTTTCCACGCTTCGCGACGAAACAGTTTCCACGCTTCGCGACGAAACAGTTTCCGTCGCTCTTGCTTGTATGAGCTCGAGCGCGGACTCGCTCACGAGCAGCGAGCGCGCCCAGACGACGGCGCCGACCTCGAGCTCCGACGGCGCGACGACCGCGACACGGTCGAGGTTGCGGAAGCTCTTCTGCAGCGCCTCCTCGTCCGGGCTCGCGACGAGCACGAGCGGCAGCTGCAGGTCAGCAGCCTCTACGAAGCTGCGGGCCAGTTTCGTCGAGGGCACATCGAACGCCTGCGGATCCACGAGCGCGAACGTCCCTGCCGACGCGTGGCTCGCCAGAGCCGACCGCAGGGCGGCCTTCGCCGCTTTGCGGTTGACCTTCTGCACGAAGGTGCGCGGCACCTTGGCGAACGTGTGGCCGCCGCCCGTGAACTGCGGAGCGCGGATCGTGCCCTGGCGGGCGCGGCCGGTTCCCTTCTGGCGCCACGGCTTCGACCGCCCACCCGAGACGAGGCCGCGGCTCTTCGTGGCGGCGGTTCCGGCGCGCGTCGCGTTCAGCTCGGCGCGCACGGCCTCGTGGACGAGATGCGGCTTCACCTCGACCGCGAACACGGCCTCGGCCAGCGTGACGTCCTTCGCCTTCTTGCCGGAGGCGTCGTACAACGGTGCCTTCGGTGCGGCCATCAGCCTCTCACCTCCACGAACCCGTTCCTCGGGCCGGGGACGGCGCCCTTGACCAGCAGCAGGTTCCGGTCCGTATCGACGTCGTGCACGGTCAACCCGACCTGGGTGACGCGCTTGCCTCCCATGCGACCCGCCATGCGCACGCCCTTGAAGACGCGTGAGGGTGTGGCGGACGCGCCGATCGAGCCCGGCTTGCGGATGTTGTGCGAGCCGTGCGCCCGCGGGCCCGAGCCGAAGTTGTGCCGCTTGATCGTGCCCTGGAAGCCCTTGCCGACGCCGACCCCGCTCACCTTGATCGGGTCGCCCGGCTGGAACACCTCGACCGTGACCGACTCGCCGGCGACCCCGCCGTCGATCGGTCCGCGGAACTCGACGAGCCGGCGGTGCGGCCGGACGCCGAACTTCGCCAGGTGGCCGAGCTCGCCCTTCGTCAGCTTCCGCTCGTGCACCGCGTCGAACGCCAGCTGCACCGCGTCGTAGCCGTCGACGTCGACCGTCTTGACCTGGACCACGGGGCACGGGCCCGCCTCGATGACGGTCACGGGCGTGACGGCGCCGGTCTCGTCGTCGAAGACCTGCGTCATGCCGAGCTTGCGTCCGAGGATTCCTTTGGGCATCAGAGCTTGATCTCGATGTCGACGCCGGCCGGCAGGTCGAGCCGCATCAGCTGGTCGATGGTCTTCGGGGTCGGGCTGAGGATGTCGATGAGGCGCTTGTGCGTGCGCACCTCGAAATGCTCACGCGAGTCCTTGTCCTTGAACGGGCTGCGAATGACGCAGTACACGTTCTTCTCGGTCGGCAGAGGGACCGGCCCAGTGATCGTCGCACCGCTGCGCTGAGCGGTGTCGACGATCTGCTGGGCCGACCGGTCCAGCTGCTGATGGTCGTAGCCCTTCAGGCGGATCCGGATTTTTCCCTGTGCCATGACTCGCTCCCTGCTTCCTACTTGATGACTTCGGTGACGACGCCGGCGCCGACCGTGCGGCCGCCTTCGCGGATCGCGAAGCGGAGGCCGGGATCCATGGCGATCGGCTGGATCATCTCGATCTCCATGTTCGTGTTGTCGCCCGGCATGACCATCTCCTGGCCCTCCGGGAGCTTGATCGAGCCGGTCACGTCCGTCGTGCGGAAGTAGAACTGCGGCCGGTAGCCGTTGAAGAACGGCGTGTGGCGGCCGCCCTCCTCCTTCGAGAGGACGTAGACCTCGGCCTTGAAGTGCGTGTGCGGAGTGATCGAGCCCGGCTTCGCGACGACCTGACCGCGCTCGACCTCCTCGCGCTTGATGCCGCGGAGCAGCGCACCGGCGTTGTCGCCGGCCTGCGCGTAGTCGAGGGTCTTCTGGAACATCTCCAGACCCGTGACGACCGTCTTCGTCGTCTCGGGATGGATGCCGATGACCTCGACCTCGTCGCCGACCTTGCACTGGCCCTGCTCGATGCGGCCGGTGACGACGGTGCCGCGGCCCGTGATCGTGAAGACGTCCTCGATCGGCATGAGAAACGGCTTGTCGACGTCGCGGACCGGCTCCGGAATGTAGGAGTCGACCGCCTCCATCAGCTCGAGGATCTTCGGCACCCACTCACCGTCGCCCTCGAGGGCCTTCAGCGCCGAGACCTGCACGACGGGGACGTCGTCGCCGGGGAACTCGTATCGGCTGAGGAGCTCGCGCACCTCCATCTCGACGAGCTCGAGCAGCTCGGGGTCGTCGACCATGTCGGCCTTGTTCA
>Ga0209579_10004066_pt1 | contig 10307 bp, 9 predicted proteins | sample Coa_R1_2_FD_187152 | JGI IMG/M metagenome (GOLD analysis project Ga0209579, IMG submission 187152) | Surface soil microbial communities from Centralia Pennsylvania, which are recovering from an underground coalmine fire - Coalmine... | ecosystem: Environmental > Terrestrial > Soil > Unclassified... | reverse complement strand
GCAGTGCCCTATTCGACAAGTTGCAGGTTTAGAGCAATTCGCACCCCATTTACGAGGATGAAGCTCTCATCCAATAGCTGTTGATTCGTGATTTCGGCATTCACAAATTGCCGGAGTGCTGCTCTAGGGCAAATGAATTCGATGGCCTCAGACGTTCCATTTGTACCGGAAGAAAGTTTGTTCAGAACTGACAAGTCAAACAGCTGGAATTCCACCTCTGGAGAAATTCTGTCAGATATGTCCTTGAGCTGAGGTGCCAGAAAGAGGTCAAAACTCTGTGCGGCGCGCTTGTATATGGAAGACTTTACGAAGGCGAACTGCAAGGTATTTCGCATGGTCATTTGAAGCGCGATCTGGTTGTGAAAAATCACGAAGGTGGGAGGAGCGTAATCAACAAAATGAAACTTAGTTGCGCCCGCTTTGGCGAAGATGGCCAACTGTGCCTGGTACTTGTCACTGAGACGGTCGGCATCCGCCTGTGTCGCTGCTGGAGTCGCAGCTTTGGGTTCCGCAGTTTTGGGCAACGGCGGGAGCGGGTCGGCGGTCGAGTACGTGGAGGCGAGATTGTCCGTGGCTGGTGGAACGCTTGTTGCACCGACGGAAGGTGTGGACGCCAAGAGGGTCTTGGGCTTCAGCAGGGGAGAGTGGCCCGTTTCAATCGATGAGCGCGCCGTGGACGTGGCATCGGGTTTGGCGGGGACGGATCGGGGCAAGGCTTCTAAGTTAAGGGGGTCACGTTCGGTAAGGGAGAGGCCGAACTCGACTCCGCTTACATACACTTTCGAACGGTTCACGATTTCCTGCCGTTCGCCATCCGTCGATGCATGCGACATCGCCCAGGCGTCATTACGTTCTAGCACTACAACGAGGATTTCCTTCCCTTCGTAGTCAAAACCGGGATCGCGGGTACGCACATGGTGGGAAATCTCAAAGCCGATTCCATCGCACGGCAGATTCTGGGGTAGGACCGCGGTCATTTGGTCCAAAACCGGAAGCACCACGCTGCGAAACGTCGCCGCGGCACGTTCGTTGCGGCTCAATCGAGTGGAGTCGTATGCCGCGTTGTAATTCCCCGTTACTTTAAGAATTTCGCGGTCCTGAAAGCGAACGAACTCCAAACCACGCGAGTCTGTCTCCGCTTGCTTGGCCGGATCGAGCCCTACGTAACGGCTGAGATAAAGCGGGAAAGGGAATTTCATTCTGGAAATGGATTGATTTATTGTCCTCAGCTGCTGCAGATAAGATTCCTCTAGTGTCTTCAGATCGGGATTGAGGACTTCCGCTGGGCTTACTTGCGCGGATACCCTCCCCACAGAAAATGTCATAGCCACTCCGATGGAAAGGAATAGCCGCAAGATCAGGAAGAAAGTTCGGGATGTTATGGATGGCACGGGTCACCTCTTTATTTGACGGAGTATTGTGATCCCGTGCGTTTCTGCGGTTGATAAGCTGGCTGCGAAATGGCCCGGGCGAATGCAATCACCGAACGGATTTCGTCGGACGTTAGCACGCGCCCGTACGGCGGCATCATCGCTGATTTGCCCACCGCGCTGCCGCCGAGTGAAATCACGTTTTCTAGGTATTCTTCGTTTTCAGGATTCAGCGTGGCGCCATCATTGAGCAAGGGTGGCACAGGCGTCAGGTTGGAGCGGTTCGATGGGCCAGCCGGCGTCGCGTCGGCATGGCACCACACGCACTGTTGATAAAAAAGTCGTTTTCCCTGTGCTTGCTGGTAGTTGAGAGGAATTATGTGCTGCCCGTCCGTCCAGTCGGTTTCTGAATCGTACGCTGCGGCAAGCGGATCGGCTTTCGCCGGTTCGGCGCGCTTGCCGCAGCCCACGACGTTCAGCAGGGCCATTCCGATCACGACGCTGATCCAAAAGCGCAAACTCATCGACCTAACTCCTGTACGGCAGGACGCTCGGCGGATTTGGTCGCGCTCTTTTGTGGCTTGATGCTTTGCCGTAAAGTCATGAGGTAAGCCGTCAGCGCTTTGACTTCATCTTCTGTAAAGTTACGCCGTGGCTCGATGGTATCCGGAACTAGCGACTGCGGATTTCTCAGCCATGCCTCGATCCATGCGGGGGTGAGCCAGCCGCCCGCATTGTTCAAGTTGGGTCCTACATATCCTCCGGCGCCACCGATGGTGTGACATGCCTGGCATTGATATTTCACTTCGTATAATTGTTTGCCGAGTGAAGCCAGGGACGCCGTGAACTGACTGCTTTCCACATCCGCGGGGTTCGCCGCGGGGTGTTGCAAGACCATGGTCATGTAATCGGCCAAGGTGATTGCGTCTTTGTCGCTCATATTAAACTGCGGCATGCGTAAGACCAGGGTCGGACGGAGGGTTTGAGGATTCTTCAAAAAATCCACCAACCATTGGCGCTGGGCGCGACTGCCCTCGTAACTCAGATCTGGCGCCAGATCGCCGCCATAACCGTTGAACTTATGGCAGTCATAGCATTTGTACCGCTCGTAGAGTTCGCCAAACGCACCGGTCGGATGAAATGCCGCCTCTTTGCGCTGCACAACCAAGTTTTGCAGCGCACGGGTCACTGGCGCGCCGGTCATACTGAGGAGCGCGATCGTCACCGCGTCCAGGTCAGCGGGGTTCCAGTTGTACTGGGGCATTCGCGCCGCAGGGTTGACCGAGGCGGGGTCTTGCAATTTCGCTTGAATGTAGGAAACGAGATTGTGCGGTACCTTGGCGGTTCCGAACTCCAGTTCTGACGCATTTTTGCCGCCCAGCGCACTTAAGTCCGGGCCAAAATCCTTTTGTGGATTGTGTCCCTCAATTGCGTGGCAGCTCGCGCAGCCTTTTTCAAGAAACAGACGATTGCCAAGCTGAATCTCTTGGTCGGTGGGCTGCTCGAATTGCGGAACGCCGGCCAGCAGGTCCGAGTCGGTGAGCTTAGCGGTAATGTATTGCGTCACCTTATAGAGGTCTTCATCTGACCAGCCGTAGCGCGGCATGCGCGTATGTGGCAAGTACCCTTGCGGATCGCGGAGCCAGGCGATCAGCCACTCGGAATCAACTTTGCTGCCGACTTTAGTTAGCTCGGGACCAATCACGCCGCCAATCAGCTTGGTTTCGCCAGCTCGCGTCACCGCCAGAGAGTGGCAGGTCGAGCAGAACATTTGCCGGAAGCGCAGCTCGCCCTGCGACGCCAACTCCGGGTTCTTGGCCCACGCCGCGACCACATGTGGATCAATCTTGTATCCGATTACCGTCCTCGCTTTTTGAACGCTCAAGTAGGCCGAAAGGCTACGTAGTTCGGTTTCGGTTAAGCGAAACTTCGGCATGCGTGGCTCTTCTTCTGACAGATAGCCGTTCACTGTGACATTGCCGTCTTTGTCAGTGATCGTGCGTGGCTCCTTGAGCCACTTATAGATCCACGCGCGGCTCACCTTCATGCCGATGCTGGTAAGGTCGGGACCAAGCATTGCCGGCCGCTCGACTCCCGGCAGACGGTGGCAGCCTTGACAGTTCAGTTCCCCAAGAAGTTGGCGTCCCCGTGTGAGCTGCGGAGTCTGTGGCAGGTCAGTAGAGTGACATGTGCCGCACGACGCCTGAAGAAAACGTGCGGGCAGTATCGGCTGCTCCCAAGCGAGCGTTGATTCGTGCGCTTCGGCGATTTCCGTGGCGGGTCCCTGACCACGGTGACATATGGTGCAGCCCCAGTCCCGAACCTTGTGGGGAATGGGCGGGTGGGCACGAAACGGCTGCGGTACGGTTTGTTCCGCCAAACTTCCTTGCGTAATCCCCTGGTGACAGGTCGTGCACCGATCGACCACGTTCATCCCCGGAATCCAGATCTGATCGATGTCGGGCCGGTAGTCGGCCAGCAGTTTCTTGGTATCTGGACGGCCTTGCGCAAATCGCAGATAGGCGCGCTTGTTTTGCTTCCACTCGTGCCGGAAATCCTTGAACGGAGAGATCGCCAGCACCGCGAGAAACACCACACTCGAAACTGCAAAGATCAAGCGCAGGCGACTCGAGAGCTTGCCCATGTCTTCAGCTAGCATGAGTCCCCCACGGCCAAACCCACGACCACCCCGGCCCGCGGAAAAATGTCCCGACTATGGTTAGGCAGACAGCGACTGCGATGAACCAGGTCATGACCCACCAGGAGACCGGCTTATTGCCCAGCGCGCGTAACCAAGCCACTTGTTCCTGCCTCACGCCGTACGAAAAAAGCATTAGAGCCGCAACCAGGGCCGTAGGCGCTAAAATCGTCCAGGCGTGGAACGTGGCCAGAAATGCGAGCAGCACGATGACTGTGATCAGGACAACCCGCAGGTTTCGCCGGGGCCGCACCGCCCAGATGGCCTCGCCTTCCACGTTGATGTTGAAGTAGGGAATGACGACCAGCGCTATCACCACCATTGTTGGGATAAGAATCCCGGCCACGAAGGGCGGAAAGAAGTGCAGCAGTTCCTGGAGACCCAGAAAATACCACGGGGCCTTGGCGGGATTCGGAGTAAGCAGCGGATTCGCGAGCTGCTCCAGAGGCGCGTCCCAGAAAAGCGCCACCAGAACCATGGCAATCACCAGCACTTGAAAGGCGATGGCTTCGCGCACCAGCAGATGCGGATAGGTCATCAGCTGTGAGCCGCGATCTCCCTGTACCTTGGCCGAGGTCTTTTTTGTGACAAAGACCACGCGCTGTGGGTTTTTCTTCGCGTCCGAGCTGAATCCCGTCGCGATCTTAGTCTTTTCCATCGTCTTCCTTGGGCTTCACGGTAAGCCCACCATCCTTCTGTACACGCCAGAAATGAATACCGATCAGCAGGAACGCCACTAGCGGAAGAATTACCACGTGCAGAACGTAGAACCGCAGCAGCGCGTTTTCGCCGACGATGTTTCCGCCCAGCAGCAAGAAACGAATTTTATTTCCTACCACCGGCATGGCGGAAATGATGTTAGTGCCCACGGTCACCGCCCAAAATGCCAGCTGATCCCACGGCAGGAGGTATCCCGTATAGCTGAGAAACAGAGTGACCAGGAGTAGCACCACGCCAACACCCCAATTAAATTCGTGTGGCGGTTTGTAGCCCCCACGATAAAAAACGTGAAACATGTGCCAAAAAACGGCAAAAACCATTAAATGCGCGGCCAGGCGGTGAAGATTGCGAAGGAAAACGCCATTTGAAACCACAAACTGCAGATCCTTCATGTCGCGATAGGCGTGCGGCGCTGCCGGATGGTAATAAAACATCAGCAAAATACCGGTCACGAACAAAACCACGAACAGGAAAAAGGAGATCGATCCCAAGTAATAAGACGCTCGTACACGGAGAGACTTCTCGCGAACCTTGACGGGCAACCAGTGCAAAAACAAGTTACCGAACACCGCCATGCTGCGCGTGCGGTTGGTGTTTGCCGGCCCGCGGCGAAAAATAGATTTCCAGACTTTTGCTTCCCTAAGGCTCTGAAGAGCGGACTGAAGCGTTGTAGCCATTAGTTTCCCCTAAACCTGCAAAACCTGTGCGGGCTTGACGTTTTGCAGCTTGTCCACCATCAGCTCGCCATCGGCCGTCAGCGATATGGCGAAATGCGGCAGCGGCCGCGGCGCTGGCCCGGCAACCTTGATGCCGTCGTCCTTGAATTTGCTGCCGTGGCAGGGACATTCGATCATTTCGTGTTCGGGATGCCACGCGGTGATGCAGCCCAGGTGCGTGCAGACGGCCGAGACCGCATAGAATCCTTCGGGCGTGCGCACGATATATACCTGCTGGTCCTGAAGAAACGTTACGGAACGGACGGGGTATAGATCGGGATTGCCAGCGCGAAACGTGGTCGCGGGTTCGAACAGAACATTGGGGGAAAAATATTGGTAGGTCATGGCCACCGAACCGAGCCCGGCGATTCCGAGCGCCCCAAGTGTTACTTCATTCAAGAAATCGCGCCGCGTTGGCACGTTTTCAGCTTGAGGCCCGTGCAATTCTCCCGGACTCGAATTCTCTTTTTCGTCGCTCATACTTTCTGACCCATCTCCTTAATCTGGACTAAATTTGGGTCGTGATGGAAAACCTCAAACGCTTCCATGCTGATGGTATGCACGGGGCAGCGTTCCGCGCACAGCCCACAACGGATGCAGATGGTTTCGTCTTTGACCATCACGGAGCCCACGGTGGCCGAAAGTTCTGCGGGCGCTAGATGCAGCAGCTCGTGCACCCTTGATTCCAGCGTGGCCGACAACCGTTCGACGGTATCGCCAGAAATTTCAAATTCGCTGAGAGGCACAAGCTGCAGGCAATTTTCCGGGCAGACGTCAACACATCCGCCGCATAAGATGCACTCCGAGCCATTTGCCTCGGTCCCTTCAAAGATGGTGTTGATCCAGCACTGCAGGCATCGCGACGCTTCCCGCCGCGCTTGTTCTTCCGTAAAGCCCGACTCTACCTCGGCAATTCCGGTGCGCCGCTCGAGGGGAATGACCGGCACGGCCAGGCGCGAATATTCGTCATACTGCTCCGCCATTTCATGATGGTCGAGTACGGTGATTTGCACGTACTGCGGCTTGGGTTGCCATTCCGATCCCCGCAGGAACTTATCGATTTCCTCAGCGGCTTTTTTTCCGTCCGCAACTGCATTGATGATTAACCGCGGACCGAACGCGATATCTCCGGCAGCGAAAACTCCGGGCGCGGTAGTCATCAGCGTTGCTGGATCAATCTTTGGTGTGCCTTGTCGCGTGACCTCGATGCCGTCGGAGGGCTTCAGGAACGAAAGATCAGAAGCTTGCCCGATCGCCAGAATCACTGTGTCGCAGGGAATAATTGTTTCCGTGCCGGCGGCAAACGTAGGGTTGAACCGCCTCTGGACGTCAAACACCGAAGTGCATTGCATCACTTCCAACCCACTGAGCTTGCCGTTTTCGCCCACAAACTGTTTGGGACCAAGCGAGGGCCGCATCACGATTCCTTCCGCCAGTCCTTCTTCGATTTCCTCTTCCGAGGCCGGCATCTCGGCACGTGATTCCAGGCAAACCAGGTGCACTTCGCGCGCCCCCATACGTAACGCTTGACGTGACACGTCCATGAACTCTTTCATGACCACGTCTGCTTCGCTGGAGTTCAGCTGCTCGGGAAGCCCCGCCCCTGCAGTGCCCGTGATGACCTTCTGCTGCTGCTCCCTCATGGCGGTGCGCGCAACGTCAATGGCCACGTTGCCGCCGCCGATAACCACCACCCGCTTTCCGATTGAGAAGCGATATCCCAGATTGACGTTGAGGAGAAAATCGATTCCTTTCACCACGCCATCCAATTCATGCCCGGGGAGATTTAGGTCGCGGCTCCGGTGCAGGCCAAACGCCAGCAGGACGGCCTGATAACCCTGACGCCGCAGATCATCCAGCGAAAAGTCACGCCCCAGCCGCTGATTCAATCGAAGCTCTGGGCCCAGGTCCAGAATTTCTCGAATCTGCGCCTGCAATACATCACGGGGGAGACGGTATTCCGGAATGCCCAGATGCATCATTCCACCGGGGACCGGCGCCGCTTCAAAAATAGTCACGGGATAACCAAGCAATGCCAAATCGTGCGCCGCGGACATGCCCGCCGGCCCGGACCCGATAATGGCGATTTTTTCCTTACGGAAAGCCTGCGGCCTGTCTGGAAACACCTCGACGGGGCTGCGCGATTCCGGGCCGTGACGTTCCGTCACAAAGCGCTTTAGTGCGCGAATGGAAATCGGCGCATCAAATTGACCGCGACGGCAGGCCGGTTCGCAAGGATGCCCGCACACTCGACCACATATTGATGCAAAAGGATTCGGGACCCGGGCGTAGCGATACGCCTCCTCGTACCGGCCTTGTGCAATCAGTGAGACATAGCGTCCCGCCTGGGTATGAACGGGGCAGGCTTGCATGCAGGGAAAGTTCGACTCAAGCCAGTCCAGATCCACGAGTTTGCTTCGGCTGGTCACGGAGATTGTCCGCGTCCTTTCTCCGCTTACTTCTTGACCGTCAGTTCCACGGTTGCGCCGGAGGTACCCACTTCCACCACTTGTGTGGCTGGTTTGCCGTCCTCGCTCCAGGTCTTCAACGTGTACTTGCCTACTGGCACGTTCTTGATTTCAAAATTCCCGTCTTTGTCGGTCACCGCGAAATACGGCGTGGGGGCAACAATGATGTACCCGGACATTTCCGGATGCACATTGCACAATAGCGATACCGTGCCTAGGTCATTAAATTGGAACGGTTTCTTGTCGCCCTTGGGCCACGTGCCGAGGTTGTGCGCCAACTTCTTGTTGCCACTGATCGAAGGCCAGTAAACGTTGTGTCCCACAGGATCGCTGTTCAGGAACTCGACCGTGGTCCCCTGCTGCACCACCACCACGTGCGGAATAAACGACATTTTGCGTTGGTCTACGACCACGTGTTCGCCGGGCGCGTCAAATTTCTTGTCCGGAATCACGTCCACATATACTGCTATGTTTTCCGCTGACTTGATCCCCTGCACGCTGACTTTGCCTTTGATTTCATTGGCTCGGACACCGGCTACCAGCGTCAAGCACACGCTAGCTGCAAACACTGCCCTTGCTCCCATTCCCAATAGGCTCATGACATTCCTCTCCTGTTTGATTTCCGTGCGTTTGAATTCCATTCTCCTAAAAGACGTAATCGATTCCGGTCACGAAAGAATTTGGCCGGAAGTTCAAAGTGTTCCCCGTACTCGGGTCGGTGTAGGGCTGTCCCCAATGATACTGGTATTCGCCGATCACTTTGATGTTGGCGCGAACCAGCACCTGGAATCCCGGGCTGTAGCGGTTCCGCGTCCGGTCCTGAGAGATGCCGCTGGCAAAATCGGTCGGTGAGTTCACGAAGTCATAGCGCATATAGGAGATGAACCAGGGGAAAATCCAGTAATTGGCGCCTGCAAATCCTCCGGTGTACGTAACTGCAGGGGCATTGACGATCGTCTGGGCCACCGTGTCCACACTATGGTTGTTATCGTGCCCGACCATACCCAGCCCGAACAGTTCCAGCTTGCGATATTTGAAGCGCACATCTCCGCCAACCCGGCGGAACGGCTCATTAATCGTTCCCAGGAAACTGTATTGCGCGCCCCCATAGTTCAGTTCGTTTTGCCCGTAGTAATAAAACGCACCGAAGCGGATTGACGTGTGATCACGTGGGCCGGTTGGGCCCGCCGCCTGTATAGCATTCCGGCTTTCGGGATCGCGCTCCAGGTTGAATTTCTGCGAAACCCGGACGTACACATCCTTGGTATTTCGCGCAGTAATTCCTCCACCGAGTCCGTATGCAGAATTTGTTCCGTCCACAACTGCAACGGACCAGGTGAAATTCCCGTTGTTGGGATACCCGCCAAACTCGATGCCGCGCTGCGGAGTCCCGAGAACAAACGGATTGTTAGTGGTTTGAAAGATGGTCTGGCCTGCGGTCGCCGAGGGTGCCGCGACGGCCGTCTCACCGTAAACGTCATATGCGGATGGGTAAATAGAACGCGCCTGGGTAAACGGTAGATCCAGTTCGAATTGCCCAAACCTCACGTTCAGCGCGTTCTTCGGCAGTCCCAGAGAATGGCCTAGGTCGTTGTAGCGGAGATAGCCATCCCCCAGTCCGCCACCGGCACCGGTTCCACCGGCCGAAATGTCATCGTCAATCCAGAATGCCAGGTTTTGTCCGAAGCTGCCGGCACTGATGATCGTTAAAGTATTCGGCACGAACAGATCGGTTTGCGGCACGAACCCGGCCGCTTGCAGCGCCTTGGGCTGCCTGGCATTCCAGTTGAAGTTGCCGGAATAACGAAAGGCAATCGGCAGATTCCCGGGAATCTCGCCGGGATATATGGCGCCAGGAAAGGCTTCCTTCTGCGCCTTCGCCCCCAGCATCACTGGGGGCTCTTTCACAAAAGTGTCGTCGTCTTTTGGAAACTTAAAGCCGTTCTTCTTGAATGCTTCCCCGAAGTCGTTGAGTTCCGGGTAGTTGCTATGGCAGGTGGTGCACGACGTTTGGTATTTTCTGGAAAACGCGGGGATGGCGGAAGTCTTGGGTACTGACGTAAACATCACCCACAAAACCACCATGACCCCGGTAAGACTCGCTGCGACACTGGTATCAAGCACGCGCCCCTTCATCGCTTACCTCCAGATATTGACCATCGCTATGACGACCAATTCCGAACTACCAATTCTGAGCTCGCAATTGGGCCATGCTCGCACGCTGTTCAGCGAACTTCTGTGATACACGTCACTCTACGAAGAGACATGCATCACTAGCTTAGTTCTTAGTTTTTACTCGGGGGACATTTCGCGAGATGAAAAACGGGAGAGCCAA
>Ga0209579_10004064_pt1 | contig 10310 bp, 7 predicted proteins | sample Coa_R1_2_FD_187152 | JGI IMG/M metagenome (GOLD analysis project Ga0209579, IMG submission 187152) | Surface soil microbial communities from Centralia Pennsylvania, which are recovering from an underground coalmine fire - Coalmine... | ecosystem: Environmental > Terrestrial > Soil > Unclassified... | reverse complement strand
CTTCGCGGTCGCCTCGGCGATGCGGCGTTCCTTCCAGTTGCCGCTCAGCACCGCGCTCACTGTCGATGCCGATACGCCCGCGAGCTCGGCAAGATCGTAGATCGTCGATTTGCGCTTGCGCATCGCAAAGGCAGCTTGCGTTCTCCGGAGCATCGATTGTCACACGTTTCTTCGTGGCTTGCGTCCGGCGCACGCCGCTGGCACAATCGATTGTGCACAAAGGCCCGGCAAGCCGGGCCGCACGATCATGCCGAGGGGAGCGCGAGCTTTGGCAAGCAGGCAGGCACAACGCCCGAACGTCCTGTTCATCGTCAGCGATGATCAGGGTCCTTGGGCGCTGCGCTGCGCGGGCAATCGCGAAATCCTCACACCGAATCTCGATCGCCTGGCCGAGCACGGCATCCGCTTCGACAATTTCTTCTGCACATCGCCCGTCTGCTCGCCGGCGCGCGCGTCACTTCTGACCGGCGACATTCCGTCGCGACACGGCGTGCACGACTGGATTCGCGCAGGCGGCGTCGGCGACGATCGCATCGACTACCTCGCCGGACAGACGCTCCTCACCGACGTTCTCGCGCGCGCCGGCCACCGCTGCGGCCTGATCGGCAAGTGGCATCTCGGCGCAAGCGACGTCCCGCGGCCGGGCTTCGTCAAATGGTTCGCGCATCAGTTCGGGATGGGCCCCTATTACGGCGCGCCGATGATCGATCACGATCGGCCGGTTGTCGTCGACGGCTACATCACCGATGTTCTCGGCGACAAGGCGATCGAGTTCGTGCGCGACGAGGCGCGAAACGACGCGCCATTCTTCCTTGCGCTCACGTTCACCGCGCCGCACTACCCGTGGATCGCCAGCCATCCAAAAACGTTCGCCGAGCTCTATCGCGATTGCCCTTTCGAATCATGTCCCGACGAGCCGCCGCATCCGTGGTTCATCGGCGGCAAGGCCGCGGTCGAGCGCGGCCGGGCCGAGCGCCGCGAGAGTCTGATCGGCTACTTCGCGGCGGTCAGCGCAATGGACGTGGCCATAGGACGCGTGCTCGCCGAGCTCGACGCGCAGAAGCTCACCGACAGCACGCTCGTCGTGTTCATGAGCGACAACGGCATGAACCTCGGCCACCACGGGATATGGGGCAAGGGCAACGGCACGCGTCCGCAGAACATGTACGACACGTCGGTGAAGGTGCCGTGCATCGTCGCGCAGCGCGGACGCATCGCGTCAACACGCGTGAGCGAAGACCTGCTGTCGGGCTACGATGTATTTCCGACGCTCGTCGATTATCTCGGGCTCGACTACCGCTCGCCGCGACCGCAGCCCGGACGAAGCTTTCGTGCGCTGCTCGAAGGCGAGCCGGGCGCCACGCACGATGCCGTGGTCGTCTACGATGAATACGGTCCGGTGCGGATGGTGCGAACGCCCGAATGGAAATACGTGCACCGCTATCCCGACGGACCACACGAGTTGTTCGACCTTCGCGACGATCCCGGCGAGCGGCGGAATCGCATCGACGATCGCGCAAGCATCGCGGCCGAGCTTCGCGCGCGTCTCGAAGGATGGTTCCGTGAATACGTCGATCCCGCGCGCGACGGCGTCGACAAGGGCGTCACCGGCTGCGGCCAGGTTCACCGCGTCGATGTCGCAGCGGCGACACCTGCCTTCGCCGAGGGGCACACGCAGAGCACCGATTGGGATTTGTGGCTTTCGAAGGAGGAGTCGAGATGAACGGCCCTGCGCAATCGCGGATGACGGCGATCGTCTGCCACGCGCCGAAGGATTACCGCGTCGAGAAGATCGCGAAGCCGGTCGCCGGTCCACGCGAAATGGTGATCCGCATCGGCGCGTGCGGCATTTGCGCGAGCGACTGCAAATGCTGGTCAGGCGCGAAGATGTTCTGGGGCGGCAACGGGGCTGCGCCGTGGGTGAAGGCACCGGTCGTGCCCGGTCACGAATTCTTCGGCTACGTCGAGGCGCTGGGCGACGGCGCCGCCGAGCACTTCGACGTGAAGCTCGGCGATCGCGTCATCGCCGAGCAGATCGTGCCATGCGAGCGCTGTCGCTACTGCCGCTCGGGCAAGTACTGGATGTGCGAGGTGCACAACATCTTCGGCTTCCAGCGTGAAGTGGCCGACGGCGGCATGGCGCAGTACATGCGCATTCCGCCCACGGCAATCGTGCACAGGATCCCGCCCGAGCTGCCGCTCGAGGACGCGGCGATCATCGAACCGCTTGCGTGCGCGATCCACGCGGTGACACGCGGCGACATCCAGTTGGACGACGTCGCCGTGATCGCCGGCGCGGGTCCGATTGGACTGATGATGGTGCAGGTCGCGAAGCTCAAAACACCGCGCAAGCTTGTCGTGGTCGACATGGTCGACGAGCGCCTGGCGCTCGCGCGCCGCTACGGCGCCGATGTGACGATCAATCCGAAGACCGACAACGCGCTTGCGATCGTCAGGAGCCTCACGAACGGTTACGGCTGCGACGTCTACATCGAGGCGACCGGCAGCCCGAGCGGCGCCGTGCAGGGACTTGGCCTGATTCGCAAGCTCGGCCGCTTCGTCGAGTTCTCGGTGTTCGGTCATGACACGACGGTGGACTGGTCGATCATCGGCGATCGCAAGGAGCTCGACGTGCGCGGCGCGCATCTCGGTCCGTATTGCTATCCGATCGCGATCGATCTGTTGTCGCGCGGCCTCGTCACGTCGAAGGGCATCGTCACGCACGACTACCCGCTCGAGCGATGGGACGAGGCGATCGAGGTCGCGAACTCGCTCGATTCGATCAAGGTGCTGATGAAGCCGTGGGGGTGAGATACCAATTTCTTCTTTGGAAATGGTGCCTGACCCCAATTACGAGTATCTGACGCCTTTCAACCAAGGAGGAAGCATGAACCGTTTGCGCCGTACGCTCGTCGCCTGCACCGCATCGTTCGCGCTCTTTGCCGCGATGGCCGGTTCGGCGAAAGCCGCCGATCAGCCCGGCAAGGGCATCACGATCAACATCGGCTATTTCCCGGTCGTCTCGCCGGTGCCGATCATGCGCACGCAGCACATGCTCGAGGACAAGGGCTACACGGTGAACTGGGTGCCGATCAACCAGGGGCTGCCGGGGGCTGCGAGCGCGATCGCCGCAGGCAAGCTCGACATCGCGTGGGGCAACAGCATCTCGGCGGTCGTCATCTTCTCGCAGTCGCCCGACGCCGCGCAGTTCGTCGGCCAGTCGTTCGTCAACGCGAACGTGACCGTCGTATCGACGAAGAGCGACATCAAGGGCGCGAAGGACATCGTGCACAAGAAAGTCGTCGTGAGCGGCATGAAGACCGCATCGACGCTGTTCTTCCAGATCGGCCTCAAGAAGGCCGGCGTCGACCCGAGCGCGAACGAGTACTTCGTCTCGGGCACGGGCCCCGGGATGGTGGGCGTGCTGGATTCGGGCGGCGCCGAAGTCGTCGCCGGTTACGTACCGTACGTGTCCGAGATGGTGCTGAAGGGCATCGGGCGCGTGCTCTTCACCGGCTCCGACGCGATCGGCCGTCCCGCGCCGGGTGACGGCTTCATCGCGAGCACGAAGTTCATTCACGAGCATGCCGATGCCGTCAAGGATGTGCTGCGCGCGCAATTCGCCGCGACCGACTTCATCAAGGCACACCCCGACGAATCGTACAAGTCGATGGCCGAGTTCGCGAAGGTGGACGAGCCGGCGGTTCGCTACTCGTTCGAGAAGAATCTGATCGGCGTCGCGCCGACGTACGTTCCCGATGTCGAGGGCATCGTCGCGACCGAAACCGTCGCGCAGGAGCTCGGCTTCGCGCCGAAAGGCGTCGACCTGCCGTCGTTCACGCGCAAATTCGAGAACACGACGCTCGCGAAGGAAGTGCTTGGCAAGCATTGACAACGGTATCGCGAGCACGGTCGATATCAGCGCGACCGCTTCGCCGCGTCTGTCGCCCCGCGTGCGGGCGTGGCTGCTCGGCCTCGCGGGCACCGCCGTCGCGATCGCCGTCTGGTCGCTGCTGTCGCACTGGCTCGCGCATGGCGGCGGCGTCATCAACCGGCTGCCGGGACCAATCGCTGTCGTACGCGAGCTCGTGCAGTACGCGACGAGCGACCTCGCCTCCGATCTTCTCGCGAGCCTGCGCGTATTCGCGATTGGCTGGCTCGTCGGTGCGGCGAGCGCCGCCCTCGTCGGCCTCGCGCTCGGCCGCGCAAGCTTGCTCGGCGGCATCTTCCTGCCGATCGTCGAAGCGATCCGGCCGGTGTCGAGCATCGCGTGGGTGCCGCTGTCGATCGTCTGGTTCGGATTCGGACTGACGAGCAAGGTCTTCCTGGTCGGGCTCGCCGTGTTCCTCGTCGTGATCGTTTATGCCGTCGACGGATCGCATCGCGTTCCCGCCGATCTCGAGCGCACCGCGACGATGCTCGGCATGAACGAATGGCAGCGTTTCGCAAGCCTCGTGCTGCCCGGCACGCTCGCCGAAGTGCTGATCGGATCGCGCGTCGCGCTCACCGCGGGTTGGGGCACGGTGATCGTGGCCGAGTTGGTCGCCGCCAATTCGGGGCTCGGCGCGCATCTGATCGCCGTCGAGCAGAGCTACAACGTGTCGGCGGTGATGGCCACGATGATCTGCTTCGCTGCCGCCGGCTTCGCCATGAACGCGGCGTTCACGTTCATGGAGCAACGACTGATGCCGTGGCGACACGATCGCGCGCGCCAAGAGCGATGACGCGAAGCCCGCATCCCGCTGCGCGACGCGTGCTCCTGCCGCTTGTCGGCGTCGCATGCGTGCTCGGCGCGTGGGAAGCCACGCTCGCGCTGTATCGATTGCCGGCCATCGTGCTGCCGACGCCGTGGTCGGTCGCGACCGCGCTCGCCGATTTGATAACGACGCGCGCATTCTGGCACGACGTTGGCGTAAGCCTCTACGAATTCGCCGTCGGCTACGCGATCGGTGTCGTGCTCGGCGTGGCGATCGGCATACTGATGGGCGAGCGACGGCATTTCCGCATGGCCGCGACGCCGGTGATCGAGTCGCTGCGCTTCATCGTCCCCTTCGCGTGGATTCCGCTGACGATCCTGTGGTTCGGCACGAGCTACACGGGCAAGATCCTGCTCGTCGCGTACGCGGTGTTCTTCGTGATGGTCGTGTCCACCGCGCGCGCCGTCGCGCAGGTCGAGCCGACGCTCTCGCGCGTCGGCACGATGCTCGGCATGGGATCGTGGCGCCTTGCCTTCACCGTGCATCTTCGCGCGGCCGCGCCGACGCTCGCGAGCGCCGCGCGCGCGGCAGCGGCCATCGGCTGGATCGCCGTCGTTGCCGCCGAATACATCGGCGCGAGCGCCGGTCTGGGCCTCATGATCACGAACGCCGCGGCGTCGCTCGCAACGCCCGTCGTCATCGCGGGAATGTTCGTGATCGGCGTCGTCGGCGCAGGCGTCAGCGCGGCGATCGGGACGCTGTCGCGCAAATGGCTCGATTACCGATGACGCCGAGCGCGGCATCGTCAATCGACGAGCGCGCATCGGCCATCGATCGCGCGAAGCAAGAGGTCGCGCGCAACACGCGCGAAGGCGAGCTTCTCGTCGATCGCGTCTTCCATCGCTACTCGACGTTCGGGCGGCAAACCGAGGTGCTGCGCGACGTTTCGTTTCGCATCGCGCCCGGCCAGGTCGCCTGCGTCGTCGGTCCCTCGGGATGCGGCAAGAGCACCCTGCTCGGCCTCGCGGCCGGCTTGCTGCGTCCGACCGCCGGCACGATTCTCTGGGACGGCGCGCCGGTCGTCATCGGTCGCAATCGCCATCTCGGCATGGCGTTCCAGCAGCCGGGGCTCTTTCCATGGATGTCCGTGCGCAAGAATGTCGCGATCGGATTGCGCACGCGCGGGTATCCGCGCCGCGATGCGCGAAGAATCGCCGACGAATTCCTGCACACGGTCGGCCTCTCCGACTTCAAGGACGCGTATCCGAGCCAGTTGTCGGGCGGCATGGCGCAGCGCGTCGGCATCGCGCGCGCGCTCGCGCTTCGCCCGCGGCTGCTTCTGCTCGACGAGCCGTTCGCCGCCGTCGATGCGTTCACGCGCCTCAAGCTGCAGCAGGAGTTCAAGGCGCTGCTCGCACTTACACGCCCGACGGTCCTGTTCGTCACGCACGACGTTGCCGAAGCGATCGCGCTCGGCGACGTCATCGTCGTGATGACGCAGCGACCCGCGACCGTGCAACGCATCATTCCCGTCGCGCGCGAGGAGCGCCATCGCGCGAGCGCGGCCTACGCGCGAAAGCTCGCCGAGACGCTCGAATGCCTGGGTGTCACGAGCGACATGGGCGACGAGCATTGAGGACGACGATGAGCGACTACGTGATCGGGGTCGACATCGGCACGCAAAGCACGAAGGCGCTTTTGACCGACGCGCGCGGGCGAATCGTCGCGCAGCGCTCGAAAGCGTATCGGCCCGATACGCCGAGGCCGATGTGGGCCGAGCAATGGCCGCAGGTGTGGCTCGATGCGGTCGTCGAATGCATCGCCGGTTGCGTCGTCGACGCGAAGACTTCGGAACGCGATTTCTCCCCGCGCGCCGTTCGCGCGATCGGGATCGACAGCCTCTACGGCGGCTCCGGGATCCCGGTCGACGACGCGCTGCGCCCGCTCCATCCCTGCCTCATCTGGATGGATCGGCGCGCGACCGAGGAGGTCGATTGGGTGCGCGAGGCGATCGACGTGGCGCGCCTTGCGGACGTGACAGGCAACGGGGTTGACAGCTACTACGGTTTTACGAAAATCCTCTGGCTGCGAAACCACCGACCCGACGTCTTCGACAAGACCCGCTACTTTCTGCCGCCGAATGCGTTCGTGGTCCATGCATTGACCGGCGAGATCGCGGTCGACCGGTCGTCAGCGGGCAACATCGGGGGCGTTTACGACCTGCGCGCCAGCACGTGGTCGCGCGAGATGCTCGACGCGCTCGGCATTCCAGAACGCACGATGCCGGCACGGCTGGTCGCGTCGAGCGATATCGTCGGACGGCTCACCGAAAGCATCGCGTCATCGCTCGGACTTGTCGCCGGCACGCCGCTGATCGCGGGTGGCGTCGATGCCGCGGTCGCCACGCTCGCGGCGGGCGTGACGCGCGAAGGCCAGCACGTCGCGATGATCGGAACGAGCATGTGCTGGGGCTACATCACGCGCCGCCCCGACCCACGCCACGGCCTCGTATGCATGCCGAACGTCTTCGGCGGACCGCATGACATGTACGTGTTCGGCGGCGCGATCACCGCCGGCTCGTCGGTGACATGGTTTCGCGAGCAGTTCTGTCGCGACGCCTCGGGCGCCGACAACGACGACCACGCACTGCTCGATGCGTTGGCGCGCAACGTTCCTCCGGGCGCCGAAGGCGTGCTCTTCCTGCCGTACCTGATGGGCGAGCGAAGCCCGATCTGGGATGGCAAGGCGAGTGCTGCGTTCGCGGGCTTGAGCCTCTACCATCGTCGCGAGCATCTGTATCGCGCGGTGCTCGAAGGCGTGACGTTCGCGCTCGCACACAACATCGAGGCAGGGGCCGCCGGCGCCGGGAAGCTCGATGACGATCTCGTCGTGGTCGGCGGCGCGGCGCGCTCGGACCTTTGGATGCAGATCATTGCCGACGCGACCGGACGTCGAGTGCTTACGATCGAGCAGAATGTCGAAGCGGCGATGGGCGCCGCCCTGCTCGCTGCCTACGGGGTAGGACTCGCGAGCGAAAACGACGTGCGCCGCGGTTGGGTCACGCTCGTTCCGCGCGCAACGCCCGTTCCATCGTCGACGAAACGTTACGAGCACGCGTACGCGACGTACAAGGCCCTTTATCCCGCGCTACGGGAGACTATGCACGATCTGCACGATCAGCGGGCGCCAGGCACGGGTTGATCGGGTCGCACCGCGCTGCGGTGTCAGCCGTCGCGCTCGCCGCCGCGCGCACGTGCGCCACGCGCGTGAAGGACCGCTCGAAAGCTCGAAGTCGACGAACTCCGTGCAGCGCACATCGCAAATCGCTTCGTGGAGCGCAACAGCCTCTTCATCTTCGAGCGGCATTTGGGGGCCACTTTCCCGCCCGCGGCGCGTGAAGATCAGCGGCGTCTCCCGCGCGAGGGTCCTGATGCGTTGCTGTGTCGATCACGCGACCGGGATCCGCGATTGCGCTGAAATGATCGGCGCCGCCATTCGATTACGTCGCGCGATTTTCGAAGCACCGCGGCGACTTCGGCGAGGATCGCCTCCGGAGTGCTTCCCCACGAGGGCGACACAGATGGCGGGCACGCCGCCCGCCGGCGACGGCGAGCCGTTCGCTACGAGCGGCCTGTACGAGCTCATCAGGTCATCGCGGGCGCGAAGCGCGTTCGTTGTCCGCATCCATCGCGGTTTGCACGGAACGCTCGAGCGGTGCCGAGGAACGGGGTTCGCGCAAATCGGCGGTGATCGCCGACATGAGGTCGTCGATGCCCAACGGTTTCACGAAGTGGCGATCGAAGTCGCTGCCCCGCCCGGTGCCGCCGTCCTTCGACTCGCCCCAGCCACTCAACGCGTAGAGCAGGACATCGCGGCCCCATGAGCGCTCGCGCAACGCGCGCGCTGCGGCGTGACCGTCGATCTGCGGCATCCGGATGTCGAGAATGACGAGGTCCGGGCGAATCTCGTCGGCCATTGCGATCGCCGATCCACCGTCATGCGCGCGATGGGTTTCGTGCCCCATGAGCTGCAGAAGCGATGACAGCGTCGCCGCCGAATCTGTGTCGTCGTCTGCGATCAGGATTCGCGCTCGGCCGGGCCGCTGCTCGGTCTCCACGCCCGGCGTCTCCACAACCGCGCGCGGGCTGCACAGCGGCAGCTCGACGGTGAACGTGCTTCCGTGTCCGATCCCGTCGCTATGCGCACGAATGGCGCCGGCGTGCAGCTCGACGAGACGTTTTGCGACAGACAGCCCGAGTCCGAGCCCCTCGGGAAACGATGACGCATCAGCGGATGCCTGCACGTACGGCTCGAAGATGTGCTCGAACTGATCGGGCGTGATGCCGATGCCATTGTCCGTCACGGCGATGCGCACGGCGGGCACGCCTTCGAGGTCGGCGCGGCTGGCGGCGACGTCAATGCGACCGCCATGCGCCGTGAATTTCGACGCATTGAGCAGGAGGTTCGCGAGCACCTGCGCGATCCGCACCGGATCGGCGTCGACATGAAGCGTCTCGCCTGGCGCCTGCACAGCGATTGTTTGCCCTTTCGCCGTAAGGTTCTGGATGACCGCGCCGACTGCATCGTCGATCGCTCCGCGCACGTCGACAAGTTTGCGCTGAAGGACGATCTTCCCCTGGTTCAACCGATGCACGTCCAGGAGGTCGTCGACGAGCCGCACGAGGGTCTCGCTCTGGCGCGCGATCACAGTGAGCGCTTTTCGCTCGCGCTCGCCGAGATTGGACCGTTCGAGGATGGCCGCGGCGTTCCGGATCGCGCCAAGCGGATTTCGCAGCTCATGCGCAAGCACCGCGAGGAAGTGGTCGTTTCGCCGTGCACGCTCCTGCATGGCGCGCAGGCGTTCGCGCTCGCTCAAGTCCTCGACGATGAGCGTGAGCGCATCGATCGCGTCGACCCGCTCGGCGGTGATGCCGACGGGCAGCAGCGAGCCGTCGCCGCGCACCAGCGTGACCTCGATCTGTTCCGAAACCGCGCCTTTCGCCAGCAGGGTGTCGACGGCCGAAGTGCCGACCACGTTGCGAAGCCGCTTGCCCAGCAGCGTTTCCCGCGCCCGTCCGACCATCGTCGCGAATCGATCGTTCGCATAGAGCACGTCACCCTCGGACGAGACGGTCACGGCGCCTTGCTGCATGCGATCGACGAGCGCACGATAAGGTGGCTGCGCCTCGGCGAGAAGCATGACGCGCTCGCCGCCGACGACGACGCCGTCGATGTTGCCGGAAGCGATCGCCTGCAATGCGTGCTCCGCGTCCTCGTTGCGATCGCTCGCGCTTTCCTCGACGATCAGAAGCGACGTGTAATCGTTGCCGCTCGCCATCAACCTCGCGCGCGCGGCGACCGGCGCAGCGTCGGCGCGCAGCAGCGAGACATGAAGCGACGAATCGGTTTCGCCCGCAGCGAGGAACCGCTGCAAAGCCGCGCGATCGCCGCTTGCGGCCAGGTCGAAGAGCGACGTCGAGAACAGGCGAACCAGTGCATGGCCGACGATCACGCCGAAGCGCTGGTTGGCGTAGAGGATCGCGCCATCGCGTGAGACGGTGACGACGCCGTGCGGCAGATGCTCGAGCAGCGCATGTGGTGCGACGCTCGCTT
>Ga0209579_10004063_pt1 | contig 10315 bp, 11 predicted proteins | sample Coa_R1_2_FD_187152 | JGI IMG/M metagenome (GOLD analysis project Ga0209579, IMG submission 187152) | Surface soil microbial communities from Centralia Pennsylvania, which are recovering from an underground coalmine fire - Coalmine... | ecosystem: Environmental > Terrestrial > Soil >... | reverse complement strand
ATTTTCGCCAGGCAATTCGATTCCGGTAAGCTGGCCAATTCCAAAGGCTCGCATCGTTTCGTAAAATTTCGGCGCGCCCAGCCTCAGCGCAACCTTGATCGAACCCACGTCGCTCGAATGCGCCAGAACTTCCTGCACGCTCAGCACGCCGAATGGATGCCAGTCGTGAATCAACCGCCCCGCCACCAGTATCGAGCCCATCTGGCAGTCCACGAAATCCGACGGCCGCGCCGCTCCATTTTCAATCGCTCCCGTCATCGTTACCACTTTGAATGTCGAACCAGGTTCGTAAGCGGCAGATACCGCGCGGTCCATCCGCATTTCGTCCGGAAAGCTCCCCGGATTATTGGGGTCGAATGTCGGCCGCACCGCGACAGCAAGGAGTTGCCCGGTATTGGGGTCCTGCACCACCACTGTGCCGTTGTTCGCGTGCGTTTCTTCGATCGCCCGTTCCAGCTCCTTCTCGGCGATGTACTGAATCGTTTGGTCGATGGTGAGCACCACGCTCGCGCCGGGATCAGCTGCGGATTCCGTCCGGTCGTACCAGCGCCGCCGCCCGTCCGCCATCACCATCATTTTCCCGGGACGCCCGCGAATCTGCTTGTCCAGCGAATACTCGATCCCGCCGTTGCCCTTCTCATCCACGTCCACGTAGCCCAGAACGTGCGCGGCAAGCTCGTGCTGCGGATAAACCCGCCGGTTTTCTTTCTGAAAGAAGACGCCGCGCAGATTCATGTCCTGAATTCGCTGCACGGTTTCAGGCGAGAGCTTCTTCGCCAGCCGCACCGGCGTGTGCGCTTCGCGAATTTTTGTTTCCAGGTCGTCGGCCGGCATGGCCAGCGCAGGAGCCAGCAGCCGCGCCACCATTTCCGCATCTGTGATTTCCGCCGGGTCGCCGAAAACGGAATCCATCGGCAGGCTGATCGCCAGCTCCCGGCCCTTGCGGTCATAAATCACGCCGCGCTTCGGGCTGATTTCGAAAACTCGCTGCTGTTGGTGCTGAGCCCTGGTGAAGTATTCGCCGTAGCAGAACAACTGAAGATAACTGAGGCGCCCGACGACAACCGCCATCCAAACCACTGCGAAAACCCAAACGACTAACCAGCGGAGACGCGGCCTGCGTTGCTCCATGGAATCCGTTCTACCCTGTCTGAAGCTTTGCCGCGGCCTTCGCAGTTGCGTCACCGAAGTTCCGCGCGAACCCGTCGGTGTTGCCTCTCACAAATCTCAAGAAAATTTCAGCAGACTCCGCAGCCAATCCGCTCGAGCAGGCACTTCCGTACCGCCGGCGTCCCGCCGGCTCTTTTTACGCAGAAACCAATCAAGCAAGGTCGGTAATTCCGCTAAGGCCGCACCACCTGCCCACCAGCTCGCGCCTGTGCCACCACCGCATCGCTCGCATCCGCCGAGCTCTGCTGCCCCGGCGCAGCCACCGTCAACCCAAGATGCTTCCGCGCATAGGTATCGATGCGCCCCGGCGCGCGCAACGTCGCATCTTCCACATGCAACTGTTGATTCAGCTCAAGCGCTTGCGCCCGCGCCGTCTGCAGTTGTTCCAGCTGGTAGTGAATCTGAATGCACTCGAAGTGCTGCCAGGCGTAGCTCAGCAAACACGCCGCCATCGCCGCGCCAATCGCCACCGTCCGCCAGCAATCGTTCAGCCTCGCCTTGGGCGTCGGCCGTGCCAGCCTCGAATTATCAATGCGCTTCACTGTGTGGTATTGCGTCGTATGAGAATGCGTCATGACCCGCTCCCAGCCGTCAGAATCTCCGCCGGCGACAATTTCTCCGCCACGCGCATCTTTGCGCTGCGCGCTCGCGGATTCGTTCGAATCTCTTCGTCGCCAGGCTGAATCACTTTTTTGGTGAGCACCTGAAAACTGCCTTCGCGGGCCAGGTCCTGAAAGGCGTGTTTGACGAGACGATCTTCGAGTGAGTGATAACTGAGGACGATCCACCGTCCTCCAGAATTCAAAGTGGCAGGGGTCCGCGAAAGAAACTGCCCGAGTTCCTCCGACTCTCGATTCACCGCTATCCGCAGCGCCAGAAACGTTTTTGTCGCGGGTTGCAGTCTCTGCCTTCCCCTTGCTTTTCGAACCCCTGCCACAATCGTTGCCAGATGTTCGGTGTCGCGGATCGGCCGCGCTCGAACGATTGCTCTGGCGATTCTTCGTGAATCTCTCTCCTCCGCTTTCTGATAGAGGAGATCGGCCAGCTCTTTCTCCGGCCAGTAATTCACAATTTCGTCTGCCGTCAGCGCATCATCGGGATTCATGCGCATGTTCAACGGCGCCGCCCAGCGGAATGAAAATCCGCGCTCAGGGCTGTCCAACTCCAAACTCGAAATCCCCAGATCGGCAATCACTCCGTCGAACGGAGGCAGGCTCAGATTCGTCGCCACTTCGCCGATCTTCGAAAACTCTGCGTGCACCAGACTCACCCGCCGCTCGTGCGCCTTCAATCGCTCCCGCGCAATTTCAAGTGCCTGCGGATCGCGATCCATCCCCACCAAATGCCCCGTCGTCAGCCGCTCGGCGATCGCAATGGCATGCCCGCCTGTGCCAACGGTGGCATCCAGATACGTGCCCTCGGGCCGAATCTGCAGCCAGTCCACAACTTCCTTCAGCAGGACCGGTATATGCAGAACGCTCAAAAGCTAGATGCCCAGATCTTCCAGTACCTTTTCGTCTTCCGCCGTGATGGGATTACGATTCAGTTGTTCGAGGAATCGCGCGTGGTTCCATACTTCCAGATAAGTGAGCTGGCCTTGAATATCGACCTCGCCCTTCATCTGCGCCGATTCCCTCAGTACCGGTGGAATTAGAATGCGCCCCTGCCCATCCACCTCGACCAGCTGACCGTAGTAATTGGCCCGTGCTAAAAACTTTTGCTTCGCCCGGTTGTAAGAGGATTGCTTCGCGAGTTTCTTCTCGATCTCTTCCCAGGCCTTCATGGGATAGATCCTCGCGTACTCGCCGCTCGAACTCGTGACGTAGAATTTCTTGCCCGACTTGCGCAATTCGGCCAGAAAATCGGCGGGGATCTTCACCCGTCCCTTTTCGTCCACAGTTGCCGAATAGTTGCCCCGCAGCATGAAAACCTTCGTCGCCCGGCGTGTACGCCCTGGGAATCACTCGCCTTGCCACCCCTGCTTTGCGCCACTTCTGGATCACCCGACTGCGCCCACTGCTTAACACCTTCTACCACTCTGCGCCACTTCTTCCCACTTTGTGCCCCGATTGTAGATAGGTTCTTCCGCGTGTCAAGTTAAATTCTTCGAGAAAATCAATTTTCTTTGTGGAAAAAAACGAACTGCGCGCGCCGTTTTCTAGTGCCTGCGCTAGCTCAAAACCACAATTACTTGTGGTGAGAAAAGTCGCCTCATCGCACGCCTAGTTGTCCGATTGATGGAAAAATCTGAAAATGTATTGTAAGAGTTAATAAAAAAATTTCTTCGGGGATCGAACTACTGTGCCGCAGGGGCACTGCGCAGCGTGCTCAGGCTCTTTACCATGGATTGTTCATCCGGATTCAGTCCCTGCATAAACTTCGGATCGTTCAGCGCTTTCTCCCGGTCCGCTGGGCTCATTCCCTGCAGCGTATGCAGCTTCCCGTTTACTGCCTGACGCCGCTCGGGCGTCATTCCCTGCCATTTCGGCAGCAGTTCGTTTCTCACCTTGTCGCGGTCTTCAGGCGAAAGTTGCTGCCATCTGTTCGCCCGTTCCCTTAAAGCATTCTTCTGATCGGGCGTCAGATTGTTCCATTTCTGCAGGTTCTGGCGGATCTGCTGTTGCCGCCCCGGCGGGAGATTCTGGAATCGCTCATTGTTCTGCATGAAGCGTTCCTGCTCCGCAGGCGGCTTGTCGCGAAGATTCTCCACCCACTTCGGCGGCAACCCGGCCATGCCGCGACCATTGCCTCCGCCGCCATTCGCGCCGCCGTTAGCTTGCGCATTCACCGCGCCAGCACCTTCAGCACGCGAATTCTCAGTCGCACCCGCCGTGTTCGGACGCGTGCCATTGGGCGTGGCGCTCTTCGCCTCTGCAGGCGGATGCGCCGCTGCGCCCGCCTGTCCATTCGCGTGCTGAGCCGGCGGATGCGCTTGCGCACCGTATGCGCGCGCCGCCGCTTGCCTCCGCGCTCGCATCATCGCGCGCCTCTGCTGCCGCGCCGCAGCCCACTGTCCCTGCTGCGCCGAGGCAGGCTGCGCCGTCATGCCATGCAGGCAGCAAGCGAACGTGATCAGTAGCGCGAAACGACGCACCTACATGCCTCCAGTATCATCCCGCTTCAAGTCGTCCTTGGACTTATCCGGCGCCGCCGGCACCGGCAACTCCGACAGCGCGTCGAATTTCGACAGCACGTCGTAATTCTCAAGCACGCCCAGATTCTCGATCACTTGATACTGCTGCTGCTCCGTAACCGGCGCCGGCATAGTTGCCGTGGTCGGATAATCGCGCGGCAACCGCGACACCCACACGCACAGCGCCACCAGCAACGCCATCGAAAGCGCCAACCGCGGCTGCGGCACAAACCATCGGAACCATCCTGGACGCGGCTCATCCGCAATCCGCTGCCGGATGCGCGCATCGAACCCCAGAGACGGCTCCTCGATGGGCATCTCATCTAGCACGTTCCACACTTTGCGGAACTCCTCGGCGCGCGTCCGGCAAGCAGCGCAACTCGCCAGGTGATCTTCGACTTCCACCCGCTCAGCCGAATTCGCCCGGCGGTCTAGATACGCAATCAGCTCTTTTGAAACATCCTCGCACTTCATCACAGCCTTCCTTCCCCCGCGCGATTCCCTACCGGCTGCTGCGCCATCAGCGGAGCCAGTTCGATTCGCAGGGTCTCGTAAGCGCGAAACAAAAGTGATTTCAACGCGCTCTCCGAGCATTCCAGAACTTTCGCAATCTCTCCGTAATCCATCTCTTCATATTTATGCAGCAACACCGCCGCGCGTTGCTTTTCCGGCAGCGCCTGAATCGTTCGGCGGATAAATTCGGCGCGGTCGCGTTCGATCATGTGTTCGTCGATCCGCATCTCTCGAGTGGGCACTTGAATCGGCGCCTCATCTTCGTCGGCAGGAGCGTCGATCGAAACTTCCGTTCGGCGGTAGCGATTGTCGCGAATCGAATTCAGCGCCAGGTTCGTGGCAATGCGGAAAAGCCAGGTGGTGAACTTCGCGCCCGCGAAATAATCTTTGCGCGCGCGGTAGATCCTCAAGAAAACTTCCTGCGCCAGATCCTCCGCCGTCGCCGTATCCCGAACCATTCTGTAGAGGAAATTGACCAGTGGCGTTCGATACTTCTGCAATAGAAGCTCGAAGGACGCAGAGTCCCCCGCCTTCACGTCCATCATCAATTGGACGTCGGTCCTGGCCATAGCCTCCACAGTTTATCTAACACGCGCAGCCCCATAAAGTTGCGAGGGCCACTTTGCTGCGAACCCGGCACGTGTCAACCCGGCAACCCGGTGCCAAGCCCGAACCGAGGCTCGCCGGAAACTGATGAGTACGCATAACGCCTTTCCCATGATAGGGTTAGAAAGGAGCCCATGATGCCACGGGTCTTCTTATTAGCCGCCTTTCTCGCCTGGCCCGGAGCGCAGGGCGCACAGAAACCGTCCAAGCCCGCTCAGTCCGCTTCCGCCGCCACCTGCGCCACCTCGCCGGACGACGCCGCAATTTACTCAACCGCCCTAAATAAAGTCGTCCTCAAAGACCGCGACGACAAACGCCAAATCGTGCTCCTTTCCCAAACCTCGGCCGCCTATCCGCCAGGAATGGCCGCTTTCACCGCTTCTTCAACCCCCGACAAAACAGAGCTGCTCGATGCAGCCTCCACGGCGACTAAGAACGACTTTGACGCGAAAGCAAAGCTCAGCTGCGACCTCACCACAAATGCCGCCCTCGGCGCCGGCGTGGTCTTCATGAGTCCGAACGAAAGTGACGAACTCTTCTCGAAAGCCAGCGGGTGGAAAGATTTCACCGCGAAATATCCGAGCGCCCCCGGCTTTACGATCGTCTCAGCAATCGGATTCGACGCCTCACACCGTCAGGCGCTCGTTTACGTGGGAAACTCGTGCGGCATGCTTTGCGGCGCCGGCTACGTCGTCCTGCTCGAAAAGAAAAAAGACAAATGGATTGCCGCGAAGACGGCTAAAATTTGGAATGCGACATGAGTTCTCTCGCACGATTCTTCTTTGGACGCGCTCAGGGAGCCCCAGCAACCGCGCTCATCCGCCTGGCCGTGGGACTGATTTTCCTCACACAAGGAATCCTTAAATACATCGATCCCGCAATGGGCGTGATTCGATTCACCAGAATAGGATTTCCACATCCGTACTTCACCGCTCACTTTGTCGGTGCCGTCGAGATTGTCTGCAGTTCTTTGGTATTGCTCGGTCTGTGGACAAGGCTTGCAGCCCTTCCGCTCCTCATCGTGATTTCCACCGCAATTGCGACGACAAAGATCCCCGAGTTGTTCCGCCCCAACCAGGGATTCTGGTACATGGTGAGCGATGCGCGGACTGACTTCGCTATGTTCTGCTGTCTGATCTTTCTGCTCTTGGAAGGCGGCGGAAGCTGGGCTCTTGATGCTCGCCGCCACTCGAGCACCCCGTGAGCTACATGCTGAGGCTCAAGCTGAGGTGAATGCCATGAACAACATCGCGTTCTCACGCCGCCAATTTCTCAAAACAACGAGCCTCGCGGCAGGAACATTCATGGTCTCGCCCGCGCTCGGCCGCCATGCCCTGGCGACGCAGACTGAATCCGCCACTCCCGACTACGTGCTACACATCAAAAACTCGGTCGTCGAGATCGCTCCCAAACGCTTCATCTCGGCGACCACGTACAACGGGCAGTTCCCGGGACCGCTGCTGCGCTTTAAAGATGGCCAGCCGGTCACCATCGACATCTTCAACGACACCGATACTCCCGAACAGCTCCATTGGCATGGCCAGCGCGTTCCCACTGACGTTGACGGCGCAGCCGAGGAAGGTACGCCTTTCATTCCAGCCCAGGGATCACGCCGCATCTCTTTCACTCCGAATCCAGCGGGTCTTCGCTTCTACCACACGCACAATCGCGCGGGCGCAAACCTTGCAGCCGGACAATACAGCGGCCAGGTCGGACCGGTTTACATCGAGCCCAAAGAAAATCCCGGCCAGTTCGATCGCGAGGTGTTTCTCACCCTGAAAGAGTTCGAGCCCACGTTGAGTCAAGGCGGCGACATGCCGCAGGATTTCCTGTCTCCCGCAACGGAAGTGAAAGAACTGAAAGACGTGGGCGAGTCCGCAATGAAAGCGTCGCTGGCCAAGGGGATGAAACACGGATTCGAAGTGGGCTACAACTCATTCACGATCAACGGACGCATGCTCGGCCACGGCGAGCCCATCCGCGTGAAACACGGCGAACGGGTGCTGTTCCATATTCTGAATGGCAGCGCCACGGAAATTCGCAGCCTGGCCTTGCCCGGCCACACTTTTCATGTGATCGCGCTCGACGGAAATCCCGTCCCAAATCCCGTGGCCGTCCCGGTTCTATGGCTCGGAACAGCCGAACGCATTTCCGCCATCGTGGAAATGAAACATCCGGGCGTCTGGATTCTGGGGGATTTGGATAACGACGACCGCCGCCATGGCATGGGCATCGTAGTCGAATATGCCGGACAAACAAGCAAACCAGCCTGGATCGCTCCGCCACCTTTCAAATGGAACTACGCGCGCTTTGCGAAAACCGGCGCAACGGCTGCGCCTCCCGACGATACCTTTGAGATGACGTTTGCGAAAGACAACGCCGCCGAAGAAGGTTTTAATCGTTGGACGATCAACGGCATCGCCTATCCGATGACTCAGGCGGTAATTCCCGCCACGTTCCACCTCAAAAAAGGAAAGCGTTACCGCCTGCACATGCGCAACGCGAGCGACGACATCCATCCCATCCATCTGCACCGGCACAGTTTTGAACTAACCAGGCTCGCGGGAATCGCCACTGCCGGAGTTCTCAAAGATGTATTCATGCTTGGTGGCTATCAGGAAGCCGAAGTCGATTTCGTAGCCGATAATCCCGGCCTTACCCTTTTTCACTGCCACCAGCAGCTGCACATGGACTTCGGATTCATGACGCTCTTCGACTACGTGTGATGGAAAGTGACCAATTAGAGAAAGACCCGCGAAGCGGCATTCGAGGCGAGCACCTACAAATGAAACATCGCCTTCAGCCCCAGCATCACCGCAACCCCCGCAAATACCATCACCGCCATCCCAAATTTCGGCTCCCGGTTCACTTCCGGAACTAAATCCGACGCCGCCACATAAAGCGTCACCCCCGCAGAAAAAGGCAGCGCAAACGCCACTGTCCCGCGCAACGCAAACATCAAACCCATTCCCAAAAGCGTCGCCCCGCCAAGAATCACCGACGAAATAAACGCGATCCGCTTCGTCTGCCCGCTAGCCAGCATCAACGAGGCCACCGTAAACCCCTCTGGCAATTTGTGCAAAAAGACCGCAATGAAAATTAAGCTCCCCAGCCACGCAGAGACCAAAAGCCCCGAGGCAATAGCCACGCCATCAAAGAAAGTGTGGATCACGAGCCCAAGCAGCGCCGCATAGCTCGCATGCGCGTGCGAGATTTCCTCGTGATGCGTCTCCTCGCCAAAATGAAAATGCGGCGCGATCGTATGCTCAAAAAAGTGAACCAGAAAATACCCGGCAAGCACAAAGAAGAAAACCGTGTCGGTATTATTGACCAGCGCCCCAGCCGAAGACGACTCCGCCCGTAACTTCAACGATTCAGGAATCATCTCCAGCAGCGCCGTCGCCAGCATGAACCCCGCACCCAGCGCGATGAAATATTTCAGGAAATTGTGCGACCACTGCCGATGCGCAATCAGCGACCCGCCAATCACGTTCGCCCCCGCCGCCGTCAATCCAAGCAACAGCGCCAGCAGCACTCGCGAGCCATCGGCGAAATGCATCAGCTCACCCCGAATGCCGGAATAAAATCACATCGCCATCCTGCACGATGTAGTCTTTGCCTTCGAGCCGCACCTGCGCCTTCTCACGCGCGGCGCCGAAGCTTCCAGCTTTCAAGAGATCTTCCCAATTCACCACTTCGGCCTTGATGAACCCGCGCTCCAGATCGCTGTGAATCGCGCCTGCCGCTTTCTGCGCCGTCATGCCGCGCTCGATCGTCCACGCGCGCACTTCCGGCTCGCCGCTGGTGAGAAATGAAAGTAAACCAAGCAGCCGGTAACTCGCCTGTATCAGCCGATCGCGGCCGGATTCGGCGAGGCCATACGCCTTCATCATTTCCGCTACTTCTGCGTCATCAAGCTCGGAAAGCTCCGCTTCGATTTTCCCGCAAAACGGCACCACCGCCGTCTGCGGCTTCGACGCCAGCTTCTCGAGATGATATTTCTCCACCACTCGATCAATGTCCGCCGCCTCTTCATCCCCCAGATTCAGAACGTAGAGCATCGGCTTGCGCGAGAGAAACATGAAGCCCGTCAGCATCTTGATTTCTTCGGGCTTGAATTCCAGCTCACGCAGCGGCTTCTCCGATTCGAGGGCCTGCCGGCAGCGGTTCAACAGCGCCAGCTCCGTTTCGAGAATCGTCTCCTTCTTTTTCTTCAGATCCTTCTCGACGCGCTCGATCCGCTTCGTCGCCTGCTCCAGGTCGTAAAACATCAGCTCGATCTCGACGCTCTCGATATCCCGCAGCGCATCCAGTGATCCAGCCTCATGCGGCACCGCCGGATTCTCAAACAGCCGCACCACATGCGCCAACGCATCTGCTTCCCGCAATGGCACCAGCGACGCCGAATTTTTCTCGCGGTCCTTCTGCAAGCCGCCGATGTCCACGTACTCGATCGTCGCGTACGTCACTTTCTTCGGCTTGAACGCTTCCGCCAGTTTCGCCACCCGCGCATCCGGCACCCGCGCAATCCCCAGATGCATCTGCGCCGGCGCGCTCCGCGAGTCCACCTTCGCTCGCGTCAATATACGAAACAGGCTCGTCTTTCCCACTTGCGGCAGTCCAATGATTCCAGTTTGCATAATTAAATGTACGTGCCGCCGGACATACTTCCAGAACGGCGCTCAGCCTCCTGTGCAATTTGTCAGAATAACATCGAACGCTCGCAGCAGTATCAGCTAAGAACGCAGGGATGAAATTGTTCCGCTCAGGTAAGAAATACGGACTTCACTTGCTTGAATGACTTTCGAAAGAGTTTCAGAAGCTTCTAATTGGTTCCGCTTGAAGTTGAGCCTTCCATATCTTCGGGCGCGCCGCTCTGCGCATCACTTGGCT
>Ga0209579_10004060_pt1 | contig 10317 bp, 7 predicted proteins | sample Coa_R1_2_FD_187152 | JGI IMG/M metagenome (GOLD analysis project Ga0209579, IMG submission 187152) | Surface soil microbial communities from Centralia Pennsylvania, which are recovering from an underground coalmine fire - Coalmine... | ecosystem: Environmental > Terrestrial > Soil > Unclassified... | reverse complement strand
GGTTGCGGGCGAGCTGGGTGGTCCGGTTTGGGTTGTGAAGGCGCAGATTCATGCCGGCGGCCGCGGCAAGGCGGGTGGCGTGAAGCTGGCCCGCTCGTTGGGCGAGGTCAGGAGCCTGGCCGCGTCCTTGATCGGCTCGACCTTGGTCACGCATCAGACGGGGCCTTCCGGCAAGGAGGTCAAGCGGGTCTATATCGAGGAGGGCTGCGAGATCGCGCGCGAGCTCTATCTCGGCATGCTGGTCGATCGCGCGACCGGCCGGGTGACGCTGATGGCGTCGACCGAGGGCGGCATGGAGATCGAGGAGGTGGCGGCGCGGAGCCCTGAGAAGATCATCCGCGTGGCGATCGATCCGGCGACCGGGCTGCAGGGGTTCCATGCCCGGCGCATCGCCTACGGGCTGGGGCTCGAGGGCAAGCAGGTGGCGGCCGCGGTGAAGTTCGTGACCGCGCTGGCCGATGCCTTCCAGAAGCTCGATGCGTCGATCATCGAGATCAACCCGCTGGTGGTGACCGCCGCGGGCGAGGTGGTGGCGCTCGATGCCAAGATGAACTTCGACGACAACGCGCTCTTCCGCCACCAGGCGGTCGAGGAGCTGAGGGATGAGAGCGAGGAGGACCCGGCCGAGCTCGAGGCCGGGCGGCACGGCCTCAACTACATCAGGCTCGACGGCAATATCGGCTGCATGGTGAACGGCGCGGGGCTGGCCATGGCGACCATGGACATCATCAAGCTCTATGGCGGGGCGCCGGCGAATTTCCTCGATGTCGGCGGCGGCGCCACGCGCGAGCGGGTGACGACGGCCTTCAAGCTGATCCTCAGCGATCCCCATGTCGAGGGCATCCTGGTCAACATCTTCGGCGGCATCATGCGCTGCGACGTGATCGCCGAGGGGGTGGTGGCCGCCGCCCGCGAGGTCAGCCTGCAGGTGCCGCTGGTGGTCCGGCTGGAGGGCACCAACGTCGAGCTCGGCAAGAAGATCCTGGCCGAGTCCGGCCTGCCGATCGTCTCGGGCGACAACCTGGCGGATGCGGCCGAGAAGGTCGTGACCGCGGTCAGGGAGGCCGTCTGATGGCCGTGCTCGTCAACGCCCGGACCCGCGTCCTCTGCCAGGGCTTCACCGGGGCGCAGGGCACCTTCCATTCCGAGCAGGCGCTGGCCTACGGCACCCGCATGGTCGGCGGCGTCACCCCGGGCAAGGGCGGCACGCGGCATCTCGACCTGCCGGTCTTCGACACGGTGGCGGAAGCCGTGGCCGCGACCGAGGCCGAGGCCAGCGTCATCTACGTGCCGCCGCCCTTCGCCGCGGACGCCATCCTCGAAGCCGCCGAGGCCGGGATCGGGCTCATCGTCTGCATCACCGAGGGCATCCCGGTCCTCGACATGGTGCGCGTCAAGCGCGGCCTCACGGGGACGGGGGCCAGGCTCATCGGCCCCAACTGCCCCGGCATCATCACGCCCGACGAATGCAAGATCGGCATCATGCCGGGCCACATCCACCGCCGCGGCAGGATCGGCATCGTCTCGCGCTCGGGCACGCTGACCTACGAGGCGGTCGCCCAGACCTCGGCCGTGGGGCTCGGCCAGTCCACCTGCATCGGCATCGGCGGCGACCCGGTCAACGGCACCAGCTTCACCGACGTGCTGGAGCTCTTCCTCGCCGACCCCGAAACCGAAGGCATCGTCATGATCGGCGAGATCGGCGGCCAGGCCGAAGAGGACGCCGCCCAGCTCATCAGGGACTCCAAGACAACCAAACCCGTCACCGGCTTCATCGCCGGCCTCACCGCCCCACCCGGCCGCAGAATGGGCCACGCCGGCGCCATCATCTCCGGCGGCAAAGGAACCGCAGGCGACAAAATCGAGGCGATGAGGGGAGCGGGGATCACAGTGGCGGCCAGCCCTGCAGCGCTTGGCGCGACCATGCTCGAAGCCTTCAAGCGATGACTCATTCCTACTGACGATCGGAGAGGGACGGCACAGGCCGTCCCCATCGAACCATGGCACAAAGTCTCGAAGCGTCCTTTCTCAACAGCGCGAACACCGCGTTCCTCGCCGAACTCTACGCCCATTGGCTAGACGATCCGTCATCGATCGATCCCAGCTGGGCCAGCCTGTTCGGCGAGCTGCAGGACGATGCCCAATCGGTGCTGGCGGAGCTCGCCGGGCCGACATGGCGGCGCGAAGCGACACCTCGCATCATCGGCAACGGCAAGGCCGCTAACGGCAACGGGGCCGCGATTGCTTCCGGCGACGTGCGGCGGGCGGCGCTCGACTCGATCTGCGCGCTGCAGCTCATCCGGTCCTACCGGGTGCGCGGCCATCTCATGGCGGAGCTCGATCCGCTCGGGCTGCGCCTGCCGGAATCGCATTGCGAGCTCGATCCCAGGACCTATGGGTTCACCGAGGCAGATTACGATCGGCCCATCTACATCCACAACGTGCTCGGACTGGAGGCGGCGCCGCTTCGCGAGATCGTCGAGCTGCTGCGACAGACCTATTGCGGCCATGTCGGCGTCGAGTTCATGCACATCCAGGATCCGGACCAGAAATCCTGGATCCAGCAGCGCATCGAGCAGGCGCGGAACCAGACCGAGTTCACCGCGCGCGGCAAGCGCGCGATCCTCGAACGCCTGACCGAGGCCGAAGGGTTCGAGAAGTTCCTCGACAAGCGCTTCACCGGCACCAAGCGATTCGGCCTGGAAGGTGCCGAGACGCTGATCCCGGCGCTGGAGCAGATCCTCAAGCGCGGCAGCCAGCTGGGCGTGAAGGAGTTCGTGCTCGGCATGGCCCATCGCGGCCGGCTCAACGTCCTGGCCAACGTCATCGGCAAGCCCTACGTCGCGATCTTCTCGGAATTCCAGGGCGTCTCGGCCAATCCCGAAGACGTGCAGGGGTCGGGCGACGTCAAGTACCATCTCGGCACCTCGTCGGACCGCGAGTTCGACGGCCAGACGGTCCACCTGTCGCTGACCGCGAACCCGTCGCATCTCGAGGCGGTCAACCCCGTGGTGCTCGGCAAGGTCCGCGCCAAGCAGCGCCAGCGGGGCGACGAGGCGCGCGAGCAGGTCGTCGGCCTGTTGCTGCACGGTGATGCGGCGATGGCCGGGCAAGGCTCGGTCGCCGAGACCTTCGAGCTGTCCCAGCTCAAGGGCTACCGCACCGGCGGCACCGTCCATGTCGTGATCAATAACCAGATCGGCTTCACCACGGCCCCGGCCTATGCCCGCTCCGGCGTCTACTGCACCGATGTCGCCAAAATGGTGCAGGCACCGATCTTCCACGTGAACGGCGATGATCCCGAGGCGACCGTTCATGTCTGCCGCGTGGCCATGGAATTCCGGCAGGAATTCAAGACCGACGTGGTCGTCGACATGTTCTGCTACCGCCGCCACGGCCACAACGAAACCGACGAGCCGGCCTTCACCCAGCCGTTGATGTACCGCAAGATCGCCGCGCTGCCGACAACCCGCGAGATCTACGCAAGGCGCTTGGCCGACGAAGGCGTGGTCAGCGACGAGCAGGGCTGGCAGATCGAGGCCGATTTCGTGCAGCGCCTCGACCAAGCCTACGAAGCCGCGAAGAGCTATCGACCGAACAAGGCGGACTGGCTCGAAGGCGCCTGGGCCGGGTTTGAGGGCGGCACCCACGCGATGCCGGAACCCGAGACCGGCGTTGCCGACGCCCGCCTCAAATCGGTCGGTAAGGCCCTGACGACGATCCCTGAAGGGTTCAACCTAAATCGCAAGATCGCGAGGCAGCTAACTGAAAAGTCTGCCATGTTTGAATCCGGTATAGGGTTCGACTGGGGCACGTGCGAGGCATTGGCGCTGGGAACGCTCGCAGCAGAGGGCGTGCGGGTCAGGATGTCGGGCCAGGATGTCGAGCGCGGGACATTCTCGCATCGTCACGCGGTGCTGATCGACCAGGAGACCGAGGAAGCCTACATGCCGCTCGGCAACGTCGCCGATGGCCAGGCGCATGTGGCGATCTTCGACAGCCCGCTCAGCGAGGCCGGCGTGCTCGGCTTCGACTACGGGTATTCGCTGGCCGATCCGCAGACCCTGGTGCTCTGGGAGGCGCAGTTCGGCGATTTCGCGAACGGCGCGCAGGTCATCATCGACCAGTTCGTCGCCTCGTCCGAGGTCAAGTGGCTGCGCATGTCGGGGATCGTGCTGCTGCTGCCGCATGGTTACGAGGGGCAGGGGCCGGAACATTCCTCGGCACGGCTGGAGCGCTATCTGCAGCTCTGCGCGGAGGACAATCTACAGGTCTGCAACCTGTCGACGCCGGCCAATTATTTCCACGCGCTGCGGCGGCAGATGCATCGGCCCTATCGCAAGCCTCTGATCATCATGTCGCCGAAATCGATGCTGCGGTCGAAACTGTCGACGCTGGCGGAGATGGATGAGGGCACCAGCTTCCGCCCCGTGATCGGCGAGCCCGGGACGCGGACAGCGGATCGGCGGGTCCGTCGGGTCGTGCTGTGCTCCGGCAAGATCTATCACGAGCTTTATGCCCAGCGCGCCGAACGCAAGATCGAGGACGTGGCGCTGGTGCGGCTGGAACAGCTCTATCCCTTCCCCGCCGGTATGCTCTCGGCCGAGCTGCTGCGCTACGGCAATGCCGAGGTGGTCTGGTGCCAGGAGGAGCCGGAGAACGGCGGTGCCTGGCACTTCGTCGACCGCCGGATCGAAGGCGTGCTCGCACGGCTGCCCAATAAGATCAAGCGGCCGCGTTATGCCGGGCGGCCCGAGGCGGCCGCGACGGCGACCGGCTCGATGAAGCGCCACGTCAAGGAACAGGCGGCGGTGATCGGCGCCGCGCTCGACTGACAGGACAGGGAAGAACCATGGCGACCGAGATCAGGGTGCCGACCCTCGGCGAATCGGTGACCGAAGCGACCGTCGCCCGCTGGTTGAAGCAGGTCGGCGACGCGGTGGCGGTCGACGAGGCGCTGGTCGAACTCGAGACCGACAAGGTGACGCTCGAGGTCAACGCCGCGGCTGCCGGCACGCTGAGCGAGATCACGGCGCCGGAAGGGGCCAACGTTCAGGTCGGCGGTGTCCTGGGGCAGATCGGCGACGGCGCCGGCCGGCCGGCGGCCACGCCGCCCAAGCCGGCCAAGCCCGCCGCGGTCTCCCCGCCGCCCCCGCCGCCACGTCCCGCAGCACCCACGCCAAAACCCGCCGCTGCCCCGGCAGCGGTCGAGTCGATCGTGCTGGATCGATCCGGTCCGGCCGCACGAAAGCTTGTCGAGGAGCTCGGGCTGGCCCCGGAGGCGGTGCACGCGACCGGCAAGGACGGTCGCATCACCAAGGGCGACGTGCTGCATGCCCTGGCCCCGGCACCGGCAGCCCCGGCACCGGCGGCCGAGCCGGTTGCCGCCGAGCAGGGCGCGCGCGAGCAGCGCGTCCGGATGACCCGGCTGCGCCAGCGCATCGCCGAGCGGCTCAAAGCGGCGCAGAACACGGCCGCGATCCTGACCACCTTCAACGAGGTGGACATGAGCGCCGTGATGGCGCTGCGCGAGACCTACAAGGAGGCCTTCGAGAAAAAGCACGGCGTGCGCCTCGGCTTCATGTCGTTCTTCGTAAAGGCCTGCGTCGCCGCGCTGAAGGAGATCCCGGCGGTCAATGCCGAGATCGACGGCGCCGACCTGGTCTATAAGAATCACTACGATATCGGCGTCGCGGTGGGCACCGAGTCCGGCTTGGTCGTGCCCGTGGTTCGTGATGCCGACCGCCTGGGCTTCGCCGAAATCGAGAAGAAGATCAACGAGTTCGGCAAGCGCGCTCGCGACGGGAAGCTGACGTTGGACGAACTGACCGGCGGCACCTTCACCATCTCGAACGGCGGGGTCTACGGGTCGCTGTTGTCGACGCCGATCCTGAACCCGCCGCAATCGGCCATCCTCGGCATGCACAAGACCCAGAGGCGGCCGGTCGCGATCGGCGACAAGGTCGAGATCCGGCCGATGATGTATCTGGCGCTGAGCTACGACCACCGCGTCATCGACGGTCGCGAGGCGGTCACCTTCCTGGTCCGCGTCAAGGACGCGATCGAGGATCCCCATCGCCTGCTGATCGATCTCTGAGGCTCAAGCATGTCCGACAACTACGATATCGCCATTATCGGTGGCGGCCCCGGCGGGTATGTCGCCGCGATCCGCGCAGCCCAGCTGGGGTTCTCCGTCGCCTGCATCGATAAGGGCGAGCGGCTGGGCGGCACCTGCCTCAATATCGGCTGCATCCCGTCGAAGGCACTGCTGCAGTCCTCCGAAAAATTCGCCGAGGCCTCGCATGCGCTGGCGGCGCACGGCGTGAAGCTCGGTCAGATCGATCTGGACTTGGCCACGATGCTCACCCGCAAGGACAAGGTCGTCTTCGACCTGACCAAGGGCATCGAAGGCCTGTTCAAGAAGAACAAGATCACCTGGATCAAGGGAACCGCGCGCATCATGGCGCCGGGACGCATCGCCGTTTCCGGCGCCACCGCTTTGGAGATCACGGCGAAGCACATCATCATCGCGACCGGCTCGGAGAGCATGCCGCTGCCGGGGCTCGCGGTCGACGAGAAGCGGATCGTCACTTCGACCGGCGCGCTGTCGCTGAACCCGGTGCCGAAGCGGCTGGTGGTCGTGGGCGGCGGCTATATCGGGCTGGAGCTCGGCTCGGTGTGGCGGCGGCTCGGATCGGAAGTGACCGTCGTCGAGTTCCTCGACCGCATCACGCCCGGCATGGACGGCGAAACCGGACGGCAGCTGCAGCGGATCCTCCAGAAGCAGGGTTTCACCTTCAAGCTCTCGACCAAGGTGGTCGGCGCCAAGCCGGGCAGGACCGGCGTATTCCTGACGCTCGAACCGGCTGCCGGCGGAGAGCAGACAACACTGGAGACGGATGTCGTCCTGCTGTCGATCGGGCGCCGGGCCTATACCGCCGGCCTCGGTTTGGATGAGGTCGGCGTGGCGCTGGACGAGCGCGGCCGGGTCAAGGTCGATCACGGCTTCGCCACCAACGTGCCGGGCATCTACGCGATCGGCGACGTCATCGCCGGGCCGATGCTGGCCCACAAGGCCGAGGAGGAGGGCGTCGTCCTCGTCGAGCAGCTGGCCGGCCAGAAGCCGCACGTGAACTACGATGCCATTCCGGCGGTCATCTATACGAACCCGGAGGTCGCGTCGGTCGGGCGCACGGAGGAGGAGCTGAAGGCCGCAGGCGTCGCCTATCGTGCCGGCAAGTTCCCGTTCATGGCCAATAGCCGCGCCCGCTGCAATGGCGAGACGGACGGCTTCGCCAAGATCCTGGCCGACTCAGAGACCGACCGGGTGCTCGGCGTCCACATCATCGGGCCGGATGCCGGCACGATGATCGCCGAGGCGGCGCTCGCCATGGAATATGGCGCGTCGAGCGAGGACATCGCGCGCACCTGCCACGCGCATCCGACGCTCAACGAGGCGGTCAAGGAGGCGGCGTTGGCGGTGACCGGCGCGCCGATCAATATCTGACGGAATCCCCCAGCGCGATCCGTCCGGCTTCGACAACCTCGGCGTAGACGCCGCACTGGTGGTGCCCGAAACGGTCGCGCAGGAAGCGCGGCAGGTCGATATCGAGCACGCCGGTGTCGGGATCGACATTGGTCGCGGCGCAGCGGCCGATCCGCTCGGCCGGCCGCAGCAGCGCCGAACCCACGCGGAGACCTTGTCCAAGCCAGTCGAACTCGGCCCAGGCCTCGGCGCCGTCGATGACGATGTTCCCGCGAAAGCGGCGCGGGTCGAGAGCCAGCCCCGCCGCCTGCGAGATCGCCCTGACGGTGGCGGCCGAGATGATCGAGACGAACGGCCGGCCGGTGTCGCTGAGGATCGTGCCCTCGGCCCGGACCAGCCTGCCGCCGGCGCGGCGCTGCGGCGCTGCCGCCGAGGCGATGAATTCTTCCAGGCTGGCCCGGCCATCATCGGTTTCCGGCCGCGCCGTCACACGCTCGCCGCGCCCATAATCGCGGACCAGGGTCAGGGTATCAGCGGCGGCGTCCCATCGCGTGCTGAGCGGCGCCATGCCGGGATCGCGGGCGAGCTGCAGGAATTCGGCCTTGGGTTTCCAAACCGGTGCCGCGGGATCGAAGGCGCTCGTGTCATGGGCAAGCGCGAAACGGCGATCGCCGGCGATGCCGCCGGACGGGCTCGGCTCGATCGCGCCGAGCGGCTCGCCGCCCAGACCCTTGACCGGATAGCGCCAGAGGCCGGTGACGCGAATGTCCACCGGCCTAGCCTCTCGCCCGCGGATGCGCCGCCTCGTAGGTCGCCATCAGCCGCGCCGCATCGACCGCGGTGTAGCGCTGGGTGGTCGAGAGCGAGGCATGGCCAAGCAGCTCCTGGATGGCACGGAGATCCGCGCCGGCGGCGAGGAGATGCGTGGCGAAACTGTGGCGCAGCGCATGCGGCGTCGCGGTCTCGGGCAGGCCGAGCGACGCCCGCAGCAGCTGCATCAGGCCTTGGACGAGGCGCGGATGAAGCGGTCCGCCGCGGGCGCCGACGAAGAGCGGGCCGTCGGGCGGGAGCACGTAAGGGCAGGCGGCGAGATACGCTGCGACCGCCTCGGTGACCGCCGGCAGCAGCGGCACGACGCGCTGCTTCCGCCCCTTCCCGGTGATGGCGATCATGGCCGTACCGGGCAGCGGCGCCGTGCGGCGGGTGAGGCCCAGCACCTCCGAAAGGCGCAGCCCACAGCCGTAGAGCAGGGTCAGGACGGCCGCGTCGCGCGCGGCGATCCACGGTTCGCGCGCCGCGATATCGGCCGCGTTGATCGCGGCCGTGTCGATCGTGGCCGCGGCGTCCGGGACGCTGAGCGGCTTGGGCACGGATCGCGGCAGCCGCGGTCCCTTGACGATCGCCAGCGCCGGATTGGCCGCGATTCCTCGGCGATCGAGGAAGCGGAAAAAGCTGCGGATCACCGAGAGGCCGCGCGCCTGGCTGGTCTTGGCCGCTTTCTCCGCGGCTCTCCTGGCGAGGAAGGCGCGGAGGTCGCGCGGTGTCAGCGAAGCCAGCGCCGCGACATCCGGCAATCCGCCCAGGTGCTCACGCAGGAAATCGAGAAACGCCGCCAGATCGCGTCCGTAGGCTGCGATCGTGTGCGCGGAAGCGCGCCGTTCCGCCTTGAGATGTTCCATCCAGGCGGCAACGGCGGCGGCCAGATCCGGCGCGGCGGCGAAGCGTGCCGCTGGAAGCGGCGCGGGGAGATGGAGATGCGCGGCTGGCACCCCCACCCCGGCCCTCCCCCGCTTCGCGGGAGAGGGAGAAGAAGAGCCCTCTCCCGCTTGCGGGGGAGGGTTGGGTGGGGGTCTATCCGCGCTCAGATATCCAGCCACTGGCCGATCGTGATGCCCAGCGCGTGCGCCAGGAAGCAGAGGAGCTCCGTGCCGTGGCCGGGCCGGAACCGGGTCGGCCGCCGCGATCCGAGCGCGAGGAGCCCGGGCGGCGCGCCGGCCACCGGCAGGCGGAGGAGGGCTTGTGACTGGACGAGCCCGGCGCCGTCACCGAACACCTCCGGGTCGCCAGGAACATGATCCGCGAGCTGCGCATCGCGGGCCGAGCCGAGCCGCTCGGCGACGCCACCGCGGCGCAGCAGATGGACGCCGGCAAAGGGCGCGCGCTGCCCGCGCTCCGCCTCGATGCACAGCGTCACCACATCGACATCGAGCAAAACAGCGAGATCGGTCGTCACCGTCTGGACCAGCGTGTCGAATCCGCCGGCACCGATCACCGCGAGAATCGCGGCGTGCACGCGCTGCTGGCTCGAGAGATTGGCCCGTGAGGTGGAGATCAGGGCACGCTGCTGTGCCTTGAGCCGTGCGACCTCGTCCCGCATGCGCAGCAGAACGAAATGCTGCATGTCGACGACATTGCGGCCCTGGCGATGCTCCGGCGGCGTCAACACCGTCAGAAGCTCGGCATGCTCGGTCAGAAAATCCGGGTGGCTGGCGAGATAGGCGGCGACATCCTCGGCCTCCAGCTTGGCTGAAGACTCCGTGCGCTCCGGCCGCGGACCGGCCAGGGGCTTGCGGTCACGCATGGCGGGAATGAAGGCGGCAGGCGGGCTCGATCATGTTCCCCTTTCATGCTCTCGGCCGCGTCGCACGCGCTCCGGAATCCGGCTAGAAGTCTAGCCCATGACGGAGTCCAGCACCAGTTGCCCGGCGCCGCAGGACGCTCGGCGAGTCCGCGTGCTGCTGCCGCTGCCGCTTGCCGGCGCCTATGATTATCAAGTGCCGGACGGTCTGACGGTGGCGCCGGGTGATTATGTCCGGGTGCCGCTCTCGGGC
>Ga0209579_10004058_pt1 | contig 10319 bp, 7 predicted proteins | sample Coa_R1_2_FD_187152 | JGI IMG/M metagenome (GOLD analysis project Ga0209579, IMG submission 187152) | Surface soil microbial communities from Centralia Pennsylvania, which are recovering from an underground coalmine fire - Coalmine... | ecosystem: Environmental > Terrestrial > Soil > Unclassified... | reverse complement strand
CAGTCTCGCTTCCACTTTTCGCCAGTCATAGCTGCTCTGCCAGTAGCGCACCAAGTCTCTCATCGTTGCCAGTGGCACGCCCTGCGATAGATCGGCGACCGTTTCGGATTCTGGCCATCGCATGGCGGCGAGGCGGCGACGGAGGTCGGTGAGCGCCTTCTCCGGAACGTGGATAAGGTACGGGCGGATAGAGACGTCGTCGGTCGGGTTCGCACTCCTGATCCGGTCGGCGTATCGACTCTCCGCGCTGTTTGTCTGGGATCGACCTGGAACTGCGAACGTGCAGACTCCGATGACGAGAACTCCGCAGCCGCGATGCATTACCCTTGCTTGAAGATTCATTGCTAATCCTTTTCTGTATGGGCTCTTACCATTTGCCGTTGTGCATGCCAGCATCGACATGCAGGATTTCGCCGGTAACGTGCCGGGCTTCGGTGAGATAGACGATCGCATCCACGATGTCCCCAACTTCCGAAAGTTCTCCCATCGGAGAAACCGTCCTCAAGTACGCGTGCGAGTCGGGGCTATGCATGGCCGTATTAACAACACCGGGAGCCACTGCGTTAAAACGGATGCCCCGCTTCACGTACTCCATGGCGAGGCTTCGCGTGATGGCCTCCAGGCCGCCCTTGGTGATCATCGGCAGAGACGCTTCTACCCCGGCGATCGGGTGCTCCACCATCGCACTCGTGAAACTGATGACGCTGCCGCCGGTCCGTTGCTCCAGCATTTGCTTCACCGCCAGTTGCGTGACGTTGATGTACCCCAGGAGATTCGTGCCTGCAAGCCGCTCGAAGTCGCGACTCGAATATTCCGTGAAGGGTTTGGTAAAGAAGATACCTGCGTTGTTCACCACACCGTCGATAGAGCCGAAGCTGTCTATGGCTGTTGCTGCGATCCGTGAGGCAGTGGAAAGTTCAGCAACATCGCCTTCCACCAGGGCTAAGTTCTTCGATGGCTCCAAATCCGACTGCGTAATGCGGAGCGAATTCGCGACGACGTTGTAGCCGCGCTTCAGAAATGCCTTCGTGACTCCGGCGCCAATGCCCCGCGAGGCGCCGGTGACGATCATCGTTTTAGATGTGGTTTCCATTTAGCTCTTTCAGCCGGGAGTTCCAACGTAACTCGTGCAACCGTAGGGCCGACGCTAAAGCAATGAAACGGTGCCGCTGACCGCGGGAGCTTAAGGGCAACTGCCCAGATTCGGAGTCAATCCGCGGACGGAGTTCGGAATTCCGTTTATCTTGCTTCCGTTCCGCACCATGGCATCGTAACGTCCGAATCGACTCGGATGCTGCGTGAAGGAGAAAATCGCTGCGAAGAGTATCAACGGGGATGTCGGTTTTCTGCCGCGCCTTCTGGTGCCCGCTACAACTATGGTCAACGTTTAGTGGCGAAGCTGCAGGATTTGGACGACTCCCGAATCAGGGCTCGCGCCGGCCTGGATAGACTAGGAGGAAGAACAGCATTGATCGCCGGCGAAGAGCGGAGTCGCGGATCAGGCCGATCGGCCTCGTCCGAACCCCAAGTTTGCGGCCATGTTGACCAGGTCGGCAAGTGATTCGGCTTTCATTTTCTGCATCGCCCGTCCGCGATGCGCCTTGACCGTGATTTCGCTGATTCCGAGCTCGGCGGCCACTTGTTTGTTGAGCATCCCCGTGACTACCAGGGCCATCACTTCCTGTTCCCGCTGGGACAGCGATGCGAAGTTGTGGCGCTGCTCTTGCAACAGACGCTCACGGCCCAACGCTTCGCGACTTCGCTCGATTGCCTGGTGGATCGCAATCAAGAGAACGTCATTCGTAAATGGCTTCGTCAAGAACTCCACTGCCCCAGCTTTCATCGCTTCCACCGTCATCGGTATATCACCGTGTCCAGTGATGAAGATAATCGGTATGTCAGTGCGATCGTTCGCGATGCGCTTCTGCAACTCCAGGCCGTTGAGCCCCGGCATAGAAACGTCGAGCACCAGACAACTTGGGACAGTACTGCGAGGGCAGGCAAGAAATTCGGCGGCGGATGCGAACGTCGCCGCACGCCACCCTTCGGATTGAATCAGCAGTTCAAGCGATTCGCGCACGGATACGTCGTCGTCGACGACGAAGACAATCGGCTGAGCGTGCGTCACGGAAGGCATCTTGAATCAGGTCCAGCGCCGTACGCCCCCATAATTTTATCCTGCACGAGGAGACGTTTCAATTCGGCGTTATCACCGAACGGAGCGCCTCTAGAAGAGCGGCTTCGGTGAACGGTTTGGTCAAGCAACGGGCCGCGCCCAATTCGACGACTCGCGCACGAATACGCTCCTCCCGCGTCGCTGTGATGAAGATAATTGGGATCTGCTTGCCGCGGCGCTTCAATTCGGCCTGCAGTTCGATACCGGTAATGTTCGGCATCGCGATATCGAGGATCAGGCATCGGGTCTGATCGAGAACATCCGACGCTAGGAAGTCTATTCCCGATGAAAAGGCACGCACCGAGTACCCGAATTCGTTCAGCAAATCGGGGAGCGACTCGCGGACTGACTCGTCGTCGTCAACCACCGACACAAGCGGACGCTCGGCGCGCATCAATGCGACTCGCATCCTGGGCGCGACGACGGTCGCTGCGTGCCAGTCAAGGCGTCCGCACCACAATGCAATGAATTCGCCCTTTGGGCGAGCAAATACCTATTGGTCACGATTCCTTATTGGCTTCCCCTACGCCATTTTTTGGCCGGACCCCACGTTACGACGTTGCCGGCCACTACATGCCTGGTCCAATTAGAGCAGAGAGGTGGGGACAAGTCGATTAGACGAAGGTATTGCCCTTGCTCGTATTGATTAGGAACACAGCAGCTCGCTCAGTGTCTTTCGAGGCCGCCATCCGTTGTTGTTTTGACGAAATGATGTCGGGTCCGCGTCAATGAGTCCAACCAGCACATCCGCCACAATCTGGCCACCGACCGGGCCAAGACGATGCCCCCCTGTACAGGCGTCGGCTTCGCGGAGAATGTAATACCACAAAGGAGTCTCACCTTTCCAGCCGGTGGAAGCGGCGCCGATCTGTTCAGCGGTGAGGGGTGTGATCCCGATATGACGGGCCACTCCTTCGCCAGATGGCAGCCCGACACCTTGCCCACGCTGTAGGTCACGCATCGCCAGAGATCGATCATCTTCAATCACACCTTCTCCGGTCATGGCTGCCGGTAAGTCAATGAGCGCCCGCACCAGCTTTCCGTCCATTTTCTTGCAGCGCTGGGCCCGTGTCACACCGGGCGCATCGAAGAAAAGCGTCCAGTCGACTATGTGCTCACGCGGCACCGCGCGGAATCCCAGGAGATCAGGAAGGAGCCGTACGGGGTCGGCGTGTGCGTTCAATTGGTAACGGTGGCGAATCTGAGCGTGACCGTACCGATAAGCAGCGTCGGCAAACTCGAGCGGAATGAATCCGCCATGCCCGGGTTGGAACCACCGCGGGCCCCCCCGGAGCACCTGATCTGTAAGCGTTTGGCCGACGAGCGCAGGCAGAAACTCGTTAAGAACGACCCATTGATAATGCCAACGCAACTGCCGCGCAGCTTCGTCAAACGCGTTCGTTGCGTCGACGAGCCGGGCTTCTTCGACGAACGCGTTGTGAGCTTTGAGCATGGCGAGATGTAGCTGCGACACCAGCATGTGCGAGTCGTTACGCGGGTCGCCGACAATCGCAATATCTTCTGCGTTTCGTTGTATGTCGGTTCCGTCTAAGCCGAGCAGGAACTTCGCCGGATCGTCGCGCTGGTAGAGGAACGGATGGCCGGTCGGTCCATCGCCGTACAGACATTCAAGGTTGAGTTGCGCGCTACGGGCATTGCGTAATTCCGCCGTATTGGTATGGCGCCGCAAGGTGGACCGGTCTGCTGTAATATCGTGAGCAACAAATTGGCCGAAGATCGGCCAACCTGCGGCACTGTCGCCGAGGGAGTCGAGAGCGTCTTCGATGTCTCCGCAATCGCAAAGACCGCCTGCGCGCCCGAGCGCGTGCAGGAACGCCTCATCGGCCTGAAACGACGGTAGCTCGGGAAACATCCGAGCGTAGTTTGAGGGACCAAGCGGCGCATCGATAGCCACTTCGGCTCGCGCACGGGACAGGCAGTGATGTGGACCTGATGTGGCAAGTTGATTCATGAACCCTCTAGCACTGCCTAAAGTACTACTTGCGCCCCCCGCGCCGTCGGTCGTCGGTTCTCAAAATGCCGTCGCAAAGCTTGCGGATGCGGCGGCGAATACTGACTCTTGCGGGACGCGGCGCCGCCGGCGCGACGGTCGGGGCTCAATACCGAGTCTTCGCATTTTGTGAGCCAATGTCGTTCGCGGTAAGCCCAGGCGAGCCGCCGCGCCATGCTGTCCGCCGATAAGCCAGCCGCTCTGCTCTAGGACCTCCACGATATAGTCCCGCTGGGCTACTGCAAGGGTACGAGACGCCACAGGCTGGTTCTGGCGAATCTGCTTTAACTCCGTTAGCGGGGGGCGCAGCACCGGTCCCGGCGACAGCACTACGGCGCGCTCGATAAAATTCTGCAACTCACGAATATTTCCCGGCCAATCCTGGAATCTGAGGAATTCCATCACCTCGTCCGGAATCGTGTCGATCGTTTTGTTAAGGCGCATTGAGAATTTGTGAACGAAATGTTCGACCAAGGCAGGAATGTCGGCCGTGCGCTCGCGGAGGGGCGGAACGTAGATAGGAATGACGTTCAAGCGGTAATAAAGGTCGGCGCGAAATTGACGGGCTGATACCATTTGAGCGAGATCCCGATTGGTAGCAGCTACAACGCGTACGTTGACTCGAATGGTCCGCCCGCTACCCAGTCGCTCGAACTCCTGTTCCTGCAGGGCGCGTAACAGTTTTGGCTGTAGTTCCAACGGCAGGTCGCCGATCTCGTCCAGCAACAGTGTCCCGTTGTCTGCTTGTTGAAATCGCCCGTTGGTCTGAGCGATTGCTCCTGTAAATGCCCCTCTTTCGTGGCCAAAGAGTTCGCTCTCGAGCAGGGTGGCTGGGATGGCCGCGCAGTTTAGTTTCACAAACGGTCCGCAACTCCGTAAGCTCTGGTTGTGGATGGCTCGGGCGATAACCTCCTTGCCCGTTCCTGTCTCGCCTTGAATCAGCGTTACGGAATCGCTTTTCGCGATAATTCCAACCTGGTTCAGAACACTGGTAAAGACGGGGCTCTCGCCTACGATATCGTTTTCTATGCGTTGACTGTTAATCATGGCACTCTCCGTTCGTTTCCCGCCGGCCTGTGATCGGCGGCATCACCTGACGCTCAATGACAACTCCCTGAAACATCGCGTTGCCTGTTGCGCGTGTCTGTCTGTGATTAAGCCAGAGGTTCGGAACCCGGACAATTGGACGAAGGTATCGGGCGTATTTTCTTATACCCCGATCGGGTTATGACGCGCGCTGCCAGGCGTGAAGCCGCCGCGATCGTTAGGGATCTCCAATCGTACGCACCTACTTCCGGTAACGCTTCAATCGAGTCTAACTCTTGAATCCAATCGTCCGCGGCAAGCATTGCTTCCGCTGGGCCGAAAGAATCCGTGACCGCTTTCATGAAAGCTCCCAGCTCCCGCTCAGCCGACGCTCTTAGGCCATTCAAGATCCATCCTTGATCTGATTTCGGCTCGGCCGTCTTCACGCCTGCTATTAAGCCACCGGCACAGGGAAAAACCAATTGGACGAAAGTATCGATGATGGCTCGCCGGCGAGCCCGCCAACGATAACTGGCCGATCAACCCAAAATGGATAACATGGTCGTGTGGATGCGTGGCCCGGGCTCTGCGTAATCGGCTCGTAGTGGACGGTTGCAGAACCCCGACCAGTCTATTTCAAACAGGAGGTGTTCACAACAAACGATGACGCCAATTTCGCTTGCGGTTTCCCAACTTGATTCAGTGCTACATGTACGTGCCACGTTCGACAGTGATGCGGAGGATTGCCGCTCGATTATCCATCGACATGAAGACCGCCTTTGGGCAGAATCGAACGACGGATCGGTAGCCACGTTCGCCTTTACGATTCCTTCCGGTTCAGACCGAGTCTCAGAAGCCGTCCCTGGCGACGAGGATGCGCTCAATGGCTACACCTTCTGAGTACGTGTTGGCACCAATCCGCGGTAGCGCGGAGTTCACGCTTTACCGCGGCCGTCACCGCGTTAACTCGACTTCAGTACTGGCAGTAGCTCCCGCGTCGGAACAACCGTCGCCGCACTGTCTGCGACGACTCGAACACGAATACTCGCTCGCAGCCGAACTGGAGCTCCCGTGGGCGACCAAGCCTCTCGCACTCACCCGCCATGAGGGGCGGGTAATTCTGGTACTCAACGATCCCGGCGGTGAGCCACTTGACCGCCTTCTTGAGCGGGACAGGGAGCAACCACTCGATGTGACTCGTTGTCTGCACCTCGCAATCGCCATGGCGGTGTCGCTCGGCTACGCCCATCGGCGCGGTCTGATACATAAAGACCTGAAGCCTGAGAACGTCCTAGTCGACGATTCCGGCCAGGCATGGCTCACCGGCTTTGGCATCGCGTCGCGACTACCGCAAGAACGGCAGGCGCCTGCTCCCCCCGAGGTCATTGCCGGTACTCTCGCCTACATGTCACCCGAACAGACGGGTCGGATGAATCGCTCCATTGATTCCCGCAGCGATCTCTACTCCTTTGGTGTCACGTTGTACCAGATGTTGACTGGTGTACTTCCGTTTTCTGCCGCCGACCCTTCGGAATGGGTTCACTGCCATATCGCTCGTCAGCCTGTAGCGCCGATAGATCGTCGCGCAATCCCCGAGGTGCTATCTGCTATCACAATAAAGCTTCTGGCCAAAAATGCGGAGGACCGCTATCAAACCGCCGCGGGTCTAGAAGCCGATCTTCGGCGTTGCCTGTCGGAATGGCAGTCGCATTCCCGCATCGATCCATTCCGTCTGGGCACGGACGACTGGTCGGACCGATTGCTGATATCCGAGAAGCTGTACGGGAGGGAGCGCGAGGTCGATGCTCTGCTTGCGGCGTTCGACCGGGTGGTGACGCGGGGAACTGCCGAACTGGTGCTTGTTTCAGGGTATTCCGGTGTCGGCAAATCTTCGGTGGTGAACGAGCTGCACAAAGTACTGGTTCCGCCGCGCGGGCTTTTCGCCGCAGGTAAGTTCGATCAGTACAAGCGCGACGTGCCATACGCGACGTTGGCGCAGGCATTCCAGATATTGGTGCATCAGATCCTGATCAAGAGCGAAGCCGAAGTGGACCATTGGCGCCACGCCCTTCTGGAGGCGTTGGGACCGAATGGCCAACTGATGATCAACCTCATACCCGAAATCGAATTCGTCATCGGCAAACAACCACCCGTGGCAGACCTGCCCGCGCAAGAAGAGCGAGCCCGTTTTCAGTTGGTGTTCCAGCGCTTCCTCAGCGCCTTCGCCCGCCCGGAGCATCCGCTGGCCTTGTTCCTCGACGATCTGCAGTGGATGGATACGGCGACTCTGGATCTGCTTGAGCGCCTGACTACCGATGCGGACGTGCGGCACGTGCTGTTGATCGGAGCCTACCGCGACAACGAAGTCAGTTCATCCCACCCACTCACGCGGACGCTGGTTGCGATTCGTGACGCTGGAGCGAGGGCGCAGGAAATCGTGCTAGCGCCTCTCGGGCTCGATGGCGTTCAGCAGCTCATCGCTGACGCCCTGCACTGCGGGCCGAACTCCGGTCGACCTCTGGCGCTATTGGTCCACGAGAAGACCGGCGGCAATCCGTTCTTCGCGATCCAACTCCTCACCAGTCTGGCTGAGGAGGGGTTGCTCCGGTTCGACCGGGATGCGGCCACCTGGATCTGGGACTTGGATCGGATTCGCGGCAAGGGCTACTCCTCGAACGTTGTGGATCTCATGCTGGGTAAGCTGCGGCGATTGCCGCAGCCTACCCAGACCGCCCTCCAGCAACTCGCCTGTCTCGGGAACGTAACGGACATCCTGCTCCTGAGTCTGGTTTTGGGACAATCCGAAGCGGAAATTCACGCTTCTCTGTGGGACGCCGTCCGCACAGGGCTGCTCCTTCGTTTAGAGGAATCTTATACGTTCCTCCACGACCGGATTCAGGAGGCGGCGTATGCGCTCATCCCCGAAGCACGGCGCGCTGAGTTTCATCTCCGAATTGGGAGACTGCTGATGGCACACACTCCGCCGGAAGAGCGTGAGGAGGCCATATTCGAAATCGTCAGTCAGTTGAACCGCGGAGACGAGCTCATCACTTCAGAAGATGAGCACTTGCAGTTGGCTGAGCTCAACCTAATCGCTGGCAAGCGGGCCAAGGCCTCCACAGACTACGCCGCCGCTCTGAAATATTTCATTGCTGGCGGAGCGCCGTTGAAGAATGATCCCTGGGAGCGCCACCACGATCTTATCTTTCAATTGGAGCTGAATCGGGCCGAATGCGAGTTTCTTACGGGCGAGCTGGCTGTCGCGGCGGAGCGATTGGAAATGCTTCGGTCGCGTGCCCCAAATACAGTCGAACTGGCGATGGCCACGTGCGTCGGTATGGATGTTTTCATGACGCTCGGTCAGGTCGACCGTGCTGTCGCCATTGGCCTCGACTACCTGCGCCATCTCGGCATCGACTGGCCGCTCCATCCAACGGAGGAACAAGTACGGAGCGAATACGAGCGGATCTGGTTACAACTCGGAAGTCGCGCCATCGACGAGATTATTGACTTCCCACTGATGAGCGACCCCACGTCGATGGCGACTCTGGATGTCCTGACCAAGGGATTGGCTCCTGCACTTTTTACAGATTCAAATCTTTATGCCCTGGTCTCCTGCAGGGCGGTTAGCCTCACCATTGAGCGCGGCAATATCGACGGTTCGTGCTTCCACTACGCTTCGTTTAGCAGGATAGCGGGGCATAGGTTCGGCGACTATAAGAACGCATTTCGATTCGGGCAACTCGGCTACGATCTGATTGAAAAGCTTGGCTTGAAACGCTTCCAGGCTAGGACCTACTTTACTTTCGGAACTGGCATGATGCCGTGGACGAAACATCTCTGGGCTTGCCGTAGCGCGATGCGTCAAACTTTCGAGATTGCAAACGATATCGGCGATCTCACTTACGCAGCGTACAGCCGTCATACCTTGAACGGCCTGCATATCGCGGCGGGAGATCGGCTCGCTGAGGTGCAAAGTGAAGCCGAGGATGGCTTAAGCTTTGCGCAGAAGGCGAAGTTCGGCCTCATCGTCGACATGATCGGTGTGCAGCTCGGTCTTATCCGAACACTCAGGGGTTTGACAACAAACTTCAGCTCCTTTGACCATGCGGCGTTCGACGAGATAGACTTCGAGCGTAATCTCAACAACCAACGGACGATGGCCCAATGCAACTACTGGGTCAGAAAGCTGCAAGCCTTCTTTCTTGCCGGTGACTTTGCTTCGGCCATTGAGGCTTCATTGAAGGCCCGCCCGCTGCTTTTGACATCCCCCGCTTTTGAGTTGGCAGAATATGAATTCTATAGCGCGCTTGCCCGCGCCGCGTTGTGGGATTCTGCGAAGGCCGATCAAAGCCGGGAGCATTTTCATGCTCTTGAAGGTCACTACAAACAGCTCGAAATTTGGGCGGACAATTGTCCTGAGAATTTCGAAGATCGCGCTGCGCTGGTGGGGGCGGAAATTGCGCGGATTCAAGGCCGCGAGGTTGAGGCGGAGCGGCTCTACGAACAGGCCATCCGCTCGGCCCGCGCGAACGGCTTTGTCCACAATGAGGCGCTCGCCTATGAGGTCGCCGCGCGCTTTTACGGGACGCGCGGCTTCGACACTTTCGCCGACACCTATCTCCGGAATGCGCGGAACTGTTATGACCGTTGGGGCGCCACGGGGAAGGTAAGGCAGATCGAAACGCAATACCCCGCCTTGCGTACGGAAGAACTGCGCACGCAAGCGGCATCCTCCTCACTCACTGCCACGATTGGACCGCCAGTCGGGCAGTTGGATGTCGAGACTGTAGTGAAAGCTTCGCAGGCGCTTTCAAGTGAGATAGTCCTTCCCCGACTGATCGAGAAGCTCATGCGAATCGCGGTGGAGCATGCCGGGGCTGAGCGGGGCCTGCTGATCCTCCTTCAGGATGATGAGCCGCGGATCGAAGCGGAGGCTACCACTAGCGCGGCCGGGATCGAGGTTGCAGTTCGACAAACAACCGTCGGACCGTCTGATCTCCCCCAATCCGCGCTGCATTATCTGATCCGGACACAGGAGGGGGTGCTCCTCGACGATGCCTTAGCCGATAGCGTGTATTCAAAGGACGATTATGTGCGGCAGAA
>Ga0209579_10004057_pt1 | contig 10320 bp, 8 predicted proteins | sample Coa_R1_2_FD_187152 | JGI IMG/M metagenome (GOLD analysis project Ga0209579, IMG submission 187152) | Surface soil microbial communities from Centralia Pennsylvania, which are recovering from an underground coalmine fire - Coalmine... | ecosystem: Environmental > Terrestrial > Soil > Unclassified... | reverse complement strand
GAAAAAAGAAAATCTATTTTAAGTAAAGAAATTGTGGTAGAATCAGATTCGTTGAGAATTAATTTTTATGATAACGGAGATATTGACGGCGACAGTATTTCTGTTTTCTTAAATAAACAATTGGTGTTATCTCATCAGGGTTTAACGGCGCGCGCCATTAACATGTTCATGGTTTTAGACAGCACAAAAGAGGTAAACATAATTGACATGTTTGCCGAAAACCTTGGAACCATCCCTCCCAATACCGCGTTGATGGTTATTAATGATGGCAAGAATCGTTTTGAAGTTTATATGAGCAGCAGCTTAACGCAAAATGCGATGGTAAGGATCAGGAAGAAGAAAAAATAAGGGTCAAATCCGGCATTCCCGTCAGTACGTCAGTGTATGCCAAAAGAAAGTACAGGCAACTCGTGTCATGCCGATGGCATATTTACATGTAGCCGAACGATTCGAAAGTACTTTCATTGCAGCGGCGCCGGCTGCAGCATACCCGTTGTGGCATCCAATTGCAAAGCAACTTCTTTGCATGCGGAAATATGCCTATTCAAATAACTCCCCCTGCTTATTGTCTCCCTTTTTATTTTCCCATTCCATATCGATACTCTTGGTGAAATCCACCAGCTTACTTCCCACCGCTTTCCACCCCATCACTTCTGCAACCTTCACTACCTTAAATTTTGCTTTGCGAACTTGAGCGCCCCGTCCGCTTTGTACAATCAATATCGGCTCTTCTGCGGTCGTCACTTCTCTCAATTCATTTCCCTCGCCTTCTTTAATAAAAAGAAATTTATTATGCAAGGTTGTTGTTTCAATTTTAAATCTTTTGATGTTATACTGTAATTTTTCTTTGTCAAGATATACAGCCGACACGATTTTTTGGGGATTAAATTTTTCTATCAGTTTTATTTTCTCGCTTTCAAAACGTTGCGTGAGCTCTGTGTCCGTAATTTCGTAATTCCCGTCATCATAAATGACCAGGAGCCGGTCTTCACTGCCAAAGCTGCCAAGAAATTCACCTTTTTCTTCCGTATTCAATCTTCCGAAAGTATCGTCAAACCAGATTTTACGACCGCTTAGCGTCGCTTTCCCGGCTTCTTTAAATTTGACTGATTTAATGGGATATTTCGTAACCTGGTTACCCATGCTGCTTCTTCCCTTTATTTCAAGCTCATCAAAATGAAATTCAAATTCCTTGATCCGCGCGGAGCAATTAGGGCTAAGAATCACCCTTACAATTTCTGCTTCACCGTTCGGATTTACAGAAAAATAATGCACTTTGCTTTTTTCTTCACTCTTGGTCAGATCATATTCTTTATCTCGCGTAATTCCTGTTACATTAAAACGTTTCGCATAACTCACGCTGCTTTTCCCATCCATATAGATCATATTGTACGTTGTGCGCTCGTCGTTTTTTTGAAATACGGCAACATGTAAAATATCTTTCCCGATAAATGTTTTATCAGCGACTTTGACCACCTTCATTTTACCCGCTTTGGTGAAAGCAATTAAATCATCCAGATCAGAACAGTCCACTACAAATTCATCCTTTTTCAGCCCGGTGCCGATAAAACCATCAGCGCGGTTCACATACAATTTTGTATTGGCGATTGCGACTTGCTTTGCCTGTATGGTGTCGAACAACTTTATTTCTGTTTTGCGCTCACGACCCCTGGCATATTTTTTCAAGAGGTTTTCATAATAAGCCACGGCAAAGTCAACCAGGTTATTCAGGTCATTCTTTACCTGCCTGATATCTTTATCCAATCCTCTTATCTGTTCATTTAATTCATCAATATCCAATTTATAAATCCTGCGTACAGGCTTTTCTGTCAGTTTGATGATGTCTTCTTTGGTGACCTTTCTTTTTAATTGTTTTGTAAAAGGAACGAATGCTTTGTCGATCGCCTCAAGCACTTTTTCCCAGGTTGCATGTTTCTTCTCTAATTCTTTATAAATTTTTTCTTCAAAGAATATCTTTTCCAGGGAAGTGTAATGCCATTTTTCCTGTAATTCGGCTAATTTAATGTCAAGCTCTTTCTTCAGCAATTCTTTTGTGTTGTCAACAGAATTTTTTAGAAGCTCCTGTGCCCCGATAAATTTTGGCTTCTGTCCGGCAATAACGCATGCGTTGGGGGAAATGCTGATCTCACAATCAGTAAAAGCATACAGGGCATCAATGGTAATATCGGGGGAAATACCGGGCGCCAGATCAATCTGTATTTCGACCTCAGCTGCCGTGTTATCTGTCACTTTTTTTATTTTAATTTTCCCCTGGTCGTTCGCTTTGATGATGGATTCGATGAGTTGGGAGGTGGTAACTCCATAAGGGACATCCCTGATGAGCAATGTTTTCTTGTCCTGCTCTTCAACATGGACGCGGGCTCTCACTTTGCCGCCTCTTTTGCTGTCGTTATAATTGGTGATGTCAATCATTCCACCGGTCATAAAATCAGGATAAAGTTCAAATTTTTTGCCACGGAGATGCTTGATGGAGGCTTCACATATCTCGCAAAAATTATGGGGCAGGATTTTTGTTGCAAGTCCCACGGCTATTCCTTCGGCACCTTGTGCCAGCAACAAGGGAAATTTCATGGGCAGTACGACGGGTTCATTTTTTCTTCCATCATAACTCAGTTGCCAATCAGTTGTTTTCGCATTGAAAGCAACTTCTAAGGCAAATTTGGATAATCTTGCTTCAATATAGCGCGAAGCCGCTGCGTCATCACCTGTTCTTGCATCTCCCCAATTTCCCTGCGTTTCGACCAAGAGGTCTTTTTGTCCCATGTTCACCAGGGCATCGCCAATACTTGCGTCGCCATGCGGATGGTACTGCATGGACTGACCAATAATGTTGGCTACTTTATTAAAGCGCCCATCATCCATTTCTTTCATTGCATGCAAAATGCGGCGCTGCACGGGTTTCAAACCATCTTCGATGGCTGGCACGGCGCGCTCGAGAATTACATAAGACGCATAATCAAGAAACCAGTTTTTATATTGTCCCGTAACGCCGGATTCATGATGGGCCAGATTTTCTTCGTTACTCTTTTTTGCCATAGTCAAACTTTATTTTTTCCTATTGTTCCCAGATGTGTAAATGCAAAGCCTGTTTGATATTTCAGTCCATACCCCATCATCCTATCCATTGATGAATGTCCGAATAATATGATTCCAGATAGTTGGATTGCTTCATGGTGCGTAAAATAACCAGCAACATATATGACAAGCGCTATTCCTTTGTGATGAATCAGGTTGTAACAAAATGCGCCGATTTTATCATTGGCTAAATATCCAACCATGCTGATATCCGGAAGCAAAATTAATACAAGAAACCACCACCACGCAAAATGAAGTTCGTTGAATAAGAATATACTGAATAAGAACATGGCCAACTCTTCCAGACGGAGGATGTTTTTCATTTTGTCATTTTATTTTTAAAGCATTTGCCTTTTGTGAATATTGATAGAGGGTTAACCTGTCAACTTTACCATCAGGCGCCCTTATAAATTCTATCTGCATATCTTCAAATTTCAGAAAAAATAAATTTTCTTTTTCAGCGAATAATTCATTTTTATCTTGTCCCGTTGCCTGTACCATCAGCTGACCATCTTCAAGTGTGAGCGTTAAAATAAAATTCGGTGCCAATTGATATTGGCCGGTATATTCTTTCAATATTGTCGTATCTACCTCAATTTCATTTCTCACGCGTGGAAAATCATAAGGCTGCTGATTTAAAATCGAATTGATGTTTTCACCTATTTTAGGAAGCCCTGAAGATTGTTCATTTTCAAAAAGAATAATGCATGTTTCGTCTGCAGGCACGCGGGCAATAAAACTGACAAAGCCGGAAATGTCTCCCTGGTGCATTACTACCTTTTTTCCATAAGAAGAGTCGATGACCCATCCATAACCGTAATTATTTTTGAAAGGAGTAAAGGTTTTTCGCAAAGAAGAATCACTGAGGATTTTATTTGTGTATAAAGCCCGATCCCATTTATAGAGATCGCCCACCGTCGTATACATTGAACCGGCTGCATAGGAAACGGATGAATCAACAATCGGCGCAGGCAGGATATTTTTTGAGGTAAGTTTTAAATAGCCAATGGCTTTATCCCTTGTTTTTAGGTTTTTAAAATCAAAGCCCGTATGGATCATTCCCAAAGGCTTAATAATGTTTTCCTTTATGACTGTAAAATATTGCTTGCCTGTAATTTTCTCAATAATAAAACCGAGTAATATGTAACCGGAATTGCTATAACTATATTTTGTACCGGGGGAAAAATCCAGCGTCTTGTTCTTGAACAATAGAATCAGATCGGTTAATTTAATGGGGTTGGGCGAATTACTTTCCATGAATGCATTATCATTGGTGTAATTGTAAATTCCTGATGTGTGCGTTAATAAATTCTCGATGGTTATGCTGTCACCATTCGGAAAATCGGGAATATATTTTGATAACCTGTCCAGGAGTGAAAGTTTGTGTTTTTCTTCCAATTGCAGGATCATTGCAGCGGTAAATTGTTTTGTAATTGAGCCGATTTGAAAAATGGTGGCTGAATCGTTAAATAATTTCGCAGTTGCATTTTTATAACCATATCCCTGTTCTAACAATACTCTCCCTTTTTGGGCAACCAACACTACACCATTGAATGATCTTTGTTTTGAATATTGCTTCAGGAGCTCATTTATTTCCTGCGCCGGAGTTTGAGCATAATTTTTTATTAAGATTAAAGCAGCGAATAAAATCAACAATACTTTTTTCATGAATTACACTTATGCGGACTGCGCGCCAACGTCGGGATGCCCTGCTTTCATTTTGATTTCGAAATCTTTCATTTTTTTTAATTCACCTTGCACATCATATTCACCGGAAGCCAATATTAATTTCAATCTCCAGAGCAAATACGCATCCCCGGTTATCGTTGTTGCCTTATGCAAAAAATTAAGAATTATTTTGTGTGCAGTTTGCCAATTTGCCGTGATAAATTTCTTAAGCGAAGCGTCATAAAAATCATCATCGTGTTGAACCAGTTTTTTCCCACCTTCTAAAATGCGAACATGTTTTTGTTCATTGCCCAAACGCATCCATTCGTCGGGATCAACTTCAAATTCGCTGGGTGTGATTGGTCTTGCAAGCTTTCTCGCTTTCAGGAATTCCTTGGGGGGTATATCAAAAAGATTAACTGGGTAAAAAATATTCCCTTTTTCATTGATAAAAGGAAGGTTGTTGAGGTACAAAATAAAAATTCTCCCCTGGAAATCCCTCAGCTGGCTCATCAGCCAGTAATATCCACTCACATCATGTTTATTTTGTGCCGGCCAGATCCAGATGATTTCTTCCGGATCATTTTGTAATTTTTCTTTCAGGGAAGAAACGGTTCTATTATCGCCTGATAACCAACCATCTTCAATGGCACCTTCATAATCACCACCCTTCAACACTTCACGCCACCACTGGCTGCGTAACCCCCAGCCATCTTCTGAAAAAATATCTTTGATGGGTCCGACCGCAAAGTCGTCCTCAATCAGAATCACCGCACCTTGTAAGGATTCGTCTAATTTGATTGCTTCGTTTAACACACCTACATCGCTTCGCTGGAATACTATATGAATCATCTGGGATTAAAAATTAATAATTTATAATTTAACATTGGATCTCAGATTGGTTGAGTTCGGTATTGTCGTCAGCATCTTGCTAAGTATTTTTTGACGCCTCTTGCATGAGACGGGGTTTTTAATTTTTTTCCAACAGTTTGCATTCATTCGACGAATTCCCCCGAAAATCCTGCTTGTTCTTGCTTTTCTATGAGCACTGTTTAGGGGATGGATAAAATCTTTTTTGAGCAAGCACCGATTGCTTCCAAAGTACCTGTTCCAGTTGATGCCCCGATTTCAAAATGTCATTCTTGATGCGAGCAAGCATGGCAGTCCAGGATTGAAGGTATTTTTTCATATCGGAATATTTATTTACGGGGTACTGATCCTTACTGGTTCGTCTTTTCCTCTTCTGCCAAATCAATTTCGACTTTCAAATTATCAATAATAAATTCCTGTCTTTCCTGCGTATTTTTTCCCATGTAATATTCGAGTATCTGTTGAATGTGCGTTTCCGGCATTACCATCACTGGTTCCTTGCGCATGTCGCTGCCAATAAAACGAGCAAATTCATCAGGTGAAATTTCTCCCAACCCTTTGAATCGTGTGATTTCCGGTTTAGCACCCAATTTTTTAATTGCTGCCTGCTTTTCTGTTTCATCATAGCAATAGACGGTTTCCTGTTTATTGCGAACACGGAATAAAGGCGTTTCCAAAATAAAAACATGGCTGTTTTTGACGAGGTCCGGAAAAAATTGTAAAAAGAAAGTCATCAGCAACAGACGAATGTGCATGCCATCAACATCTGCATCGGTTGCAATCACAATATTATTATAACGCAACCCTTCTAATCCATCTTCAATATTCAATGCATGTTGTAATAAATTGAATTCTTCATTCTCATAGACAACTTTTTTTGTAAGACTAAAACAATTCAATGGTTTCCCACGCAAACTAAACACAGCCTGCGTTTCAACGTTTCTTGCTTTTGTTATCGATCCACTTGCGGAATCTCCTTCAGTAATAAAAATGGTGCTTTCTTTTTGTTTTTCGAGAATAGCCTCTCTTTCTTTCCCCGTTGCTTCATCATTATAATGAAAACGGCAATCTCGCAATTTTTTATTGTGAAGATTTGCTTTTTTTGCGCGTTCGTTCGCCAGTTTTTTAATTCCTGCTAAATCTTTTCTTTCTTTTTCATTTTGCTCGATGCGTTTTTTTAATGCCTCAGCGATCGCGGGATTTTTGTGGAGATAATCATCCAATTCCTTAGCAAGAAAATCGTAAATGAAATTCTTCATGCTCGCACCCCCTTCAACAACAAATTGGGAACCCAGTTTTGTTTTTGTTTGTGATTCAAAGACAGGTTCAACGACTCTTACTGAAATCGCAGCAACGATACTTTGTCTTATGTCAGAGGTATCGTAATCTTTTTTATAGAAATCACGGATGACCTTTACAAAACCTTCCCGGAATGCCTGCTGATGTGTTCCTCCCTGGGTTGTGAATTGCCCGTTTACAAAACTAAATATTTCTTCTCCGTAATCATTATTATGGGTGAGGGCAATTTCAATATCATCGCCTTTAAGATGAATTATTGGATATTGCAATTCATCTTCATTGGTGCGACGTTTAAGCAAATCCAGCAACCCATTCTTAGAAATATATTTTTTGTCATTGTAATTTATGACCAACCCTGCATTCAGGTAACAATAATTCCAGAATTGATTGTCTAGATAATCATTATTGAAATGAAAATTCTTAAATACCGATTCGTCCGGGATGAACGTTATCAGCGTTCCGTTTTCTTCAGCCGTTTTCGCTTCTTTATACTCTTTTTTCAGAATTCCTTTCTCAAACTCTGCTGTTTTTTCTTTCCCTTCACGAAATGCGCTTACCTTAAAATAGTTGCTCAACGCATTCACTGCTTTTGTACCAACGCCGTTCAAGCCAACCGATTTCTGAAACGCTTTACTGTCGTACTTCGCGCCGGTATTTATTTTGCTCACGGCGTCAACTACTTTACCAAGAGGAATACCACGTCCGTAATCGCGAACCGCAACCGTTTTTTTATCAATGGAAATGTCAACCTGCTTGCCATAACCCATTGTATATTCGTCAATGCAATTGTCTACGACTTCTTTCAGCATTACATAAATTCCGTCGTCAGCGCTGCTGCCGTCGCCAAGTTTTCCGATATACATCCCGGGTCGCACACGGATATGTTCACGCCAGTCCAGGCTCTTGATACTTTCTTCCGTGTATTCAAAAAGATTCTGTTTGGTTTCAGCCATTTGGGTTTACGATTTTAGATGTACGAATTACGATTTGTATAAATCGGGGCATCTCCATTAATTCTTAATTCATGACCATCATTTATCCCTCGTTTGTCAGCCAGTATTTGTTCTCCAATTATCACTGTTTTGTTCGATCTGTTGCGCCAACCACGCCCTTCAGCCAAGGTCGCACACCTGAAAATCAAGCAGTCAGGGGCGGCTTGTAAACGCGCAAATATAAACAAACGGTATAAAAGCAGGATTCCATCATTATGCACAGTGTGTATAAAAATTTTTCTCGCCGGTTTTCTTCGCATGAAAAGGGAAAGCGGAAATTCGGCAATCGACATGAAAATCCGCATGCTTTTTTACCGCCTGATGCTTGTCCTGCACAACCTGCCAGGTTAAAACGTATTATTTTCGCACATGGCACAAAAATTCTTGGAACTATACCATGTCAGCGTTCTGGCCGGCGGCACGAAATGTTTAAACGACATCAGTCTCAGCATTCATCAAAATGAACAATGGGCTATTGTCGGAACGTCTGGCAGCGGAAAAACGCTTCTTGCAAACACGTTGGCAGGGAAAAATGTTTATACCGGAAGGATTGATTACTATTTCCCGGCAAAGAAAAATGCCAAAAATGCCATTTGTATTGTTGAGCAACAAAACCGTTTCAAGAATCTCTTCAACACAAGTGATTTGTATTACCAGCAACGGTTTAACAGTTATGATTCGGAACAAACCAAAACGGTCCGACAGGAATTGGAAGACCATTTTTCAGACGCGAATTTTAATGATAACGAATGGCTTGATGTCTTACATATCCGCAATTTATTGGATGAGCCATTGATTCAATTATCCAATGGTGAAAATAAGCGTCTTCAACTTGCCATTGCCTTGTTTGAGCATCCGGAATTATTAATATTGGATGCCCCCTTCGTAGGTTTGGATGTTGAAGGAAGAAAAACATTGCGGGATATTCTGCAAACGATCTCGAAAAAAGGTGTTCATTTTTTACTAGTTACTTCTTTCCACGAAATTCCTGAGTCCATTACCCATATTGCTTGTCTTGACAAAGGGAAATTGATCTTTGCCGATCAGAAAATTAATTTTCGGGGAGATCGTATTCCGGCAAAGGAAAAGAACAAATTGAATGCAGTATTATTGAAAAGCTTAAAATCCAAAACAGAAAATGATTTTAATGTCGCGATAAGCATGGTTAATGTAAATGTCAAGTATGGCGAAAAACAAATTCTTTCTGGCATAAACTGGGAAGTAAAAAAGGGAGAGTGCTGGAATTTAACGGGACCAAATGGTGCGGGCAAATCTACATTACTGAGTTTAATAACGGCAGATAATCCGCAGGCTTATGCCAATGAAATATATTTGTTTGATAAGCGTCGCGGAAGTGGTGAAACCATTTGGGATATTAAGAAAAAATTAGGTTTTATTTCGCCGGAACTGCACTTATATTTTGACTACAGTGCTACTTGCTTTGAAGTGGTAGCTTCCGGTATGTTTGATACCATCGGTCTGTTCCGTCACATAACTGAACAGGAAAACCAAAATATTTTGCGGTGGTTGAAATTATTTCAGGTCGAAAACTTGCGTTTAAAAAGACTGTCTCAATTATCTGTCAGTGAACAAAGAATAACCCTGTTAGCACGTGCATTGATTAAAATGCCGTCATTATTGATTCTTGATGAACCTTGCCAGGGCTTGGATGATGAGCAAATTGATTATTTTACAGATCATATCGACCAGGTTTGTAAAGCATTTGAAACAACGATGGTTTATGTCAGCCATTATCAAAACCAAGTCCCTGCCTGCGTGAATCGATTTCTGCAATTAGAAAACGGAAAAATTATTTCATGAATAAATCCTGAAAACGCATTTTATTTTTCTGGCTATTTCTTATATTTAGTTAAATGACCAAATCCGGGCTAATAACTTGCATTGTATTGTCTCTGTGCAATACTCTTTCTGCCCGAACATACACCGATGTGGAAGCACGTGAAGCCTGGAATGAGATAAAAAATAAACCGGTTACTGAACAAAATTTTGAACAAACCTGCAACTTGATTCAGGATGTTGCTCAAACAAATATCAATATCAGTTACGAAATACTGGCTCAGTATCTTCCCCTGATCAAGCCGACCGGGAACAAACAATGGGCGCATATCTTATTGATGAACTGGGCAAAAGCCAAGGAATCGCTGACTGCATTTGACGAAGCGGATTCTTTATATAAGCTTGCCAGGGAGAATGCATCTGACAATTCAAAAAATTATGATGAAGTATTGGTCGCAACGGTATTGATGTACCTCGAATGGGATAAAAAAGATTCACTTCAAAAATATTTGACAGATGGTGAAAAAATTTGCCGGCAAAACCATGACAACGAGAACCTTTCATTTATCTACACATTTAAGGCAATGTCGAGATTGGA
>Ga0209579_10004055_pt1 | contig 10321 bp, 7 predicted proteins | sample Coa_R1_2_FD_187152 | JGI IMG/M metagenome (GOLD analysis project Ga0209579, IMG submission 187152) | Surface soil microbial communities from Centralia Pennsylvania, which are recovering from an underground coalmine fire - Coalmine... | ecosystem: Environmental > Terrestrial > Soil > Unclassified... | reverse complement strand
GCCGAAACCGAGCAGCAACGTGCGGCTGTAGCCGGTGCCGAGGCACTGTGTGGTGAGAATATGAAAGCGCAGCAACGCGTAGATTGCGACCTTCAGCGACACGCCGGACAGCATGGCGCTGGTGGGTGACGGCGCTTCGCTGTGCGCATCGGGCAGCCACGTGTGCATCGGCGCCAGTCCGGCCTTGGTACCGTAACCGACGAGCACGAAAATAAACGCGAGCTTGATCATCCGGTGGTCAAGCTGTCCCGCCACGGCCATGAAATGCGACCAGTTGAAACTCGGCAACTGCTCCGGTCCGTTCTGGTTGATGGCCGCCGCGTAAGTAAACACGGTCCCGAACAGCGCCAGGGCCAGGCCCAGACTGCCGAGGATGACATATTTCCAGGCCGCTTCGAGGGAGGTCCGGCGGTTGTAAAGCGCCACCAGGATCACGGACGACAACGCGGTGGCTTCGAGGGCAAACCACATCACGCCCAGGTTGTTGGCCAGCACCACCAGGAACATGCCCGCGGCAAATACCGGCGTGAGCACGAAAAATTCCTTCACCCGGCCCGCCGTCACCACCCCGGCGGCGAGGTCGCGCCGGAAATAGCGTCCGGCATAGAGGGTCGAACCCAGTGACACCGCCGAGATGAGCAACACCATCCAGGCGCTCAAGGCGTCGGCATAAAAAAATTCATTCCACTCCGTGACCACCTGGTGCGCCAGCACTTCGTTCAGCAAGCAAACGCCCAGCGCCAGCGTGATGGCGAACGCGAGCGGGTTCAGCCAGCCCATCAGGCGCTGCGACCGCACGAGCAGGCAAAGCAGCGCGGTCGCGAGCGGGATGAGGAGAATGGGGGTCAACATAAAAAATGGCTCCCGTCTTCGCTGAGGCTACGACGCGGCAAGGAAGGCTGAATCCAGAAACCGGTGTTCGCGTGGTTCGCGTATTTGACAGATTCAGTATCCGTGTTCATCAATGTCCATCCGTGGTTAAAAACTCTGCACTCGCTGTGTTTTTTTTCGGCATTGGATGTTGGGCGTTCGATGTTGAATGTTCGATGTTTTCCATTTGTTCATCCTTTCAACTGGGTCAGTTTGCTGGTGTCCATCGAGGCGAACGATTCGCGGATGCGATAGACCAGGATGCCCAGCACCATGACGGCAACCATCACATCGAAGAAAATGCCCAGCTCGACCACCAGCGGCATGCCGTAGGAGGTCAGCGCCACGGCGGCCAGCATGACGCCGTTCTCAATGGTCAACAACGCCAGGACTTGGCTGATGGCTTTGCGACGATTGATCATGAGAAAAAAACCGGTGAGCAGCAGGGCGATGGCGATGGCGAGGGTGTTGTTCCCGAGTTTGTCCAGGGTCGTGAATGGTCGCGCCACAATGTAACCCAGCAGGGTCAGGCCGCCACAGATGAGCATGGACGTGGGCGCGTTAATCAGCGGCTCAATCTCCTCCACGATCTTGATCCGGCGCACGAGCCGGTTGAGCAGCCAGGGCAGGAAGATGACTTTGCCGACGAGCGTCAGCACGGCAACGATATAGACATGCGTGGCGTTGTAATACCAGGCGATCACGGCGGCGATCACGGTCAGCATGAGCGATTGGAGGGCGTAGAGCCGGATGTTGGTGAGCAACATTTTCTGCACCACCAGGAGCAGTTGCAGCACGAGCATCAACGCCGCGAACAGCATGATGATCTGCGAGCCGATGGGAGTTGGAGCGGAAGGATTCATGATCATTTAAACAGGAACGTGGACAACAGCGCCATGGCGGCAAGCACGAAGGCCGCGCTCAACAAATCCGGCACCCGGAACAAACGTAACTTGGCATTCACCGTCTCGACCAGCACCACCGCGGCGGATAACAGCAGAATTTTCCCGAGGAAAATCAACAGTCCCAGTCCGAGCATCGCCGCCGAACCGTCCGTCGCCAGACCGACCGGCAGGAAGATGTTTACCAGGATCGCCATCAGCACCAGTTGCTTGATGGACGCACCCCATTCCATCAATGCCAGATAACGGCCGGAATATTCCAGCAACATCGCCTCATGGATCATGGTCAGTTCCAGATGCGTGGCCGGATTGTCAATGGGCACCCGGCCGGTCTCGGCCAGCAAAACCACAAATAACGCCGCGAAGGCCATGAGATGAGTGGGATTGAACAGGTTCCAGCCCGGTTGTTGCGCAGCCGTGACGATATAACTGAAATCGGTGGAGCCGACCGTGATGGCCACGGTGAAAAGCGCCAGCATCAACGCCGGTTCGGCAATGGCAGCGATCGTCATCTCACGACTGCTGCCCATGCCGCCGAACGCGCTGCCCGGGTCGAGCCCGCCCAACGCCAGGAAAAAACGTCCGAGCGCCAGCAATCCGACGACCGCCAGTACGCCGCCGAACAGGCTCAACGGCGCCTGCGTGGTCACCATCGGCACCATCAGTCCCACCAGCAGCGCGGTGATGAAGACAACATAGGGCGCGGCCGAGAACACCCACGACGCATGTTCGGAGATGACCATGTCCTTGCGCAAAAATTTCAGGAGATCGAAATAAGGCTGCCAGACGCGCGGGCCGCGGCGGTTTTGCAGCCGGGCCTTCCAGTTGCGGATGCAACCGGTAATCAGCGGCGCCAGCGCGAGCAGCAGCGCCGTTTGCGACAGAATGGAAATGGGATCAAGGTTCATAACGCGAACAGGAGCAGCAGAAGCAGCGTGATGAAAATGTAAATGAGATAGGCCTGGATGCTGCCGGCCTGCAACGCGCGCATCCGGCGCGACGCCCAGAGCACCCACCGGTTGAGCGGCCGGTAAATCCGCGTTTCAAAAACCTCCTCGACGTGGGCCTCGAATCGGATGGTATTCGTGAAGTAAGGTGAAAAATCGTATTCCCGCTGCACTTCGCGGCGCGGCCGGAACAGTGCCTTGAAAATCATCCGGATCGGCTTGGAAAAACCGGTGGCGGTGTATTCCATGCGCGGAGTCAAACCCTGAAGACCGCAATCCCACGTCGGCCCGATGCGAACGTTCGTTCCCCGCGCAAAGACCAGCCGCAGCAGGAACGGCAGGGACAGGAAACAAAGGCCCAGCACCGCGATGCCCAGTGTTGAGACCGTGCCGCCGTTCGGGTTGACGCCGGATAATACCAGCCCGTTGGCCACGGTCAGTTGCCCGCTGATTTGCAGCCCGGTCAGCGATTGCGTCAACGGATCAAGGAGCTTGAGAAACTGAGTCGGGAAAAGTCCGAGAAACACGCACGCCGCCACGAGCAGGCCCTGGCCCAGCAACATGGTGGACGGAGCCTCGTTCGCCTGGGCAGCATGTTCGCTGCGCGGTTGCGCCAGAAACGTGATGCCGAACGCCTTCACAAAACACGCCGCCGCCAGCGCACCGGTCAAAGCCAGCAGCGCCCCGCCGATCGGAAACATGAGCCGCAGCAGACTGTCAGTGGTGCCATATCCCTGCAGCAACGACTGGTAGGTGAGCCATTCGCTGACAAACCCGTTCAAGGGCGGCAGGGCGGAAATGGCCACGGCACCCACGAGGAAAAAGAAAGCCGTCTGCGGCATCCGTTTCGCCAGTCCACCCATGTGTTCCATGTCACGGGTGTGGGTGGCGTGCAACACGGCACCCGCGCCGAGAAACAACAACGCCTTGAATATGGCGTGATTGATCGTGTGGTAAAGGCCGGCGATGAGCGCCAGTGAAGCCAGCACCGGGTGGCCGGTGTGCAGGAACATCAACGCCGCGCCGAAGCCCATCAGGATGATGCCGATGTTTTCAATGCTGTGATACGCCAGCAGCCGCTTGAGATCATGTTGCATCAGGGCATAAAGCACGCCCAGCACCGCGGAAATGGTCCCGATGGACAACACCGTCACGCCCCACCACATCGGCGGTCCCGCCGTGCCTGGAAGAAAATCAAAGAACACGCGCGCCATGCCATAGATGCCGGTTTTGATGAGCACACCGGACAGGAACGCGGAAACGTTGCTGGGCGCCACCGGGTGCGCCGCGGGCAGCCAGGTATGCAATGGCACAATGCCGGACTTGATGCCGAAACCTGCCAGGAAGAGTAGAAAAGCAGCGTCGCGCGAACCGGACGACATCCTGTCGCCGAGCGCGTGAAAATTATCGAAGGAATAGGCGGCAGAACCATAATCGCCCGTGGCGTGGCCGTACGCCTGGAACAACATCAGAAAACCGAGCATGATGCAGCCGGTGCCGATGTGCGACATCACAAAAAACAGCACCCCGGCGCGACGCGTCTCGGCCTGTTCATGCTCAAAGCTGACCAGGCAATAGGCGGTGAGCTCCATGATTTCCCAGACCATGAGAAAGAAAAAGGCGTTGTCCGCCAGGAATACCAGCGTGGTGGCCAGCAACATAACGTTGTAAAAGGCCCCGAGCAGGCCGACGCTTTTCCGCCCGTAAAATCCGCGCATGTAACCGAGCGAATAAATTGAAATCGCCAGTGCGACCGCCGAAACCACCACCAGGAAGAACGCCGAAAGCGCATCGACGCGGATGGAAAACGACAGGTAGGGAATCAGCGTCGGCAACAGTTGCATCCGTACCGTGCCGAACGCCGGACTGTATGCCAGGCACAGCACGCCGGCCAGCAACCCGCACGCCGATGCCAGCGTCGCCAGACCGAACGTCAGCAGATTCGCCGGCCGCTCATGGCGCAGACAGCATAACCCTGCCACCGCACCAATCGCATAGGTGGCAAAAGTCACTGTCAATAAATTGCCGGGAGTAAATTCCATGAAGAATGCGCCTTATGCCGTATTTATGGTCGTGGTGGAAACGCGCAACCTGTCGCTGACTTGTTTAACCGCCGGCAAAATTTCATCGCGGCCCGCTTGTCGAACGATGAGCGCCTTGAAATCGGGGTTGCGCAAGGCGAACGTCAGGCGGGACAACAAGTACAGATGCGCCTTGATCGTGGGGCTGATGAGCGTAAACAACGTTTGCACCGGCTGGCCATCCAACGCCCCGAAATCCACCGGCGCTTCCAGGAAACACAGCGTCACCATCGGTTGCGGAATATGAAGGACAATCGGATTCCGTACATGCGGAATGGCAATACCGTCTCCGATGGCCGTGGACTCCAACGCTTCGCGGGCCAGCAACACTTGCAGTAGAAATTCACGGTCCACCTTGTCCGGCAACCGCAATACCTCCACCACACTGCGAAGAACGGCCGGCTTGTCCTTGCCGGCCAGTCGATAGAAAATGCCCCCCACCTCCATGGCGTCGGACAATTCGGGAAGCGGCGTCAGGCCGTTTACCGGTTCTTCAAAAATCCGTGGCGAAACGTTGATGCGATTGGCCGTGGCCCACTCGAGCAGTTCAGCGCGATTGAACCGATATTGTCCACTGAGGCGGTAGCCAGGCAGTTTTCGCTCATCAATCCAGCGATAAACCGTCTTTTCAGATATATCCAGTAATCCGGCTACATCTTTGACTGTCAATTGCATCTGTTCGCAATGTCCAGCCTGCAAAACGCACTTTGGACATCTTTGGACATGTTGCAACGAATGCCCATGGATGTCAAGCGACATCATTAAACCGTAGCAGCCGACGTGAGTCGACTCTAACTATTGTAGGAGTCGAGGTAACGAGACTCGTTTGAACCAGAGACTCCTTACGTCGTCCCCTACTCAATACACCAGCACCAGCACGCTGTCCTTGGATTCAATAAGGAACACAGGAAATCAGGAAAAATCAGTTCCTGCGTTCTTGCCTTCCTTATTCAATATACAAGCGCCGTCGTTGACGAAATAATGGACGTTTCATAATCTCCGCTCATGGTAAAGAAACCCGCTGGCAAATCTTCCGGTGGGGCGAGAGTCCCCGCGAGCCGTCAGAAAAAAGAATATTGATATGACGAACCCTCAACGGATGGAAACGCTCAAGCAATTGAAAGAGGAAATGCAGCAATCCTCGTTTCGAACCTCCATTCAAACACGGCGTGATTGCCTCTCAAAAATCGTCCCGTTGCTTAATTTTGCAGAAGTTTATTACGAAAATGCGATGCCGATTGCTGATATTCTTGGGCGTCCCGACTTTAGCGATAAAATGTATGAGCAGGCCTTCGCCCGGATGGATTTTCTCGTTGGACAAGCCATTTCTGACCTCGAACATAATTTAACACCGCAGGAACTACCTGGCTCTCAAAAAATGAATTCGAACGCCTCCATTAATCCACAAGAAACAACTACAGCCGAACTTGTTGAAATCGTTAGGGAGGAAGCGGAATCATGGCAACAGCCGGACGAGGTTATTTGGAGTGAATTGATGGCGCGTTTTTGTTGGATCGGCTGTCCTAAGGAAGATTTAGTTTTAATCGGCGGTCTGGACTCATTACTTCGGCCCTTAAATAAGGGCTATACCAAACTCCCTCCAAGAACAATATATCCTGCGGGTGCAGCCATTCCACCTCCGCCCCCATATTATCAAAAGAAAGTCAGTTTGTCTGAGGTGCTTAATCAATCGCCAGTGCAAACTGTAAAGACACCAACTGCTAAAGATTTTGAAACAATTCCCTCACCAAAACCGCCAAGTGAAATCTCAAACACGAATTTACAGAAAACTGATAAGATTTTGCCGCCAAATCGGAATTCATTTTCTTTGGAAAAACTCCGCGGTGAATTGACCAGTTCACAGCAAAGATATCTCGATTTGTTTTGGGAACATTATCTAGATTGTGGTCAGTGGCCTAAAACTGTCGATTTCCATCGGGATCACGATATAAACGATGTCCAAGAGAGTTTGAGAGCGTCACCCCTGAATGGAAGCATTGTTATGGAACAGAATGGCGGAGGGGATGAGCATTACGAATTAAAGCTTGTTGGGGTCCTGTTAACAAAGAATGGAAAGCGCTATGAAGAAATGCGTATTCACTTGTTGGAATTCTTGAGTAAAAAATATTACCACACAAGAAAAGAAGAACGAAGGAATCGATATTCTGACGAAGAAATTGCGGTAGAAATCAAGTTGAGTGAAGAAGACATGAAGATGTTGGGTAAGGTGGGGGAATTTGATTGCATTTATCGAACCTACGGCAGTTCATCTGTTAACGGTCATTGGTCCATTGAATTTCCAAGAAAAGAAATTCAGTCTATACCTCGTAAAGGTCCGTTCGCGGATTATCACGAAAAAATTGTGTCTCAGCAATACTATCCCGAATGGAAGGTTTTTGTCGAAGATCGGAACGCTGCTCAACGAGGAGGAATTCCTGTCAAGGGCAACATCTTTGAGCATTTAAGTACGCCTATCCTTTCTGATTCGCCTTCTCCTTCAGAGCAAAACGATGCTTCACCACTAACGCCAGTGCCGGATGTTTCTTTTGTGAAAGATGAGAAGTTACGAAACTTTGCAGCGGCTGCTGCCCAGGAGGCGAGTCGTTGCTTTGGTGCAAAAGCATTCACCGCGACTGCGGTGATGGCTGGTAGCGCAATTGAAGCAGTATTGCTCGATCTGTTATTGCAACACACACAAAGGCTAACTGTTTCAAAAGATAACCCGATTGAAAAATGGCAACTTGGTGAATTAATTAAAAAAGCGTCGAAAATGAATCTATTGGGAGCAGCGACGAGTAGTCTTACTCAATTTGTTCAACAACATCGGAATTTAATTCACCCTGGCAAATCTCTTCGAGAAAAAAGAATTCTCGATAAAAGTGATGCATATATTATTTGGGGCGTTTTTATGAAGATTTGCATTGAATTAAACTCGCCAAGCGCCGCAGACGCGACATCCTTGGAGAATCGCAATTCATAAAGTCATCGTCGCCCTGACGATGAAGGAAATCCTCGATGAGCACATTGCGAAGAAATTGGTGTGACCCGTTTCACCTGTGAATTTTGGCCGTGAAATCGAAGACGTCGTTGAAAACCTTTGCAAGAAGAGTTTCTTCGCAGATTTCACGATTAGAAATCCCAAATACCGCAAGCTCAATGGCGAGGAGAAGGAGGCGGCAGATTTACTTGTGGTATTCAATAACACTTTGCTCGCTATACAAATTAAGAGCAAACAAATTGATTCGTCATCACAGCCGTGCAGAATCGAGTTGGCTCGTGTCTCAAAATCGGTTGACAAAGCAATCCATCAATTTCGCGCGTTGACCGAGGCGTTGAACAGTCCGCAATTCAAGTCGTTCCGCAACGCTCGCGGTGTTGAGATCGCATTTGAAAAGAACCAGGTCACCGAAGTTATATTGGTTGTGGTTTTTGTGCCGATTTGGTCAGAGAAAAGCAAACCAGTCCAGATTCGATTCGACACGACTTGCTATCCAGAGGGCCCAATTCCGATACACCTTTTCACGTTAAGACAGTTCTCGTTGCTGCTTTTATTATTGGATACGCTGCCAGACTTTATTTTTTATCTTACGGCCAGATGGATGCTTCATGGTGAAAAACTCATACCGCCGGGCAGTGACCCGGCCGATGAGTGGGCGCTGACCACGTTCGAAAGAAAAAGGCTAATCGAAATTTGTGAGAAGAAGATTTTCACTGACGTTACGGATTTAAATAAACGGCATCAACCTTCTCTTGCCGGGTTGGAAAGACGGGAAAAGCCAAGCTATTTCATAGATCAACTAATTGAACAATTGTATGCAGCTATCGGGTCAGGTGAGGCGGTTGACAAACGTTTCAATCTGCTCGCAGAACCAAACTCGCTAAAGGCTTACCAGATGACGATTCCATACCTAGCGAAGCTTAATCGCAAGGATCGTGGTCAAATGGTCGAATTCCTTGTAAACCGTGTAAAGCAATGCCAAGAACAAGAAATTGCATTTCGCGGTTTCATATTTAGCGAAGAAAGTGACGAAGCATATTTAGTTTTGGCAGCAAAGTTCGAACGCGAAGAGCGTCGCATCGCACTGGCAAATGTTGCAATGGGCATGGGACATAAACTAAAAGCGAAAACAGTCATTGGTATTGCAGTCAGTAACGACTGGCCAGATTTGCCAACGTGTGATGTTGCCGTCGTTGACGTTTCCAAACTCAAGCCGAGCGCAGAACTCATTGAGATGACAGAAATGGCATTTAACAAACGCCCCTATTCGCGATTGCGGCGATCATAAAAATTATGGCCCTAATCAAATGCCACGAATGCAGCGGTCAAATCAGCGACCATGCGCGGACGTGTCCGCATTGCGGCGCACCGGTCATTGCCACCATCAAACGGCGGCAAAAGGCCTTCCTGATTGGCTTGGGCATCCGCCTGGTGCTGGCTGTTATAGTGGGCGTCACCGTTTGGCTTCTGTTGCATCACCTCTTTAATCAGGCGTTTGCACCGCTCAAAGCAATTCAGCAACAACAGCCGCATTGAGACCCAGCGCCGTAGGACTTTGAAATCCGTGTCATCCGTGGTTAAAAGCTCGTCTTCGTGCAATCCGTGTCAAACCTCTGAGCCTTGGCGTGTTCCGTCTTCGCGCTGCTCCCGCCTACACGCCGTTTCGGCGCGGCAAGTCGACGCGACGAGTGGCGGCAGCCGGAAAACAAGGCTGAATGCTAAAGCCTAAAATTCGGTATCCGCCTGACAGAGCACGTCCGGGTGGCTTTGTAAGCCAAATCATGGCACAAGGAATCTGAAAAACTGCTGGGGTTGAGCTGGATTGTTCGTGTACCCGAATACTCCGAACTGATCGAACTGGTTGGTCAGAACCGGTGTCCAAAGTCCAAAAGGCGTGGCGACGTTCGTGGTTGAATACAAGATGAAACCGGCATTGGCGTTGGTATTGCCGCCAACTTCGTTGAACGTGAAATTCGTGCCTGAAATCCTGGGAAGGCATTCCCTCACCTCATAAACAAGTCCATTGGCCGTGAGGCCGAAGGTGCCGGTCCTATTCCCGTTAAGATCGTAACTGTCGACCAGCACCGTGAAGGTTCCACAGTTGGTCGCAGTATAGGTAATGCGCGCATTTGCGCTCTCCTGGTAATATTGCAACAACGCCCCGTTCGGCCCATAGAGTCCGAGATTTCCCGAAAAATTCGTGGTCTTTAAGCCCAGATTAATCACATCACCCGTGCAAGCCGTAAATGCCCACAGGTCCTGTCGGCCCAAAGTAATGGTCCCGGCATAACTTGGGCTGCCAGTCATGGGTCCGCCCTGGTCGCCGGCAGGCACAATAAAAGGCTCGGGAATCTCGGACAGATTCAACACGTACGTGCCGGTTCTGTTCCCGTTAAGATCGTAACTGTCCACCAGCACGGTGAAAGTGCCGCTGTTGGTGGCCGTGTAGGCGATGGAACCGTCAACGGACTCGTTGAAGGCAGCCAGCAACGCACCGTTTGGCCCATACAGTACGAGATTGCC
>Ga0209579_10004053_pt1 | contig 10323 bp, 7 predicted proteins | sample Coa_R1_2_FD_187152 | JGI IMG/M metagenome (GOLD analysis project Ga0209579, IMG submission 187152) | Surface soil microbial communities from Centralia Pennsylvania, which are recovering from an underground coalmine fire - Coalmine... | ecosystem: Environmental > Terrestrial > Soil > Unclassified... | reverse complement strand
GATGATCTCTTCCGCATCCAGCGCCGCTCCCAGAATGGTCGCTGAGTAGTCTGATCCACCGCGTCCCAGCGTGGTCAAAACGCCATCTGTCGTCGCACCGATAAAGCCGGTGACGACCGGGATCATCCCTTCTCTGAGCAAAGGGCCGATTCGCGTTTGCGACTTCTGACGCGTTGCATCGCTTAGGGGTTCGGCTCCTCCATGAAAGGAGTCGGTGACGATCAACTCCGTCGCTTCGATCGCCATCCCGCGCGTTCCCAGTTCGCAGAGCGAGGCGGCAAAAATAGGGGCACACAGCCGCTCACCCAAGCTCGAAATTGCGTCTAAGGTCCGGGGAGTCAGCTCACGTAGCAACGCCGTGCCTTCATACAGTCGCGCAGCCTCCGCGAGAATCTCCTCGACCCGCGCCTGCACGGCGGCCCTCGCCGGTTCCGAGGTCACCAAGGTCAACAAAGCCTCGAAATGTTGCCTGCGTAACGCCTCCGCCAGCGTCTTTCCCGCCTCGCGATCGCCGCGCTTGGCTTGATGTGCCGCGTCAATCAAGCGGTTGGTTACGCCACTCATTGCCGAAACCACCACCGCCACGGCATGTTCTTTTGCGGCACTGGCGGTGATTTGCGCGGAACGCCGTATGCACGTCGCATCTCCCACCGAGGTGCCGCCAAACTTCATCACCTGAATTGTCTTCGTCATGGTCTGGGCCGCAGCCCCGTAAAAATCATAACCGCCGACACGAATGCCGCCGTAAGTTTTTCTGAACAGTGTTCATGTTCCGCAGGGGCAGATATTGCGAGACCACATCGCACGTGCCTGAGTTTGTTCTATCTCGGCTCGCGGAGTATAAAAGTAAAGGCCAGCCAGCCCGCTGCCGCAACAAACATGTGGCCGGACTCGACGGGCCTGCATCCAATTGCTTGAGACGCTGCGTCCGTAGCCGCTCGATGTTGAATCTGGAGTCAGACTGGCTCGCTCCCAGGAAACTCGAACGATGCCCAAACCTGTTTTAATGACTGTTGATGACGACCCCGAGGTTCTGCGCGCGGTAGAGCGTGACCTGCGTAAACAGTATGCCGACCGCTACCGGGTCATGCGCGCCGATTCTGGATCCACCGCCCTGCGTTCCCTGGAAACCCTGAAAAAGCGCAACGAACCCGTGAGTCTTTTCCTCGCTGACCAGCGCATGCCCGAAATGAGCGGCGTCGAATTTATCAGCCAGGCCATTCATTTCTATCCCGATGCCAAACGCGTCTTGCTTACCGCCTACGCCGATACCGACGCCGCGATCCAGGCCATCAACCACGCGCGCATCCACCATTACCTGCTCAAGCCCTGGGATCCGCCCGAAGAGCATCTTTATCCCGTACTCGACTATCTCCTGGAGGACTGGCAAGCTGAATACCGTCCGGTTTTCGACGGCGTTCGTATTCTGGGCCATCGCTGGTCCCCGCGCTCTTACGCCATCCGTGATTTTCTGTCGCGCAACCAGATTCCCAATCGCTGGCTCGATGTGGAAGCGGCCGAACGCGACAAAGAAGTGCGCGAGGCCTTGGAAGTCGTTCAGCGCGATTCGCTCTCTCTGCCCGTTGCTCTCTTCCAGGACGGCACCGCTCTCTCCGATCCGCCGCAATCCGAACTTGCCGCAAAGCTTGGTCTGCGCACCAATGCCACTACCTCTTTCTACGACTTGCTCATCGTCGGCGGTGGCCCGGCTGGATTGGCCGCCGCGGTTTATGGCGCTTCCGAAGGACTCGCCACCGTGATGATCGAACGCGAAGCTCCCGGTGGCCAGGCCGGCATGAGTTCGCGCATCGAAAATTACCTCGGGTTCCCCTCTGGCATCAGCGGAGCAAATCTGGCGCGCAACGCGGTAACGCAGGCGCGCCGCTTTGGCGTCGAAATCCTCACACCGGTGGAAGTTTGCAGCTTGCGCGTGGAGGGTGGCTCGAAATTCGTCAAACTTTCCGACGGCAAGGAGATAGGATCAAAGGCACTGGTCATCGCCACTGGCGTCTCGTATCGCAAACTTGAAGTTCCCGGCCTCGAACGCCTGCAAGGAGCCGGCGTTTACTATGGCGCAGCAATGACTGAAGCCGCTTCCTGTAAGGATGAAGACGTCTTCGTCGTCGGCGGCGCTAACTCTGCTGGCCAGGCCGCCATGTTCTTCTCGAAATATGCCCGCCGCGTGGTCATGCTGGTGCGCGGGGGTTCCCTCACCATCAGCATGTCGCAATATCTCATCGAGCAGATTCGCCAGACTCCCAACATTCATGTCGAGTACAACAGCCAAATCACGGAAGCCTTTGGCAATGACCGCCTCGAATCGCTGTCCGTCCTGTGCTCCACCAGCGGCGAGACCCAGAAAGTCTCCGCAACCTCCCTATTCATTTTTATCGGCGCCGCTCCGGGAACCGAATGGCTCGCCGGCATCGTCCAGCGCGACGACAAAGGTTTCATCCTTACCGGACCCGACCTTCTGACCGACGGGAAACTGCCCAAGGGCTGGCCGCTTGACCGTCAACCCTGGCTTCTCGAAGCCAGTGTGCCGGGTATCTTCGTCGCGGGCGACGTCCGTTACCGCTCCATCAAACGCGTGGCTTCTGGAGTCGGTGAAGGCGCGAATGCCGTACAATTCGTTCATCAATATTTGGGATCGGTGTGAGATGAGCACTCCCGCCAACGCTGCACAAATCGAAAGCATGGTCCGCGGTTTAAAGACCAACCCGGTTTTCGCCGATCTGCCCGACCTCGATCTCGTTTGGCTGGCCGATCATATGGAGGAGCTTCATCTCGACACCGGCGAAGTCATCGCCCGGGCCGGCGACCCCGTCGAGTATATGGTCATCATCCTTGACGGCGAAATGCAGGTCGAACTCCCCGACGAACCCGGTACCCCCCGCTTCATCGCGCGCAAAGGACAGGTCACCGGCGCATTGCCCTTCTCCCGCACCAAGAATTTTATGGGCACAGCCCGCGCCGCTCTTCCCTTGCATGCCCTGCGTTTGCACTCCCGCCATTTCCCGGAAATGCTGCAGCACATTCCCGTTCTGGCCCAGCGCCTGGTCGGCGTTATGTCCGACCGCATCCGCGAAGCCACCCGCCAGGAAACTCAGCGCGACAAACTCATGGCCCTTGGCAAACTCTCCGCCGGCCTCGCTCATGAACTCAACAATCCCGCCGCGGCCGCTCAACGCGCCGCTAAAAGTCTCAAGGAAGGCATGGACAATGTCCGCGCTGCCAGCCTCCGCCTCCTCGCCCATCCCCTCTCCGCCGAACAGCGTCAGGCCGTTGTGCAATTCGAACGCGAAGTCACCGAAGGCGTCGCCGAGAAAAGCGACTCCCACCCCGATCCTGTCGCGCTCGCCGATCGCGAAGCCGAATTAACCGAATGCCTCGAGGCTCACAAAGTCGAAGAGCCTTGGAAGATCGCCGGCCCACTCGCCGAAGCCAATGCTGACCTCGACAAAATGGAAGCCTTGCGCGCTCAGGTCGGCGACACCGTACTCATCGACGCTCTCCGCCGCATCGCCGCCGTCATCACCATCTTCCGCCTGATCCACGAAATTGATAACAGCACCAAGCGGATCAGCGAATTGGTTACCGCCATCAAGCGCTACTCCTATATGGACCAGGCCTCCTTGCAGGAAGTGGACGTGCGCGAGGATCTCGACAACACTCTGAAAATTTTTGGCCATTGGCTCAAAAAATCGATCACCGTTGTCCGCGACTACGATCCGCAACTCCCGCGCGTCTGCGCTTACGGCAGCGAACTCAATCAGGTTTGGACCAACCTCATCGACAACGCTATCGACGCCATGAACGGGCAGGGCGAACTCCGCATCCGCGCCCGCCGCGACCTCGACGCCGTCTGCGTCGAAATCAGCGACACCGGCCCAGGTATCCCTCCTGAGATTAAATCGCGCATCTTTGATCCCTTCTTCACCACCAAGCCGGTGGGCGAAGGCACCGGCCTCGGCCTCGACACCGTCATGCGCATCATTCAAAAACATCATGGCAGCATCGAAGTGAAATCTAAGCCGGGCGACACGCGATTCCTGGTTCGCGTTCCCTTTCTACAGCCCAGGGTTCACACAAATCACGATTCCCATCACGAAAAGCAGGAAGCCTCATGAGCCGGGACTGTTCTCATTTCAGCCACATCAAAGAGGTTCGCCCGCACACCAAAGGCTGCGAAGAATGCCTCAAAATGGGCGATACTTGGGTGCATCTTCGCTTATGCCGTGAATGCGGGCACGTTGGCTGCTGCGACTCCTCCAAAAATAAACACGCCACCAAACACTTTCACAACACCAAGCACCCGATTGTCCAGTCGATCGAGCCCGGCGAAGACTGGATGTGGTGCTACCTCGACGAAATCATGCTCGAACCCTGAGTGTTTGTGGTTCGGCAGCCCTGCTGCTGCCTTCATGCCATCTCTCCGGCATCTGCCGCCAGCCCTGCCGTTGGAACCACTGAATCGACTCCGCTATTATTCCCCATGACTAAAATCGCCTGCCAAGCCCTGCTCTTCGATCTCGACGGCGTTCTTGTGGACTCCACCCCCGCCGTAGCCCGCGTCTGGAACATCTGGGCCCGCAAACATGGCTTCGACCCCGAAGAAACGATTCGCAAAGCCCACGGCCGCCCCAGTCTCGCCACCATTCGCGAACTTCTCCCCAACGCCGATCACGCCGCCGAAAATGCCATGGTCGAAAAAATGGAAATTGAAGACGTCGAAGGCGTAGTTCCCCTCCCCGGCTCCGCCGAACTCCTGCAAGCACTCCCCGCGGGCCGCTGGACCGTCGTCACCTCCTGCACTCGTAAGCTCGCTTTAGTACGACTGCGCGTTGCCGGTCTTCCCGTCCCCGAAAAAATCGTCACGTCTAACGACATCACCAACGGCAAACCGCATCCCGAGCCTTATGCAAGGGGAGCTCAGCTGCTTGGCGTTGCGCCGCAAGATTGCGTCGTCTTTGAAGACGCTCCGGCCGGCATTCGCTCCGGCAAGTCCGCGCGCGCCCGCGTAGTCGCTTTCCAGACGACCGAACGCGACGACCTCCTCCGTGCGGCCGGCGCCGACTGGATCGTTAAAGATGCCTCTTCCATCTCCCTGTACTCTGATCCTAAAAACGATGGCCTCTCCCTTCTTCTCCGCAACCCTTTATAATCTCGACCGCTCCCAGCGCCCGTCGGAGTAGTGGCATCGCCGAAATTGTTATCCTGGCCCGCGCAAAGAGCGAACGATCGCGCACTCTCAATCCCACCGCAAAATTCTCTACACCGCCGCACAGCCTCGCCAACCCGAGCGCCCTTTTGACTGTCCGTGCGTCTCACCAGTAGAATCTGTTGCCTGCTAGGGGACTCTCTTTAATCCGTCTTAGGAGCTAACGAATGAATCGTCTATCCCGCTATGGGATTTTCGCGGCGTTGTTTGCCCTCGCCTTAAATGCGTCTGCCGTCGTCCGCGGGCAGGATAAGCCCGACGACAAAGCCACCGCTGACAAAGACAAAAAGCCCGAAGGCCCGGCCCCCAAAGAGGAATCCTCGGCCACCGATCACACCATCAAGCTCGGTTCGCAGTCCATCCCATACAAAGCCACGGCACAAACCATCCTGCTGAAAGACGACAAAGGCGAACCCATCGCTCTTGTTTACTCCACCTCCTACACCCGCAGCGACGTCAAAGATCCCGCCACTCGCCCCATCGCGTTCCTCTATAACGGCGGCCCTGGTTCCTCTTCCGTCTGGCTGCACATGGGCTCTTTCGGCCCGCGCCGCGTCGTCACCGTCAACGCTGCGATTACTCCGCCCGCTCCCTACAAGGTCGAGGATAACGCCTACTCCCTTCTCGACAAATGCGACCTCGTCTTCATTGATCCCGTCGGCACCGGCTTCAGCCATGCCGTTGGCAAATCCGAAAACAAGAATTTCTGGGGAGTCGATCCGGATATCCACTCCCTCGGCCAGTTCATCGAGCTTTACATCACCCGCAACAATCGCTGGAACTCTCCCAAATTCCTCATCGGCGAAAGCTACGGCACCTTCCGCTCCGCCGCTCTCGGCAACTACCTCCAGGACCACTACAACATCTATCTCAACGGCATCGTCCTCATTTCCTCCGTCCTCGATCTCGGCACCATCTCCTTCTATCCCGGCACCGATAACGCCTACATTTATTACCTCCCGAGCTACGCAGCCACCGCCTGGTATCACAAAATGTTGAAAGATCGTCCGGACAACGTGAACGCCTTTATTGACGACGCTCGCAAATTTGCCTCTGGCGAATTCGCCGCGGCCTTGATGAAAGGCGACGCGCTCTCGGACTCTGAAAAGGCCGACATTGCCAGGAAGATGGCCCGCTATACCGGACTCAGCGAAGACTATCTGGTCAAGGCCAATCTCCGCGTCAATCTTTTTCAATTTATGAAAGAACTCCAGCGCAGCCGCGGACTCACCACCGGTCGTCTCGACGCCCGCTTTTCCGGACCCACCTACGATCTGCTCGGCGAATTCGCCGAATATGATCCCCAGGAAACCGCCATCAGCGGCGCCTTCGTCGCTGCCTTCAATTCCTACGTCCGTGAAGATCTGAAATTTGGCGCCGACAAGACCTACCAGGTCGCGGCCAACTTCAATGGCGCGCAATGGGATTGGAAACACCAGGGCGCCGGAGACAACTTTGGCTTCCCCGGTTCACCGAATGTCGAAGCCGATCTGGTTAGCGCCATGATCTCCAATCCGCACCTCATGGTCGAAGTCGAAAACGGCATCTACGACTTGGCGACCCCGTTCTTCGCCACCGAACAGACCATGGACCATCTCGGCCTCTCCTCCAACCTTCGCAAAAACATCAAGCTGCAATACTACGAAGCCGGCCACATGATGTACGTGCGCCCCGAAGACTTGGCCCACTTGAAAACTAACGTAGCCAACTTCATAGATACCGCTTCCAAACCCTAGTCTGGTCTCCGCTTTCGTCTGGCCGGGGCACAGCGGCGCTGCGCCCCGGTAATCTTCACGCTACCTCCGCAGCAATTCCCCGTCCTTCCTCCCGACCAATATCCGATACTAGTACCTGCTTCAGCTAAACCTTTTACAGGTCAACGTCCAAGTACATGAGCGCCATAACGCAAACGCTTCCAGAAGCACCCGCTGCTCCTCAAACCGAGCCGCGCACACCCGGCCTTAACCAACTCATCTTGGCCATGCTCAAGTCCGGTGGCCACATCAGCGACCTCATCTTTTCCCCTGGCCGCGCCCCGCAGGTCGAAAAGAGCGGCCAACTGGTCGAGCTCAAGTTCAAAGGGTTGGAAATGCTGAAACCCCAGGACACCCGCGCCATCGCCTATGAGCTTATGGGCAAGAACGAAATCCCCATCCGCAAGCTCGAAACAGAAGGTTCCGCCGACCTCTCCTATGGCATTAACGGCGTCTCGCGCTTCCGCGTAAACATCTTCCGGCAGCGCGGCAGTTGCGCCATCGTTATGCGCGTCATCCCCGACAACATTCCTAGTTTCGAAGATCTCAAACTCCCCACCGTTCTCCAGGAAATCGTCGAACTCCGCAACGGCGTGGTCCTCGTCACCGGACCCACCGGTTCCGGCAAATCCTCCACTCTGGCCGCGATCATTGACAAAATGAATCAGGACAAGGCCTACCACATTCTGACCATCGAAGATCCCATCGAGTTCCTCCACCGCCACAAGCGCGCCACCATTCACCAGCGCGAACTTCACTCTGACACGCCCACCTTCGCCTTGGCCCTCCGCGCCGCTTTGCGCCAGGCTCCCAAAGTCATCCTGGTCGGCGAGATGCGCGACCGCGAAACCATCGAAATCGCTCTCGAAGCTTCCGAAACCGGCCACCTCGTCCTCTCCACTCTTCATACCATTGACGCCGCCAAAACCGTCGAACGCATTGTCGGTGTTTTTCCGCTTGCCGATCAGCAAGCCATCCGCACTCGTCTTGCCAAGGCTTTCCGCTTCATCGTTTCCCAGCGCCTGCTTCCGCGCAAAGATGGCAACGGCCGCATTGCCGCCGTCGAAGTCCTCAAGTCCACCATGCGCACTCGCGAATACGTCGAAAAGGGTGAATCCGAAGGCAAGTCTCTCCTCGATGCAATGCGCGACGGCTCCAACGACGGTATGCAGCACTTCGACGCCGAACTCAACCAATATATCCGCGCTGATCTCGTGGACTTCGATACCGCCATGGGTTTCGCCACCAACGCCGGCAACCTCCGCCTCGAAATGCAGGACTACCTCGACGACCCCAAACACCGCCGCAGCAAACCCGCCGGCACCGATCCCGACCTCGAGCCCTGATTTTCCGAGTACCTCAGCGAGCGGGCTTGCATCACTGGCGCGGGAAGGCCACGGTACCGCGCCACCACTCCGCCGCTTTTTTGATTCACCATCCTATTCTTCCGCTTTGACCCGTGTATTTACGCTTCACTTGCGGGCGCCCCTCTTCCTGTATCATTCTCACCGATGCTCTGTCCCGATCCCCCCGATCTCGAACCTCTCCAGCACACTCTGCACTACTCCCTGATCACCGGCGCTGTTCTACTCGCCATTCAGTTCGCTTTTCCTCGTTCCGCCGAACGCATCGCCAGCCTCACGTGGCGCAACCTCGCACCGCTCGCGCGCAGGGCTGTTCTCACTGGCTGCCTGCTCTTTCTCGCCGTCGTCCTGCTCCGCGTGGCCCTGCTTCCGCGCTTCCCCGTACCCGTCCCCGGCATCCACGACGAGTTCAGCTTCCTCCTGATGGGCGACACCTTCGCCCACGGCCGCTTCTCCAACCCGCCCCATCCCATGTGGGTCAGCTTCGAGACCTTTCACGTCAACTGGTTCCCGCGCTACGCATCCATGTATCCGCCCGCCCAGGGCCTATTCCTCGCCCTCGGCGAACTCTTCGGGCAACCCTGGATCGGCGTCCTCCTCAGCTGCGCCGCCATGTGCGCCGCTATCTACTGGATGCTTCTCACCTGGTTTCCTCCGCGCTGGGCTCTGCTCGGCGGGGCCATCGTGTGGCTCAAGTTCTGCGTTGTCAGCTACTGGGTCAACAGCTACTGGGGAGGGGCAATCGCCGCCGCCGCTGGTGCACTTCTGCTCGGCGCGCTCGGCCGGCTTCGTCGCGAGCCGCGGGTCCGCGACGCTTTGCTGCTCGCTCTGGGCCTGAGCATCCTTGCTAACAGCCGCCCTTTTGAAGGATTCCTCTTCAGCCTGCCCGCCGGGTTCTATCTGCTCTATCTCCTTTTTCGTCCGGCGGCGCGTGGTGATTCTTCATCACGCCGCAAAATCATTTTGCTGCCCGTCGCCGCCGTCCTCCTGTTCACTGCGACGGCCATGGCTGTTTATAACCACAACGTCACCGGCCACGCCATGCTCTTTCCGGAAAGCCTGAATGTCCGCACCTATCACACCGCGCCAATGTTTCTCTTTCAGGCCGCCAAGCCGGCGCTGCACTACCACAATCAGCAGTTCGAGGATTTCTACAACGGATGGGAACGCGAGGAATTCGACCACACCTGGGAAAGCGTGAAATGTCTGACCTGGCTGAAAACGGTGCGCATTTTCTCCGCGTATAGCTGGTGGGGCATGCTGCTCGCGGCGCCTGGACTCTATTTTGTGCTTCGCGACGCGCGTATGCGTCTGGCCTGGATCATGCTCGCGATGGTCGCCGCCGGCGCCTTTGTAGTTGTGTGGGCCAACGCGCACTACATTTCGCCCGCAACCTGCGTGCTGATTCTATTTTTTCTGCAAGCTTTGCGCTATCTGCGCCAGATGCGCCCGGCAAATCCGCGCTGGAAGAACTGGCGCTGGGGAGCGATCCTCGCACGCACTTCCGTGCTCCTGCTGCTCGCCGACACTGCGACCGCCGTCGTCAGAAAGCAATGCGACAATTTTTATTGGACCTGCCAGGGCGACGTCAGCCGCCTGGTCGTTCAGCGCAAGCTGGAAGCTCTCCCCGGTAAACACCTGGTGGTCGTTCGCTACGGAGACGACCACAACATTCACGACGACTGGGTGTATAACGGCGCGGACATTGATTCCGCCAAAGTGGTCTGGGCCCGCGAAGTTGACGAAGAACAGGACGCCAAGCTTCTTCAATATTTTCACGATCGCAGAATCTGGCTGGTCACTCCGGACACCGACAATACCTTCCTCGCGCCGTACACACCGCCGCCCGACCGCGACCAGAATTGAGAAAGAATGAAAAGGAGAACGGATGCGGGAGCGATGAAACGGCTCTCGGCGAACTTCTTCGCCCGCACCGGCACATCGTTACATCATTATTTCGTTTTTGCAGCCACCATCAAGTTGT
>Ga0209579_10004052_pt1 | contig 10324 bp, 15 predicted proteins | sample Coa_R1_2_FD_187152 | JGI IMG/M metagenome (GOLD analysis project Ga0209579, IMG submission 187152) | Surface soil microbial communities from Centralia Pennsylvania, which are recovering from an underground coalmine fire - Coalmine... | ecosystem: Environmental > Terrestrial > Soil >... | reverse complement strand
TTACTGGTCAATGGCGACGTCGCACCCTCGCAGATCATTTCGGCCCGCAATCCGGCGTTTGCTCAGGCAGCATTCTCTGCCGCGAAGAAAATCGATCCGACATGGAATGCGCAGAGATCAGAGGGCTATTTCAAGTCCGCGGGATCTGAAGACAATGTTAAATTTTTCGGCTCCGCAAAGTCATTGACCGAGGAAAACGGAACCCTCGATCAGTTAGGGCAAGCGTATAAAGCTCTACCGAATGGCCAGGTCCCAGCATTTAACGTGCTCTCCGATTGGAAAGCGGCTGCTTCCGGATCGGGCGCGACGGCTGGATTTGCGCAAACCGCAATTGGTGTTGCAGACGATTACGCGAAAGTCCTAGGCGGCGGCACCGGCTCTGATTCGGCGCGAGAAGCGGTCTTGAAATCATTCTCGATGGCCCACAGCCCGCAACAAATGGCCGCAGCGATCGCGGCGGCAAGACAGGCCGTAGACTCTCAAATGCGATCGCGCATCGGATCAAATCCGGTCATGCGCAATATGTACGGCGATGCCGGTTTACTGATTCACGTCAAAGACCCGGTAGGCGGTGATCACAGTTTCCGCACGCAACGGCAAGCGGCGGCGTTCAAGAAAGCGGCAGGGATTCAGTGAGCACCGCGACACCTGATTCCGCGACACCTGATTACGCGGCACTCGCGCAGCAAGCAGGGGCTGTCAGTTCCGCGCCAGGTCCGCAGTCGGCAGAGGACTCCGATTCCTCGTCTGCTTCGCAGTCGGCCCAGTCGACTCAATCGTCGGGGCGCCCACCGGATTACGCAGCGCTGGCGCAGCAGGCAGGCGCCGTCAGTTCCACGTCACCATCGAGCGGCAGCACCGATCAGTCCGCGGACACTGCGCCCGGAACCATCACGGGGCAGGTTGCCACGGTCAGCGCGCCACAACAACCCGCGAGTCCGTTCGGGCGGCTTGCGCAGTGGATCGACAACGTTTCGGCAGACTTGAAAGATGGCGGCGACAGGACGGGAGTCGGCACCGTCATGCAGAAACTAGGAGCGCACGGTCTCAATAACGGGAACTCGGCGGCCGTCGGCGATTTCATGGCGTCACTTCCTCTCGGATTGATGAAGGCAGCCAAAGGAGCGGCCGAAATTGTACCGTCCGCGATTGGCGGCGAAACAGGAAACACCTGGAAAGGGATCAAGGATCTAGTCGGAGGCGGATTACAAGCTATTCAGGAGCCGGCCGCCTTTGTTGCACCTGAAGAATCGCCATTATCCGAGGAAGGGTTATTGCCCGATGCAGCCAGCAAAGCAGCGGACATGAGTTCGCGAGTTATCGCTAGCCGAAAGGCTGCAGGCGCGGCGCTCGGAGAAATCAACGATGCCATTGGAGATCATCCGGTCGCAGTGGACGATGCCGCAGAAATTGCGAACGACATTCTCGACAAGCAGGAGACTGGCGCGAAGCTGGGAGGATTGAAGAAGACCCTCGTACAATTCATGTCCCGCGCGACCGACCCCAACGACCCACTCACTTTTAGCGAAGCCAGGGATTTCGAACAGAATTTTAATCAGCTCACTCCTGCACAGAAAATGAACCTGGGCGCGGGAGTCAAACCACTCCTCGCGAATCTCCGGACCTCGCTTCGTCAGAGCATCGAGGATGCAGCAGACGCCGGCGGCCAGGGCGATAAATTCCGCGCCGCAATGAGGAGTTACAGGGTCGCCGCTCAGGGCGAGAAAGGCCTTGAGTCGGTGAAGGGTTCGCTTGGCCGAGCGATATTGAAGGGCGTAGCACGGGAAGCCGGAGGAGCCGGGCTCTACATTGCCGGATCGAAAGCCTACGATGCCTATAACAGCAAATAGGGAAAAAGTGGCGAGGGAACCCGCAATGTCGGATGCTAAGACGGATGCAGGGGCGAGCAAGCCCATGACGCTCAGGGAGGCTAAGCGTTTAGCTTCTGCGAGGCTGCGCGATCCGAACACGGATGCAAAGAGTGTCGCGCGGCTCTTGTGCTTCCTGTCGAAGTATGGCTGGAAGCGCAGAAACTCGCGAAAGCCGCGGACGGTCAACGACGTCGTAAAGGATCTCGAAGCGCGGGAGAGGAAAGCGCGGCGGATTCACTAGAAAGGGAAAATATGCCGATCACGAACATTGGTTCGGGAGAAATCAAACAAGTCCGAGACCGCAAACTGCCAGAGAAAATTGATTCTGAGTGTCTGCAATCCGCGGAGCAGGGTAATTCCGGCGATCGCGGACTCAACCGACAGACGATGGCCGAAAGCATGGGCGATCTAGCCCAGGGCGTTGACATCACCGGCGAAAAGCCAGACCCGAAAAAGGGATACTCGGGCTCGCGGTAGAAAATCGAAGTGGACGCGAAAGGGGAAACATCTTATGGCTGTAATGCGCAATGATTCAGGCTGGTACAGCACGATTCTGGAAAAGACCTTCGACAGCGAACAGGCCGCTCGTCACTACGAGTTGAGGGAGTTGCAGAGTCGCACGCGGCGCACTCCCGAACAGGAAGAGGCCGAGAATCTGAAGCCCGAAGTGATCCGCGCGCTATATGACAACGAGATGGTTTCACACGCGCGGAAGGAAGCCTTTATTAGTTGCGAGCAGGATGTCTTTGCCTTTCACGAAATGCACCCGGAGTACATCGACAGCGACGCCAATTCGGCGCAGATGTGCCACTACTTCACGAGCCGCGGGATTGAAAGCCCAAGCCTGGAACAGCTTGAATCTGCCTATGAAAGTCTGCGCGATGCCGGCTTGATCGGATTGAATCGAGCGGAAGTGGCGAAGCAACAGAAGCAGAAGGTTCGGCAGAGAGTCGAAAAGATCGTTAAGCGGCGGGCCAGCGAACCGACCTTGGAAGAGATGGAAGCAATGCCGCTGAATGAGCTAGCAGCGCGCGCCCGGAATGGTGCCTGAGAATGCTAAGGAGCAAACTCAACATTCTCGGAAGCTGGGATTCCTCTGGAACGTTTTGCTGGGAACGGGACCCCAGCAGAGCATCAATCGAGGATCGTCAAATCGTTGATGCGTTTTGCAGTGCTCACAATCTGCGCCAAATGACCTTGGCATCAAAAACACTTCCGAATGAGCACCGTCAAATTTGACATCCGTTAACAGGATGATGTGTTCGGGATTTTTCTGGCAAGCAACCGCGATATAAAGGACCTTATCATTTGGCATGGCGGCGACCTCGGGAATAGCGCCGCGAATTATAAGCCACGGCGCACCGTCGCGACTCGGAGCCTTTAGGCTCTATTTCTTGCCGCTGGCAATCTCAGTCTTCTTCCCGGTTTTCCGACCGCCATTCCTTCACTTGTTCAGCATCATCAACGTCAACACCCTCCTCGATCATCAATTTGCGCTCTTCCTCGCGTTCCTGTTTGCGGTATTCCTTCATGTCCTGGGCTTCGGCGCGGTCCAAAATTGCGTGAAGAACTGAGCTTTCGCCGATCGGTGCCACGTGCGCTGGTCAGCACGCGTTGTTCTTTCGGAGTCAACTCAACAACCCAAGCCTTCGGTGTGTCAACGGGGACTTCGTAACCACCGTCATCAAATGCGATCTTCATTCTCAAATCAAATCCCGCTCTTTCTTTCCTTTTCTTCATTGTTTCCTCCGTTTCCTTGGCAATCCCTCTCAATCTTCCCACGCTTCTCTGATCGCAGATTTGATGATGTCCTTCAAGAACGCCCGCAAACACATGACACACACCATGAAGCAGAGCGGCAATCCGAGCCATCTGGGGAGAGCGTCGTAGAATGCGCCGAATGCCCAGGCGCCGAAAGCAAAACTACCGAGGATCGCGAAAAACTTGATGAGCGAAAGCGTTACAGGCTTCATTGCTTCCTCCGTTTTGTCTCTGCGGCGTGTGGGTGCGCCTTGGTGTACACCCGCGCTTCTTTGATCCCATGTCGCTTGCTTGCAGCGAGCGCAAGAGCCAAATGCCGCTCACATCGCGTCTTTCCGTTAACCGCAGGCGCATCGCACTCGTAACACTTTTTGCCTCTAGGAACTATCGCGACGCTGCTTATATTTTCAGTTTCCGCCTCAAGGCGATTGGCGGGAGTGGCGCTCGTCGGAACCTTTGTCTCACACAGAGCGATGCCTCGATCCCATCGACCTCGTTGAATGTGGCCCACAGATTGGAGCTGGCGCAAGAGTCCATATACGGTTTTCCCATCGCGACGCAGGCCCTTGCTGACCTCAGCAACGGTCGGCGAATAGCCCCTGGCGTGAATGAACTCCCGAAGGAAAGTAAGCAGGCGTTCCGCGGGCTCTGGATTCCTGGCGTAAGCAGTCTTGGCATGACGCGCCTGTATAGCCCTGCGGCCTAGTTTCGACCGCTCCTCCGCGCTCACGCCAAGCCAGCGTTTTTGGCCAGCCCCGCGCCGAATCTCAACCGCTTGCTCGGGCGTAAAGCGTGCCAAGATGCGGGTAAAATGGCCGGCGTATTTCTGGGAGAGTTCTTCGTGGGTGTACTTGGCGTATTTTGCGGCGAGTGCCTTCTTCGAGCCCAGGCGGCGTTGGTTTGGAGTCTGGCGAGCGGCTGCTGCAAGTCCGCCCATCCGGCCCCATGCAACCCTCTGCTCATGGCTAACGTTTGAAGGTTTGATCATAGCTCTCCCTCATCCGTCTTGGAGAAACCGCTCCAACGTAATGCATCGTGGTAGCGATTCTCTCGTGGCCGAGAAGTTGACTAACAGTAGACAGCGGCGCGCCATTATTCAAAAGGTGCGTGGCGCATGCCGCACGAAGTTTCACCGGGCTAACATACTGTGGCAGCCCTGCAGAGTACGCCATTCCCTTGACGATTCGGTGAACGCTTTTAACTGTGATTCTGCGGCAGTCACGTCGATTCACGAACAGAGCATCGCTTTCAATTCCACGCCTGCGAAGAAATCTCTCGCGGTCCGGAAGATATAGAGAAAGCGCGGTCTTGGCCGAAGGCGTCAAAAACCCTTTCCGCTCCCGCTTGCCCTTGCCGTGGACTAGTAGATCATCTCCATTAACATCCTCCAGATTAATTGCCGCGACCTCGTAGACTCGCAGATTGCAATAAAGCAATTCCGCAATGCAGCGATCCCGCAACGGCCAGCCGGTAGCAGCCGCTGCGTCCAACATCGCATCCATCTGAGTCGTGGTAGGAACCTCCGGCATGGTCTTCGGGATACGTGGAAGTCTGGTAGCCTGGGCAAAATTTTCCGCATAGATCCCAACTTCATTCGCCCATCGCACCAGGTCCCGCGCGTAGGAAAGCGCATGGCGCCTGCTTCTCGGGGCCAGACCTGCCTCATGCAATTGTTGGGCGAACGCGTGTAACGAAAACCGGTTCAAGCACTCGACATGGGCATCTTTGCCGAGATATTGCATCAGGCGGCCAATCTCGTAGTGATAGGCCCGTTTGGTATGTTCGCTGTTGACTCCCGCATCTTTCCAACGAAAATACTTTTGAACCATCTCGCCAACGGTGATGGGCTTTACGGCTTGCTCGTTAGGTGATTGCTTTATGGTTCCGACTGGCGTGATCAGATTCATTGGGTGTCCTTTCTTCGGGGATGCGTGCGGTAAAACACTTCTCGCAGCTTGGCTGTCGAATGCTGGAGATATCGCTGCGTAGTCGTCGGGTCCACGTGGCCCGCCATCTGCATCAGATCGAATAATTCCATACCTTTTTCTGCGCCTTCAGTTAGAACCGCGCGGCGCCAGTCATGCGGCGACTGGCGGCGGCCGAGCACCTTCATGCTCCACTTATCCGCGATCTGCCAGATACGTTGGCGGGTAATCGGGCCAAGGCTTTTCGGCGAAGCAAACAGGTTTGGAATATTTCGACCGCGGAGGAAATGCGGACGGGAAGTCTGTACGTATTGGTGCAGAGCCTCAAGTGATCGTTTCGACAGTGGTACCCAGTGGTCTTTGCCGTATTTGTCATCCCGCAGCATAATCCGGCCCCGTTTCCAATCCACGTTTGCGAGTTCGCTCGTGGCAATGGCGTTCGCCCGGATACCGGTGTCTCTCAACAGAAGCAGCACAGCCCTATCCCGCAGATCGAAAGGGCTCTCTTTCCCGATAGACAGAATGACGAGTTCCAAGTCTTCATTCGGAGCGGCCTGAATGCGCTTCCACGGCTTTGGGACTCGAAGAAGTGCAGTCGGACGGATAGAGATCAGCCCCACCGTGTACAGCAGGTTATAAAATTGCCGCAACGCAGCGGCTCGCCGTTGCACCGTCGCGACTGAGACGTTTTGTGCCTGCCATTGCGCGATGACTCGGTAGATATCCTCCGCCTCGATATCGATCAGATTTTTTGTTACGGCTTCACGGAATATATTCACATCGCTAGCGTAGGCATCAATGGTTTTCGGATCAGACGCCCGAGCCCGCAAGTCGTGGATAAAACACTCCATGCAAGCTTCGTCGCGAGGGTCAGGAGCCGGAAGCGCTCGAAGAGTGGCCATGTCTAACCTCAGAGGTGCAGGAGTTGAAGCGCCAGGGCAGAGTCAGCGTGGGGGAAGGGTAAATCAAAGGTCTTGCCCTGGCGCGTCCCAAGACTGAACCAGACGGCCTTGTTTGTCAATGGGATTCTCCTGTGGAAAACTCGGGCTATTGAACGAGGCCGTTTAGTGCTATGTTTTCGCGCATGAAGAAATCACCACTATCGAAGCATCTTTCGCGCCTGGGAAAAAAGGGCGGTAAGGCAAGAATGGACAGCCTAACAGCCGAGGAGCGGCGAGAACTCGCAAGGCGCGCCGGCAAGAAGTCGGGGCAGGCGCGCAGGAACAAGGCCGGGAAGGAGGCCAAGCGTGGCAGCTAACCCGCAATTACCAACGAATGGTCCCAAACTGCTCACCAGGGCGCAGGCAGCAGCGATGCTCGAAGTTTCACTGTGGGCTTTGTACGAAGGGCAAAAGAAGGGCGCATTCGCGTTGCCGAAGCATCTCACTGCCGCGGACCTTGCCGACCTAAAACCCCGGATTGAAAGCTACGCGAAGCAAGCCGAACAAAGCCGGATTGAGAATCTCAAAGCGAGCTGGACAGAGGCACGACGTGACGAACATAGCGAGAAACTGCGCGGGAAACCACGACCTGGACGTGTTAACGGATACGAAGAATCGCTCGATAAATGGAAGCTGGTTTGTTCCCTGGTCAAAGGAGACAGATACCCGGAAATTGGGAAGAAACTCCATCGAAATTTCGCCACGGTTCGGCAAAGTGCGATAGCGATGGGATTCCCCAAAGGAGGGGGCGACCGCCGGTTGGATTCTGTTTTGTACAACCTTGGTGATCCGCTCGACGGCTCTACCGTAACTGCACTAAAAAATGCGTGTGGGCTTTCGCCCCAAATGTTTGCGGAACTTACGGGCGTGACTTCTCAAAACGTCAGGCAGATCACATGCTCTGCATACAAGCAGAGGCGCGTAGAGCCAGAGACCGCGGCGAAAATTATCGGCTGGCGTGACGGACTCATCAGCGCTGCATTATCGGTGAACTGGAGCAAAAAGAAGAGGGGCCGCGAAGGAATTTCTGGGCCGGCCGTGATCCGCACACTATTTCCCAAATTGGGAGAAAAGTATCAGTTACTTCTGAAAGTGTTGAAGGGGTGTCGGAGATGGAAGGAGTTTCGCGCCTGCGTCACAGCGGAGGAAATTGGGGCCTTGTTGTGCGATCGCGCGCAACTTGAAACAGGCCAGGATATTTCGGATAAAGTCTTTGCGCCATTTCTGCCTTGGGCGCCGGAATTAATGCCGTTTCTGAATTCAAATCTTGTCAGAATCACAGGATCCGGCCCATTATGCCGACTGGCCTACGAAGCCTTTGCCGTTTACTGGAAACTGCCACCCAAAACGGTGGCGGCGGTGATCCAGCGGCAGGCTGATGCGAAGGTAATTTCCCCGACACGTATGTATTCCGTCGTCGGAATTGCCCAAATTGCGAAACCGAGCAGGGGTCCTAAAACGGCGGCGGCCAAGGGGGTCGAAAAGATCCACGTCCGAGTTGGCAAAGTCATCTCGGATCTCGTTCCTCCTTTCAACGAACTGTTTGCCATACCGTCACCTCAATGGGAGAGGAAAGGATTTGCCGCGGAACTCATCGAGGCGGCAGAACGCGCCGAAGCCACAAGGGGAATTTCGAAAGCTGAGCGTCCGCGCGTTGCAGCGCGATACCTCGTCGCAACACACCCTAGAAAGTATGGTTTCGAAACGAATAGTTACGAATACGACACGATAGCCAGTCACGATCGGCAGTTTGTTAGGGAAGCAAAAAAGTTAGGTCTTTCAGGGCGGGATAACAATTCCTCGTAAATTATCGTCCTGCCCTAGGGCAGGATTAAAGCCGGTGCCTTTTCTCTCCGCCCTAGGGCGGATTTTTTTTATTTCATCACGCCCTAGGGCGGATTTTTTAATAAGGCATGACAAGCACTGGCCATCGGTTGTTTCATAGTGTGCCGCATGGCCAGCCCATCATTTCAAACACATCTGCAGTTCGCACATCGCGAGAGCAAGAAAGTGCGGATCGAAGAATTCTTTTCCGCCCATCTCGGGCAGCGCTTCGCCTCCGCGTGGCTCCACGTCGAGTGGGGTAGTTCGTTCCGAGCGAGAGTCGCAGAAATTAATGCAGAACGTGACTCTCAAATCACAATCAAAAACGATTTTTTCTTTGACGAAAAAGAGGGTGCGGAGATTTCTTTCTATTGGGCAGAGCCCCGCAGTCCACACACGGATCTTGGATGACTATCCCTGAACAATTCGAAGTCAGAGATATCCGAGAGGCAGGTTTCTTTTGGCTTGATAACGAGATCATCGACAAATACGGCTCGAGGATTGGCGCCTATGGTCTCGCGGTTTATGCTGTTCTCTCTCGTCACTCCCAAAATTCTACTCAGCGAGTGAGCCTCTCGCAGCGGGACATTGGCGGCATCCTCGATATTTCTCAAGATCGGACCCGGAGATCTCTAAGCGATCTTGTCGAACTGGGTCTGATACGCGTGGAAGTTCCGAAGCGGCCTTCTCCAGGAATTATTTCCACAATTACCCTCTTGAGAGTCAAGACAACTGAACGCCACACGTTCAGTTCACCACGGGAACTGAACGCCACACGTTCACGCAATAAGGAAGTAAAGACCAAGACTGAAACTAAAACAAAACTCCCCCCTACCCCCCTCAAAGAGGGGGGAATTATCTGGCGAGAAGTTTGCGAACGCCTTAAAGACGATTTCGGTACGTCGTATGTGAACAACGCCCACTTTCAAGAGGAGGCATACGACAAATATTTCCGCGATGCGTGGCTTGTCGAGATCAGAGGCAACATCGCGGTTCTCGATGGCGACCAGCTAGAGGTTCTGCGGGAAGGCGTGGAGAAGTTCCAAGAACGTCTTCACAAAACATTCCACAAAATCGGCCATGAAATCTCTGAAGTCCGCGTAAAAGAGTCGCAGTCCTGGGTCCTAGAGGCTTCTGCATGAGCCGCTGCAAGAAATCTCGCTGCAAGTTCGCGCCCTGGCGTCAAGGTCTCTGCTATCGGCATTGGCGCGAGAGTCGAGGCTTCGTCTTCGATCTGGCGCGCAAAATCTTCACGCGAGCGACCGACAAAAACTAATAGCAATGCAGATTCCTCGCCCAAATCCGCGCGTCAATGCCGTCGAAAACAGCGGTATTGTTTTGGGCGAGGCAAATCCCGCCGGCAAGCTTCGAGGAGAGGATTTCGAAGCCATGGCCAAGCGGAGATTTCAGGCTCCAAAACCATTCAAGGAGGGTCGGTTCTGGTGGTTGCGCGTCTGGGATGCAAGTCCATCGGGCAACCGAAAACGTTTACGAGTGAAACTCGCAACGGCGGACAAGCCGGTGCGGGAAGCACAGAAGATCGCCAACGAAAAGCTCCAGCCCATGAATCAGGGTTTGGCGTTGACCGGTTCGGCGATGAGTTTCAAGGATTTCGTGACTGAAACCTACCTGCCAACCTATTTCCCGCTGCTATCGAGCAGCACGCAAGACTGCTATCGTGGCGTGTTGTCGAAGTATCTTGAACCGCAATTCTCGCATCGTTCATTGCGCGAACTCACGCGACTCAAGATCCAGCAGTATTTTTCGGGAATGGCAGCGACCGTTTCATTTCCAACAATTGCGAAAATCCGAGACACGTTGTCCTCCGTCCTCCGCGCCGCGGTCGATGCGGACTATCTCAACAAAAATCCGATGGAGGGGTTGCGTCTACCGCGCGACAAACGGCCGAAGCAGCCGAAGCCGACCATCACGCCTGAGCAGTTCCACAATCTTGTTGCGCTCGTCTCGGAGCCATACGCCACGATGCTTTATGTCAGCGTGT
>Ga0209579_10004048_pt1 | contig 10334 bp, 7 predicted proteins | sample Coa_R1_2_FD_187152 | JGI IMG/M metagenome (GOLD analysis project Ga0209579, IMG submission 187152) | Surface soil microbial communities from Centralia Pennsylvania, which are recovering from an underground coalmine fire - Coalmine... | ecosystem: Environmental > Terrestrial > Soil > Unclassified... | reverse complement strand
CAACTGAGAGACGGGTACGTCGGTGAGATCGGAAATGAGCGCCAACTGGGTGGGATGGGTAATCGGAACGGTGTCGTAATCGACCGGCGTTTCCGGCACAACGCCTTCCAGTCCGTACGCGGTCGCATTTTTAGCCATGATGGTCATGGCCAGAATGATCGGCACGTAATTTGTGGTCTCGATGGGTAAAACCCGGCGATTGCGCAATTCCCAAAAGTCCGCAAACCCCGTGCGCTCGACGGCTCTCTCCACGTTGCCCGGGCCGCAATTGTAAGCGGCAATGGCCAGATACCAGTCGCCGAATTTCTGGTAGAGATCGCGCAAGTGGCGGGCAGCGGCGCGCGTGGCTTTTTCCGGATCCAGGCGGTCATCCGCGAACCGGCTTTGCGCGAGGCCATATTCATTGCCCCGCCAAGCGACGAATTGCCACATCCCGGCAGCGGCTTTACGTGAAACGGCGCGCGGCAGGAAACCGGATTCAGCCTGCGCAAGATGGATCAACTCCGGGGGCAGCCCTTCCTCGTCCAGAATGCGCTGAATCATCGGCCGGTAGCGTCCCGCCCTTTGCAGCCCGGCGATCATGGTATTGTGCCCGCGCCCGGAAAAGTAATGGATATAGCCTAAAACGGCGTCATTCGTGGAAAGCGGAAGCTGCGAGACCGTGGCCTGCACTTCTTCCAGCACCTTGTTCTTGATGCTGGGATCGACCGGGAAGGTCATGGTGAGAATGTCTTCGAGCGGCGCCTTCTCGAACTGGGGTTCATCAACCGGGGCAGCGCTTCCCAAACCATCAAGATCGTAGCGATGGATGGCATCCACCATTTCTTCCAATTTGGATTCGTAGCGCTCCCGGTTGGAGGTATTCTGGGAAGCCTCCAGCATCAGATCGATGGCGGTATCGAATTCGGTCCGCGCCTGGTCCGCTTCGTTGACCTGGATAAACTTGCGGCCCTGCTCAAAATGCCGCTGAGCCCGTTCCAGCAGGCTGTCCGACCGTTTGGCACCCGCCGAGCCGGTGGCCACATTATCCAGCAGTGCGGGCACGCTGTTAGCAAGGGGACTGGGTTCTACGGTAGGCTGCTCGATCACGCTTACATCCACCGGGACAGGGCGCGGCGTGGGAGGCATGAACGACCGGAGGAACTTCTGCGGAGGTTGGGTGGCGCTGCAGCCACAAAGGACCACTACCGGCAGCAAAAACCATCTCGGCGTCTTCAGGCGAAAAGCCAATGCGAACCTCGAAGTTCGTTTTCCAGCACTATCCCGCTTCTGCGAACCCTAAGACTCTACAACATCGGCACTTGAGGATCAACCGGGCCGGAACCTGCGGGAAGAATCCGACCCCAATTAACCAGTATACCCTATTCCTCTTCTTCCTCTTCCCCGGTACGCCCTTCCTTGGCGGCGGCGATAATCTTGTCTGCCTGCAGCGCCGGCACAAAATCGTAATGGTCGAACTCCATATGGAAGGAAGCCCGGCCCTGGGTCATCGAAGTTAGATCGTTTTGGTAGTTTAACATTTCAGCCATTGGTACCTGGGCGCGAATAAATTGAGTGTGGCCCTTGGTGTCCATTCCGGCAATACGCCCCCGGCGGCCGTTCAGGTCGCCCATCAGGTCGCCGGCATACTCCACCGGGGCCTGAATTTCCACGTTCATGATGGGCTCAAGCAACGTAGGTTTGGCCTGCTGCATGGCGTTCTTGAAGGCTTTGCGGGCGGCGAGCTTGAACGATAGCTCGGACGAATCCACATCGTGGTAGGAGCCATCGTAGAGGGTCACCCGGAAATCGACCATGGGAAACCCTGCCAAAAAGCCCTTCTCGGCGGTTTCGATGATGCCTTTTTCCACCGCTGGAATGTAGTTTTTGGGTATCGAGCCGCCGAAGATGTCGTTGACGAACTCGAACTTGGCGCCGCGCGGCAGGGGCTCCATGCGAATCCAGCAATCGCCGAACTGGCCGTGTCCGCCGGTCTGCTTCTTGTGGCGTCCCTGGACGTCGGCTTTGCCGCGAATGGTCTCGCGATAGGGAATTTTGGGGCTCTTGAGCGCGACATCGACTCCGTAGCGCTTCTTCAGGCGGCTGACGATGATCTCCAGATGCTGCTGCCCACTGCCGGCCAGCAGAAACTCCTTGGTCTGCGGATCGCGGTAGAAGCGCAGCGATTGATCTTCCTCCAAAATCCGGTGCAGAGCGTGGCCCACGCGGTCTTCGTCCTGGCGCGATTTGGCCTCGATGGCGAAGGCAATCGACGGCTCAGGCAGCGTCACGGCGGGGAAGGCGATGAGCGAGGTTCGGTCGGCCAGGGTATCGCCGGTAAGCGTGTCCTTCAACTTGGCGACGACACCGATGTCGCCCGCGTAGAGCTCGGTAACAGGCGTAATGGTTTTGCCCATCGGGCAGCCGATATGGGCCAGCCGCTCGGTGGTGCCGCGCTTGACATTTTGCACGTTGGAATCGTTTTTAAGAATGCCGGAGTAGACTTTGAAAAACGTAATCCGCCCGGAAAATGGATCCGCGGTGGTCTTAAATACGAAAGCCGTAACCGGCTCCGTGGCCAGGATTTTCCGCTTTACTTCCTGGCCGTTGAGGGTGGCAGTGATCGGTTCGCGCTCGGTCGGCGCAGGGAGATTTTCCACCACAAAATTCAGCAGCAGATCAGTGCCGACATTGTGCTGCCCGGAAAGACACAGCACCGGGAACAGGCGCAGGTCGTGCACGGCCGTCTTGAGGCCGTCCAGAATATGCTCGACCGGCAAAGTGCCTTTTTCGAAAAACTCTTCGAGCAGCGCGTCGTTGCCTTCGGCCACCATTTCGACCAGCACTTCGTGGGCGAGTTGCGCGGCGTCGGCCACGTCGGCGGGGATATCGCTCTCGCGGCCTTTGCCATCGCCATCGGGGGTGTAGGTATAGGCCTTCATGCGGACCAGGTCGATGACGCCTTTGAATTCGCGCTCGCCGCCGAGAGGCAGCTGAATCGGGATCGCCGTGCGGCCGAAATTGGATTGCACGCTTTCGAGGGTGCGGTCAAAGCTCGATCGTTCCCGGTCCAGCTTATTGATCACGATGGCGCGGGGCAGCTTGAAATCGTCGGCGAAGCTCCAGACTTTTTCGGTTTGCACTTCGACGCCGGCCACGGCATCCACGCAGACCAGCACGGAATCGGCTGCGGCAAGCGAAGCGCGCGTGTCGTTGATGAAGATGTTGTAACCGGGCGTGTCCAGCATGTTGATTTTGGTTTTCTTCCATTCGGCAAAAGCCACCGCGGTCGAGACGGTGATCTTGCGGGCGATCTCTTCCTCGTCATAGTCGGTAATGGTGTTGCCTTCATCCACGCGCGTGAGCCGGTTGGTGGCTCCGGTGGTAAACAATGCCGCGGCGGTTAGCGTGGTCTTTCCTGAACCGCCGTGGCCCACTACACCGACGTTGCGAATATCCCTGCTTTCGTAGGTTTTCACTTGGGATGGCTCCGTTTGTAACGTTGTCGAAATGGGATGTTATCACAAGTGCGGCGGAGCGGCGGGCGGGGGCTAGCCGGCGGACAGAACCCGTATGCTGACCTGCTTGATGCGCTCCAAGGCGCGGTCAAAAGTCACCAGCGTCAGGCCGCAGGACTTTGCGAACGCCGCCAAGTAGGCATCGGCCCACACCTTCGTCGCAGGGTGCGAGCGCGTACTGAGTTCTTCGAATAGAGTTTCGAATTCACCCGATTCCGGCTCCCGGTGGAAGTCGATCCGGCTGTCTTCAAGCCAGCGCCGGTATGCTTGCCAGGCCTTACGCTGGCTCAGGACGTCTTCGGCCATCACCTGTTCATTGGTCAGCAGGCGCAGCAGGCCCAATTGCGTGAACCGGCAAAAGTACAACTGTGGATCGCGTTCGGAATCTAGCCAGCGCCGGGCGGTCGTATGGTGAGCGTGGCGCTCGTGCGTAAGCGCCAGCCAGACATTGACATCAGGGAAAAGGGATGACTTCATAAATCTGATCGTTGGTCAGACTAAGGGTGCCCGGCCGCTTGGATCGTACGATAGGCAGTTGGACGCGGGTCTTCGGGCGAACGCCGCCACTGAGTTGGGTCTCCACTCCACGGAGGATCAACTCCTTCACGGAGCATCCCCGCTGGGCCGCTTTGGACTTGAGTTTGCGGTAGGTAGGGTCAGGGATGTCGACTGTGGTCCTCATGCATTACCAGGCTACCATATTTATGGCTGGAATAAGGGCGAGTTTGAAACTCGCCCCTACGTCCGGGGGTACGGATTGTCGGGAAACAGAATCGCCTGGTAGTGATTTTCGCTCGCCAACTGCACGTGCAGCAGCGCCGTCGCGACGCCGGCTGCTCCTACCATATAGCCGGTTTCCGCTGCGACTTCCCAGGGCTTGGTGCGGGTCCAAGCCTGGTACCAGCGCAGGCCCTTGCCATCCAGATTGGTCGCGCGGCTGAGGGTTTGTTCGGCCACACGCTGGGCATAGGCGAGATACTCCTGCTTCTTGGTGGCTAGCCAGAGGCTGGTGAACATGTCGATGATACCGGCGGTTCCGCAACACTGGCATACCACGTTCCAAAGGCCAGGCGTCTGCTTTTCCGGTACGCCGCTCGTCATCACACCGCGAGCAAACCGCTCGGTCCATTGCAAATATTCCGGCTCTTTCGTCACCTGGTAAAGCTGATAAAACGCGCGGGCCGTTCCCACCGGACCTCCGCAGTAGCCGAGATAGTACAGGTCCTTCCCGCCGGGATCGCTGAGAAACAACAACGCCGAATCGCCGCTTACCGTGGAAAGATTCTGGACGTGCTGAATGCCGGCCTTGGCCGCGTCAAGGAAACTGGCGTCCTTGGTTTCTTCATAGAGGCGCGCGAGAACATAAGCAACGCCGGCCGTCCCGAACTCGAAGTTCGGCATGTAGATTTCCTGCTTGATGCCAAACCACTCGGAGCGGAAGCCGTTCCATTTCAGGCCGCCATCGGCGGGCTTTTCCGATAACTGCAAGAAGCGCTTCCCCGCCCTAACGGCGAGTTGCAAGTAGGCCGGATCTTCAAAGGCATGAGCCGCCCACAGCAGGTAGAGAACGATGGCGCCATCGCCCATGGCCGCGCCGGGCGCGCCTATCCAATCCACTCCGCCGCCTACGGACCGCGCGGCATCCACGATGTATTGCGTCACCGTGAGAGCTGCCGTGCGGTATGCCGGGTCGCCGGTCGCCTGCCAAACCTGCGCCAAACTGAAAGCCGTGCCAGACAGCCCGTGGTTGAAATCGAGATTGAATTTTTTGTGGGTTGCGACGAAGGGGAAGTCGGGCACTCCGCGCCAATTGGCTCGGACATAATCGGCGCCGGCCTTGGCATCGTCTAGATAGGACGCATCGCCGGTCGCCTTGGCCAGTTGCAGGAAGAAGAGCACCGTACCAGCATTGCCCGTGTAGAGCGAAGCTGGGGCGGTAATGGTGGCCGTTTTCTCGGGATGGTCCGGATCAGGCAGCCAGAGCACGCCTTCGTCGGTCTTGCGGGCGGCGGATCGGATCCACCGTGCGGTCTCGCGCGCTGCATCGAGATACGATCCCGGCGACGCGGTCTTGGCGGGCGCGTCCGGGGCTGCGGCCGCCAGAGCGCTTAACGGCAGACCTGCAGCGGCGGTGCCGAGGAAATTCCTGCGCGACAGGAGACACATGATAGTGATGTTGATCGAGTATAGGGTGATTAACGCGCCAAGTCAAGCGGGCGGCCCAGCACTTCCAGTCGCGGCTGGATGCCTAATCCCGGCTCGGACGATGCTGCCATACGGCCCTGGCGGCGCTGGGGAGCGCCTGCGGCGGTGCTGACCGTCACGTAGCTGTTGAAATCGGTCGATGAGAACAGGAATTCGGGCGGAGTGCTGTGGGCGAGCGCGGCGATGGCAGCGGTGGTGATATCGCCGCCCCAGGTGTCCTCGATGGTCAGTGCGATGCCTAGCGACACGCACAAATCGCGAATCTGTTTCGCCTTGGTTAAGCCGCCGACTTTGGAAATTTTGAGATTGATCACGTCCATGGCCTGGTCGGATGCGCCGCGTACCACCATGGCCAGATCATCAATCACTTCGTCGAGGATGAACGGGCGGTTGGTATGCCGGCGCACCGCCAGGCATTCCTGGTAACTCATGCAGGGCTGCTCGATATAGACATCCACATGACGCACGGCGTCGGCCACGCGCAGGGCCTGATGCTGCAGCCAACCTGTGTTGGCGTCGGCAATCAGGACGTCGCCCGATTCCAGGCGGGCGCTGGCGGCGTGAATGCGCGCGATATCGGTATCCGGATCGCCGCCTACTTTGAGTTGGAATTTCGTGTAGCCCTGGCCGCGATAGGTGCTGACCATCTCCGCCATTTTCTCGGGTTCGTCCTGGGAAATGGCGCGGTAAAGGGCAAAATCCGCGCCGTAGCGGCCGCCCAACAGCATGGCCACGGGCACGCCGGTGGCTTTTCCCAGAATGTCCCAGCATGCAATGTCGATGGGCGATTTCACGTACGGATGGCCGCGCATCGATTGATCCATGCGCTTGTTGAGCGGGCCGAGCTCGCGCGGATCGAGGCCGATCAAATGCGGTGCGAGCTCCGCGATTCCAGTGCGTGCGCCTGCGGCATAGGCCGGCAAATACGCGGGTCCGAGCGGGCAGACTTCGCCGTAGCCGGTGATGCCGGCGTCGGTTTCAACCGCGACGATGGTGGAATCAAACACCGACACGGAATTTCCGCCCGACCATTTATAACTGCCTTCGTGCAGGGGCAGTTCGACCCTGTAAGCGTGAATGGCGGTGATGCGCATCAGCCTTCGGCGAGTTGTGGCGTGGCGTCGACGGGGGTTCCGCGCTCGATGAACGCAGAGCGCAGCATGGCGACGCCGGTGTACACCACCACCACAACCACCAGCCAGCGCACCGCCGTCAGCGGCAGCGATTTCACCAGGAACGCGGCCAGCAGCACGGCCGGCACGCCCCCCACGGCCAAACCCACGGCGGCTTTCAGGCTGTAACTCTTTTCCCGGATGAAGCGCATGCCGGCCACCGGCATGAGAAAAGCGCAGGAGCCCATCATGATGGGAAACGCCGCCAGCGGGCTCATGCCGAGGAGGCTGACCATGATCATGCAGGGCGCATAGAGTCCGATGCCGACGGTCATGATTGCGCCCAGAAAGAAGTTGCCGGCGACACCCAGCCACAGGCGCGGCCCTTCCAGACTTAAAGCAGTGCCGCCGCCCGGCACCAGGTTCAATTGGCTGGCGGCCATGAGCCCGGCGGCCGCGAGCAGCGCTAGTCCCATTCCGATCTGGACTTTTCTTCTCGACCAGCGCGCTACAACACCCGCCCCGAGCCAAGCACCAGCGGCGGATGCCGCAACCAGCAGCATCAGAGTCACGATATCCACCTTCACCACCGTGATGAAGATGATGGCCTGCAGAAAAGTAGGAATCGCATGGCCTACGTTCAGCGTGCCGGGTATTTGTTGATCCGGAACCAGCTTGCGCAGTTTATAAAACGAAGTCGTGGGCGCGAATGAACCGATGCCCAGCGTGTCGAAGAAATTGGTGACGAATCCGATGATGGTTTCGATCAGCGAAGGAATCGCGCTGCCCGCCGTTTTGGCCGCAGCCCGGAACCACGTGATCAGGTAAATGCCAGCATCCAGGAATAGAGCCGCAAAAAGGGCAGCCTTCATGTCTACTGGCAGGGTATCACGTCCGCCGCGGCAAGATTTTGCGAACGACGGCTGCTTCGGTGCGTAATATTCTAAGAGGAACCCCATGCTGCAAGACTTGAAGTTCGGACTCAAGCTGCTTTGGAAAGAAAAAGCGTTCACCGCGACGGCGCTGCTGACGCTGGCGCTGTGCATCGGCGCCAACACCGCCATTTTTACGGTGCTGAACGCGGTGGTTCTGCATCCGCTGTCATTTCCGGAGCCCGATCGCCTGGTGGCGATGTACAACATTTACCCCGGCGTGGGCGTCACCGAGAACGGCGCCAATGGAGTTCCGGACTATCTCGACCGCAAGCAAATGACGGACGTGTTCGATTCGGTTTGCCTGGTCGGCGATGACGGCTATTCGGTGGGCGAGGCCGGCTCGCCGCAGCGCGTGAACAACGAATACGTAACGCCATCCTACTTTCGCGTGCTGCGCGCGTCGCCGATGTTGGGCCGCGCCTTCACCGAGGACGACGCGGTGCTGGGCAAAGAGAAATCCGTCATCCTGAGCTACGGGCTCTGGAAAGAAATGTTTGCCAAGGATCCGAACATTCTTGGCAAAGACCTGCGCCTGAGCAGCGTGCCGTACAAGATCATCGGCGTGATGCCGGAGAGCTTCGGAGGGCTCGACCCTAAGACGAAATTCTGGGTGCCTTTCGCGTTCAAGCCCGAGCAAACCTCCGATGACGCGCGTCACAGCAATAGCTGGAACATGTTCGCGCGCCTGAAACCGGGCGTGACCGTGGCGCAAGCGCAGGAGCGCATTGATGCCCTGAACAAGGCCAATCTCGAGCGCTTTCCCAAATATCGCAAGCTGCTGGAAGACGCGCGCTTCGGCACCAAGGTGATCGGTATGCAGGATCTGTTAGTCCGCAATGTGCGGCCTACGCTGTATCTGCTGCAGGCGGCGGTAGCGTTCGTACTATTGATTGGCTGCGTGAATGTCGCCAACCTGATGCTGGTGCGCTCGAACATCCGCATGAAAGAGCTGGCGATCCGCTTCAGCCTGGGAGCGGGCCGCTGGCGGCTGGCGCGGCAATTGCTGACTGAGAGCGTGACCATCGCGGTCCTGGGCGGATTGCTCGGTTTGGCGGTTGGCTCGGGCGGCATTGAATTGCTCGGCTACCTGGGCGCGAAGGACTTGCCGCGCGGCGAAAATATGCACATGGATGGCGTCGTGCTCGCATACAGCGCGGCGCTGGCGGTGCTCACCGGTCTGATTTTCGGCAGCGTGCCCGTGTTCCACCTCTACCGGCGCGATCTCAATGAAGTTTTCCGCCAGGTTGGGCGCACTGGCACGACCGAGCGGGGCGCGCTCTGGACCCGGTCCGCGCTGGTGGTTGCCCAGGTGTCGCTGGCGTTTGTGCTGCTGATCGGCTCGGCGCTGCTGACGCTGAGTTTCGCGCGGCTGCTGGCGGTTGATCCCGGATTCAAGCCGCAAAACGTGCTGTCGGCGCAGTTCACTTTGCCGGACGTGCGTTACAAAGAGGACGCGCGGGCCCGCACTTTTGTGACGACGCTGCTGGAAAGCGTTCGCGCGCTGCCTGGCGTGACCAGCGCCGGCGCCACCACGTTCCTGCCCTTCGGCGGCAACAACAACTCCAGCGTGATCATGATCGACGGCTACAACCGCGCCCCCGGCGAGAATCCTCCCGTGCCTGGCTGGAATACCGTCGATTCCGATTACTTTCACGCCATGGGCATCCCCGTCCTGCAAGGACGGGCGTTCGCCGAAAGCGATACGGCAGATGCGCAAAAGGTGATCGTGATCGATCAGTTCCTGGCCCACAAATACTGGCCCAAAGGGGACGCCATCGGCGCACGCATCCGGCGTGGCATCGAGAATGACCAGCCGCTATGCACGATCATCGGCGTGGTAGGCAGCGTGAAAACCGGGAATCTGGCCGAGCAGAATCCTGTGGGGCATGTTTATTTTCACTACAAGCAGTTTGTGCCGCGCGGGATGCATCTGGTGGTTCGAACCAATGGCGAGAACCCGCAGCTCACCGCCACCATCCGGCGCCAGATTCTGCAGGCCGATCCCGAAATGCCGCTGTTCGACATCAAGACCATGCCGGAGCGCGTTTCGAGATCCGTGGTGAGCCGCCGCGCGGCCATGATTCTCTGCGTCGTTTTTGGCGCGCTGGCGCTGGTGCTATCCGCCATCGGAATTTACGGCGTGCTGGCGTACACGGTGACGCAACGGACGCGGGAATTGGGAATTCGCGTGGCCCTGGGCGCGCAAGCCGGCGATGTGCTCGGCATGGTGATGGGGCAAGGCCTGAAGTTGGCGGGCATTGGACTGGCCATTGGAATTGCGGGCGCCCTTGCGCTCACGCGCCTGATGACTACTCTGCTCTACGATGTGAAGCCGACCGATCCGGTGGTATTCATTTCCGTCGCGGCGGCACTGGCGGCGGTGGCGCTGATTGCGTCGCTGATTCCGTCGCTCCGGGCAGTACGCATCCGGCCGGCGATTGCGCTCCGGTACGAATAGCGTCGCTTATTTTTGAGCCGGCTTCCAAGCCGCGAACTCGCGGACGGCAAATTTCACCGCGCCGTCGCGCTCCGCCATCACCTGCTGTAGCTTGCTGGCGTCGGGTTCTCCGCTCGCGCTCAAGTGC
>Ga0209579_10004045_pt1 | contig 10339 bp, 5 predicted proteins | sample Coa_R1_2_FD_187152 | JGI IMG/M metagenome (GOLD analysis project Ga0209579, IMG submission 187152) | Surface soil microbial communities from Centralia Pennsylvania, which are recovering from an underground coalmine fire - Coalmine... | ecosystem: Environmental > Terrestrial > Soil > Unclassified... | reverse complement strand
CGACCACCGCCTCGCCCTGGGCGCGATTCGAATCGGGATATTGCGCCTCAAGCTGTTGCGCGATCGACGTAATATTCGCCGCCGCCGTCTGAATCGATACGCCGTCCTTTAATCGCGCCAATCCAAAAAGCCAGTGACAACCTCGGCACGGACTCTCGTCATGCTCCGCGGCCCAGAAGTCGGCCGGAGCGGCGGGAGCAAAATGAAAGTCGCGCGGCAGCACGCCAACGATCGTGGTCGGATTGCCATCCAGCATGACTGACTGCCCAAGAATGTCTGCGCGTTTTCCGTAGCGCTCCTGCCAGGCCGCATAACTGAGGATGACCGTCCGCGGCGCGGATGGAGTATCTTCCCCAACCGAAAAATCGCGCCCTAAGATCGGCGTCACTCCCAGCGTACGAAAGAACCCGGCGCTCACGCGCGCTCCGGGGGCCAGTTGTGTGCCGTCGGGCGTGTTGAGCATGAATCCGTTGGAGTCATAAACGTCGAACGAAGTAAAGACCTTGTTGAGCTTCTTCAAGTCGTAGTAGTCGGGAAATGAAAGATGAAATCTCTGGCCGAGCGGAATGCTTCCGAAAATAACGACCAATTGTGAAGGTTCGCGATACGGCAATGGCTTAATCAGCGCGGCGTCTGCGAAAGAAAAGATCGCCACGGTCGCTCCGACTCCCAGCGTCAGCACCAGAACGGCGGTCGCGGTGAACCCCGGATTCTTGCGGAGTTGTCGAATCGTATAGCGCAGGTCCTGAATGAGCGTTTCGACCAGAGGAAGGCTGGTTCCATCACGATAGGCCTGCATCGTCGTCTCTATTCCGCCCGACTTCAGTAAGGCCTCCCGACGCGCTTGTTCCGGAGTCATCCCCGATCGAAGATTGTCTTCGATCTGCATTTGAAGATGGATTTCCATCTCTTCCGCAAACTCCTTGTCGGAGTGATCGAGGTTGAATTGTCCCCAGAGACGCAGCATCCAGGCACGAAGCTTTCTCATACTGGCTCCTCGTCGGTAGCCACAAAACGCGCGAGAATTGCAGTCGCCTTCTCCCATCGTTGGGATTCTTTTTCGACTTGCTTCCGTCCAGCGCGCGTCAGCTTGTAGAAGCGGGCGCGGCGATTGTTGTCAGACACTCCCCATTCGGAAGAGATGTACCCCTCCTGCTCCAACCGCAAAAGCGCGGGGTAGAGTGTACCGTACTGGACGACCAGGCGGTCTCCGCTGACTTGTTCGATGCGGCGCGCAATCCCGTAGCCGTGAAGAGGCCCCATCGATTCGAGCGTCTTCAGCACCATCAACGCCAAAGTTCCTTGCCAAACGTCGTTCTCGCCCACCGTCTCGCCTCCTATTTACAAACAATAGGAGATTATCGCGTCTTGTATAGGATGGCAATAGGAAAGACGGAGCGCACAAAAAAAACCCTCCCGCTGGGAACGGGAGGGTTCTGGAATGTTCGCAGAATTACGCGGCGCGCACCACGTTTGCCGCCTGAAAGCCTTTGGGGCCTTTCAGCAGGTCAAACTCCACGGTCTCACCCTCGTTCAGGGTGCGATAGCCGTTCTCCTGGATCGCGGAAAAGTGCACGAATACATCTTCCCCTGTGGAGCGCTGGATGAATCCATATCCCTTCGCCCCGTTGAACCACTTCACTGTACCTTTCTCTCTCACAAAAACTCCTTTCACCAATCGCGAAGAATTATTCTCCGGCTTAATCGATCGTCGCCCCGGTCGATTGAAGCCCCCTCAAAGAAGCCGGTAGAACTTTCGGTCGCGTCTACGACATGGCAGAAGTTACGCCAAAAAAAGGAAAAGACTCCTCAGTCCCCACGGCGGTCTTCCATCCCGCTGCGAGAACTTCCGGAGCCCCGACAATTTGGCGCGTTTCCACCACACCCAAAACGTCAACCGCTTACTGGTCTCACCACCGGACCACTCTCCGGTAATGAGCAACAGATAATAAGCACTATTAAAACGATTCGCAAGAAGAATTAGAAAGAAATCGAAACGTGACTATAGGTCATTTTCGATAACTTTTACGCAGATAAAGAAATAACCCGGTAACCGCTTCTGGAACTTTGGTTTAGCCGTTTCCAAGTCTTTGCGAGGCTCTACTGATACGATGGATCTTCCTCGTGACCACCCCTCCAATTCCGTCCCTCTCAACGAGTGACACGGTACGTTCCCGTACAGTGCTGGCCGCTCCACGCCGGTCTCGCGGTCTGCTTCTTTCCACTGTGAAATATCTGATGAGGACAGAAGTTCATACCTTCGCCTTTTCGGTCGCGGCCAATGCGATTCTGTCGTTCTTTCCCTTCGTCGTCTTGTTGATGACAGTGATCCGTCGCGTCTTTCATTCGCGGGTCATGTCCGACGTCATCATCGAGTTGCTGCGAGACTACCTGCCCGCAGGTCAGGAGTTCGTCATCCGCAATCTCAACTCCATGGTCGACTCCCGGCATCGGGTGCAAGTCGTCTCGCTGATCATTCTCCTGGTGACTTCGTCGGGAGTGTTCCTGCCGCTGGAAGTGGCCCTGAACCGCATCTGGCGCTTCGAGAACAACCGCTCATATCTCGGCAATCAAGCTATCTCGCTTGGTCTGGCTTTTGCCTGCGGCGTGCTGGCTTTGCTCTCGATCGCGCTAACGGCGGGGCCGGTCGCGTTTATGGAGTTCTTGCTTCGCGGCTATGGAACCGGTTTTGTGCGCATGGTGGGATTTGTAATGATGAAGTTGTTCGCCCTTGCGGCCAGCATCGCCATCTTCTTCCTGATCTACTGGCTGCTGCCCAACGGGAAAGTACCGGCGCGCACGGTCTTGCCCGCGGCCATCATCATGGGATTGCTCTCCGAGGCCTTGAAGTACGCCTACATCCTGGCGCTTCCGTGGCTGAACTTTCAGGAAGTCTACGGCCCGTTCGCACTCTCGGTGAGCATGATGTTCTGGGCGTTCCTCTCAGGCTTACTACTCCTGGCGGGCGCCAATTTGTCAGCGGAGGAACACTTGCCGCCCGCGCTTTAGAAAGAAAAGGCCATCTGCCCGTGCAGACGGCCTTCCGATGAAACGCTTCACCAACCGCGATAGCTAATAGCGTCGTTACTTCTTCTCCTCGCCAATTGAGATTAACTCTACTTCGAAGATCAGAGTCTCTCCCGGACCGATGTCGCCGCCTGCTCCGCGATCGCCATAGGCCATGTCCGCGGGGATGAACAACTGCCACTTCGAACCTACGGGCATTAACTGTAGCGCTTCAGTCCAGCCTTTGATGACTCCGCTCACGGGAAACGATGTTGGCTTGCCGCGTTTGTAGGAGCTGTCGAATTCTTTGCCGTTGATTAGCGTCCCTTTGTAGTTGCAGGTTACGGTGTCGCCGGCGGTGGGCTTCGGTCCGGTGCCTGCGGTGAGGATCTTGTATTGCATTCCGCTGGGCAGAGTCACGACGCCTTCTTTGCTTTTGTTGGCGGCAAGGAAATCTTCGCCGGCTTTGCGGGCGGGTCCGCTGGCTTCACGCGCCTTGGCCTCTTGCTTCGCGCGCAGGTCAGTCTGAAGTTGCGTCAGAGCAGCCTTCTCTTCCTCTTCGGTCAAGAGCGCCTTGGTGCCGGATACCGCATCTTTGAAGCCGCGAGCAGCGAGGACTGGGTCGAGTCCGTCGATGACTCCCTTTTTCTTGAGGTCTGCGCCGATCGTCATACCTAGGGCGTAGCTCGCCTTTTGCTTCTGTGTCTTCAGCGCGAGCGGGGTTGCGGTTTTCGAGGTCACGGGAGCCTTCTTGGTTGTGGTGGAGGATGGCGTCTTGGCCGCGGGTGCGGATTGAGCAGGTTGAGTCGTCGATGCTGCCGGAGTCTGCTGCGCCAGGGCATTGCCCAGTAGCATCGTCCCGGCGGCCAATAGAGGAAACACAAGGTTGAGCGATTTTCGCATATGGATCTATTGTCCCATCCGGTGGGAGAGATGGGCAACCGGAACGGCTCACGACCACAACACCAAAGTTTTCCCACAGTGTTCCGCGAGGAACACTTTTCTTGCGGATGTGTACGTACAGTTATGTAATGGTTCTGGGCTAACAGCAAACCGCCGAAGTAGTTCGAGCTCAGCTTGCGCCGGCAGCACGCCATGGCTAACCGCACGTCGCGAGATATATACCTTCAATATTTTTTTCGTCGTCAATGGGTAAAATCCTGATTGCAAATGACTTGCAGACGCGGGGTATGTCGCGTCGTCGGCAAAATATTGAGGCGTAAGGGCTTACGGCCAAAATCTTATGGAATAAGGACTTAGCTTCGGGCTTAGAGCAGCTGCCGGTGGTAGAAAACTTGCGCACATAGGAAGATTGCGCTTTTCTGAATTCTCAGTAAAGGTCGTTCGTCACAGGATTGGGATTTCTTTCTGTGCACGGCTGTGGAAAAGGGCGGTATTTAAGATGTCTCAAAGAACGTCCCGTGAAGTGCACTCCAAGTTTCGTCGCCAGGTTTCCCCCGATCTAAATCTGATCCTGATCTTTAGTGTTTCCGTGAAATAGAGTCTGAATTTCCACTTTGGGAGGCTCATGTCTGGGATCACTGCCACGCCGCAGCAGGTGAACGCCTCGTGCGTCCAATAAAGCAAAGAACCTTACCCGCAACAACAAACAAGCACCGACAACTACCAAGCCAAGACAAATCTTGCCCAAGCCCTTCAGGATGTCCAAATTCCTCCCCCGTATTCTCGTCGCTCGGATCGCGATCGCTCGCGTCTGTCATCTAATGCTCCCAATACTTCTCCTGAGTGGCGCACCTACTTTCCCTCGTATGTCGCTGGACATAGTACACCCGCAGAAACTACTACTGCGCCCAGATTATAAATGTTTGCAGTTTCTACGATCTTCTTAACGGACTCTCGCTCTAGTGCCTCCACGTCCTTGTCTTCAACATACTGCACAAAGTCATTCCACAGCCCCTTGCGGTTCTTGGAAAAGAGGTGCTGCCCGTAGCCGATATAATCTGAATATCCATTTCCCAAAAAGGTCGATGCAAACCATGAGTCTCCCCATTTCGGATTAAACGAGCGAAGCGCATTCTGGAGGCTGAAGTCTTCGCCAGCCTGTTTGACACAATCGGTATATGACCCTTTCCAATCTTCGATCGGGCTAACCCCGCCGCACAGTGGCGAGAAAATCCCTCCCGTTTGAGGGCAGTTCAGACCACTGGGCAAGCCGAGCACATCCGACCAGATCTGCTCGTACAGACCGGGCATGTATAGACCGCAGGGCATGAAGTCGCTGTCGCAGGGCGGTGATACATCGAAACTAAAGCTAAACCCGCCCCCACCCTCCCCAGAATCGCCGTCGCTTCCGAAATATGGATCATTGGCGGTGGTGCAAAGCTGGCCACGAAGAACCCCACCGGTCTCAGCGTCTACAGCGCACTTGAATAGCCCCGATGGATCATTGAAACTATTCGGGTTCGTCGGATAAGCGTACTGGTTCCAGCCAGTTCCAGCAGGGTCGGGAGAAAGCCAGCGGCCTACTATGCTCAACTCGCGGTTTGGGGTATCCCACATGACCCCGTCGTTGAAGTTGCCGGAGATTCCCGCGAAGATGTCAAATTGCGACAAGGCCGATCCAAAGTTAGCAAATATCTCGCCGTACGGTGTGTATGCTTGATCCGCTGTGATCGAATGAGTCGTGACCGTCGTAGCCAGCCGAGCGTTCCCCAGCCAATCTTTGTGCAGGTAGCTATACGCCGACCCCGCCATAACGACTGAACCGCCTTCAGGAGTAGGCCATACTGCATAATTCACAGTTGCGCCGCTCATGTTAGCAACGCCGCCATTTTGCGTAAGCCAAACTTCAGTCCAACTGGAACCGTTGCTCATTTCTACGATGCGACCGAACGCATCATAGATCAGGCACTTTCCGCTCGTTCCGCAGGTGGGTACGCCGGACGTTGCGGTCGACTTTAGCTTGCTGAATTCATTCCACTGGAAGGTGTTGTTGCCGTCTCCGGTCACGTTGCCGTTTGCGTCATAGGTACACGACGCACCGCAGCCATACTGATTGTTCGACGGATAGGTCGGGCTCCAAGTCGTACCGGTCCGGCCAGAAATGACGGTTTTTGTCAGGTTGTCATCTATATCGTAAGAGAAGTTCTGCCCCCAATGTAGACTGCCACAGTCGAAAGAGGTCAAACGACCCCACGAATCATACCCGTCGTTACAAGTCTGCGTTCCGCCAGAATTGAAACCGTCGGTTGTCGCAAGACTGGAAAGTGTTCCGTTTGGGCTCCAAGAGAGGGCACCCGTCAAGGAGACTGGAGTGGAACCGACCGTGAAGACGTATTTCGTGACCCTGCCTGTGTTCAGGTCGACCGTGTAAGCGTCGTTGTCCGTGCCGTTCAAGCTGATAACTTCTGGATTCGCCGCAGGAAAGAACGTCGCCCCGCTCACAATCGTAGTGCTGTGCGTTGTGTCGGTAAGAGTATTCCAGCGCCCTTCCCCATCCAACCCGTAAGTCAAAGTGTAATTGCTCGGCGATGCCAACTGGATAGTGTTGACGGCTCCGTTATCGTAGAAAGTCGCGACGCTGTGATAGTACTGCGTGGAGTGCGGAGTCGCCTCCCACATGTCAGTCATGTGGAGTTCGTTGTCGTAGGAGAACCACTCGTCCGTAATTGAAGTGCCGGCACAGTTGTCGGTTTCGGCTTCCATGAGCTTGCCTAACACATTAACGATTGTTGCTCCAGTTGGCACGCTCAAGTAGTGGTTAGCGGTACTATCGTAGCGGAATCGCTTGCAAGCCGTCGATCCGCCATTACCGGTCCCTACGTCGGTAAGGCGGTTCATCGAATCGTAATAATAGATCGACGAATTGCCGTTGGGGTCGGTCGAGCAGACCAGATTGCCCGGGCTGGTTTGCGAAGCTCCGTTGCAATTGGCCGTATGGTCATACACATAGGTCCACGTGCCGCCTTCCGGCGTTGTCTTCTGTACCAACCGACCGAGCGTGTCGTACACATTGGTTCTGGTTTGGGTTCCGTTACGGGAGACGGCAACGCTGGTATAGCCTGTACCCTGGCTATAGGTATAAGCATCCGTCGCCCCAACCGCGCCAGTGTTCGTGTTCTGGTTGCATGCGGTACCGCTTCCTGTGCTTGCTGTTGTGCCAATATGGCAGACCTTCGACACGCGCCCCAAGCCATCATATTCGGTCTGCACGCTCGGGCCGCTCGTGAGAACAGCCAGATCATCGTTTTGTGGGTAGGTGTGTGTGATTGTCTCATTGCTGGTCGTTGACTCCGAGTGAAGGCGCCCAAGAGGGTCATATAGCATCGTGTGAACAAGCGAGCAGCCTCCGCTTAACCCTGCAGAGCACGGCTGGCTGGTGTTCTTTTGCTGGTAGTTACCAGACCATCCATAAGTGGCTTGCACCCAGTCATAATTTGAGCCTGACGGACTTTGAAATGTTACTGTACTGGATGGCCGGCCATAGGAATCCCAGTTAGACGTGGTTTCGTTAATTGAATTCCCTGAATTGAACTTAAAATATGTGGTCTTCCCGTTCTGCGCAAACCATTGTTGCGCGGTGTGCCCATTCGTGTCTTGGGTATAACGGACTCGCCAAAACGGGTCTGCGGACCCGCTTGTTACATCTGCATAGCCGTAGGTAGTGATGTCGCCATTCGCATCTAGCGACTTCACCACGACCCCACCTGTGCAGTCGTAGTAGTACTGCATTCTGAGCCCCGTGCCAACGTTCTTGACCGAAGTTGGAAACGGGTACTGCGTAGCGCTCCCACAAGTCCCCGCGTAGTTGCTATAGTTCGCCGCCGTATACGTGTAGTCCGTTTCGTTATTGTTTATGTCGTATGTGATCGACGGCGTCCCATTCGCGTTGTACACGTTCGCCGTCGTGTTCCACAGGAAAGATGATGTATAGCCATCCCAAACATAGCTAAATGTTTTGTTACCAACCGCAGAATACGTATAGGTCACCCTCGAAACTCCGATCCCATTTTGCTTCGTAACAATCGTGCCCGGCTTGTCATAAATGTTGTTCGCAGCCATTGCCGTGTTCGAAATGGTAGGCGAGGTCGTGTTGCAGCCTGCCGTACAACTGCCGTAGGTGGTGACCGTTTCGCGGACAGGACTGGCACCGCCAAAGTCATAGGACGCCGTATACGTAACATTTCCGTAGATGTCAAAATGGGTTTCGGTAGCTGACCAGTTGCTCATTCCGTTAATCTGTTGATAGACAATCTTCTTTGTAACGGGAATTGTCACTTGAGCATTGGCTATCGTAGATGCTGATGGAGTGCTGGTGTAGGAGGTGTTGTAGCTGTAAAGGTCTGTCGTGAGCAATGTACAAGATGTCAAGCAGTTGCCTTGATATTTCTTGACCTGCGTGAGCACCTGGCCATACGTCCCGGAAACTCCTGTCGACGTGAAACCCGTAAACGTGTAATCAGTTTCGTTATTGCCGGGATCGACTACCGTGTTCACGGCCTTGTAGTTCGAGCCACTAATGAGAGAGTGAGCGAGTGTGTACGTTGTAGTCCCATCGCTGGTTTGTCGTGTGAGTACCGGCACCGTCTGATATGTACAATCGATTCCATTGCTGCCACCACCGTAGGTATAGGTGATTGCACCACCTTCGCGAAGTGTTATCTGCCCAATCCTGCCCGTATAGTCGCCGGCGAAACCGGGGGTCGCTTCATAAGATATTCCTATCGACGTGCTGTCTGGAAAGCTGATCGCGGTTGACGTAGGCTCGGAAATGCCGGAAGAGCCGCCTAGTTCGTTGATTCCAGTGCAGCCAAAATTAGTTTTCCACGTGCCGGAGCCACTTGGACCGACGGTCACCTGTGGGGAACCACCGTTGACGTCCGTCCAGGCGCTGTTGATCGTTTTTGCTGAAAACGAGGTTGTCACGGTCAAAGCTTGAAGGCCCAGGGTATCGGTAAATGTTGTAGTGCCGCTGCCTGTGCCCGTACTCACGGAATGAATGGAATTGCCATTGGGGTCGGTTATGTTGGCCTGCAACGAAACACCCACAGTTCCAAGCCGGTTACCGCTACGATCATAGATACCCTTCACATAGCCGCAGCAGGTGTAGCTGTAATCGACAGCTATAGTTATTCCACTGTTGTCAGTGGCCGTATCGGTGAATGTCCGGTTTAAGCAGCCACCGTCATCGATGTAGTCGGTTGACGGCAGATAATGGTACGTCCCATCAGCCGTCTGGACGTACCAGTTGGTCAGCTTGTTGGTTAACGTATGACCGTCTGGACAAAGAACTCCGAATGTTATCGAATAGTTATCGAATAAGATGAGTCCACCTGCGCCAAAGCCATAAATGTTAAGACTGAAAGGGCTACCCGAAATTCCTTGAGTGGCCCAAGTTCCAGAGTTGTTGAACATGTAGGAATTGGCTGCCAAGCTGTACCGAAGCGGGAACGCGCCTGGCTTTGACATCACCGGAACATTCAGCAGAATGTTGTTACTCATTAAGTTCACGGTGTCGACTTCGTGGCTGTCATACCCTGAGTACGACGGTGAGCCTGGGCTAACCTGCCCGCCCGATCGTGGTGTGGCAAAGGAAAGAAACAGTGGTAGCGCGAACAGCAAGGAAAGTTTTCGCATAACTTGCCTCCATCGTCTCGAAAGGGATATACACACTTCCGCGTTTGTGCGAGAGCGCACATTCGCGAACAGATGTTGCTCGAAAACAAACGACAGAGGAAGAAATTGGGGAGATACGGAAGCCCAGGCCCTCTTCCTGAGCAATCTCACCGCACGAATGATTGATAGAAATACAGAAGAAGAGATTCAGTGTCAACGAAAACTTTTGGGGACGAATCCCACTATTAAAGAATGACGTTCCTGATAGTGCAGATGCGACTGAGATCCTTCTCTTCGCCTGAAGAACGGCTCCGCTCAGGATGACGACGCTTTTTAGGCTTATCTAAATCTAATCTCCACCTTCTCAGCGAACTCTGCGGCTGTTCTCCGTCCTCTGCGGTCAAAAGATTTTTGCACTTGCCAGCCGCTACTGTGGACGCTCATAGTGATGCGGTGCGGCGCCCGGGACCGTCGTTCTAAAACTGAAAGGCCTCCGGTTCTCGACCTCTTCGCCGTTCCCACCCTGTGCTTGACCAGTCTCGACTCGGAAGTAGTAAGTCGTATTCGGTTGCAGATTACTCATTTTCGCGCGATGCGTGTGTCCGTTCGCGCCCCACGGAGCCTCTGCAACTTGAGTCAGGTTATTAGGATCGGTGCCGTAGAAAACCTTCGTACTGCCGTCCACGTTAGTGGACCACGCGACCACCGCCGAATCCGCGCTGACGCTTTCCAGGATCGGGCCCTGCGTGACACGAAG
>Ga0209579_10004044_pt1 | contig 10349 bp, 13 predicted proteins | sample Coa_R1_2_FD_187152 | JGI IMG/M metagenome (GOLD analysis project Ga0209579, IMG submission 187152) | Surface soil microbial communities from Centralia Pennsylvania, which are recovering from an underground coalmine fire - Coalmine... | ecosystem: Environmental > Terrestrial > Soil >... | reverse complement strand
CAGGTCAGAAGGACGAGGCCGGGGACGACTAGGAGAACAAAACCGATCGCGATCGCGAGGCCGGCGAGGATGCCGGCGAGGATCAGTGCTCCCAACTGCGGGCGGACGCGTTGGAATAGCTGGCCGACCGTCGTGTCGATTCGACCGTCGCGTACGTCCACAACCGCGTAGACGAGCGCGCCTTGGAGCCAGAACGTCCCGATGAGCGAGACGAGGACGGTGATGAGCGCGAGCAGGGTCGCGACGCCGGCGCCGGAGCCGAACAGGGTCGCGAGCAGCGCATTTAGAAGGTCAACGACCAGATAAACCGCCGCCGCGACCACGAAGAACCGCGTAAAGAACCTCGTGTAAAGCTGCCACGACTCACCGAGGATGCCGCCGACGGTCACGGCGAGGACACTAGAACACAGCGGCAAGCGTTGATGCTGCAAGCGGACCGGCGTTGTTGCGTCGCGAGCGCAGACTGCCTACGGGATGCTGGTGTTTATGCTGCTGCTCGTTCGGGGCGATCGTTCCAAGAAGATTCTCGTTTGGCGGCACGAGTTGGCGATTCTCCGTCGGCAGGCGGGTCGGCCGCGGTTCGAGCCCCGCGACCGGCTCATGTTGGCGGCGCTCAGCCGGGTCGCGCCGCTCCTCTGCTAGAGCGAGTCCCCGGTGCGGCCGGAGCCGCTGCTGCGCTGACACCGCTGCCTACTCGCGCCGGTGGACGTCCCAGCATCGCCGGCCGGCCGGCCACCGATCGAGCGGGCTTGCCGGATCGGTCGTCGCAGCCGGGCTGGCCAGTTCGCTCCCACCAGTGAATCACCGCACGACCGCCTTCCGCAGCTAGCCGTTTGACCCATGTCGGCGCGGGGGCGAGCGGCGTGAGCCCTCGTGTACTCGCGCAGACTTCACGCGTGCCGTCTTGCTGGTTGGGACAAGAATCCTTTTGAGACATTTCGTCGCGCTCGCGCCGCTTGCCTGAATGATGACGGTGCATGTCCAGCCGAGCACTTTCACCGTGTAGGTGCCGACGGCATGCGGGCGATAGTCCTGCTGGACGACTCTTGCGTCAGGCCCGGTGACGATCGCGAGTTCCGCCTGCAATCCGTGCACGTCCCCGCCGGGTTTGGGGGTCCAGTAGCAAGTCGCGTGGGTGACGTGAGCAACGCAGCCTGTGTGGAAGCTCCTGGCTGCATGGGTGAGCGATTGGCTTCCTGTCACAGTTTCCTCGGCGACTTCGGCGACGCTGAAGTACGGGCTACAGGCCGGGCCGCAGATTGTTGACGGCGCGATCGCGCGAGCTGAGCAGCATAAAGTCGCGGCGCAAATCGCCGTAGCGCAGAAGAACGTTCCTTTGACCCTTCCCACCGCCGCACGCTGCCTTTGACTCGGATCGCGAACCGCTGGACACCCTACTCCCGGCGGCTCCCCGACACGTCGTCGTTCTACTCGATCCTTGAAAGGAGATTCGAGATCCTTCCCGATCGTCGCAGCCTGCGTTGTCATCAGCGCCATAACTTGTCTTTGCTCTAGCCTCAGCCATCGGCTTGACAGGACGGGTGGTTGCCGCACACTCCGTCCAGGCGGGTGTGGGCGACAGCGCCCATTTCGACGTCAACGACCTCCTCTGTGTAGACGAGGCTGCGAGCGGCTGGCCCCGGTTCAGGACGCCGGGCGTCGCCTGCTCGTCTGGCGCTCCGCCAGAGCGAGGCCTCGACTTCCGGTCAACCGTACTCGCGCCATCGTCACCGCCCCGGCCACCGTCGGCGGGCGCGTGTCTTACGACCTCAAGCGCTAGTGCGCTGAGTGTCTACCTGAGCGCTGAGGCAGCCAGCTGCCCGATTCGCTTCGAGCGCCAGCGCTCTAGGCGCTAGCCGAAGTGACCACAGCGCGTGCCGGGACGGCGATCGCCATTACTCAATCGTCGAAGCTTTAACAGTCAGCTCGACGCTCGACGACCGACTCGCTGCTGAGCAAAGAACGAAGGGCGGCGAAGGAGTCCTTGGACAACCCTCACCGCCCCCGACAGGGCCAACGGTGCGCTCTTTGGGAGAAGGCGACTTACCAGGCGGAGATTTGGGTGTCCCCAGCTGGTCGAAGGCCCTGCGTGCTGAAGCGTAAACGATACCGCGGTTGACTCGCGAGACTGGCAGCGGCGCGACCGGAGGTTTTCGCAAGCTCGGGAGCTTTCTACCACTCCCGGCCCGGACATCAGACCGGCAATGCAATGTCGCCACGACGGAGCTGGTTGGTCAGGACCCGCAACCCGGCACGACGATCAACCGAGGCGCGGCGACACGCTCCACGACCCGCCGGCCCTCCACCCGGCCGCGAGTCCTGCCGATAGGAAACGTTTCGGTGAACTGGCCTGTGGCTCGTGTCTATCCCAACGGTTGCGTTCATGCGACGATGATCGACGCGCCCGACGATTTCGGGCTGGGGGCCTACGAGTTCGCTGCGTACAGGCGCCGCTGGCGCGCTACCAGACGCCCACGCGGATCGCGGCGACAGCACCTCATCTCGGTCTCGCCGTCGCGGTCTTCCTCCCGTAGACGCCTCGCTCGACGCGCTCGCGGAGCGGCTGCTTAGGTTTCGCTTGCATTTGGAGTCACTCTCCTTTGCCGGGGCGGCGCCGTCGTAAGCGGTGCCCGCCCATTGATGTCGTCCGGGTGATCCTGTCCCTGAGACCTTTCGCCGCACGCCTCGATCGGGATCACCTTGGACATCTACGCCCGCGTCCTGCCGAACATCGCAGGAGCAGCCGCCGCCGTCGACGGTCTCTTCGCCGCTAGCGACCGGGGCTGACCGCGTCAGCGCCGCACGGTGCCGTACGTTTGCGGCCAAGTGCGGCGAAGCAGCTCCCGCAGCGCCCAGAAGGAGTAGCGGCGCCGTTCGCGCACGGTCCTGGTCTCGACCAACCGATCCGGGTCCCACACGACCGTTTCCGTTCGGATCGAGACGCCGGTCACGCCCCAGAGGAAGAGCAGCTCCAGCAGCCGATCCTCCGCCGTGCCCGCGGCCGTCTCCCAGGCGAGCGCAAACGCCGGCGACTGGTGCTGTTCCTTGTAGGCGAGCGCGCGCGAGACGCCGGCAGCGGCGCAGGCCTCGGTCACCGATCCCGTCCGGCGGAGCCCGTCCAGGAACGGCGACCGCCACGAGCAGGGGCCGCCCTCGTGCCCGGCCGGGTTCGTCACCGGCCCGCGGACAAGCCGCCGCACCAAGCCCGATAGGTCGAGCCGGGCCGCCGTCGCCGCCGCCCGCCACGTTTCGAGCTCGGCCGGCGCCAGCCGCAGCTGCAGACGCGCCCGCCGTCCCCGAGCAGCAGTCCCTCGCCGCGGGCGGGCGGACCGGTCGGCGAGCGGCGACGGTGGCGGCACCAGCCGCGGGGTCAAGGGCGAGCCGTGCAGCCGCTCGGCGAGCAGGTACTCGGCCTCCTCGCGCGCGAGCTCCCAGGCAACCCCAAACTCGCGCGAACACTTCTTCTCCCGGTAGGCGAGCGTCCGCGAGATCCCAGCGACGCGGCAGGCGGCCGTCACCGTCGGGCTGAGGGCGAGCGCCTCGAGGAACGGGCCCCGCCAGCCCACGCCGCCCGTGTCCGCGTACTTCGGTTCCGTGCCGAGCCCGGGCAGGCCCGCCGCGAGCGCCCCGTTCACCCGCCGGCGGACAAACTCCGACGCGCTCACGCCCGCCCCGGCCGCCGACGCCCGCAATGCCAGCCGCTCCGCCAAGTCGAAGCGAATCTCCACCCGAACCGAACGCGCGGCCATAGAAGCAGCGTACGCGCGTCCCCGGCGCCACCGGCCGCCACGGCCGTATATACGCCCCGTACGTCTGATCCCGGTCGACCCGGAGCACCGCCGCTTCCTGGGTGCCGAAGAAAAGCCTCGCGGCCGGCGTCCGCCCCGCCGAGGGATATATACAGCCGCGCTCACCGACCGCGGCCTCGATCAACCCGGAATCCTCAAGACGAGAGGCAGCTGCCGCGCATTGTTGACACCCGTACCGACAAACAGAAACAAAACAGGAACACCGAAGACCCCCAAACCGCTCATGAAGCCACGCCGCCTACCCACGCAACAAGCCGTACCCCGCGGGAACCGTCAACTGCGGGACGCGCTAAACCCCGGGTTGCCGGCAGAAGCCGCGATGCTCGCACGATGCTCGCATGGCCCGAAAAGCCACCGCCGTGACAGTCCGCCTGACACACAAAAGCGCCACCTGGGCAGCCCTTTCAGTGATGGGCGCACCTGGGATCGAACCAGGGACCTCTCGCGTGTGAAGCGAGCGCTCTCCCGCTGAGCTATGCGCCCGGGATGGCTTAGGTTAGCCGTTTCTGCATCCGGCGAATCGGCCAAGCCCGGTTCTTGGTTAGCGATTTGGTTAGTCGGGGTCATGCAGCCGCCGTGGCCGGCTCCCCTGGCGGGTCGCCCGGCGGCTTACGGGCAATGCGGGACGTCGGCTGACGGAAAGTCCTTGCACAAAGTCGCTCGCCACGCAGCCCAGCGTGATGAGAAGTCGTAGCCGGAGACGAGTCCAGAAGTCCGCTGGCCGATGATGTCTCTGCCTCCATATCCGTCCTGGAGCATGGCGACGACTCGGCCGTTTGAATCGACGATTGGTGCGCCACCATCGCCTTCTCCGCCCAGCAATCGCACGAACAGTTGGCCTTGGCTGCGCAGAATGACTGATCCCTGTGTCAAAGCAACGTCGGTTGCCAGCGGATGACCCATCGTTGCAACCGCGGCGCCGACCGGTACTTGGCCCGTTCTGAAGTCAAAAACGTGACCGTAGTCGGGCGCGGCAAGGAGAAGGGTGGCAACGTCGAGATCAACTCCGCCGTGTGTCCAATAGTTCGTTTGCCGGGTTCCTATCCAGGCGCCACTTGAGTATGCACACGGATATCAGAACAGCCTTTGATCACATGACGAGCGGTCATTACGAGATCCGCAGAGACGAGAAAGCCGGTGCCTGCGTCGGTTCCTCCTGGGCATCGCGCTTCAACGAGGACGATTCCGGTTGAGTCCTGGCTGAAAGTGAGCGGATCTAACGACGCTGCGTTCTGGGCAGCGAAGGCAACGACGAGGGCCACGATGGTGGCAACGGTTGCTCCAAATCGTCGCATATCTCGTTATGTACGCCCACGGTCGGCTGTTTGCAAGAGCCTTAGCCTGCACCTCCGGCTAGTGCGAGGCGTACGGCCTCGTCTTTGCGCTTGCGGTCGTAGATGTGCGCATACACCTTCAAGGTCACGTTCGGATCTGCGTGACCCTGGATGTCGGCCACCGTAACCACGTCGAGTCCGGCATGAATCAAGCGTGAAGCGGACGCGTGGCGCAAGTCGTGGAATGTCAGGGAGGACGGCAGACCAGCGAGGTCGCGCGCAGGCTCGAACCCCCGCTTCGTCAAGTTGCGATGCCCGAGCGGAGTGCCTTCGCGTGAGGAGAAGATTGGATCTTCGTCGTTCGAGTGGCCGCTCCGCAGTCGCAGCGCGATCAGCTCGTCTCGCAGATCACTGGGAAGCGCAATCCGCCGGACGCCAGCCCTGGTCTTCGTCGGGCCGTACTCGCCGAAGCGAGTCCATTGCCGCCTCACGTACAAGGCGCCGTCGTCCTTCTCGAAATCCTGCCATTGGAGCCCGAGCACCTCGCCAATGCGCAGCCCGAGACGGGTGACCAGGCGTAGGAGCGGGGAGTAGTCGTACCTCGACTCGGGTTTCTCTGAGAGCTGAACCGAGGCATCGAGAAGGGCGCGCACTTCGTCGTCCGTCCACTCGTGCGCCCTTTGGCGTTCTTCGCGCTTTGGGCGCTCATCCTGCGTCAGGTGGTCAATTGGATTGGCAGCGATCAGGCCGCGCCGAACAGCGAGCGACAGAACGCCGTGGAGAGGCTTGAGGTAGTTCTCGATCGAAGAACGCCCGAGCGGGCGCTTCTTCCGATTGTGGTCTATTGCGTGCAGACCCTCTCGCTCAAGGTCGCGAATCAGAGACGCAACCGCATCGGCATCAATCGCTGCGATCCGCCAGTTGCCGAAACGTGGGATAAGGACGAGATCCAACGACGCGCGGTAGTAGTCAATCGTGCGCCTTCGGAGTCGTGACTTCGAGACGATCCATTCATTGGCCAGTTCGGCGAAAGTCACGTTGGACGGGAGCAGCGGCCGCTCGCCGCGTGCCGCACTCCGACGAAGCTCAGCTTGCTTCGCCAGAGCCTGAGCTTCCGTTGCACCCGCCTGAAGGTGCTTGCCCTTCCAGTAGACGGCGTACGTGCGAGTGAGATCTCGGCTAAGGCGATACGAGATCCCGCGGTGGCGGGTCGGCCAGCGCCGCGTCGGATCGAGCGCGTACCTCTCGCGATCGGTGGATGGCGCCTGATTAGGCTTCAACTGCTTCATGGCTTACCTCCATGGAGCCGGGCGGGGGGCCGTTCGCGCGGTGCCCCCGCCGTTTGATATGGGTTGGCTGAGGATAGACCCTGCCTCGGGTTCGTCAAGGTAGTCACGCGGCCTTCCTATGCCTCCGTGGGGTGCGGGGTTGAACGGAGAAGCGCTGCCGGGCCCGTTCCATGTCCTGGGCAGGCCCCCAGCGTCCGCGGCTGTTCTGGACGAACCCCGCTGCTCGTAGCTCATCCAGAGTGAGGCAGCGGCGGCCGTCGTTGCGGGCCGGGTTCATGGCCAGGCCCTCATTCTGGGTGTACGCGTGCTTGCCGACGCGGTGCTTTTCAAAGCTGCGCAGGGAGGAGAAGTCGATACCGCAGGAGGTGCAGAGGTTCATGGCGTCCTGCCCCTGATGAATGCCTCGACGTCGTCAATATGGAAGCGCAGCCGTCCGGTTGATGTGCGGCAGGCGCGGAGGTGCCCGCGCTTCTTGGCATCGCGGACGGCTTGCTCGGTCATGCCGGTGTACTTGGCAACCGCGGCGACATCCATCCAGGGCGAGGTTGACTGTCTGTCGTTCTCGAGCTCCGCGGCGATCATCGGCGCGAGCTCGTGGGCGAGCGTCTCGATCTCCACCTCGTCGAGGTGCATGGTCAGCTCCATGACATCTCCTCTGCAACAGGCGTGTGGACTTGGCCCGGGAGGTAGAGGAATGTCGGATTACTGAATTGGCTCGGAATGCTGCCAACTGGGATTACGATCGAGAGTTCCCGCAGCTTCTCCACGGCGCGCGCGGCGCGGGGGATCGTCAGTCCGCACCAAGTTGCCGCGAACCGGTTGCTATACGGGCGCGGTATGCCGTAGTCGAGAATCCAGCGGCACTCGAAGAGCGCTCGCAGTCCGTCGTACGCGGTTCGCGTGTCGCCATGGTTGTAGAACTCCGGTAGTTGAGGAAGTTGAACCGGCGCGGGCGGGAGCAGGTCGGCGGCCACCAGGAGTCTCAGGTGCCACTCAAGGATGTGGCGCTTGGGGAGGCTGACCGGCGTCCCATGATTGATCTTCGAGGCAAGAACCGAGGGCAGGGGTAGGTACTCCGTCTTGGTTCCGGCAAACGTGAGGTCGTGGTAGACGATTTCGTCGTTTCCGCCTCGCTGCAGGTACGCCTTGAAGCGCGGGTCAAAGATGCTCGAGAAGGCGACATCAAGCTCTGGGTTCGGTATGCCGAGCGCGTTGGCTTTTTCGAGCGCCAGCGCTTCGTCGCGCGCGATCGCTCGGAGCCACTCACCTCTGGACTCCTTGGTTGATGGCACCTCTGCGAGGAGTTGCCGGCCGCACAGCTGAGTGCTGGAGCCCGTGGCGGATGTCGAGCCGGTGAGAGCTACTCGCCTTGCAATTAAGGCTGCGTCGCCTGCGTTGGGTATATCGGTTGTGTTTTTCATGTTCGTCGTTGCCCGAAGGCCGCATCGTTTTGGCACCGTGCGACGAACGTCGGTTGCCGGGGCTCAAGGCCCACTCGAGATGCCTTTCAAGGTCTAGCTATGAAGCTGTTTTCAGTCTCCTTTCAGAATGTACCTCCCACTCTTAACGAAGGCACTCTCGCCGTATTCCCGAACGACTCCGTCCAGAGAACAGAACCCTGTATGTCTGAGGGCCAACACCCCGCTCTCAGAGAATCCACCTTCAAGATGGCGCGTCTCGCTCCGGTGCTGGCTGCCATGCGGGGTGACTAGTAGCAGCGCGGTTCTCGGAGGTGAGGAGGTCGTCTGCGGCCGTCCCGACGACACTTCAGTCGTGGAACATTGAGGCTTGGCCGCGTTCAGTGATTGGATTGTTGTTCAGTTCTAGATGAGAACGGTTCAGTGTCTAGATTCGACTTTCACTGCTTAGATCCGCTTCACTGCTTGAGGCAGTTCAGTGCTTGCGTCTACTTTGAGTGCTTGAACAGCGTTCAGTGCTTGAACTAGTCCAGTGGTCGCTTCGTTGTTCTGCCCGGCGAGTGAAGACACGGCGGCCGGAGTGCGGGAAGGAACAGGCTCCTAGCGAGCCTCCGAGCTGCGACGTAGTCGACCGCACCCCGACGAGCGAACGCGATAACCGATCGTTCTACTGCGAAGACGCGTGGTACAATGATGGTCGTTCTGCCTATTGCGATAGGCAACGTTCTCGGCGGAGTAGTGCACCCAAAATGGTGCCACCGGTATACCGGCCGGCTAGCCGCTGAGACTGCGAAAACGACTGTGCGCTACCGGGCCCATCTAGGTCGCGGGGGTGCTCACAGTCACGGTCGCTGTGACGTTCGCGAGACATGACAGATGCCGCACGCGGCGACCCGTTCAGTCCATCAACAAGAAAGAAGAACAACAATGGCAGACCAAGCCACAACCAAGAACGCCTCAGCAACCGTCCAATCCGCGTCGCCTGGACACCGTGAGAACCAAAGAGAGACACCTGACCGTCACGCTCAGCCGTCCGACCTGGCCAACGCTGACATTGTGCCGTTGCCAGGCGACGCGACTGCGAGGCGGGGAGGGAGAGACCCTAACGCTGAGACGACGCCGGACACACGCAGCGGGAACGCGCCTGTTCGTAGCGTCCAGAAGCGTCCAGGAAGACCATTCACTTCCGAGAGTGCCCGTAAGGCCCGTGCTACTGCTGCTGAGAACGCACGCCGAAGGAAGCTCGAACGTGAAGAAGCGGCGCGTTCAGCGCAGCTAACGTACCGGCAGCGACTCGGCATGGCCATGTCGCAGTTCACGCAGGAGGAGCTAAACGCTCAGATTCGTGCGCTGCACACGCTTGCCGTCTCGGGTGACACGAAAGCGATCCACGCTTTAGCTCGACTCGCCGACCAAGCATTCGGCCGCGCGGTTGCCGAGCAGCCAGCCGATCCGCGCAGTATCGAAGAGAAAGACTGGGACGAGCTGACCGAGGCTGAGCGCGCCGTCGTCAGGCGTCACCTGATCGCCCAAGCGTTCCCAGCCGACGACGCGAGCGACCCACGAGGAGATGGCGCAGACTCGCTCGAATCGGGCGATCCCCCTCACGAAGCGAACTGAGCGCAGAGGCGCTCGAAGGCGCGCTCTCTGTCGATGTGTGCGCCCGCCGCCGCGTTGAGAAAGTCAGCAAGCGGCACGTCTTCGCCGGGCGCGAACCCGAGTTCGCCGAGGTTGTCCCGGACAACACTCGGGGCCCATTCGTGAAGCTTGTCGACGGCAACAAACACCCCGTGCATCGCGTCCGCGAAACGTCCGATCCGCTCATCATCCACTGATTCGTTCAAGGGGAGGACAGTGCCGTGCATCGCGCTATGCCTGCCGATCGGGATCACCCAGCGGCCGACAGCGTTGTTGAGTTCGAGCACTCGCTGCTTGCACTCCTCGCAGTAGAAGACCGACCACGTGGAGCCGCTCGTGATCGCCTCGGCCCCGCAGCAGTAGCAGAGCTCGACGTAGGTGTTGAAGTCCTTGATCCTCCAGCGCTCGTCTGCGGAGCGGTCTTCGCAGCGGCAGCGCTGCTGCAGGCGGACAAGGTCGTGATGCCGGCGCCGTATGTCGTTCAGCTCATCTTCGGACAGATTGGCAGGAGCCACGGGGATGAAGCGGCGCACCTCTAACTCGCCGCGGCACGTAAAGCACTCGGGACAGATCGTCGCCCCCCACACCTCGTCGAAGGCTTCGAAAGTGGAGGCGCTGTAGTACAGCCTCACGGGCTCACGCTTCCGTAGTTGCTGCATGTGAATCCTCCTTCGTAGCTTTGCTCCATCGGAGCCGCATCGTTCTTGCCACCGTGAGCTACTCCGGCTGGCGAACAGTTCGGGCCAGGCCCTACTGCCTCTCTGGATGCACCGAAAAGCGTACCTGCATCCCGAACGACACCTCTCGCAGCTCCGCACACACATTGGAACGGGGCAGGTGAGCTCGCGTGCCTGCGGTCAGCTAACCAAACGCTGACCAAGACGACCGAGTCACCGCATCATTGCTCGGATTGCGCTGCGA
>Ga0209579_10004042_pt1 | contig 10355 bp, 9 predicted proteins | sample Coa_R1_2_FD_187152 | JGI IMG/M metagenome (GOLD analysis project Ga0209579, IMG submission 187152) | Surface soil microbial communities from Centralia Pennsylvania, which are recovering from an underground coalmine fire - Coalmine... | ecosystem: Environmental > Terrestrial > Soil > Unclassified... | reverse complement strand
TTTCTCGTCATGGAAGAGACCCTGCTCGCGGCAGTAGGCTTCGACCAGGGCGATCTGTTCAGAGCTGCGCCCGCTAAGCTTCAGATACTTGAGGCTCTCTTTATCAACCGGAAAGATACCGCAAGTGGCACCATATTCCGGCGACATATTGGCAATGGTCGCGCGATCGGCAAGAGGAAGATCGGCTAGACCGGGGCCGAAGTATTCGACAAACTTGCCAACGACACCATGCTTGCGCAGCATCTCGGTGATGGTAAGAACAAGATCGGTAGCAGTCGCGCCCTCGCGCAGGCGTCCGGTTAACTTCACACCCACGACGAGGGGAATCAGCATGGAGACTGGCTGCCCAAGCATCGCAGCCTCAGCCTCAATTCCGCCAACGCCCCAACCCAGCACCCCCAACCCATTGATCATTGTTGTGTGGGAGTCGGTGCCGACCAGGGTGTCGGGGTATGCTATGGGCCTGGCGGGGGATTTATGGCCATTGCTGCTGTTTCCATCGGTCTCGCTGACGAAGACTACGCGGGCCAGGTATTCGAGGTTGACCTGGTGGACGATACCGGTGTCGGGAGGGACGATGGCGAGGTTGCGAAATCCGGTTTGTCCCCAGCGGAGGAACGAGTAGCGTTCTTTGTTGCGCTGGAATTCGAGGAGAGCATTTACGTCGAAGGCCTTGGGGCTGCCGAATTCGTCGACCTGGACGGAGTGGTCGATGACAAGTTCGACTGGCTGGAGCGGGTTGATCAGGGCGGGGTCGCCTCCTAGTTCTTTCATGGCGTCGCGCATGGCGGCAAGGTCGACTACGCAAGGGACGCCGGTGAAATCCTGGAGGAGGACGCGACTGGGGGTGAAGGCGATTTCTTTGTCGGGCTTCGAGTTCTTGTTCCATGCGGCCAGCGAGCGGATGTCTTCTTTCTTGACGTTGCGGCCGTCCTCGGTACGCAGGAGATTTTCCAGAAGGATGCGAAGGGAGTACGGCAGATGCTTGGTGGAGATGCCTTGTTTATCGAGGGCGTCGAGGCGGTAGATTTCGTATTCTTTCTTGCCGACTTTCAGAGTGGAGCGGGAGTTGAAGCTGTTGGAAGACATGATGACCTTTCCTGAAGTAGAGCGGCTTTCGCATGTCTCGAAAAAACGGCGAGACATAAGGCACCCAACGATATTGCGATACTCATCAGTTTAGTCGCTTTAAAGGGAAAATGCGCAGAGCCGCACGGCAGATCCGTACGAGCCGGCGGGGTCGCTCACGGGCAATGCTTGCCCCGCCCACTTCTCGCAAAGAGCGCGAGAAATGGGGCACCCAGATGCAGGGCACCCGCAAAAGGCAAAGCTGGGCCATCCTCCGGTCGAGCTTCTCTCGATGGATAGCCGAGGGCGGCTGTCCCTACATGCGATTAGCGGGCGGCTATCCAGAATTGGTAGGCAACGACAATCATCATAAAAATGACGTAGATGCGGAGAGCCCAGAGGATAGCGAGTTCAGGGCCCTTGAGATGACGGCGGGGAATGGGGTGTTTTTTAGCTTTGACCAACTGGTCGTGCTCGAGGGTGGAGAGGACGAGATCTTGTTCGGCGGCGAAGGATTGCGGTTTGGATTTAGGCGCCATGGTTCGTTTCTTTCACGGTCGATTTCCGATTCCCTGTCTACTTTGCTCCTAAGGCGGCGAAGACATTTGGGGCAACTACGCTCACGCCGAACAGGATACCGGCGGCGGTTAAAACAAAGACGACTCCTGCGGAAAGAATGTTGGCCCACAGCGGGCTGACCAGATTGCCCATGATTTCTTTGTCATTGACGAGCATAAACAGAAATACCAGAGCCGGCGGCATGGCTAAGACTGCTACTACGTTTACGACGAGCACCACGTAGACCAGCGGCAGGCCCGGGATCAGGACAATGGCTGCGGCGGCCATGGCGCAAAGGGTCAGCACAGCGTAAAAGCTTTTGCCTTCGCCCATGGGCAGGTTGAGACTGTGGGGCTTGTGGGCGACTTCTCCGAAGGCATAGGCGGAGGAAGTGGAAATCGTAATGGCCGCAACGATGCCGGCTTCGACCATGCCTAAAGCGAAGAGGGAGGCGCCGAAGCGTCCAATGATGGGTTCGAGGGCCTGGGCGAACTGGGCGGCTTCGAAATTTCCGGCGGACATCTGATGGGCGAAGAGCGGGGCGGTCGCAAGGATTGTGCCGACGGCGGCGGCAGCGGCCAGCGCTGCGCCTAATACCGTGTCGACGCGGCCGAAGCGAATATCTTTCGTTGTCATGCCTTTATCGACGGTGGCACTTTGCTGGAAGAAGAGCATCCAGGGTGTGACGGTGGCGCCGATATCGGCAAGGAGGATTAACAGGGTGTCTTTGTTGAAATCAGGGAGCGGTTGCCAGGTTAAGAATGCGTGGGCGACTGCGTGCGAATTGGGATGGGTCATGAGGGCAACAGGAATGAAGATCAAGTTGAACGTGGCGGCGGCTAAGGTGATGCGCTCCCAGGTCCAGTAACGGTGGCTCATCAGCGCGGCGTAGAGGATGACCAAGGCAATGAGAATTGCGAGCCACGGGGGGACGCCGAAGAAGCCGAGGCCGGCGCGCACGGCGATGAACTCGGTGATGAGGGTGAGGAAGTTGCCGATGCCGAGATCGATCATGGAGAACCAACCCCAGAAAGGGCCGAAGCGGTCGAAGATGAGTTCGGCGTGGCCGCGATGGGTGGCGGCGCCGAGGCGAACGGTCATTTCCTGGACGACAATCGCCATGCAGAAAGTGATGACGACGAAGGGGAGGAAGAAACCGATGCCGAATTTGGCTCCGGTGGCAGCGTAGGAGAGCATGCTGGGGCCGTCGTTTTCACCCAGCATGACCAAGACACCGGGGCCGACGAGTAGCCAGAGGAGGCGAGCTTTGGACGAAAAGCCGCGGCGGGCGCGGGCTGTGGAGACACGAGCGCGGTCGTGGGCGCGGTCGACGTCTTCGTGGGTTATGACTACGGATTCGGTTTCGATAGTGACGGGCTTCATCGGTTGGTTAATTGCGCTTGCGGTATCTCCGCCGGTGCGGGCGGCGAGAAACTCTTCCCCAGTGGAGATTAGCGTAAGTATACATGAAGAAGTAAACCGTGGTTAACTGAAGCGGGGTTTACCAATTAATGGACGCAAGGGGGACAATCCCACCTTTCCCGTTTCAAGGAAAAGGTGGGCCATGTGCGGTGAGGTGAAAGCGCCCTTATCTGAAAAGGTTGAGATGCACGGCCAGGAGCCCTACTTTTTTGCGGCTTTTTCGGCGGTCTTCTTTGCTTCGAGCGTCCAGGGCGGAGTGATGCCGTTCTCGCGTGCATACGCGACGGTTTGGCCAAGGTGCTCATGGGCGTCGGCTACCAAGATGTAAACCACGTCCCCTGCATTCGCCTGCGGACCGAGTTTGGGCAGGAGTTTGGCGAACTCCGCATTGTTCATTCCGTTGATGGTTTTTTGCGCGAACTCCCAGGATTTGTTCAACTCCTCGATAATGCGAGCCTTATCCGTCGTGGATTTCTCATAGGTCTTTCTGTCGTATGAGGAGGGCGGCGTCGCGCCCATCAAGCTGAGGATTCCATAGCGCTCGCCTGATACGTGAAGAAATACCTCTGCGAAAGAGCGACTGTCGGGCGAAGGCCGCCAGTTGAATTTACCGGCGGGTAGAGCGTTGGCGAGATCGACGAATTTTTTCTGTACGACCTGGAGGTCCGCGAGCGATTGGCCTTTCATGTCGTAGCTTGGGGTTGTGTGGTCGGTAGTGTCAGCGGCGACGCCAAATGCCGAGAAAACACTGGAAACTGCGATCGCCAACAGCAGCGAAAGAAGTGTGAGGCGTGTTTTGTTCATGGGTTTCTCCTCGAAGCGGGAAAGATGCGATGCTGGATGAGTTAGACGGGCCAAACAAAAAAGGTTAGGAGTAGCCCGGGTGCCGGCGAGCGGGAAAGAGTGGCGCTCAGCCACTGCGTCGCGAAGAAGGCTGAATCCAGACTCGTTGAGCCGCGGATTCGCCGAGAGCCACGCTTCCGGCGTCGGTGGAAAGAGTCAGGGTCTGATCGTAGTTGCGGCCGCTGACGTGCACAATCGCTCCGGGACGAATGCCGCGAGCTTCGAGGAATTCGAGCAGTTGGCGGTCGCGCTCGTAGATGCCGCTGACGAGATAATTTTTGCCCGACTCGGCTTGCGCGAGCAGCAGCAAACCGCGGTGGCGGCGACTGGCTGGACTTTCCATTTCGCTGAGGTTGCCATGAGGGCAGGTGCCTGCTTTGCCGAGCTTGGCGAGGAGTTTGGCTTCGAAGTCGGGAGAGACGGCGTGTTCGAGGCGCTCGGCTTCGTCATGGACTTTCCACCACTCCATGCCGAAAAGTTCGGAGAGCATGCGTTCGATCAGGTGATGGCGGAGGGTGAGCTTGCGGGCGATTTTGCGTCCCGCAGCGGTGAGGCGGACGTGGCCGTCGGACTGGACGCGGACTAGTGCGTCTTTCTTTAGGCGGCGGAGGGCCATGGTTACGGCCGGGGGGGAGACCTTAAGCCAGTCGGCTAGACGCGCGGAGATCACGGATTCGCCTTCACATTCGGCTTCGAGAATGGCTTTGAGGTAGTCCTCTTTGGAGACGGTAATCATTGGGGAAATTATACGATGAGGGTTAAGCGGAGTTAACTGCGAATATGACTGCATGCCTCGTTCGCTCGGTGTGGGTGCGAGGGGAAGGAAATCCTTCGCTCCCCGGGGAAAGCGGCTTCGCCCGGATGACGCCAGCTTAGAAGGATGACAATTTAGGGTGTTTCGATTCGAGCTCACCTCGATCTGAATGACAAGTTCGCGCGATCGTTTTCCTGGCGATGGTTGCGCAGGTTTGACAGCGTTCGCGACTCTCCCCTAGTCTTGATTTTCTTCTATGAAGATTCTTGTGTTAGGCGGTGGAGGACGCGAGCATGCGCTGGCGTGGAAGCTGGGGCAGTCGCCGCGCGTGTCGAAGGTTTATTGTGCGCCGGGCAATGGCGGGATTGCGGCTGAGGCGGAATGTTTGCCGGTGGATTTGAAGAGTGTGGACTCAATGCTTGCGTTGGGGGAGCGGTTGCGGCCGGATTTGACGGTGGTTGGTCCGGAGCTGCCGTTGATGCTGGGAGTGGTGGATGAGTTTTCGCAGCGCGGGTTGCGCGTGTTTGGGCCTGCCCGGGCGGCGGCCCAGTTGGAATCGAGTAAGAGTTTTGCGAAAGAGTTTTTGCAGCGGCACCGGATTCCGACGGCGGCCTATGCGATTTGCGATTCGATCGACGAAGTGCGTGAGGCTTTGGGACACTTTCATGCGCCTGTCGTGGTGAAGGCGGATGGATTGGCGGCGGGTAAGGGCGTGGTGATTGCGGCGAGCAAGGAAGAAGCGGCAAGCGTGGCAGCCGAGATGTTGAGCGGAAAGATGGTGGGCGAGGCGGGTACGCGCGTGGTGCTGGAAGAATGTTTGAAGGGCGACGAGCTTTCATTTCTCGTGCTGAGCGATGGAGAGCGAGTCGCGCCGCTGGTGGCGGCGCAGGATCACAAGCGCGTGGGCGATGGGGATACCGGTCCGAATACCGGAGGGATGGGCGCTTATTCGACCGCGGATATTGTCGATGAGAAGATGCGCGACTGGTTGGTGAATCATATTGCGCGTCCGGTGGTTGCGGGGATGAAGGCGGAGGGAGCGGAATATAAAGGATTGCTGTATTGCGGGTTGATGATGACGGCGAAAGGTCCGATGGTGCTGGAGTTTAATTGCAGATTTGGCGATCCGGAGACGCAGCCGATTCTGATGCGGATGGAAAGCGATTTGGTGGATGCGCTGGAGGCTTCGATTGATGGGAGAGTTAGCGAAGGGGATTTCAAGTGGTCCGGTGATGCCGCGGTTTGTGTGGTGATAGCTTCGGGAGGGTATCCGGGGACGTTTGATGTGGGGAAAAGGATTTTGGGCTTGGATGAGGCCGCGAGGGTTGACGGTGTGAAGGTGTTTCACGCTGGGACGTCGAGGAGGGATGGGGATTTTTATACTTCCGGTGGACGGGTGTTGGGCGTGACGGCGCGGGCTGGGCGACTGGAAGACGCAGTTGAGCGGGCTTATGCGGCTTGCGACAAGATTCGGTTTGAGGGGGCGCAGTATCGGAGGGATATTGCCGCGAAAGAGTTGAGCAGGAGTTAGGAGAATCTCCTATTCTCGCAAAAGAAGCGAGAAATGGACACAGGGCACTCGGCGATGACCAACGGCCCGCGAGATCTCTGGCTCCGCTAAGGAAACGTGGGTCGTCGGGATGACGCCGCGGAAGTGACGACTAACTAATACAAAGAGGACTCATGAGCAAAATACTGGTTTCGATTGTGATGGGGAGCGATTCGGATCTGGAGATTATGCGGGAGGCGGGGAAGGCTCTCGAGGAGTTTGGAATCGCGTACGAGATCGATGTTACATCGGCGCACCGGTCGCCGGAGAGGACTGCTAAGTTTGCGCGCGAGGCAGCGGCGAACGGGATTCGCGTGATTATTGCGGGTGCTGGCGGGGCGGCGCATCTGGCGGGCGTGATTGCGGCGCATACGACATTGCCGGTGATTGGAGTGCCGATTCCTTCGACGTCTTTGAACGGGATGGATTCTTTGCTGGCAACGGTGCAGATGCCGGCGGGGATTCCGGTGGCGACGGTGGCGATTGGGAAGCCGGGGGCTACGAATGCGGGGATTCTGGCGGCGCAGATGATCGGATTGAGCGATTCGTCGGTTGGCAAGAAGCTGGAGGCGCACAAGGAGAAGCTGGCGCGTGGGGTTGAGGAGAAGTCGAAGAAGCTGCAGAGTTCGCTGAAGGGCTAGGTTTTCTGCGAAGTACGCAGTGGTTTGCGGGCAAACGGGGCGAGACTCTCAAGAAAACGCCGTATCACATCCCGGTCCTGCTCGGACATTTCGATGAATCTCAAACCGACACCGAGGCCGGGGGTTCTGTGGGTTACGAGAGCTTCCGCCCATGCTTTGGTCTGTCCAAACCAGATGCCAGCTCTAAGTTTTGTTCCAGGCTCGAGCGGCAGCGGCATTTCAACGTAGCAGCCACCCAGGCTCAGGTCGGCTACTGTTCCCCAAAAAGAGGCTCCGCCTTGCAGGTGCACTTCAATTGAATTCTGGCAGCGAAACCGCGGGTGCTTACGCATCTCGACGCTGCCGGTCTGGTAGAGATCGAGGGCGTCGGGAGGAACGGGAAAATCCCAAAGGGTTTTTTCTGGAGCGATGTTGAGCAGGCCAATGTGGCCGGCTTTTTCGGTTCCGGGGGTACCGATCCACTTCACGCGGAAATGTGCTCGATTGGCGCCGTAGGTAAGGCCAACAATTTCATCGATGCTCAGTTCGGAGCGAAGACCGGCGATCTCGGCCCCACTCCGGCTGACGTTGACGGTGAGGACCTTCTCCGAGAAGACCTGACCGTTCTTATCGGTGCCGAAAACGCGCACCGGAATCTCAGCCTCTTTGCGGGGCTGGCTGCGCCTGCCCATAGGTTTGAGAAACCTCGCGGGTTTGAGGATAAAGCCAATCGATGATACCGCATAGTTCGGAGCAGGAACGGATCTCGTGAAACTGCTTTGGCGTAGCTGCTCGAAAAGCCCTTGGGGCTAGCGCCTGCGGCTCATAGGGACGCTTCGACTGCGATTTTGCTTCACTCACGCTAAGCAAAACCTCGGTCCGGAGGAGAGAGCTTACTTGATGTTTCAGAGTTTCAATGCTTTTAAATAGTCGCGGAAAGGTTGGCCAAGGTCATCGCGTTTCAGGGCGAATTCGACGGTGGCTTTCAGGAAACCTAGTTTGTCGCCGGTATCGTGGCGGCGGCCTTCGTAGACGTAGGCGTACATTTTCTCTTTTTGCAGGAGATTGCGCATGCCGTCGGTGAGCTGGAGTTCGCCTCCTGCGCCGGCCTGGATGTTGGAGAGGCAGTCGAAGATCGCAGGCGTGAGGATGTAGCGGCCGATGATGGCCAGGTTGGATGGAGCTTCTTCGGGCCTGGGTTTCTCGACCATGTGCTTGATTTCGAAGAGGCGCTCGCCGAAGCGACTGTCTTTGACGGGCTTTACGTCGAGGACGCCATAGGATGAAATCATTTTGCCTTCGATGATCTGCGTAGCCAGGACGGAGCATTGCTTCTCATTGAAGACATCGACCATTTGCTTGAGGCATGGGACTTCGGCGTCGATTACGTCGTCGGCCAGCAGGACGGCGAAGGGTTCGTTGCCGACCAGCTCGCGGGCCATGAGGACTGCGTGGCCTAAACCCAGCGCTTCTTTCTGGCGGACGTAGGCAACGTGAATCATGTCGGAGATGTTGCGCACGATCTGGAGCAGGTCGGTTTTCTTGCGCTGCTCAAGCATGGTTTCGAGCTCGTAGCTGACGTCGAAGTGGTCTTCGATGGCTTGCTTGCCGCGTCCGGTGATGATGATGATCTGATCGCAGCCGGAGGCCATGGCTTCTTCCACGCCGTATTGAATGATGGGCTTATCGACCAGAGGGAGCATTTCTTTAGGTTGGGCTTTGGTTGCGGGTAGGAAGCGCGTGCCGAGGCCGGCGGCCGGGAAAACTGCTTTGCGAACTTTCATCATGAGGACTTAGTCGTTTAGTGGTTCGTAGTGCGGCATGAGTTGCCGTGTAATTGTAACTGTTCCGGAGTTGGAGTGGCAGCTTGACTGGTATGGGATAAAATTCCGGGGTCTACTTGTCAAGGCAGGGGTTTCGATGAAACCAAATAAGGCAGACAGCGGATTCCCAGGCTTGACTCTACAGGATCGTAGGCAATATTTTTGTGCCAGCTCTCGGTGTGATGTTGCTGCTGGTTGTTGCTCTGCGTTTCTGGAGGTCCGCCGTAGGAACGGATCGCTTCACCCTGTTTTCTGTTGCGATCGGTGTTGCTGTGCTCGGTATCTCGCACTACAAGAGTCGTAGGGCGCTTGATCAGCTGACCGAGGCTCTCACGGTCAAGCATCTTTCCGCGTTGTATCTGGCCGCCAACTTGATGGCGATTTCTGGATACGGAATTTGCGAAATGGCCCTGTCACTAGCGCATTATCGCTAGGACGTTTTGCCGCCCGAGTTCGACGACGCTAGGGCAGCGCCTTCCGCACTGGCCAGTTGTTCCAGGACTGCGCGTAGCGCGCGCAGGACTTCTTCGGCTGCCGTGGCTTTCAAATTAAATTTCAACATGCCGTCGGGGGTGAATTGTGCGCCGCGTTGGGCGGATACGAAGCGAGCTAATTGCTCGGGGTCGACGGCGGCGTTTTGCTGGAACTTCAATGTCACGATATCCCGCTTGCGTTCGATCGCATTCACGCCTACTTTCATGCACAACAACTTTAGTGATGCGTAGTTGAGCAGGTTGCGGACTGCTGGTGGCGGCGGGCCGTATCGGTCGGTCATTTCGGCGGTTACGTCGGCTAGTTGCGATTCTGTTTCTACTCTGGCTACGCGCTTGTACATTTGCAGGCGCTGATTTTCTTCAGGGACGTAGTCGGCCGGGATGCGGATGTTGAGGCCCAGATTGAGTTGGGTCTCGGCTTCTTCGGGAGCGGCTTCGCCTTTCATTTCGCGGACGGCGCGTTCCAGCATTTGCGTGTAGAGTTCGAAGCCGACGGCTTCGATATGTCCGCTTTGCTCGCCGCCCAGCATGTTGCCTGCGCCGCGGAGTTCGAGATCGAGCGCGGCGAGTTTGAATCCTGCGCCCAGATCGGAAAATTCTTTTAACGCCGCCAAGCGGCGGCGGGCGATGGGCGTTAGCTCGACTTCTGGCGGAATCATCAGATAGGCGTAGGCGCGGCGGTTGGAGCGGCCGACGCGTCCGCGAAGCTGGTAGAGCTCGGAGAGGCCGAGGCGCTCGGCGCGGTTGATCAGAATCGTGTTGCAGAGCGGGATGTCCAGACCGTTTTCGATGATTGTGGTGGAGACCAGGATGTCGGCTTCGTGGTGCATGAACTTCAGCATTACCTTCTCGAGTTCGCCTTCGGACATTTGGCCGTGGCCGACGATGATCCGCGCTTTTGGGGCCAGCACCTGAATTTTTGCGGCGATTTCCCAGATGGTATCGACGCGGTTGTGGACGAAATAGACCTGGCCGCCGCGTTCTAATTCCTGCTCGATGGCGGATTGAATCAGTTTCTCGTCCCAACTGGCGACCACGGTTTGGATGGCCATGCGATCTTTGGGAGGAGTTTCGATGACGCTCATGTCGCGCAGGCCGACTAACGACATGTGCAGGGTGCGGGGAATGGGCGTGGCGGACATGGTGAGCACGTCGACTTGCTTGCGCATTTGCTTGATGCGCTCCTTGTGGCGGACGCCGAAGCGCTGTTCTTCGTCGACGATG
>Ga0209579_10004040_pt1 | contig 10362 bp, 8 predicted proteins | sample Coa_R1_2_FD_187152 | JGI IMG/M metagenome (GOLD analysis project Ga0209579, IMG submission 187152) | Surface soil microbial communities from Centralia Pennsylvania, which are recovering from an underground coalmine fire - Coalmine... | ecosystem: Environmental > Terrestrial > Soil > Unclassified... | reverse complement strand
CATACGTCACTGTCGTATGGAAAGACGATCCAGAGAAGCAGCTTGGTCTTCCCATACCGCTCGACTGCACGGTTGATGCGCTAAAAGCGGAAATGGAAAAGGCGCTGCAGGCGCGCATAGGGGAACTGCAATCTGCAACGATAAAGGGCCCATAGGCCGCATTCATCAACCCGGCTTATCCTATTCGGAGATCACCGCTGCAACGAGCTTGGTCAATATCTCGTCTTTATCAAAAATGATGTGAAATGCATCTTTGACAATGTGGAGTGTGCCGGCGTCGACCTCGCCCGCTCTGGCCCACGAGAACGGTGCAAACGTCAATTCCGCCTTTCCGGAAGGTACCAAGGCAATGTGGAACGACCAAACGACACCGTAGCTCTCATCCTCGCTTGACGCGATACCAAAACCCGCACTTTCAAGGTCAATTTCAGCCAGCCATTTTTGGCGATGCCGATATTCATCCGCGCGATCCGAAAGCAGCAATAAGTCGACATCCGAACCCTGATGCGGATTGCCTCGCGCCCATGATCCGACGAGAGCCATGGCTCGAATGTCTTCACGACGAAGCGCCCAATTGGCGACCGCCCTCACTATGGCATCGACGTCCACGGTTTGCATCGTTGTAGCATATCATCTTCGGGCGACGTCCGCCGGCGGCTTGCATACCCTATGGCCGTAAACGGCGCTCCACGATGATGGTCCGCTCCTCGCTCGTTGGCAACGACGGCCGAACGAAACCATGAGGCTAGCATAGGCTGACCTGCGACCGCGCATCTACGGCGGGACACGGATTTGCTGCACCTGCTGACGACAGCTCATAGGCCCGTAGCGATGGTTTTCGAATGAACGTATTTGGTCGCTATTAAGAAAAGCCGACATCAGAGCGACCGTCGCAAAGTGGTTGCTCGTGACCCCGAGCGGCGCTTCGTCACCACCAATTACCGCGTTGCGAAAGGCTTGCGATTGAGAACGAAGCGCATCCCGCTAGCCAGCGGCGGGTTACTTCAACGCCAGCACGACCGGTCCTGAAACCGGATCAGTGACGCCAAGTCCTCCGCCGAGGTCTTCGAGCGTGTCGCGGAATGAGTCCAGCGTCTTGATCATCTCGGATCGCGCTTTCGCGAGCGATTCCAGGTCCGCCCATTCGGCAATGATACAATAGGTGCGCTCTCCGGTCCTGATGATGTTGGCGTGTCGGAGGCCAGACCAGTTGGCCTCGACCTTCTTGTGAGCGTCGAGGAATTGCTGATCCCGGCCGGGCTTCACGCGAAAGCGCACTGCATTGAAGGCTGTCATGACATATCCTCCGCTGTTTGGTGGTGCGAACTGGCTGCTTCGGCAGGTTACTCGTCCCAGGCCTGCACCACCGTTTGCCGCGCAATCTTGCCATTCTTCAGTTCAAGCGTCGCCATGCACACAACCTTGGCCCCGTCCGGATAGGCGCAGGCCTGCGTGAACGCGAACCGGTCGCCTTCGGCGATGCTGGTCTCCACTTTGTGGGTCATGGCACGACCGCAAATGTCGTCCCAGAACGCGCCGATCACCGATTTGCCTTTCAGCTCGCGCGGCCGGCTCGGCGGATTGTTGTGGTCGATCACGCACAAGACGGCATCGTCGGCATAGAAGCCGCCGAGCATGCGCCCATCGCGGGTTTCGATGGCGCGTTTGAGGGCGGCGCTGGTAACGGCATCAGACTTACTGGGCATTGTTTCCTCCGTTTGGGTTCGTCTGGGCAGGAGCGATGTACGGTGCCGCGTAGGCGCCGCGGCTCGCCGCTGCGGCGTCTGCGGCAGCAGGCTTGCTATTGGGTCTTGGGCTTAGCGGCGGCGCGCAGCACCTCGTCTGTCTCATGCTTGAACACGACAGGATCAACCTGCATGCCGTTGAGCACCGTGCTCCAGTGCCGCGTGATCGATGCCATCGCCACGGCTTCGCGAATTTCCTCGTCACTTGCGCCATTGGCCTTGGCCGCGGCGGTGTGGAAATAGATGCAGTACGTGCACGGGATCTGCGCCGCCACCGCCAGCCCGATCAGCTCCTTGGTCTTGCGTTGAGGGCGGTGTTGGGGTTGAGCTGGACGGATTTAAATTCCAGCCAGGCGCCCCCGATGCCAACCTCGGGGAACAGCTTAAAGAATGTCGGCACCGAGCCTAGTGTCTGCTGGATATCCCGATAGGTCGCAGCCGCGTCCTGGGCGGCGGCCGGCTTTGCCGCCGCCACAATCGCGGTGAACGCCGCCGCGGTCGCCAGCATTTTGGTGATCGATAGTATGTAGCGCATGGTGTCCTCCTTCTGCTTTCAGGCCTTGGCCGAATAGGGCCGCGGCCGATGGTCAAGGAGTACCGGTCATTGCGGCCCCGGCGCTTCCTCCGAACGGGCCATGGCGGCGGTAGCCCGACCGGGACATTGCTCAATCCATCGGGGACGTGCGCTAGAACCTCACGCTCGCGCGCGCTCAGCGCTTCAAGGGTCGGCGGCTCGGTGGCGCGGTGGCGCGGCTCTAGGTGTTCCTCCACCATGACGACGAAAAGCTGCAGCTTGGCATCAGCGCCTTCGACCGACCTGTTGCCGCGCGCGACGAAATGCAAACCCGATCCGGCAACCAGGTCCTTGACGACCCCGGACCCCAAAATCTCGTCAGCCGCGGCCTGGACGGCAATGCGTTCGGTGACGTTAAGCGTGATGTCGGCTGACAGATCGCCGCGGAGCTCGATCTCGCCGGTATGGACGCCCGTGGCGATGCGCAGTTCCATTTGCGCCGCAGCCTCGCGCAACGCCATGGCGCAGCGCACGGCCCGCACCGTGCCGTCGAAGCGCGCCACGATGTCGACGCCATCCCCGATCGCGTGGCCGCCGTGGCGGGTGACCAGGTCCGCGGCGGCGACGTGCAGCCGCTCGACCCGTTCGCTCCAAAGCCGGTCCCGTCCGAGGGCAGCGGGCCGCGCCGCGCCGGTCAGTCGCGCAACAATGAGAGTCGCCAGGACGCGATTGTGGCTCGGCCCAGGTCGCTGACCGGTCAGAAACTCCTCGATGCGGTCGACAACGCCGTCGATGTCGCCGGTCCAAATCGGGTGATCGCGTCCCGCTACTTCAACAAATGTCGAGCCGGCAATCTTCTGCGCCAGATACCGGCCGCCGGCGATTTTCACCCGCACATCGTTGCTGCGATGGATGACAAGGGTCGGAACACGGATACTCGGGAGCGCATGGCGAACGTCGATCAGTGCGTTCATGCGAGCAAGCGCGCAGGCAGCAGAGGGGCTGACAGAAAGTCGTTCGAAGCGCGACCACCAGGCCTTGAAATGCGCGTCGTCGAGCCGGCCGGGTGCAAACGCCGCCAGCGACGCTCCGCTGCCCCAGGTCTGCTCGACATTGGCGATGAAGGCCTCAAGCGCATCCGGCTCCATGACCCAGGTATGGAAATGGGCATAGCCGCCGTAAAGCACTAGCGCGCGCGTGCGCTCCGGATAGGTCGCCGCAAACAGGATCGACATCGGCGCACCCTCCGACGCGCCCAACAGTGCCGCGCGTCGGCTGCCGGCCGCATCCATCACCGCGCGCACGTCGTCCATGCGAGTTTCGAGGGTCGGCAGATCGCGGGTGTCGACGCGGTCGCTCAAGCCGGTGCCGCGCTTGTCGAAATGAATGACGCGGCTGAATCGGCTCAGCCGTTCGAGCAGGTGCCCATAGCCCGGATCTTCCCAATGGACCTCAAGGTTGGACAAGAAACCGGGGACAAAGACGAGATCTATGGAGCCATTGCCGATCACCTGATAGGCGATCCGCACATTGCCGCTCTTCGCATATCGGGTCTCAGGCGATCGCATGAGGTGCGCACTTCGCAAGAGCCTGGATTGAACGCCGTGGGCATCATTTTACCGGAAAATCAAAGTAAGTGTCAGGAAATGCCTAGCTGTAGATGGCAGCTCACAAGGCCGAGAGCAGCATCTCCGCATAGCCGCCGCCAGCACCATGCGTTTTCGCTCGATAGGGCCGCGTCGATGTCGTTATTTTCGTCCGCCATATCGCAAAACTTGTGGGACTGCGCCATGTCCGTTCGTGGCACTTCGCGACCGAGTTTGAATGACTGCTGTCATGTCGGTATTTCCCCAAAGCCGACGAGTCCGTCTCCAGACGGCCTTGAGCGGACGGGGAACGGCGCCAAGCCACTTCAAAGTCCATCCGCACGTGCTACAGCACGCCTGCGGAACAATTTTGGGCCGTGGAGAAGTGGACTATGCACACAGCAACCGCAGGACATGCGCACCCGTGGCGTTATCGGTTATGAATGCAATGCTAATCGAGTCGTTATGTACTATCGTCGCTGGGTAGGGGCGAACGACGATGCCTACGCGGCGATCGCTGTAGAACCTAAGATCGTCGTCCAGATTCGCGTAAGGTGCGTGTTCAAAGCACTTCCATGCAAGGTCCAATTTTCATCTCTTATTCGCGGATTAATGGATTTTGGCCGCGCGTGCTGGGGAACATAATTTGACTAGGCAAGTCTTGATCATTTTAGCGACGCTATGTGCAGGCCTTTACGCCGCGCGTGCACAAGACAAGCCTGAAGTTTTTACGCAGTTGGGACATTCCGATTCTGTCCATTCCGTTGCGTTTTCCCCGGACGGGCGAGTGTTGGCGTCTGGTAGTGGGGACAAAACCGTAAAGCTTTGGGATGTGGCGAGCGGGCGTGAGCTGCGTACCCTATCAACTACCGATAACGTCAATGGCGTTGCATTTTCCCCTGCCGACGCGCTGCTATCAGCGGGTTGTGCGGATGGCACAATAAAGATCTGGGATGCGACGAGCGGGCGCGAATTGCGCACCCTGAAGGATCGCGGAGGAATCATTTCTCTTGCGTTTCTAATGGATCAACGGACCCTCGTGTCAAGCAGTGCCGAGGGAACGGTGCTCTGGGATGTGGCGAGTGGGCGAGAATTGCATAGGTACGCGGACGGAGGGCCGATCGCTGTCTCGCCGGACGGTCAGATTCTGGCTACTGGTAGCCCTCATCGAACAGTCAAACTTTGGGACGTTGTAAGCGGGCGCGAGCTGCGCACCTTATCAAGTTCCGATGCCGTCTCTTCTGTCCAGTTCTCTCCAGACGGTAAAATTCTAGCATCGGGTGGGTATGATCACACAGTCAAGCTCTGGGACGTGGCGAGCGGGCGCGCCCTGCGCACTGTCAGCGGACATTCTAATATGGTCTACTCGGTCGCGTTTGCGCCGGATGGACACATTCTGGCTTCGGGCAGCACAGACGGCATTAAACTTTGGGATGTAGCAAGCGGACTCGAGCTGCGTACGATCGGCGCAGACTCGATTGTTTGGTCTGTCGCTTTCTCGCCGCAGGGCGGCATCGTGGCCTCGCCCGCCCATGTTGACGCCGTTAGCCTCTGGGACGTGGCCAGCGGCGGCGAAGTTCGGACGCTGAGTGGGCATTCGCAGTCGGTTCACACCGTCGCCTTCGCGCCGGATGGCCACATTTTTGCTGCCAATCACTTGAGCGGGCCGATCACGCTTTGGGACCCGGCCAATGGTCGCGAGTTACGCTCATTCGGTGACGGTCAATTTGATTCATTTGCGTTCTCCCCCGACGGTAGCACGATCGCATCGGGCAGCGGAGGTACAAAGAAGAAAACCAAGCTCTGGGATCCCGCGACGGGACGCGAAGTTCGTACGTTTGACGGTTTATCCTATGGGAATTGGACGGGTGCGTTTTCGCCAAACGGTCGCATCGTTGCTGTTGGAAGCTTCTTGCTGGACCACAAGATAGGCCTCTGGGATGCGTCGAGCGGCCGCGAGCTTCGTACCCTCGCAGGACAGTCCGAGAGTGTAACAACCGTCGCCTTCTCACACGACGGGCGCACGTTAGCTTCGAACGGCGATGCCTCCACGATCAAGCTATGGGATGTGGCAAGCGGCCGCGCGCTGCGCACGCTCAGTGCAAACTGTGTGAGCGTCGAATCCCTCGCGTTTTCACCAGACGGGCGCACTCTGGCCTTTGGCTGTCTGAATAATGACGTCCAACTCTGGGATGCCTCGACGGGGCGCGAGATTAAGATTCTAACCGGGCACGAGGCCTCGGTTAGGTCCGTTGCGTTCTCTCCCGATGGACGCGTTTTGGCCTCCGGGAGCGATGATGACACAATCAAAGTGTGGGATGTGGCAAATGGGGACTTGCTCCGGACCCTTCAGGGTCATTTGGCCTCAGTGACTTCAATTGCATTTTCTCCGGATAGCGTTGTTCTAGCGTCTGGTAGCCGTGACGGGACAGTAAAATTCTGGGACGCCCGGTCGGGCAGCGAACGAGCCTCGCTCGTGACCTTTGGGGATGGCTCCTACCTCGCGATCACTCCAGAAGGCTTCTACGATGCGTCGTCTAAAGCGGCTGAGGAGAAGCTCAACGTCCGTATTGGCAATCGCGTGTTTCCGATCGCTGCTTATCGTGAGAGGTTCTACCGGCCCGATTTAGTCAAGCTGAGCCTCGCAGGAAATTCGCTGACGAAGTTAGGATTTGCCAGTATCGACAGCGTGAAGGTGGCCCCGCGCGTCGAGCTTGTTGATTTGCCGCCTGCGACCAGCGAGCCAAAACTCACTATGAATATACGGCTCACCGACGGTGGCGGTGGCATTGGTCGGGTGGTGCTGTTTCATAACGGCACCGCGGTGCAAGACAGCCCCGGTACTAATCCGCCTTCTCAACCGGGCACATCCATCACGCGCAGCTTCACCGTGGGTCTCGTTGATGGCCCGAACGTATTGCAGGTTGAGGCGTACAACGCAGCCAACACCATGCGTAGCGATTCTGCGATTAGCACTGTCGCCGCAAACCTGCCGCCCAAAACTCGGTCAAGCCTCCACGCTGTGGTGGTCGGAATCCAAGAGTTCAAAAACCCGAACCTTAACCTTGCCTACCCAGTCAAGGACGCGCGGCTTTTCGCCGACACGCTGTCAAAATATTCCGCAAAGCTGTTTCAGAACATCGACGTTAAGCTCCTGATCACGCCGGCGGATACCACACGCGAAAGTTTGATCCAGGCATTCAAAGACATGCAAGCGGCGGTCGGACCAGATGATCTTTTTGTTTTTTATGTCGCCAGTCACGGCATCACCGACGATGCCGAGTTTTATCTGATCACTTCCAATGTCGGGTCTGCGTCGACCGAGCATCTCAGGGCTGATGCCGTGAGCAAGGAAGAGTTGACTGCGCTCGTGGCCAACATCCACGCCACCAAGAAATTGATAGCCATCGATACCTGCCATGCCGAAGCGTTGGGCGATGCATTGCAGGTTGCGCTCTTAACCAGAGGCCTCGACGAGATCGCCGCCTTAAAGGTACTGAGCCGCGCCGTGGGCACGACTGTGCTTGCTGCCAGCACCACGACCCAGCAAGCGTTGGAAGGCTACGAGGACCACGGACTCTTTACCTACGTGGTGGCGCAAGGCCTCATGGGCAAAGGCGACGTCGATCAGAACGGGATTGTGAACACTTTGGCCCTAGCTCATTATGTGGATGCCAACGTCCCGGAACTCGCCCAGCAGCACTTCAATCATCCCCAATATCCGACGGTCGAGACAAACGGACAGGCATTTCCGCTGACGAAGGTTCGGTAGCAATTTTGCTGCGCTGCTTATAGAAAGCGATCAGTAGCTATTGGCCCCCACCACTCACTTGCGCGTTGGCGAAATTTGGCAGCGATTGGGGTAAGAGCAGACCTTCCTAACAAACGCTCAGGGCGACACTGATGACCCGAAACAGTCATCAGCGTGCAGTGACTATTACGGCACAACGCCGTTGAGACCCACATTGATGCTGCGTTCGACTTCATTCGGCCTATAGAGTGGTGACGCTGCTATTGCTAAGGCGGAACGTGGCTACTCCGATCAGCAAAAACACTGCCGTCACGGCGGAAATGTCAAAGGAAAGTAGTTGGACGATTAGGGTCGTGCCTACGTTAGCTCCCAGCATAATTGCCAATGCAGGAACTAAGCTAACGATCCCCTCGGCGTGCGCACCATTTGCAGGCCCCAGAGCAACAGCGCGACGCCGCCCATCAAATCGAGGAGTACAATGCTTCCTATTACGCTGGATGCCCTCACGTTGACGAGGTATCCCGACACAGTCCCGATCGAGATTCGAGCCAAACTACTAACCGATCGGTAAATCGACTAGGCGTGAGTATGTTCCAAAGTCGAGGCCCGTTTAGAACCTACACTCGGTGCGCCGGGCAGTGCCGATCTTTGTGGAAGGATTGCCCTACCAGCGAGCTTCATCTACCAACATTAATTCCTTGGAGGGGAGCGACGCAAATGCTTGGCTGGTTCAAGGCGTTGATGCCCAAGGAGGGGCGTTTTTTCGAACTGTTCGATAAACACGCCACGGTGGTCGTTGCCGGCGCGGAGGCACTCCGCGGATTGTTGCGCGGCGGCGCCGGCATCGAGGGTTATTGTAAGGAAATTTTCCAGCGCGAGGCGGAAGCCGACGACATCACGCGTGAGGTCCTGACAACGGTCCGCCGGACCTTCATCACGCCTTTTGACCGCACCGACATTCAGGACCTCATCACCTCGATGGACGACGCCATCGACCAGATGAATAAGACGGCCAAGACGATCGTGCTGTTCGAAGTTCGCACCTTCGAGCCGCAGATGCAGGCGATGAGCGAAATCATCTGCCAAGCCGCACAGCTGGTGCGCGAGGCTGTGCCGCTCTTGAGCTCCATCGGTGCCAACGCCCCCCGTCTCAATATCCTGACCGCGAGAATTATCGCTATCGAGGAACAGGCCGACGACCTGTACAACCAGGGCCTCAAGGCGCTTTTCCTCAACAGCCGGGAAGGAAGTGGCGGAAAGCCGGAGCAAGACCGGGCCATGAATTTCATCATTGGCTCGGAGCTTTATGATCACCTTGAGAAAGTCGTCGATCGGTTCGAGGATGTCTCGAACGAGATCAATTCGATCGTGATCGATCAGCTTTAACAAACGCGCCGCCAATGACCGACGCATTGAGTTTGCCGGCCTTGATCGCGCTTGTCTTGGTGGCGCTGACATTCGATTTTCTCAATGGCCTCCACGACACCGCGAATTCGATCGCGACCATCGTTGCCACGCGAATGCTGCAGCCCCGGTATGCCGTCATTTGGGCGGCCTTTTTTAACTTCGTGGCATTCTTGGTTTTCGGCGTGCACGTCGCCCGCACCGTCGGCGTTGGCATTGTGTCCGCCGACGTGATCGACGCGCGCGTCATCTTCAGTGCGCTCATGGGCGCTATCTCCTGGAACCTTATCACTTGGTGGGGAGGCATCCCTTCAAGCAGTTCGCATGCGCTGATTGGGGGCTTGCTCGGTGCGGGCATCGCCAAGGTCGGGCTGAGCGGCATCGTGTGGTCCGGCGTGCTGACCACCGGCGCCTTCATGATCCTGTCTCCTGTATTCGGCTTTCTTCTCGCTTTGCTGCTGGTGCTAGTGGTTTCCTGGACGTTCTTACGCGCCAGCCCGCGAACCGTTGAGGGCACCTTTCAATGGTTGCAGTTTGTCTCGGCGTCGCTCATTTCTCTCGGCCATGGCGGCAACGACGCGCAAAAGACGATGGGCATTATTGCGGTGCTGTTGTTTTCTCAAGGGCTACTCGGCAACGACTTCCATGTGCCCTTCTGGGTCGTGATCACGTGCCAGGCCGCAATGGCGCTGGGGACATTGGTTGGTGGGTGGCGCATTGTCCGCACGGTTGGATCGAAGATTACTCGCTTGACGCCAGCACAAGGGTTCTGCGCTTCGACCGGCGGCGCCATCATGTTGATTGTCGCTACCTTCCTGGGCATTCCGGTCTCCACTACGCACACCGTCACGGGCTCGGTAATCGGTGTGGGTGCCGCGCGCAAAGTCTCCGCTGTCCGCTGGCATGTGGCCACCAACATCGTGATCGCGTGGATAGTGACGCTGCCCGCCGCTGCGCTGGTCGCGGCCTGCGTTTATGCGATGTCGTTGCTTCGCCTGTGACTGAGTGCGTCTGTGTTTGCAGGGTCACAGTGCAATCATGGACCTTGCACTAAGCGTTCTTGCTTCTGCTCCGCTCGGTCACCTATTGCCTGAAACATTTTCTCGCGAGCAAACCACTAAGCGCCGCCAACGCGACACCAATTACGCATTTCCTGTCCAAGTGCCGTACCGCTTCCGATAGATTATTCCTGATTATCACATCTCCAAGCACCAAAGTCATTCATCTGTCCCAAACCGAACGCACTAGCCCCAGGAGCACTTTCCTGGCAGATTATCGGCTGGATTATTCAGGGCCATCGGGCGCGAACACATAAACAGTAATGCTGGACGTGGCACCCCTATATTATTTGTGTGCAGTTCT
>Ga0209579_10004039_pt1 | contig 10362 bp, 9 predicted proteins | sample Coa_R1_2_FD_187152 | JGI IMG/M metagenome (GOLD analysis project Ga0209579, IMG submission 187152) | Surface soil microbial communities from Centralia Pennsylvania, which are recovering from an underground coalmine fire - Coalmine... | ecosystem: Environmental > Terrestrial > Soil > Unclassified... | reverse complement strand
TTCGATTCCCACTACCCGCTCCAGGCAAGCGTGTGAAAAGAAACGGCGACGTAGCCAAGTGGTAAGGCAGGGCTCTGCAAAAGCCCCATTCGGCAGTTCGAATCTGCCCGTCGCCTGAAGTTCTACCGGCGTGACGCGCATAGCGGTCGTCGGAGCGGGCGCCATCGGAGGTTTTCTGGCGGCGGCGCTCGCCAATTCGGGACTCCCCGTCGCGGTGCTCGCCCGTGGCGCGCATCTCGACGCGATTGGGCGCGACGGCCTGCGAGTTCGCGGCGACCTGGGCGAGTTCTCGGCACGCGTCGAGGCCTCCGACGACTTGCGGCGTCTCGGCGCCTTTGACGTACTGCTGCTCACCTTCAAGGCGCATCAGTGGCCAAGTTTGCTGACGCAGCTCGAGGCTGTGCCGGGCTCCCCGACGATCGTAACGCTGCAAAACGGAGTGCCGTTCTGGTACGTTCGCGAGCCGCCGCTCTCGAGCGTCGATCCAGGCGGCAGAATCGGACGGGTTTTCGGCGACGACCGCGTGATCGGAGGCGTAGTGCATGTCTCAGGTCACGTATTGGAGCCGGGCGTTATCGTCCAGAGCGGCGGACTGCGCTACGTGCTCGGCGCACCGGGTGGTGGAACCAACGCCAACGTCGAGCGGCTAGCCGGACTGTTTGCGCGCGCGCAGCTGGCCCCCGAAGTGGACGATGACGTGCGCGCCACGATCTGGCTGAAGCTCGTCAACAATGCCGGCTTGAATCCGGTCAGCGTGATCCGTCGCACGAGCATCAAACCGATGCTTGCCGATCCAAAGGCGCGCACGCACGTGCACGCGCTGATGTCGGAAGTGCTCGCAGTTGGTCAGGCGATGGGCGTCGTCGCCGACGTCGACGTGGACGCGCGCATCGCGTATGCCGCGCGCTTAGCAGATGTCAAAACCTCGATGCTGCAGGATTACGAGCGCGGGCGTGCGCTCGAACTCGATCCAATTCTTGGAGCGGCGATCGAGCTGGCCGATCGTTACCGCATCGCCGTACCGTATCTGCGCGCGGCATACGCGCAGCTAACGCATGCGATGGCCGGAGCGCGGAATTGATCGCTGGGGAAGAACGCGCCGGCGTCGTCGATATCGCGCATCTGGCCGGCGTCGGACCGAAGACCGCGCTACTCTTCCGCGAGCTCAACGTTCACACGGCAGCCGCGCTGCTCGATTACTTACCTTTTCGTTACGACGACTTGCGTTTTCCAACGCCGGCCGCACACTTGGGTGAATCAGGGAGCGAAGAGAATGCCGTTGGTCGCGTCGTGGCCGTCAAAGAGCGCCGGGTGCGCGGCTTGGAGATCGTTGAAGTGCAGTTAGCCGACGATTCCGGCGATCGATTCACCGCTAAATGGATCGGCCGCAATCGCTACGTGTACGGCCGCTTCCATGAAGGAATGCGGCTCTTCGTGCGGGGACGAGCCGAGCGCAGCTTCTCCGGGGCCGTTCTGAACGTCGCGCATTACGCCGCGTTGGGCGAGGATGAAGCGTATCGCGGCGAGCTCGTGCCCGTCTATCGAGCCTCGAAAGATTTGGCCAGCCGCAAGATCGTCTCGGTCGTCAAAAAGAATCTTTCGCGCCTGATCGCCTCGGCGCCGGGCGATCCGCTGCCGCCGGATCTTGCCGCGGCCCGTCATTACGGCTCGATCGCCGACGCGTACCGCGCCGTTCACGCACCCGATACGTTGGAAGAAGCTGAGCTCGCGCGCGAGCGATTCGTGTTTAGCGAGTTCCTCGTGCTCGCTACTGCAGCACAGTTACGGCGCAACGAGCGGGAACGCGATCACGAAGCGCGCGCGCTGCGCGTTCCGCCGGATCTGCTCGATAACTTTCAGGAGAGCCTGACGTTTCCACTAACGGGAGCGCAGCGGCGGGTCATCGGCGAGATCTGGAACGACATGAGCCGCGACGTGCCGATGAACCGGCTCCTGCAGGGCGACGTCGGCAGCGGCAAGACGCTCGTAGCCGCCGCCGCGATTCTTCTCGCAGCGCGCAACGGCATGCAGTCGGCGCTGATGGCGCCGACGGAACTGCTCGCATGGCAGCACGCTGGCCGCCTTGCGCCGCTATTGCTGCCCTTCGGCGTCACGCTCGAAGCGGTCTTCGGGAGTCAAAGCGTCCGCTCGCGCAATGCTGCGGTTGCTAAGCTTGCCGGCGGCGAAGCCTCCGTGGCGGTTGGCACGCACGCGCTCTTGACGCAGGGCGTCGATTTCGACCGCCTCGGCCTTACGATCATCGACGAGCAGCATCGGTTCGGGGTGGAACAGCGGGCCCGGCTGCGCGCCAAGGGCACATCGCCGCACACGCTTCACATGACGGCCACGCCCATTCCACGCACGCTGGCGCAGTCGGTGTATGCCGATCTCGATCTTTCGGTCATCGACGAGCTGCCGCCAGGACGAACGCCCATCGAAACCTACGCGGTCCGAACGGGCAGGTTACAGCTCGTCTACGAGTTGGTTCGAAAAAACGTCGCCGCCGGGAACCAGGCGTACATCGTGGCACCGGCAATCGAAGACGGCGAGGGAAACCTCACCAGCGTCGTGACCGAGGCGGAACGATTGAAGAACGAGGTTTTTCCGGCATTGCGCGTCGGATTGTTGCATGGACGGCTCGGTGCGCGCGAAAAGGAAGAGATCATGCGACGCTTCCTAAGCGGCGACCTCGACGTGCTCGTCTCGACGACTGTGGTGGAAGTTGGTGTCGACGTTGCGAATGCAACGACGATGGTGGTCCTCGACGCGCACCGATATGGCCTCGCACAACTGCACCAGCTGCGTGGGCGCGTCGGGCGCGGTGCGGCGAAATCATACTGCGTCCTGGTCTATCCGGATGATGCGGCCGATCGCGAGCGGCTGGAAATCTTGACCGGCTCGACCGACGGCTTCCGGATCGCCGACGAGGACCTGCGCTTGCGAGGCCCAGGCGTCTTCGCGGGCACCGCGCAATCGGGCGCCGCGGACCTTCGCCTCGGCGACCTCGTGCGGGACATCGACGTCTATCGCGCCGCGAAGGTCGCCGCCGAACGCATCGTCGCGAACGACCCGCAACTCGACTCACCCAGGCATGCCGGATTACGGGCGGCGCTCGAAACTCAACCCACCACCCGGGCGTTACTTATTTCGTCATGAAAATCGTTCGATGCATCGCGGCGATCGTGTTGGCTGTGCTCTTCGGTTTCGCTGCCGCGCAGGCGGCGCCCGACGTCGGCCGTGCGACGCTTCCCAACGGTTTGCGGGTTATCGTCGTGCGCAATACGCTTGCGCCGGTCGTCACGGCGATGATGAACTACGAGGCCGGTTCGGACGAACAATGGATCCCCGGTTTGGCGCACGCGACCGAGCATATGATGTTTCGCGGCAGCCAGAGCCTCTCGTCGTCGCAGCTCATGGACGCAGTTGGGGTAACGGGCGGCGATTTCGACGCCGACACTATGCCGACCGTCACGCAGTATTTTTTCACCGTTCCGTCCGAGTATCTGGACATTGCGCTGCGCGCGGAGCGGTCGCGGGCGACCGGAGTGCTGATGGCGCAGCAAGGTTGGGCTCAAGAACGCGGTCCGATCACGCAGGAAGTCCAGCAGGATAATAGCGACGCCCTCAACCGCCTCTTCGTCAAGATGCAGCAACGGCTCATCGGCGGGACGCCGTACGCGCAGAATACGCTGGGAACGGTCGCGGACTTTGCCCACCGCGTCAATAGTGCGGAACTGAAGAAGTTCTACAATGCCTGGTATCATCCGAACAACGCCGTCTACGTCATCGCCGGCGACGTCGATCCCACGGCGACGATCGCGCAGGTCAAGGCGATTTTTGGCGACGTTCGCGCCGCGAGGCTGCCGCAGCGGCAAGCCGTGCGCCTGCGACCGCTCGAAGGAACCACCTATCACGACACGTCCGACCAGCCATACACGGCCGTCGCGCTCGGCTATCGTTTCCCGGGGTACGACAGCGCCGATTACGCAGCCGGTGAAATTCTCAGCGACGTGCTTTCCAGCCAGCGCAGCATGTTCGGCGGGCTTCCATTCACCGGTAAGGCGCTTGCCACGCAGTTCGTCACTCAAACATATCCGAAGGTCGGAATCGCGGTTGCCTTAGGCGCGGTGCCGGTTACGACGCCGCCGCAAGCGATCGACCGTCAGATGCGCAGCATTATCGAGGGATACCGCAAGAGCGGCGTGCCGAGCGATCTCGTCGAAGCGGCGAAGCTGCGAGAGATCTCGGAGCTCGAGTTCAACGCAAACTCGATCGAGGGATTAGCCTCCGAGTGGAGTCAAGCCGTCGCAATCCAGGGGCTCGCATCTCCCGATGCGATGATCGCGCACTACCAGAGCGTCACCACTGCCGACGTCGATCGCGTCCTGCGTCAGTACCTCGACGACCGCCGCGTCGTCGCCGCGTACTCGGTCTCCAGGAACACCGGCGCGCTGGCTGCGGCGTCGGGCGGGCTGGCCAAAGAGAACAACGCGATTCCGCCGACGAGCCACGAGCCGTTGCCGTCCTGGGCGCAACACGTGCTCGATGACTTGCGCGTTCCGGAGCAGACGCTCTCCCCAGCCGACATGCGTCTGGCCAACGGCATCCGGTTAATCGTACAGCCCGAGCACATCACTCACACGGTCGTCGTCGCGGGCGAGATTCGTACCGACGCGCAAGTTCAGGAACCGCCGGGCCAGGAAGGTGTCGCGGACGTGACCGCATCGCTCTTTCCATATGGAACGACATCGTACGATCGGGTCGCCCTTCAGGCCGAGCTCGACAAAATCGCGGCGTCGACCTCGGCCGGTACCGATTTTGGAGTCGACGTCCTGTCGTCGTCGTTCGAGCGCGGCGTACAACTGCTTGCCGATGAGGAGCTGCATCCGGCGTTCGATCCGGCGAGCTTCGGCATCGTGCGCACGCAGACGGCGGAGGAACTCGTCGGCGAGATGAAGGCACCCGATCACCTCGCCGAGTTAGCGCAAAACAAAGCGCTCTATCCGCCCGGCGATCCGTCGCAACGGTACGCAACACCCCAGAGCGTGAACGCGTTGACGCTCGCCGACGTGAAATCCTGGTATGCGTCGGCCTACCGTCCGGATCTCACGACGATCGTCGTCATCGGAGATACGAGCCCGGATGCGGCGCGCGCTCTGTTCGAAAAATATTTCGGGCAGTGGAACGCGACGGGTCCAAAACCGAACTTGGAACCGCCCTCCGTGCCCCCGAACGCGCCGGCGCAGGTGAACGTCCCGGCCAATGGGCGCGTTCAGTCCGCGGTGCAACTTGTCGAAACGCTGCCGATCGTTCGGGCCGATCCCAATTGGGCGCCCTTGCAAGTCGCCAATGCCGTGTTGACCGGCGGCTTTTATTCGTCGCTGCTGTATCACGATCTGCGCGAAATACACGGGTATGCATACAACGTCGAAAGCGGCGTTCGAGCCGATCGCGTGCGCGGGCTCTTTGCAATCGAGTACGGCTGCGAGCCGCAGAACGTTCTGCCGGCCCAAGCGCAGGTGCGCGCGGTGCTCCAACAACTTCAGCGCGAGCCCATCGACTCGGATCGTCTGCTGCGCTCCAAGGCGCTCTTGCTCGGCGAGGTGCCGATTCGAGAGTCGAGCTACGACGGTGTCGCGGCGCAACTGCTGAGATATTCGGACCTGGACATGCCGCTCGATCAGAACCTCGTCGATGCGCGCGCAGAGCTTGGCGCATCGGCCTCGACGATTCAAGCAGCTATGGCGAAATATATCCGGCCGGATGCGTTCGTTCGCGTGGTGACCGGACCGGCGCCGCGCTAGGCTAGGGGCCGGCGGCGCCGCGTGTCGAACGCGGCGAACATGGAGGACGTACGCGGGATCGGTTTCGATCTCGATCATACGCTTGCGATCGATAACCGGCTCGAACGCGTCGCGCTGCTCCGCCTGCTCGAGCTCCTATTGCGCGAGGGAGGAAGCACGGTCGGGACGCTTGCCGACGAAATCGAGAGCATCGACGACTTGCTGGCGCGTCAACGGCGCGGCGAGTTTCCGATCGACGACGCCGTCACGCGGTTCGTCGTAGCCCGAGGCCTGGAGCCCAGCGCGCGCTACGTTGAGATTTTTCGACTGAGCGCCGTCGAAATGGTCGACGAGTTCGTGATCGCGCTTCCGGGCGTGCAGCCGATGCTCGACGCGCTGCGCGAACGCGGCATCGCCGTAGCGGTGCTCAGCAATGGTTGGAATCCGCTGCAGGTTCGCAAAGCTCAGCAGGCCGGGTTTGCCGGGAAGGTCATCGTGAGCAGCGAGATCGGCGCCCAGAAGCCGGCCGCCGCCGCCTTCGAGCGCCTTCTCGATGCACTCGGGACCGAGCCGGATCGCAGCTGGTATGTCGGCGACGATCCTCACGGCGACGTCGCCGGAGCGCAGCGAGCCGGCATGAGCGCCGTTTGGATGAACTGGGAGCACAAGGAGTATCCGTCCGATCTGACGCCGCCGGCGCACACCATCAGCGAGTTTGCGGAGTTGCTCGCGCTCTTGCCGGCACCGGCAGGTGCGCGTTGATGAACCGTGTCTTGGCTTTGGTGGCGGTCCTGGTGATGCTCTGCGCCGCTGCTCCGCCGCCGCCGGCAGATTACGAACAGCGGCTAACCGCGCTCGCGCGCGCTTACATGGATTGGTCGTTCCAAGAGAGTCCCAGCTCGGCAACCGACGCCGGCATTCACACTTACGACGACCGGCTCGCCGATTATTCACCCGCCACGCAAGCCGCGGAGATGAAGAAGTTGCGCGAGTTCCGCAGCGAGCTAAGCGGGTTGGAGCCGATGGCGGCCACAAGCGCGCACGCGTACGTCGATTATCTCCTAGTGCGCTCCGACATTGAAGGCGACTGGTGGCAGCGGACGGTGCTGCGCGGACTCGCACGCAATCCGAGCATTTACGAAGGCGAGTGCAGCAACGGAATTTTCTCCATCGTCAAACGGGAGTACGCAAGCGACGAAGTGCGGGTGCGCGCTGCGATCGCGCGACTGCGCGCCTGTCCGCGCGTCTTGGAGCAGGGGCGCGCAAACCTGCGCGACACCGTGCGTGAGTTCGCCCAGATTGCATCGGAGGACATTCGCGACGGCGATTCGCTCTACACGACGACGCTCGATGAAGTGGCACGCGACACGTCGCCTCAGACGCGCAGCGAGCTCGCGCAGGCACAGGCCGTCGCGCTCCAAGCGCTTCACGCTTACCGAGCTTGGTTAGACCGACGCATGATCACGTTCCACGCCGGCGGGTTCGCGGTCGGTCGAAAGCAATACGAATGGTACCTCCGGCGCATCCTGATGCTGCCGTACAGCGCGGCCCAAATCGAGGGAATCGGACGGCTCGAGCTCGCGCGCGACCGCACTCTGGAGACCTGGGAAAATGCCCGTGACGCAAGCTTGCCTTCACCGTCGCCGCCGCCACCGTTTGCTACGAAAGCGGCGTTCCTATCGTATTACGAGCAGAGTCTCTCGAAGATCATCGGCTTCATCAACGCGCATCAAATCGTAACCATTCCTTCGTACATTGGACCGTTTCACATTGTCGAAGTCCCGAAGGCCTTGGCCGCAACGTACCCCGGGGGTTTCATGAATCCGCCCGGAATGTTTTCGAAAGACCCGCAGGGATTCTATTTCGTGCCCGACTTCAGTCCGAGCAACCAAAGCTTTTTCGTGCAGCAGGCCCGCCAGTCGGTGCTGCCGCTGCTTGGGCACGAGGGCATTCCCGGGCATTTCATGCAGTTCAGCATCGCATATCACAATCCCGATTACATCCGGCACGTTCAGGGCGACGGCGTGTTTGCGGAGGGATGGGCGTTCTACGGCGAGGAGATGCTGATGCGCGAAGGACTTTACGACGACGATCCGGGCGCGCGCAAGCAGGTCATTCATCTGATGCGTCACCGCGCGACGCGCATACTCGTCGACGTTGCGCTGCAGACCGGTGCGATGTCGCTTCCGCAAGCCATCGCACTTTTCGAGAAGAATGCAGGGGTCGACTACGATACGGCGCGCGGTGAGGCGACGCGCTTTGCGATGGACCCGGGGCAGGCAATCGATTATCAGATCGGCAAAACACAAATTGAAGGCCTCATGACGCTCGTCTCAAACCGCGAAGGCGCTGCCTTCAATCAACGGAATTTCCACGATCGGCTGCTGTCGTACGGAACGGTGCCGTACTCGACCATCCGCTACGAGTGGCTCGGAGACGCCTCTTGGCTGCGGCCGGCGCTAAGGCCGCTCGCGCCGCAGAGCTTTTAGGGCAATGCCACGCATCACCGGCGGACAGCTCGGCAGCCGAAAGCTGCGCTCGCCCAAAGGTTCGCAAGTACGGCCGACCCCGGGACGCGTCAAGGAGTCGCTCTTTTCGATCTTGATGAACCGAATGGAAGGCGCGCGGGTTCTCGATCTCTTTGCCGGTACGGGCGCGATCGGCTTCGAGGCTGCGTCGCGCGGCGCCGCACGCGTCGTTTCCGTCGAAAGCCAGCGCGACGTCGCGCACGCGATTGAAGAAGCGGCGAAGAACTTGGGCATCGACGACGTCGTGACGGTTTTTCCTGCGCCCGCCGAGCGCGCGCTCTATCGTCTCGAAGGGCCGTTCGACATCGTCTATCTCGACCCGCCGTATGCCGACCCCGTCCCGCTACAGCTTTTTCGCCTGATGCGCGAGCGGGGATTGCTGGCGCCCGAAGCGGTCGTCGTCTACGAGCACGCCGCCAAACGAATCTTGCCCGACATACCCGGGTTTCGTTCCTCGCGCGAAGAAGTCTACGGCGATGTTGCGCTCGCTTTCCTGGCGTCGGAAGCTTGACGAACGGTAAGCTGCTACGCGTAACGCGCGCAGTTTATCCGGGATCCTTCGATCCACCGACGAACGGGCATCTCGACGTTATCGAGCGCGCGGCGCGCTGTTTCGGCGAGCTAGTGGTCGCGATCGTCGTCAATCCCCAGAAACGCGCGCCGATGTTCTCTCTGGAAGAACGCGAAGAAATGCTCGCAGCAAGCGTCGCGGGACTCGAGAACGTGCGCGTCGAGCACTTCCGCGGATTGCTCGCCGACTACGTTCGCGCGGCGCAGGCGGACGTCATCGTCAAGGGGCTGCGCGTGATCTCCGACTTTGAAAGCGAGATGTCCGCAGCACTGATGAATCGCTCGCTCTCCGACGCCGACACGCTCTTCTTGATGTCGGATCAGCGATATTCGTTCGTGAGCTCGAGCCTGGTCAAAGAAGTCTTCTTTCTCGGCGGCGACGTCGCCGCATTCGTCCCTGAACCGGTGCTTCGCCTTATGGCGGAGAAACGCACACACTTGCAACGGAGGTAGTAATGTCGGTCTATCGCGTGTTGGATAAACTCGAAGCCTACGTTCACGAAGGGACGTGGCTGCCCGCCGGCTATCGGATTCTTTCCGAGGAACGTTTGCTCGAACTGGTCGAGAAGATCCGAGCGTCGCTGCCCGAGGAAGTCGGACGCGCCAAGATCATCGCGAAGGATCACGAGCGCATGCTGCGCGTTGCGCAGGAGAAGGCGCAAGCAATCGTTGACGAGGCCGCCAGCAAGCATGAGGAGCTCGTCGACGAGAACGAGATCGTCCAGCGCGCCCGCACGACGGCCAACGTCGTTCTGCGCGAAGCGGAGGAGCGTGCGCGCGAAGTACGCGAGGGCGCGGATCGCTACGCCGCCGGCGTACTGTCAGAGATGGAGACCCGCCTAACCGGCGCGATCGGCGCCGTGCGTAAAGGGCGCGAGGTTTTGGAGCGCCCGAAACCGATCCCGGATCAACCGCTCGCCGACGCGGCCGCGAAGAGCAAGCGGGCTGCCTTCGACTCGCAAGCAGCCGCCGAGGAGACTGCAGCACTCGAATCGGTCTAGGCAGCCCCCGCCGCGGGAATAACCGGCCATGAAGACATTAGCAATCATGCTCGCGCTCGCTGGGTCCCTCTGCGCGCTGGCGCGAGCGGACGAACCAGCCGGACTCTCCGGCACGGTGGTGGATGTGAAGAGCGGTCAGCCGGTACCGAATGCGACGCTCTATTACTATCGCAGCCCGTACCTGGAGCACGGGCCGAATCACATCATGACGCTGCAAGCCAACTCGCGCGGCTTTTTCACCGACCTGACGCTGCAGCCGGGCCGCTACGTTATCATGGCGCGCTTCCCGAATAAAGTGGAAGGCTGTGCCGTTGAGGACGTGATGGGCGGCGAGGTTGCGCGTATCAAGATCGAAATGGGCCACAATTCGATCATGTGCAGCGGGCCGCGCGTCCATCCGGCACTGGTCGATCCCAACGCCTCCGCGAGCATTTACCGAATATAACGGCCCGGAGTCGCCGTCGCTAGACCGGCGGCGCC
>Ga0209579_10004038_pt1 | contig 10363 bp, 7 predicted proteins | sample Coa_R1_2_FD_187152 | JGI IMG/M metagenome (GOLD analysis project Ga0209579, IMG submission 187152) | Surface soil microbial communities from Centralia Pennsylvania, which are recovering from an underground coalmine fire - Coalmine... | ecosystem: Environmental > Terrestrial > Soil > Unclassified... | reverse complement strand
CAAAGTCTTCAGCAGCAGAGCATTCAGAAACGAGAAAATGGAGGTGTTGGCGCCGATGCTCAGGGCCAGCGAGAGAATCGCGACGGCCATGAACGCGGGCGTCCTCGTAAGCACGCGCCAGGCGTAGCGCAGGTCGCGCACCGCATTTTCAAAAACCGTGACGCCGCGCGAATCGCGGCAGGCGTCCTTTACCTGGTCGAGACCGCCAATCTCCGCGAGGGCCGCGCGGCGGGCGGCCTCCGGCGGCATACCGGACGCCAGGTTCTCGCGGACGTGTTCTTCCAGGTGGAAGCGCAGCTCATCGGCCAGCTGGTCTTCGAGCCGCGGGCGGCCGAGCAATGATCGCACTCGCATTTGTATGATGCGAAACCAGCGCATGGCGGGCTACTCCGCTTCCCGCAGGACCAGCCCCACGGCCGACGACAAGCGGTCCCAGCTCTTGAGCTCGGCTGCCAGCCGCGCGCGCCCGGAACGCGTGAGCGCATAGAATTTGGCATGCCGTCCGGCATCTGTATCGCACCATTCGGCGCGGATCCAACCCTGATGCTCCAGACGGTGGAGGGCGGGGTAAAGCGACCCTTGCGGGATTTGCAGCACGTCGCCCGAGACCTGCTGGATGCGCCGCGCAATCGCCCACCCATGCTTGGGCTCGAGCGAGAGGGTTTTCAGAATCAGGACGTCCAACGCGCCCTGGATCAGGTTGCTTGGTTTGCTCATGGTTTGCGCATCTACAATAGTAGATTACCTACAATAGTGCAAGCGCACGGCCGGAGTCAAGCGGCATGCTAAAAGGGGAGCTATGCAGACTGCCCTGGCACACTACGCCTGTTACCGGACAGCGGGGCCGATCCTGGTGGATGGCAAGCTCGACGAGCCGTCGTGGCGCATGGCGCCAAAGTCGCAGCCGTTCGTGGACATCATCACCGGCGAGCCGGCCTGGTTCGACACGCGCGTCGCCATGCTGTGGGACGACGAGTGCCTGTACTTCGGCTTCACGGCTGAGGAGCCGGACGTGCGCGGCTACCTGACCGAACGCGATTCGCGCATCTACGAAGACAATGACGTAGAAGTTTTTATTGCCGGACAGGATGCCTACTACGAATTCGAGATCAACCCGCTCAATACGATCTACGAGGTCTTCTGGATCTGGAAGGACGCGCTGGTGCAAGGTAGTCCGTATTTTGGGCGGCCGGAGTTCGATCCCGCCACGCAGCGGACGATGGTGCTCGACGGGGTGGGCGGGCACGTGCATCCGCGCGGCGAGCGCTGGGGCTTCCTGGATTGGGATTATCCGGGGCTGCGGCACGCGGTGAAAGTAGCTCCGCCGGGCTGGTCGGTGGAGCTGGCGCTGCCCTGGGAAGGATTGCGCGGGTTGGCGGACGGGCGCGCACTGCCGCCGCGCCACGGCGACATCTGGCGCATCGACTGTTCGCGCTTCCAGCAGTTCGATCGCGCGGGGCGCAAGCTGGAGCCCAGCGCCGGCTGGACCTGGAACCGTCACGGACATTACGACTCGCATATTCCGGAGACGTTCACGTACGTGGAGTTCAGCGAAAAGAAAATTTAGGCGCCGTGTCCAAATCTCGGGGTGTTCGAGCGACATGTTAGTGGAGGTTCCAAAATGCAATACATTCTGATGGACTACGTGAACGAATCAGGTTGGCCGGTGCTGACCAGGGCCGAGCAGGAACACTGGCTGGGAGCCTATCGGGCCTACATGGAGGCGATGACGAAGGCGGGCGTACTACGCAGCAGCAGTGGACTGCGGCCCACGTCTTCGGCCACCACAGTGCGGGTAGTGAACGATAAGACCCAGGTGCTGGATGGCCCGTACGCCGACTCAAAGGAGCAGTTGGGAGGCTTCCACATCATCGAGGTGCCCGACCTGGATGCCGCCATTTCGTGGGCGGCCCGGTCGCCGACCGCCCTGCACGGCATCGTCGAGGTGCGTCCCGTGATGGAGGGCACGCTGCTGACCAGGGACATGAGCGAATTCCTGAATCCCGCATGAACGGGGGCCCATGCGAAAGGTGAAGAACATGCGGAAACTAATTGTCTTCAATAACGTGTCGCTGGATGGCTATTTCGTGGACCCGAGCGGCGATATGAGCTGGGCGCATATGAACAGCCAGGACAAAGAGTGGAGTGAGTTCGTCGCGGGCAATGCCAGCGGCGACGGCGAGTTATTGTTCGGCAGAGTCACCTACGATCTCATGGCCGGCTATTGGCCAACGCCCGTGGCGGCCAAGAATAATCCCGTAGTGGCTGAAGGGATGAACCGGATGCCGAAAATCGTATTTTCGAGAACCATGGACCGGGCGGCATGGAACAACACCCGGCTGATTAAGAGCGACCCGGCGGCGGCTGTTCGAGAACTGAAGGATGAATCCGGGCCGGGCATGGTCATCATGGGCAGCGGCAGCATTATTTCACAACTGGCGCCGAAGGGCTTGATCGACGAATATCAGTTGGTCGTGAATCCCATCGCTTTGGGCGGAGGGCGGACGATGTTCGACGGCATCCAGGAGAAACTGAACTTCAAACTGACCCGATCGCGGGCTTTCGCCAACGGGAAAGTCTTCTTGTGTTACGCGCCTTGAAATTCGACGACGACCAGGCGCGCCACGCGGTGGAAGCAGTCGCGCGGCGCAGCTACGGCAAGCTGGTGGCATTTCTGGCGGCGCGTACCCGGGACGTGGCCGCGGCCGAAGACGCGCTCTCGGAAGCGTTCGCCGCGGCGCTCTCGTCATGGCCCCTGCAGGGGTGTCCGGCGAACCCGGAGGCCTGGCTGCTGACGGTTGCGCGGCGCAGGGTAACCGATGCCGCGCGCGGGATGAATCGGGACGAGACGGCAGCCGTGCAATTGAGGGTAATGGCGGAAGGGTTGGATGCCGCCGCCGGCACGGCCGCCATCCCGGATCAGCGTCTGGCGCTGCTGTTCACCTGCGCGCATCCGGCCATGGATGCCGGGATTCGCGCGCCGCTAATGCTGCAGGTGGTGCTGGGCCTGGATGCCAAGGCCATCGCCGCGGCGTTCCTGACGTCGCCTGCCGCCATGGGAAAGCGGCTGGGGCGCGCCAAAGAGAAGATCCGGCAAGCGGGCATTCCGTTTCGCATACCGGAGCGGGAGGAGCTTCCCGGGCGGCTGGCGTCGGTCCTGGACGCCGTGTACGCCGCCTTCACCGATGGTTGGACCGATGCCGGAGGGACGGACGTCGTCCGTCGCGATCTGACAGAAGAGGCAGTCTTTCTGTCCCGACTGGTGGCCCAACTGTTGCCCGAAGAACCCGAGGCGCTGGGACTGCTCGCCCTGATGCTGCATGCGGAAGCCCGGCGGCGAGCGCGGCGCAACCAGGATGGCGAATACGTGCCGTTCGCCCGGCAGGATATGGAACAGTGGGACTGGCCCATGATCGAGCAGGCGGAAGCGCTGTTGCGGCGAGCCGGGGCGCGGGGGGCGATCGGCCGGTACCAGATCGAAGCTGCACTGCAGTCCGCGCACGTTTACCGGCGGCGCACGGGACAGGACAACTGGGCGGCGGTAGTGCATCTTTACGACGCGCTTTTGGAAATCACCGGTTCGCCGGTGGTGGCCATCAATCGCGCTTTAGCCATTGCTGAAGTGCGCGGCGCCGGCGCGGCGCTGGAAGCCATCGAAACGCTTTCGGAAGATGCGCGGCTCACCGAATATCAACCGTATTGGGCGGCGCGCGCCGAATTGTTGGCCCGGACCGGCGCGTCAGAGGAAGCGCGCCGCGCGTATGACATGGCGATCGGCCTGGAGCGCGATCCCGTGGTGCGGCGCTTCCTGCAAGGTCGCCAAGCCGCGTTATCAGGGTGAAGCCACGGCCTTGTGGGCGAGCGCCCACGCGACGAAGCCTTCCGGAGCGTTGCGCACTCCGTGGATGTTGGCTGCCGCGATGCTCTTGATGTTCTTCCATTGGATAGCGCGCAGGTCCGTATTGCTCAGGTCGCCGTCTTGCAGGTTCACGCCGTTGAGGTCCGCGCCACCGAGGTCGGCATTCGCCAGGTCCGCGTCCCGCAGATCGGCGCCCGTGAGCTTGGCGCGACGCAGATTCGCCTGCCGGAAGTTGGCCGACCGGAGATCGGCATACTCCAGATCGCAACCTTCCAGATCGCTGTCGCGCACGTCGGCCGCCTCCAGGTCGGCCCGCAGCAGATTTGCGCCCTGTAATTGAATTCCTTGCAGGAAAGCGCCGGCCGCATTCACGCCGACGAGCGGCTCGTGATCCAGATTCAGCTCCTGCAGCGCTTCGATGCGTCCGCCGCTGCCGCCCTTGCCCTGCGCGGTGTTGATCACCTGCCAAGCCTGATAGTGCTTCTGTTTGCGCCGGTCGCCGGATTCGGAGAAGTAGGTGACCACCGCGAACAGTACCGAGAGGATGCTCAGATACTCCAGCACTTCGAGCAGAGCCCAGCGGCTCAGATAATAAGCCGCCCACTGCAGGATCCATTCCAAGGCGTGAAACGGCAACGAAAAGGCTGCGCGGTTCTGGCGGAAGCGCGGCCAGGAGTCGGGGCGCTGCCGCAGTTCTCGAACGAGCATGGCCATGAGCGTAGCGAAAAGGACCGGCGCGGGGCAAGCTGCCGGAGGCCTTGATACACTGCGTCTAGTGCACCGCCTGGTCCAATCCGCCTCCTACGCCGTGTTGCTCGATGGAGCGGCGGAGTTTCTGGCATCCATGCGGGATTACCCGGAAATCCTGGTGATCGCCCATACTCGCGGCGCCGCGGATGATTTTGTGCGGTCAGCATGCCAGACCGGCTTCATTGGAGTGCATCGCACGACCCTCACCGGGCTGGCGGTGGATCTTGCCGAAGCACCGCGGGCCCGCGCGGGCCTGACGCCGCTCAGCGCTTTGAGCGCGGAAGCCATGGTGGCACGCGTCATCCATAAGCTGAAGGCGGACGGCATCCCGTACTTCCAGCCGGTGGCCGATACTCCCGGCCTGGCGCGCGCGGTGGCGGCGTCCATTGCAGAACTCCGCCAGGGAGATGTGCGGCCGGAGGCGGTCGAAGGCACCGGCCTGGCCGGAAGCGATCTGGCGCGCATGGCAGCTTTGTTTGAACGGGAACTGGCGGATGCTTCGATGGCCGATTTCGCGCTGCTGCTGCGGCAGGCCATCCAGGCGGCGCGAGAGGGAAAGCATCGCCTGCTGGGGCTGCCCGTGGTCTTGCTGGATGTGGATCTGGAATCGGCGCTGCGCCGGGAATTGATGGAAGCGGTGCTGGAACGGGCGGCGTCGATCTACGAGGCGCGCCTGGAGCAGGGCGGTGGGGACAGGCCCGTACCGTCGACGACTCTCGACCGCGTACGTCAATCGCTCTTCTCCCCGGCGGCGTCCCCTGACGGCGAGCCCGACGACAGCTTGCAATATTTCTCGGCCGCGGGCGAGTCGCTCGAATGCGTGGAAATCGCCCGCCGCATCCGCAAGCTGGCCGCGGACGGCCTGGCCTTCGACCGCATGGCGATTCTGCTGCATTCACCCGAGCGTTACCAGCCGCTGGTAGAAGAGGCGCTGCGGCGCGCCGGCGTCCCGGCATACTTCAGCCGCGGCGTAGCACGGCCCGATCCTTCCGGGCGCGCCTTTCTGGCGCTGCTCGCTTGTGCGGGCGAGGGCTGCTCCGCCACGCGGTTCGCCGAATATCTGTCGCTGGGGCAGGCGCCGCCCATTGGTCATTCGTCCCCCATCGACAGCGCGCCGCCGGATGATGAAGTGCTGGCGCACCTGTATCCAGGCACGGAAACCCGCGCCGCACCTGTCGCCGCGCCCGGCCAAAAGGAAGACGATGACGCGCCCGTGATCGGCGGAACGGTGCAAACGCCCCGGCATTGGGAGAAACTGCTGGTCGACGCAGCCGTCATCGGCGGGCGCGATCGCTGGCAGCGGCGGCTGCGCGGTCTGGAGGCGGAGTTCCGGCTGCGGCTTTCGGATCTGGATCCCAAGGAAGAGGGCCGCCGCCAGCAGCTCGAGAATGAAATTGCCCGTCTCAAAAATCTGGAGAGTTTTGCGCTGCCGCTGATCGATCGCCTCTCGGATCTGCCCAGGCAGGCCGTCTGGGGAGACTGGATCGACCATCTGAGCGCCCTGGCCGGGGCCGCTCTGCGCCATCCCGAATCCGTGGTTTCGGTGCTCGATGAGCTCCAAGCCATGGCGGAGGTCGGGCCGGTCGGCCTGGACGAAGTTTCCGGCGTGCTGCGCGACCGGTTGCGCTCCCTGCGCCGTGAACCGCTTCTGCGCCGGTACGGCGGGGTTTTCGTCGCCGGCATCGAGGAGGCGCGCGGACGCGTCTTCGACGTGGTCTTTCTCCCCGGATTGTGCGAAGGTTTGTTCCCCAGCCGCCCGCGGGAAGATCCCATCCTGTTGGACGTTCACCGCGCGAAATTAAGCCCGCGGCGACTGCGCCGGCAGGACGATCGCGTGGCCGCCGAGCGGCGCCGCCTGCACATCGCCTGCGCGGCCGCGCGCGCCAAGCTGGTATTTTCGTATCCGCGCGTGGATGCCGTGGAATCGCGCCCGCGCGTGCCGTCGTTTTATGCGCTCGAAATCGTGCGCGCGGCGCTTGGCCGTTTGCCGGACCTGCGCACCTTCGAGGAAACCGCGCGCCAGGGGGCGCCTTCGCGCCTGGATTGGCCCGCGCCGGTCGAGCCGCTGGAAGCCATCGACGACGCCGAATTCGATTTAGCCTCGCTGGGGCGCACCTTTACGCTGCCAGCGGCAGATGCGCGGGCCACCGGCCGCTACCTCATCGACGCCAACGAACATCTGGTGCGCTCGCTGCGCGCCTACGCCCGCCGCGCGAGGCCGGCCTGGTCGTACGCGGACGGCATCGTGGATCCGGATGCGGCTACCCGCGCCGCACTGGCCACTCAGCGCCTGGCGGCCCGCAGCTATTCGCCATCGGCCTTGCAGCATTTCGCGGCCTGTCCGTACCGGTTTCTGCTGCACGCTATCCACCGCTTTCACCCGCGCGAAGAGCGCGTGGCGCTGGAGCAATTGGACGCGCTCACGCGGGGCGCGCTGTTTCACGAAACGCAGTTCCGATTGTTTGGAGAGCTGCGGTCCGCGCAACTCCTGCCTATCCGGCCGCAGAATGCGGGGCGCGCCGCACAGCTCGCCGACAGCGTGCTGGATAGCGTGGCAGCCAGGTACGAAGAAGATTTGGCGCCGGCCATTCCGCGCGTCTGGCGCAGCGAGATCGAAGACTTGCGCACGGATTTGCGCGGGTGGATCGACCAGGTGGCGGCGGAAGATCGCGGTTGGATACCCACGAATTTCGAATTCAGCTTTGGTCTGGAAGCCGGAGGGGCGCGCGATCCCTCCAGCACCGCCGCCGAGGCCGTGCTCGATAATGGTGTGCGGCTGCGCGGCGCCATCGACCTGATCGAAAGGCATTCCACGCGCGGCACGCTGCGCATAACGGATCACAAGACCGGCAAGCCGCCGCAGGATCTGCCGAAGTACGTCGCGGGCGGCGTCATGCTGCAGCCGCTGGCTTACGCCATGGCGGCCGAGCGGATCCTGGGCGTGCCCTGCGAGGTGAGCCGGCTGTCCTACTGCACGCAGCGCGGCGGCTACCAGGAGATCCTTTTCGAGGTCACGCCCGGACATCGCCGTTTCTTCACGCACGTGCTGTCGCTGATCGACGGCGAAATCGATCGCGGATTTCTGCCGGCCGCCCCGCAGCAGGGCGCCTGTACATATTGCGATTATGCGCCCGTGTGCGGTCCCAATGAAGAGAGCCGCACCCGGAAGAAGCGTCAGGATGCGCTCGAAGCTTTGCAGACGCTGAGGAACATCCCGTGATCCCGGCTGCGCAAACGAGCGACGCCGCCGCGCGCGAGCGCATCCGCGCCTCGCTGGGCGAGAGCCTGATCGTGGAGGCCTCCGCCGGCACTGGAAAAACGTCCGAGCTGATCCGGCGCATCGTGCGCGTGCTGGCCGCGGGAACTCCCGTGCATCAGATCGTGGCCGTGACCTTCACGCACAAGGCCGCGGGCGAACTGAAAATCCGGTTACGCGAAGAACTCGACAAGGCGCGCGCGCAGTGCCCTGATGGGGCCGAGCGTGCGTGTCTGGAAGACGCGCTGGAGCGCCTGGAAGAAGCGGCCATCGGCACGATCCACGGCTTCTGCGCGCAGATCCTGCGGGAGCGGCCCGTAGAGGCGCGCATCGATCCGGCCTTCGAGGAACTCACCGAGCCGGAAGCCGACCGCTACCGGGCGCGCGCTTTCGATCGATGGTTTCAACAGAAGTTGGATTCCGGGTCTCCCACGCTGCGCCGGGCGCTGGCGCGGCTCGCCTGGCGCGACCCCTGGCAGTCCGACAGCCCGCCCGCCGAGTCGCTGAAACAAGCGGCCAAAGCGCTGGTGGAATGGCGCGATCACAACATGCCCTGGCGGCGCGAATCCTTTGACCGCCACGCCCGCATCGACAGCCTGATGGTGAAGTGCTGCGAACTGGAGTCTCTGGCCGGCCAGAGTACCCGCCAGGGTGACAATCTGGTCCGCTCTCTGCGCCCGCTGCGGGATCTGGTGAGCCGGCCGGGCGATGAAGATACACTCGAAGCGCGCCTGTCGAAGCTGCCGCGGGATATCGCGCGCAACTTCCGCAAGGGCTCCGGCAACTTCGCGCCGGGTGTCTCGCGGCAGCAGGTGCTGGATGCCGCCGACGCGCTGCTTCGCGACCTGGAAGCTTTTCGCCGGGATGCCGGAGCGGATTTCGCGGCGGCGCTGAACGAAGAGATGCAGGACCTGGTGAGCGCCTACACGGAGCTCAAGAAGCGCGCGGGCAAGCTCGATTTTCTGGATCTCTTGCTGTTGGTCCGGGACGTGGTCCGCGGCCAGCCGGAAGTCCGGAACTATTTACAGGCTCGCTTCGCGCGCATCTTCGTGGACGAATTTCAGGATACCGATCCCTTGCAGGCTGAAATCCTGATCCTGCTCTCGGCCGACGACCCCGTGGAGAACGACTGGCTCAAAGTTACACCAGCCGCCGGCAAGCTGTTTGTGGTGGGCGATCCAAAGCAATCCATCTACAAGTTCCGCCGTGCCGACGTGGTCTTGTATGAGAGAGTATGCGCCACCCTGGCCGCGCGCGGCGTGACGCGCATTCATCTGACGCAGAGCTTTCGGGCGGTTCCTCCCATCCAGCAGATGGTGAATGCCGCATTCGCGCCCGAGATGACCGGTGACCTCGATGCGGGCCAGGCGCGTTACGCGCCCCTCGAACAGCACACGGCGGCTTACGGCCGGCAGCCCGCCGTGGTGGTTCTGCCGGCCTACGCGCCTTACGGCATGCAGCGTATTAAGAAGGACAAGATCGATGCCTGCCTGCCGTCCGTCATTGCGGGGTATATCGAATGGCTGGTTAACGATAGCGCGTGGCAAGTGCGCGGCCGTGATGGGGCGCGCGTGCCGCTGCGGGCCAAGCACATCTGCGTGCTCTTTCGACGCCTGCTGAATTACGGGACGGACGTCTCGCGCGAATATACGCAGGCGCTCGAAGCGCGCGGCATCCCGCACCTGCTGGTGGGATCGAAGTCTTTCTATCACCGCGAAGAGGTGGAAACCGTGCGCACGGCGCTGGCGGCCATCGAATGGCCCGACGATGAGCTCTCCGTCTTCGGCACGCTGCGCGGCTCACTGTTCGCTATTCCAGACGATCTGCTGCTGCGTTTCCGGCTGGAATTGAACTGCCGGCTGCATCCCTTCCGCCGTCTGCCGGACGATCTGGCCGCGGAATTCGCACTCATTCGCCAGGCGCTCGGCATTCTGGCGGACCTGCATCGCCGGCGCAACCGGCGTCCGGTGGCCGATTCCATCAACGAGCTGCTGGAAGCCACGCGCGCCCACGCCGGATTCACGCTGCGCCGCGCGGGCGCGCAGGCGCTGGCCAATGTCTACCGCGTCTGCGACCTGGCGCGCACTTTTGAAATGACCGGCGGCCTGTCGTTTCGCGGCTTTGTGGAAGAACTTGCGGCGCAGGCCGAGAAGGCGGAATCCACCGAAGCGCCGGTGCTCGAGGAAGCTTCCGATGGCGTGCGTCTGATGACCGTGCATGCCGCCAAGGGCCTCGAGTTTCCAGTGGTGATTCTGGCCGATATGACCGCCAAGCTGGCGCGCGAAGGGGCTGAACGTTTTGTGGACGGTAATCTGTGCGCGACGCGCCTGCTGGGCGCGGTGGGCGGCGCGCCGTGGGATTTGCTCGAAAATGAGCAGCACGAGCATGCCCGCGAACTCGCCGAGGGCGTGCGCGTGGCGTATGTGGCGGCCACCCGCGCGCGCGATCTGCTGGTGGTTCCGGCCGTGGGAGACGAAGAACGGGAGGGCTGGCTCAGT
>Ga0209579_10004036_pt1 | contig 10373 bp, 10 predicted proteins | sample Coa_R1_2_FD_187152 | JGI IMG/M metagenome (GOLD analysis project Ga0209579, IMG submission 187152) | Surface soil microbial communities from Centralia Pennsylvania, which are recovering from an underground coalmine fire - Coalmine... | ecosystem: Environmental > Terrestrial > Soil >... | reverse complement strand
AACCGCGCTGCCTCCCACCGCACGAATCTGTGCGACCAATTGATCGGCTGCCTCGCGCGAACTGCGAAAATTAACGGCGACATGCGCCCCCTCGCGAGCAAAACGTTCAGCGATGGCGCGTCCAATTCCAGCAGTGGCGCCGGTGACGAGAGCCGTCTTCCTTTGCAGGGTCATCGCTTTTTTCGTGCCCGATTTCTTGTGTGCGGCTACTTCTTTTCGATCTCATTCGCAAATTTGGACGAATCACGGTACTTCACCGTTTGCAGATGCTCGCAATAAAGAACCAGTTCGCCAGGGACTTTGAAAACTTCGTAGGAGACGCGGACCATTCCCATCGCCGGATATTTTGGCCGCTTTTCGAGGTTGGTGCGAATTGTGTATAGCGTATCGCCGATGAACACGGGTTTGATGAACCGCAACTTATCGTAGCCGTAGCTGAAAGTATCCACATTGTTGTGAGCCATCAGACCCAAACCAACGCTGAAAACCATGGCCCCGGCTACCAGGCGTTTTCCGAATATTCCTTCCTCTTTGGCAAATTGTTCATCGGCTACATAGGGGTGCATATCGAGGACGAGTGCGTTGAAGGCCATGCTCTCGCCCTCGGAAATGGTTCGGCGGATCGAGCGCGCGCGGAGGCCTACTTGAAAATCCTCGTAGAGCCACACTTCCTGATTCCAGATTTTGATTTGGGTGTGCTTGGCCGGGTCGGGATTTGGGTTTGTCACATGCGCTCCCTTGGTTGCACCAGAATGCGTTGTGCGCGCGTTCCTAACAAAAGCTTCTCGGCACAAGACTTGTTGAGCCATTCGATCAACTGCTCGTCGGCGAGCTGATTTTTCAAGCAGCGGTTTATTTCGATTCCAGCAGCTTCGAAGAATTGGATAAACCCATCGAACCGCGGCCGGACATACGCAGTTCGCAACGTCTCAAGCGTTCCCGAAAAAAAACCCCCCGCTTCGGAGTCAATCTGAGGATCAGTCCATGCAGCGAGGCTCGCAGGCTGACCGCCCTGCTGGAAATATGTCCCACGCTGATGTTCCTGGCTTGCGAGCCATTTCGCGTATGACACGGCGGCATCGCGATGTGCGCTTTGTTGGCTGACAGCTACGCCCGTGCCGCCCAGTTGTGTTCCGGCGCATCCGCGGTCGCCTGCGGCCGGAGGGTCGGCAAACTTTAGCGGAATCGGGCTTTGACGGCGACAGTAGTTCGAGTAGCCGTAGGCCCACGGACAATAGACGATATCCGATCCCGCGATCATCTGATCGTAAAGCTGAATTGGATTCCAGACGGTTGAGTTGGGGTGAGCGATCGCGATCAGTGCGTGCATGCGATCGAGTACATCTTTTGCGACGCCGTCCTCGACGAATGGCTCGGCGTTTTCAGCGACTGGATACCCGAGGTTCGCGGTGAGTGTGAAGAAGAGACTGATCGCATCAATGGGGCAAGCCGCGACGGCTATGAACTTTCCGTTTACGCGCGCCTTGTGACCTAATTGAACGACTTCATCGAAGGTGCGCGGTGGAATGGCTGAGAGTTGCGACAACAGGTCCGGGCGATAGGAGGCCACTTGGGTCGCCGCGTCGATGGGTAAAGCCCAAATTCCGTTTGCGTAGCGGTAGGACTCCCATGAAGGCCCAACGGAATCGCGGGCGAACGCCGTCTTCTCCGCCTCTGTAAGATAACGGCCAAGTTCGACTAGAACATCGTGCGCGGCCGCAAAACCGACGAAGGGATGATCCATGACTATCAGATCGTACCGATCGAGATACTGCTCGATCGGGGCTTCCCCGAATTCGCGTAGCGTCCGCCGATCCCAGTGGATCCGAATCCCGGGATGGAGCACCTCGTACTCGGCTGCACCTTGCATTAGTGGCGAGTAACCGCGCGGATGATCCCAGGTGAGTCCTTTTAGGGCTGTTTCCAAATTTGCCTCTCGCTACTCTTTCGCAGCATTGCCTTTCATTTGCACGATGAGAATATGCTCGCAGTAGAGCACCACATTGCCGCGGTGATTAATCACTTCACATGCTTCGACCACTCGGCCAAACCCTGGACGCTTCGCGTCTTCTTCTTTCGCTTTGATCGTGACGCGCGTGTGAATCGTGTCACCTATAAAAACTGGCTTTGGAAAGCGGAGCCGATCATAACCATAAGTGAATGCGACCGGATTGATTTGGCTGGCCGTCAATCCAATTCCGATTGTGAACGTCATGGTTCCGTGCGCGATGCGCTCGCCGAACGAAGTCTTGCGCGCGAACTCCGCATCCACGTGATGAGGGAAAAAGTCGCCGGAGTGCCCGGCGTGAAGGATGACGTCAGTCTCGGTGATGGTCCGGCCTGAGGTCTTTCGCTGGGCCCCGACAACGTAGTCCTCGAAGTATTCGATTTTTTCCATTGCCTTTATTTCCCCCGTTGTTTCAGGGCTTTTTGCCACCTACAGCGCTCGAAAGTTTTTGACTTGCCTCTCGAAGGGCTAATTTCACAGTCCCCGGGCCAATGCGGTCGCCAATGCGGGCGAGAAATGGAACAGAGAGTGCGGCTATGGCATCGCCGTGCTGATTCACGACTGGAAACGCAATGTTCGTCACGCCCCTGACCTGATAGCTGGGCATTTCCTCGTAACCTCTTCTCCGAATCCGGCTCAGGTGCCTATGGAGGTCACGTGGCAGCGGCTGGTCCGATCGCTGCTTCCATTCTGCGAGGGCGCGATCTCTCATCGCGCTTTGTTGAAACGCCAGAATCAAGTGGCCCGAGGCGGTATTGAGCAGGTTGATCCGCGCACCGAGCTTGAGCGCAAACCCGGCGGTTCGAGGCGCGTCTACTTGTTCGACGACAATCACTTCGCCGTTGCTGAGCATCGCGAGATGGCATGACTGGCCGGTTTCATGAGCCACCTTTTCCATAAGCGGGCGTGCTTCCGCAGCGAGGCGGTGTAGCGGGGGATGGCTGTGCGCGAGTTCAAAAAGTTTCAACGTAAGTTCGTAGCGCTCGTCAGATGCAGACTGCAAAATGTAGCCGCGCTCCTCCAGGCATACCAGCATTCGAAAGATTTCGCCGACCGTGCGGCCCAAACGGCGGGCGGCTTCGCTCGCGGTAAAGCCCGTTGGCTCTGATGCGAACAGCTCAAGAATATCCAGGCCTTTGTCGAGGGCGGGCGCTGCGTAGCGAACGGGCACCACGCGAACGCGTGTGGGCGCGCCAGCTCTCTTAGAGCGAAGGGCTAACATGAACAGGATTATATCAAACTTTCTCTAATGAAAAGAGTGTTTCATATATGCAATACTTACGGAGAACGGCGTACTGCGAAGTGCGCGTGATGCGCTCAGCAGGAGAAACGATGAAGATCACCACAATTCGGTCGGGCAATCCGAAAGCGACGAAGGATCTACCTTTAAAAGGGCTGCTGGTGCTCGATTTTAGCCAGTTCCTTTCCGGGCCGTTGGCTACCCTTCGCTTGGCGGACATGGGCGCACGCGTGATTAAAATCGAGCGGCCTGGCCAGGGTGATCTTGGACGAACACTTTACTTGAGCGACTTGGATATCGACGGCGTGAACACGCTGTTCCACGCGATCAACCGAAATAAGGAAAGCTTTGCCGCCGACCTGAAGGACCCGGAGGATATGAAAAGGCTGCAGCGCTTGATAGCGCGTGCCGACGTGATGGTCCAGAATTTCCGGCCCGGAGTGATCGAGCGGCTGAGGCTCGATTACGAAAGCGTTTCGCAATCGAACCCGCGAATCATATATGGATCGATCAGCGGGTATGGAGAAGCCGGCGAGTGGCGCGATCGCCCTGGTCAGGATTTATTAGCACAGGCGCGTTCTGGAATCATGTGGTTGAGCGGCGACGAAGGCGATCCGCCCACGCCGTTTTCGCTGGCAATCGCCGATATGCTAACCGGGCACAATTTGTGCCAGGGAATCCTGGCGTGCCTGGTGCGGCGTGGTGTCACAGGGCGAGGCGGGCATGTGGAAACGAGCCTGCTCGAATCGCTCATCGACTTCCAGTTTGAAGTTTTCACGACATACTTGAACGATGGAAGGCGGCCGCCGCGGCGCAGCACGTTTAGAAATGCGCATTCGTATCTATCCGCACCGTATGGCGTGTACGACACGAAGAATGGCCATCTGGCGCTGGCGATGACGCATCTTCCTACGCTGGGATCGCTCCTCGGTATTCCCCAACTCGTAGAGGTGAAGACTTCAGCTGACGCCTTCCGTCGGAGAGATGAAATCAAACGGTTGATTGCGGATCGACTGAGTCACGAGTCTACGGAACACTGGCTAGGCATTTTGGATGCCGCGGACATCTGGTGTTCCGAGGTGCTCGATTGGCCGAAGTTACTGGCGAGCGCGGGCTTCCAGGAACTACGAATGCTTCAGACGCTGGCGAATGGAAAGGGCCTGGAAATTCTTACGACACGCTGTCCGTTTCGCATCGATGCCGAAGCCCTTTCGAGTGCGACGCTCGCACCGAAAGTAGGCGAGCAGACCGCCGCTATCACCGAAGAATTCGGCCTCTAAAACCTGCCAAATTTCCGGTATGCGTCGACCGGATGCATGCCCTTCAGGATCGATTTCCGAACGAGATTTTCTGTCTTCACCACAGCCTCAGCTTTTGCCACTACTTCTTCGGCAACTGCCTGGGGGATTACAAGAACGCCGTCGCGATCGCCTACTATGTAATCGCCCGGCTCGATGTGGACGCGGCCAATCTCTATGGGAACATTGTGAGCGACGAGCCGCCAACGGCCGACGATGTCGACCGGAGTCTTATAACGCGCGAACACCGGAAATTTGAGCTTCAGAAGGTAGTCGGTATCGCGCACGCCTCCATCGATGACAGCACCACGAGCGCCACGAAACTGTGCTGTCTCGCCAGAAAGCTCACCGAGGTGGGCGGCTAGATCATCGTTCGGCTGGCTGACCAGGACGTCACCGGTCTTTACATCGCCGAGCATTTTTAGAAATGGAATGAAAATTACTTCGGGGTCTTCGCTATGCGTGGGCTCGCCTGCGATCGTCAGGGCACGGCCGGCGAGCGTTTGGCCAGGGTGGAGAGATTGAATTTCCTTCGCCAATGCCTGGCGATGGTAGCCCATCTCGTCGAGAATGTCGCTGATCGCTCCCGTGTATGGAATTTGTACAAGCCTTTCGATCAGCCCTGGCTTTTTTTGTCTTTTCACGATTTCCGATCAACCTTTCTTCGCCCTAACGCTGTGGTCACTCCAGGCGGTAGATGCGCATTGCGTTTTCTCGGAACAGTTTTCTCTGATTTGCTTCCCCGGCAGAATGGGTGAGAGTGAGCAGCGTCTCGACCCACTTCGTGAAACTGGCGGTGAGATTGCACACGGGCCAATCGCTGCCAAACATCACCCGGTCCCATCCGAATGACTCAATCACGTGTTCGACGAATGGATGCAAATCCGCTGCTTTCCAATTCGCGGGATCTGCGTACGCGACAAGTCCAGAGATTTTGCATGAAACATTGGGGAATTTCGAAAGCTCGAGAATGTGATCCCGCCAAGGATGTAGCGACTGACCTTTCACATCCGGGACACCGCAATGGTCGAGAACAAACGAGACATTCGGGCACTTCGAGGCCAAGTTGATCGCGACGGGAAGTTGGCGCGCGAGAACACAGACATCGAAGGAGAGGCCATACCCCGTAAGGCGGCCCACGTTCTCAATGAATGTTTTTCCTTGACCGATTTCATCCGGGCCCGTGTGAAGAATTCGCCGGAGTCCTTTCACTTTAGGGTGCGCGGCAAGCGCGTCCAGGTGCGCCATGAATCCATCGTGTTCAGGCCGACCCGATACAACGATGCCAGCGATGCGACTTCCGTAATCGTCTGCCATTCGCAGGACGTGTAAAGCCTCGTCCATCATTTGCGATTCATCGACATCGCATTCCACGAACACTGTCTTGTCGATCTCAAGGCCGCCTCCCGCATCACGATAGTCGTTGAGGCGGAACGAACGGTCGAGTTTCGGCAGCGGCCTAAGCCATGCGTAATGAAATAACTCTTTGTCCCAGAGGTGCTGGTGCGTATCGACGATTTTCATCCTGGGAGCTAGTCCGTGTGAAAGACTTCCTCCATCTCGGCCCACCACTCGCCCTGTCTGCGCGTGTCGAGCGGTTGCTGCATCGGCATCATCACCGCCCACCACTCCTGGGTGCGCTTATCAGCGGCCATTTTTGCCATGTCGGCTTTGTAGTCAGTACCATGATATTCAAAGTAGCCGAACAGAAAATCGTCCTTGAGATAGATGGAATAGTTGCGGATGTTGCATTTCTTGATCATGTCGAGAACATCGGGCCAGACCGCTGCGTGATAGCGTTTGTATTCTTCAAGCGCTTCGGGCTTCACTTTGATGATCGAGCCATAGCGTTTCATGAGATGGGCATCCTCTCTGATGACAGATCGAATTCGTCTGGGCGCCCAAAGCGGTTGGAGTCTTGAGACATGGGAATTGACCGAACGATGGGATTCATGCTGTGATTTCCTCCGGACATACAGCTCGCTTTTCGGCCATTGACCGGTACTCAGCGAACACCACCTGAAGTGTTTGCAGGTTATCGCGGCCGCTCGTCTCCGGCTCTGAATTTTGTTCAATCGAGCACATCAACGAAGCCATCGGTCCGATGAAAGCGTCCGGAATCCACATCGTATCGAGGCGTGCTGAAAACCAATATCCCGGATTACGTTTGGACATGAATTCGAGAGTATCGGGACGTCCGGTCGGATAGTTATACATCAGGCCGATCGTTCCCTTGATCACGCCCTCCATACCTTCGAGCCTAAAAATCGCGTAAGGATCGTCGGTCCAGGTGGAGTGGCAAACATCGATCAGGACTTGGAGACCGGACGCGTATTCCCAGACTGTGAGTGTTTTAGTTTCCGCCGTAGTTGTTTCCCCTGGAGCGCGGCTACCGCTCGTGAAAACGGAATTTGGCTGGCCGAGGAGGTAACGCAGAGAGTCAATGTAATGGATGCTGTGGAACATTACTTCCAGGTGCTTGCCTGCGTATATCCAGGGCCAGAGGCTCCAGTCCGTTTTGCAGTGGACCTGAATCGTTCCATAGAACGGAGCGCCGAGCCAGCCCTGGTCGATGAGCAGCCGCGCGCAACGAATACCGGCATCCCATCGCATCTGCTGGTTCACGGCGATTTTCACCTTTGCTTTCGCGGCGAGTTCGACATTACGGACAGCCTTCGAATATTCGTCGGCGAAGGGCTTCTGGCATAGGATGTGCTTTCCCGCGGCTGCAGCCTTCTCCACAATCTCTGCTTGGGCCGCGGGGTAAACCGCAATATCCACGATTTCGATCTGCGGATCTTCCAGCAAGTCGTCTACGTTCGCGTGCACTTTCTTGATGCCGTGATCGCGCGCTGTCTTCTCAGCGGCTTCGAGATTCCTGTCGGTCACGCCGGCGACTGTGAACCCTGCTCGCTCATACGCCGGCAAATGAGCGTAATTGACGATGCCACCGGCTCCAATGATTCCGATTCCACGGTCGAGCTTGCGGGGCATTGTTGGTTTGTAATCGAGGTGTGGGAAGACGTCATCCATATCGTAGTCCTCTTTTCGAATCGGATCTAACACCTCTCACTCGTTTCACTCGCTTTCTGTTTTGCTCTGGGCCGATGTGGCATTTTGAATCGCGGCTAGGCCCTGCTTAGCGTCGTTATCATCAGGATTCAACCGCAACGCGGTCTCGAGTTCCTTCTGGGCTTGTTCAAGTTTGCCCGTGCGGACATACATCATGCCGAGATTTTTGTGCAGGTGCGCGGCTTCGGAACACTGGCCGCAGAGTTCGAGTGCTTCCTGCATTTGAGCAAAAGCTTGTGGCCAGTTTTGTGCGTTTGAAGCCTCCAGTGCAAAATTGCCGAGCTGTTGCACGCGGTCGGTAATTTGTTGATTCTTTTGTAGCGTGTCGTAGCGATCCTGATACTGCTGTGCTTGGGGATCGTTCGACTTCCTCAGCGCCCGAGCCAGACTGTAGAGTGCCTGCGAGTAGTTAGGGTCTGCCTGAAGCGCGAGTTTCCAATGGACGACCGCTTCCGCGGTTTTTCCTTGATGTTCTAGATTCTGCCCGAGGAGGAACTGCGCATCTGGATTGCCCGGCTGAAGAGCAATTACTTTCTGAAAGAGCTGCGTGGAGCGATCGAGATCGTTATCCTGCTTCGCGGCAAGAGCGAGGAAGTAGAGCGCGGGAGCATGATTTGGTTCCAAGCGGAGCGTCTCTTCGAGTTCCTTGCGCGCATCTTCGTATTTGGCGGTTTCGAAATAGAAGCGGCCGAGATTGTAATGGACGGCCGGCGAGCGGGGATCCAGCCGGGCGGCCTCTGAGAACTCTTTAAAGCCGTTCGTGCGATCGTACTGATCTACCAACGCTATTCCGAGGTTCAGGTGTGCGTCGGCGGAATTTGGCTCTAGAGACAATGCTTTGCGAAAACTTTCCACCGCTTCTGCTGGACGGCCGGTCTTGCCTTGGATCATTCCAAGAGCTGTGTATGCGCTGGGATCACTGGGGTTCATCTGGACGGCGGTCCGCAGCTGTTGTTCGCCTTGAGCCACCTGCCCGTGCTGAGCGATCAAGAGACCGAGATTCACGTATGCCTTCGCATATTTCGGATCGCTCGCGATCGCTTGCCGGTAGAGCGCCGCAGCATCCGAATCTTTCCCTCCCCTGCTGTAAAGGACGCCAAGATTGTTTTGCGCGTCGGCGTACCGTGGGTCGCTCGCAATCGCTTTCTTGAATGAGGCCTCGGCTTCGGCCATTTGGCCGCGCTGCATTTCCAGGATACCGAGCTGGTTGTGGGCAACTGCGAAACCTGGATTCAGCTGGGTGGCCCTTTCGAGCTCGTGGCGCTCGGCGGATTGATCGCCAAGCTTGTCGAGTGCGAGCGAAAGATTGTAGTGCAATTGCGGATTGTTCGGATCGGCTCGCAGGGCTTCGCGATACGCTCCAGCAGCTGCGCGGGCATTTCCGGCGGCGAGAAGTTGGTTTGCTTGCGCGTTGAATTCGCCGGCCCTGGCATGAGCATCGTCGCGCGACGCGAGTGCGATGGATTCGGAATGTTCCTTCTTGGCAAGTTCTGTTTGTCCACTCTTCGCAAGCAGTTGCGCGAGTTGGTCGTGGACTTCGGGCGCTGACGGTCTGATTTTCTCCGCGGCTCGCAATTCGTGAATAGCGTGCTCAGTCTGGCCTGTTGCTGCAAGGACCGATCCCAGGTCGTAGTGAACTTCGTAGCTCGAAGGATTGAGCTTCGCCGCTCGCTGCAGAAGTTCGATGGATGGCTCCCATTGCTCCAGACCTTTGTAGGCGAGACCCGCGGTGTAATAGCCTTGAAAGTCGAGTGGTTCGTGGTCCACGTACTCTCGTAGCAGTACGATCGCTTCCGAAAATTTCTGCTGCGAGATGAGGGCGCGACCGAGGGCTAGACGCGCCTCCTCTTTCTTCGGATCGAGACGCAAGGCTTCGCGAAACTCCGTGATTGCTGCTTCGAGACTCGGCGGCCGGGCTCCTGCTTCGACGACACCTAGGCCCAGATGGACTTCCGCAGAACCGGGTTGAGCTGCCACGAGCTTTTGGAGTGTTTCCACGGCTTTAGCCGGCTGCCCCGCTTGGGAGTATGCGAGCGCTAGAGCCACAGTGAGCGGTACGACCTGTTCGGGAGTGGGCGACTGCGTAAGGGTCTTCTGTAGCAGTGCAATGGCTGCCGGCGAGTTTCCTTGCGCTACCAAAACTTGTGCGAGGCTAATCGCAGCGCTCGGGAAATTTGCATCAATCTTCAAGACCGTATCGAATTCTGCGGCGGCAGGCGTTAGTTTTTTTTGATTGTACAGCAGGGTCCCCAAGGCGAAATGGGAAGTCGCTGAATCGGGCTTTTCGCGGATTGCGGCACGCAGTTCGGTGGCGGCACTTGCTGGATCGCCAGACGAGAGGAAAGCGAGACCGAGATTGTAATGAGCTTCCCAGTTTCTGGCGTCGAGGAGTAGCGAAATCTGGAACGCAGGTATCGCGCAATTGACTTGTCCCGCCGCAGCGAAAAGCGCGCCGAGTGTGTTGTAGGCGCCCGCGGTGGGGTGATCTCTGACCGTTTCTAGAAGCATCGAGATTTGTTCGGAGCCACTCTTGGGCGTAAGGCACTGCTTGGGTAGCGAACTCGAGGATGCGGGAGGAGCAGGTGCATTGCGCGTGCTGACGGGAGTCTTCGTTTGTGCCGAGCACAGCGTCCTCGTGTTAACGAGAGTAAAAACAAGGCTTAGCATAAGGCACGCAGCGCGCGCATTATGAAAGAGCGCGGAGTTCCTGATGCGCCCATTCTTCGTGCGACGAGAGCCCTGCTGTGTAAACGGT
>Ga0209579_10004035_pt1 | contig 10373 bp, 9 predicted proteins | sample Coa_R1_2_FD_187152 | JGI IMG/M metagenome (GOLD analysis project Ga0209579, IMG submission 187152) | Surface soil microbial communities from Centralia Pennsylvania, which are recovering from an underground coalmine fire - Coalmine... | ecosystem: Environmental > Terrestrial > Soil > Unclassified... | reverse complement strand
GACCCCTGAGGTACTCCCACTGGACAGCGTTGGTGTTGCTCAAGCAACCTACCCGTACCTGGCCCGCACGTTGTTGACCGGCTCGACGCCGCCGTCGAACGGGCCCTCGGGCCACGAACGGAACCGCTCGAGGAATTCCGCCGGGCTGATCTGTCGATGCGGGGCCGAGCTGACGTCGCAGTTGGTGCCGCTGGTGCCGGCCGCCACGGGTGCTCCCGACGCCCCCCGCCCCCCGGCGCGGTCGCACCAGCCGGCCGCCACGGACTTCCTGCTGATCGGACGCAAGGGCCGCGATTTCTACCGCAAGCGAGACGTCCCCATCACGGGCGAGCACCTCGGAATGGCCAAGGTGCAGTATGCAGATGCCTCCGCAATTGCGCAGACACTGATGGAACGGTTTCGCAACGAAGAGATCGATGCGGTTTACCTGCTATACAACGAATTCAAGTCGGTGATGGCCCAAAGAGTGACGCTCACGCAGGTGTTGCCTGTGGAGTTGCCTCAACAAACCGAGCCTGTGGACTTCATCTTCGACACGCCGCCGCTGGACATGCTGGCGAGCCTGCTGCCGCGCTACGTTGAAATCTCGCTGTACCGCGCCCTGCTGGAGTCCGCCGCCGCTGAGCACGCGGCGCGCATGACCGCCATGGATGCAGCCACATCCAACGCGTCGGATATGATCGACACGCTGACCCTGTATATGAACCGCGTGCGCCAGGCCAGCATCACCAAGGAGATTATCGAAGTAGTCAGCGGCGCCGCCGCCGCGGAGTAACCAGAACTTGGAACAAGAATTCAACCGCCGATGCACGCAGATGAACGCCGATAAGACCCAGAATAGTCGGTGTGAATCGGCGGATATCGGCGGTTTCAGAGGTTTAGATGAACGCTAACGCAATCGGCAAAGTCGTCCAGGTAGCCGGCCCCGCCGTGGACTGCCAGTTTCCCGAGGGTCAGATTCCGCTGGTCTATACGGCTATCCGCATCACCAGCGAGGGCTTCGATGTCCCCATGCCCATCGATATCATCTGCGAGGTGGAGCAGCACATCGGCGAAGGCCGCGTGCGCACCATCGCGCTACAGCCCACCGAAGGCCTGGTGCGCGGCATGCACGCGCTGAACCTCGGGCATCCCGTGGAGGTGCCCGTGGGCAACGAGACCCTGGGCAGAGTGATGAACGTGATCGGCGAGCCCGTCGACAAGATGGGACCCATCAACGCCAAGAAGCTGTACCCGATTCACCGCCCCGCGCCTTCCTTCGAGGAACAGTCTACGCGCCAGGAAATGTTCGAGACCGGCATCAAGGTCATCGACCTGATCGAGCCGTACCTGCGCGGCGGCAAGATCGGGCTGTTCGGCGGCGCGGGCGTCGGCAAGACCGTCATCATCCAGGAACTGATCCATAACATCGCCATGAAGCACGGCGGCGTTTCGGTGTTCTCCGGCGTGGGCGAGCGCACCCGCGAAGGCAACGACCTGTGGCTTGAAATGCAGGAATCCGGTATCGTGGACCCGCACGATTTCACGAAGTCCAAGGTGGCGCTGGTCTATGGCCAGATGACTGAGCCGCCTGGCGCCCGCTTGCGGGTGGGCTTGACCGGCCTGACGGTCGCGGAGTATTTCCGCGACGAACAGAATCAGGACGTGCTGCTGTTCATCGACAACATATTCCGCTTCACCCAAGCCGGCTCCGAGGTATCGGCGCTGCTGGGGCGCATGCCCTCCGCGGTGGGATATCAGCCCAACCTCGCCAGCGAAATGGGCGAGTTACAGGAGCGCATCACGTCCACCAAGACCGGGTCGATCACGTCGGTGCAGGCCATTTATGTGCCCGCCGACGACTACACCGATCCGGCGCCGGCTACGGCGTTCGCGCACCTGGACGCCACCACGAACCTCTCCCGCGCCATCTCCGAACTGGGCATCTATCCGGCGGTGGACCCGCTGGCCTCCACCTCTCGCATCCTCGATCCGCGCATCCTTGGAGAGGAACATTACAATTGCGCGCAGCAGGTGAAGGGCGTGCTCCAGCGCTACAAGGACCTGCAGGACATCATCGCGATCCTGGGCATCGACGAGCTTTCCGACGAGGACAAGCTGGCCGTTTCGCGCGCGCGCAAGATCGAGCGCTTCTTCTCGCAACCTTTTAACGTGGCCGAGCAGTTCACCGGCGTGCCGGGAAAATACGTGAAGCTGGCCGATACCATCCGCGGATTCAAGGAGATCGTGGACGGCAAACACGATGGCCTGCCCGAGCAGGCGTTCTACATGCAGGGGACCATCGAAGACGTGGCCGAGCGCGCCAAGACGCTGCAAGGATGATGGATGCCTGAGATGCTGTCACTCGAAATCGTGACGCCGGAGCGTTTGCTGGTGCGCGAGGACGTCAACGCGGTGCAGGTCCCTGCCGCCACCGGCTATCTCGGTATCCTGCCCGGCCACGCGCCGCTGCTGGCCGAGTTGGGCACCGGGTATCTGAATTACGAAGCCGGCGGCAAGCGCTGGTTCCTGGCGGTGCACGGCGGCTATCTGGAAGTGCTGGCGGACCACGTGCGCTTGTTGGCCACGGGAGCTGAGCGAGCCGAGGAAATCGACATCGAGCGCGCCCGGGCCGCCCTGCAGCGCGCCCAGGAGCAGGTCTTCAACGCGTCGCTGGGGGTGGACCCGGCCGCCGCATTGAACGCCATGCAGCGCGCTCAAGCGCGGCTGGACGCGGCGGCGCAGAGACAGCCGGAGCCTCCCGGCCGAGCAAGTTAGACCTGCTCCATCTCGGTCTCGAGCATGGCGATATGCTCGTCTTCTTCCGACGCCAGCTCCAGGCACAGATCTTTCTCCAGGCCATCGGGCAATTCCTCGGCCAGCTTGCGGAAGTGGTCGCGGGTACGCTGCTCCATCTCCAGCGCGGATTGATACAGCTTCAGGATGCTGGCATCGTCCGAGACCGCCAGATCGGCGAAGAGGAACCCGGAAAGCAGCTTCTCCGCCTCCGGCGAGATATCGGGCACGCCGTTGTCCAGGTGCGCGTGATACTTCTCGCTCAGCTCGTGCAGATGGTCCAGTTCAGCCTCGTAGAGACGCTCCAGCACCAGGCGGTGCTCGGCCTTTTTGGCCTTCTCGCGCGCCAGCTTGTAGAAGTAGAACGCGTTCAATTCGAACTGCACGGCGTCGCGGATGGCGCGCAGCCGCATGGGATCGCCCAACTCGCGGCTCTCCACCAGCGCCAGGTCGCCGCCGCACATGAAGCACTTGCCATATGGCAATGCGAAACCCGTCGAGAGCTTGTGGCACTTCTGGCATTTCCAGGTGTAGCGGATCTGCGCGCAGCAGATCTCGTCCTGGTCCAATACGCGATGACACTTGGGACAAGAAGAAGGCATAATTACCTCACGGCCGCAGGCTCGGCGGCGCGGACACCCATGTACTCGAGCATGCCGTGGGCGGCGCGGCGTCCGGCGCCCATAGCCAGAATCACGGTGGCGGCGCCGGTCACAATATCGCCGCCCGCAAACACGCCCGGTATGGAGGTCATGCCGGTGTTTTCGGCGGTCTCGATATAACCCCACTTGTTGGTTTGCAGGCCCGGGGTGGTTTGCGCGATGATGGGATTCGCGGTCGTGCCCAGGGCATAGATGACGGTATCCACATCGATCTCGAATTCGCTCCCGGGCCTCGGGACCGGACGCCGCCGCCCGGACGCGTCCGACTCGCCCAGCTCCATCTCCTGGCATCTCAGGCCTGTGACCCAGCCCGCCGAATTGCCCTGAATCGCGACCGGATTCGTCAGCCAGCGGAACTGGATGCCTTCCTGGATGGCGTGCTCCAACTCCTCGGCACGCGCGGGCGATTCGCGGCGTGACCGCCGGTAGACGATGGACACCGCTTCGGCGCCCATGCGCAGCGACACGCGCGCGGAATCCATTGCGGTGTTGCCCGCACCCACCACGGCCACGCGCCGGCCCATGCCCACGGGCGTATCGTAAATCGGCTGGCGGTAGCCACGCATGAGGTTCACGCGCGTGAGAAACTCGTTGGCGGAGAACACCCCGTTGAACGCCTCGCCGGGAATGCCCATGAACTTGGGAGATCCTGCGCCGGTGCCGACGAAGACCGAATCGTAACCCATCTCCGTCACCAGCTGCGGGATCGTGAACAGCTTGCCGATAATGGTGTCGAGCTTGAGCTCCACACCCAGCTTGCGGAGGTTGTCTATCTCCGTGTCAATGATCACGTCCGGCAGGCGGAATTCGGGGATACCGTACTTGAGCACGCCGCCGGCCACGTGCAGCGCTTCAAAGATGGTTACGGACACACCCGCCTTGGCCAGGTCGCCGGCACACGCCAGCCCCGACGGGCCCGAGCCGATGATGGCCGCACGCTTCCCGCTGCGGCCCGCTTCCGCGGAAGGCTCATCCCATCCGCGCCCCGCCGCGCAATCGGCTACGAACCGTTCCAGGCGCCCGATGGCCACCGGCGGATACTTGTTGCCCACTACGCAAGAGGCTTCGCATTGCGACTCCTGCGGGCAGACGCGGCCACACACCGCCGGCAGTGTGTTGGCGTCCTTGAGGATGCGGTACGATTCGCGAATGTCCCGGCGCGCCAGGGCGGCGATGAATCCCGGGATATCGATGGCCACCGGGCAGCCGGGGACACAGCGTGGCTTCTTGCAGCGCAGGCAGCGGTCGGCTTCCGCGACCGCACCCTCCAGATCGAGGCCCAGGTTCACTTCTTTGAAATTATGAGCACGCTCCTCGGCCGGCTGCTCAGCCATGTGGGCGCGTACCGGCGAGATGGTGCGTATGTTCTTGGGCACCCGCGGACCGGGTGGCGCCGGTTCGGCCACCGGCAGCTCCGGCAGCGGGCAAGGCACCTGATTCACGGCATGCGTCCCGTTGGAGCCGCGCGGACTCATGGCGGCCATGCGCGCAGTCTCGCAGCGGAACCGCTCCAACGCCTGCTTCTCCTCGCGTTCGAAGCGCTTCTGACGCAGCGCCAGCTCGTCGAAGTTCACCAGGTGGCCGTCGAAGTCGGCGCCATCCACGCAGGCGAACTTCATGGCGCCGCCCACGGTGACGCGGCAGGAACCGCACATTCCGGTGCCATCCACCATGATCGAATTCAGGCTCACAACCGTGGGGATGCTCAGCGTCCGGGTGACCTCGCAACAGGCCCGCATCATGGGGATGGGACCGATAGCCACCACCTCGCACACGTCCTTCTCTTCAGCGAGGACTTGGGCCAGGGCCGCGGTGACGAAGCCTTTGCGGCCATAACTGCCGTCGTCGGTGGTGATTTCCAGCCGGTCGCTGAATTGGCGGAAGGGCCCTTCCCAGAAGACCAGGTCGCGCGAGCGAAACCCGATGATGGAAATCGTGCGGTTGCCCAGCCGCTTATATTCGCGCAGTTGAGGGAAGACCGGCGCTACACCCAAACCTCCGCCGACCAGCACGATAGTGCCCTCGTGCCGGCTGATGGAACTGGGGAGGCCCAGCGGCCCGATGAAGTCCAGCAGGTAATCGCCCTGGCGCAGCCCCAGCATCTCGAAGGTGGTCTTGCCGACTGCCTGGATGACCACCGTGACGGTGCCGCGCGCCACGTCGAAATCGGCGACAGTGAGCGGGATGCGCTCGCCGTGCTCATCGATGCGGGCCATGACGAAGTGCCCGGCGCGGGCGGCACGCGCCACGTCCGGCGCGCCTACCTCCCAAAGAAATGTCGTGGGGCCGAATTGTTCCCGCCGCACAATCGGGTACATTCCGCGGTCCCCTCCTTTCCGGAAACCGTATGATATCAGATTTTAGGGGTTTGTTGTATTATTCTACAGTTCAGGATTGTGGCTGGTTGGGGTGCCGCAGGATTTCGTCCGCCACGTCCGCCACGGCGCGCATCTCGGACACATCGTGCACGCGCACCAGGTGCGCGCCACCCAGGATCGCCGCGGTGACGGCGGCCGCCGTGGCGAACAGTGTCTCCCGCTCGGTGGGATGCGCCAGAAACAATTTGCGCGAAGGACCCGTGAGAATCGGGAAGTCCAGGGCGGCCAGTTGACGGAGGCGGGCCAGGATGGCTGCATTCTGCTCTTTGCGCTTTCCGAATCCGAGGCCCGGATCCACCACAATGCGGGTGCGATCGATGCCGTCGTGGCGCGCGCGATTGATGGTGGCCTCCATATCGCGCACGATGGTCCCCATCACATCAGGCAGCGGCGGCAGCTTGGCCCACGTTTCGGGACGCCCGCGCATGTGATTCAGGATCAAGCCCGCGTCATGGTTGGCGACGGTGCGCGCCAGGTGCGGCTCGAATGTCAGTCCCGTGGGATCGTTGATGATCTCGGCTCCGTGTTCGACGGCCCGCTCGGCCACTTCGGCTTTGTAAGTATCCACCGAGATCGGGATGGTCAGTTTCCCCTTTAGCCGTTTCAGAACCGGGATCAGGCGGCGCAACTCCTCGGCCGCGGAAACCGGCGATGCTCCGGGGCGGGTGGATTCCGCCCCCACATCGATGATGTCCGCCCCCTGCTCTTCCATCTCCACCGCGCGGGCGAAGGCGCGATCGGGGTCCTGATATTTGCCGCCGTCGGAGAATGAATCCGGGGTGACATTCAGCACGCCCAGAATGGCGGTACGCTCACCCAGTTGCATCTCGCGGGTCTTCAGCTTCCAGTAGAATAACTTTCGCACGTCTCACCAATGTCGCACGTTTCAGCCGTACTCGAAGCCCGCGATGGCGAATACCTGTGAGTCATCGTGCTGGAGCGGCGCAGCGCCCGGCGCGGCGGGTCGCGCCATGCGCACCAACCGCCGCACGGGCTGGAACCCGCAAGCTCGCGCCAGACGGACCGCCCCGGCGTTGCCAGGCAGTAAATCCCAGTACACGGATAGCCCTGCGTGCCGGCTGAGAAACCAGCCGAGCAATTCGCGCACGGCTTCCGGCGTGCGGCTCACGCACGGTCCGAAGTAAGCCCCTTCCGAACCGGGGCGCGCCATGGCATAGCCTGCGCCGGTAACTGCGGCCGCGCCCAGCGGCGCCAGCGCGGCAAGCAGCCTGGAACGGTCGGCGCCGAACGCCGTGCGATCCAGTTCGGCGCATTCAGCAGTCCACCCAGCCGGCTCCGCCGCCGGACCGCCCCGAGCCACCGCGCGCCAGCGTTCCACCGGCCCTTCATCCTCGAAGCCCAGGTCGCGATAGAGGGGCGCGCCCATCTCCGTCGCGTCCAGCTTGATCCACTCGATTTGCAGTGCCACCAAGGCTTCGAGCGCGTGCTCCATCAAAAGGCGCGCGAATCCCCGGCGGCGGTGATCGGGGTGAGTGAGCACCATGCCGATCCAGGCCAGCTTGCGCTCGTAGGTTACAGCCGTGGTGGTGGCAGCGAGTGCGCCGTCGCAATCCAAGCCAAAACAGGTATCGGGCGCCAGACGGATCAGGTTCAGCCAGTCGGTTTCAGTCTGATTCCAACCGGCGGCTTGCTTGATCCGCATCGCCGCGGGCACGTCCGCCGGTGTGAGGACGCGTACCGACATGTGCCACGTTACGCCGCGCCGCGAGCCGGCGGCACCGCGGCATCTTCCCGTACGGCTTCGTCGGCGTATGACGCGAGTTCGCCCAGGCGCACGATCACCAGGTCCTTGTCCAGATCCTCGCCGGTCGCCACCATGTGCTTCAGGTGCAGGGCGGCCAGCCGTGAGCACCACGCGTCGGTCATGGCTTGCCCCGTGCGCCGGCTCAACTCCTGCAGCTCGGCGTGCGGCATGGCAATCTGCCTCTGGACGCGCTCGCCATCGCTTTCCAGGACGAACTTCACGTCCACCGTGTCGCTGTGGCGCAGCGAGATGGCCGTCTGCAGCCACTTGAACAGCACCTGCCACTTGCGCCCGAACGGATCCGGCCCTGCCTCAAACTGGCGAAAATTCCGCATCAACGCTATCTTACTTCATTGAGGCATATGCACGATCTGACGAAAGAACTCGAGACCGGTGGCTCCATTGCGCAACGCGCCGGTGAAATCGCTATGCGCTACTACCGCACGGGCCTGGCCTTCGAAGCCAAGTCCGATGACTCGCCCGTCACCCGCGCGGACCGTGAATGCGAGCAATTCATCGCGCGCGAGCTGGAGCAGGCATTTCCGGATGACGGACTGCTGGGCGAAGAAGGCGCGCAGAAAGAATCGCGCAGCGGACGGCGCTGGATTATCGATCCCATCGACGGCACTCGCGATTTCGTGCGCGGCATTCCCACGTGGTCGAACCTGATCGGCCTGGAAGCGGACGGCGAGGTGGTCGCGGGATTCGCCAATATGCCTGCGCTGGGCGAGTTATACACCGCAACGCGCGGCGGCGGGGCTTTCGTGAACGGTCAGCCCATCCGCGCCTCCGCCATTACCAGCATCAGCCAGGCGGTGGCATGCTTCGACAGCTTGACCTCCGCCGCGCGCCAGCCCTTCGCCGCGCGCGTGGTCGGCTGGATGGAGCCATTCTGGGCCGTGCGCAGCATGGGCGGATGCCTGGACGCACTCATGGTGGCTCGGGGGCAGGCCGAAATCTGGATCGAAACCTCCGGCAAGCCCTGGGACTTCGCGCCGCTCAAGATCATTGCCGAAGAAGCCGGCGCGCGCTTTTTCGATTACCAGGGCCATGCCACCATCTACAGCGGCAACTGTGTCATCTGCGCGCCTGGAATGGAGGAGGCCGTCTGGAAGCTGCTCGGAAGTGCCTGACGCCGGGTCTGGCGATGGTGGTGGTCTGGCTGGCCGCCTGCAAGCTGGCTCTGCACCTTTATGCCGGACACAACTACGGCTACTTCGTGGATGAGCTGTATTACCTGGCATGCGGAAGGCATCTGGATTGGGGCTACGTGGATCAGCCGCCGCTGATTGCGCTGATCGCGGCGCTGACGCGGGTCACGATCGGCGCGTCGCTCCAAGCCATCCGCTTTCTGCCGGCCGTGGCCGGCGCGGCAAAGGTATTGCTCACCGGACTGCTGGCGCGCGAGCTCGGCGGGCGGCGTTTCGCCCAGGGTCTGGCCGCGCTGGCCGCGCTCCTGGCGCCCGGATTCCTGGGCATCGACAGCTTCTTCTCGATGAACGCTTTCGAGCCGCTCTTTTGGACGGGCTGCGCGTATATCGTCGTCCGCATCATCCGCACAGGCAACCAGAGACTGTGGCTGTGGTTCGGCCTGCTGGCCGGCATCGGGCTCGAGAACAAGCATTCCATGCTGATCTTCGGATTCGCCGTGGCAACCGGCCTGCTTGTCAGCGAGCGCCGCCAGTTCCGCTCGCCGTGGCTATGGGTCGCAGGCTTGCTCGCGCTGTTGATCTTCGTCCCGAACCTGATTTGGAACGTGCAGCATCACTTCCCGTTTCTGGAGCTGCAGGCCAACATCCGGCGCGCGCATCGCGATGTGAGTCTCTCGCCGTGGGCGTTCCTCGGGCAGGAAGCCCTGATGATGTTCCCGCTGGCGGTGCCCATCTGGCTGGCCGGGCTGTGGTACTTACTGTTCGGCGCAGCGGGGCGGCCATTTCGCGCGCTCGGGTGGGCCTGGCTCGTGATGATGGCGGTCATCATGATCGTGAGCCCACGCGTCTACTATCCTTGGCCGGCTTTCCCCATATTGTTTGCAGCCGGCGGAGTTCAGTGGGAGTCGTGGCTGGCGCCGCCCCGGCCGCAATGGATCAAGCCTGCCTGGGTAGGCGCGATGGTGCTGCTCGGTGCCGCCATCGCGCCCTTCGCGATCCCCGTGCTGCCCGTCGAGACCTACATCCGCTATTCGCATGCCACGGGCTTTCAGCAGCCCAAGATCGAGACGCATCAACTCGGACCGCTGCCGCAGATCTACGCCGATCAATTCGGATGGGAAGAGATGACCGCTGCCGTGGCGAAAGTCTATAACGGCCTGCCGCCGGATATCCGCGCCAAGACCGCGATCTTCGGCCAAAACTACGGCCAGGCCGGCGCGGTGGATCTGTTTGGTCCGAAGTATGGATTGCCGAAGGCCATCAGCGGGCACCAGACTTACTTCTTTTGGGGGCCGCGCGATTACACCGGCGAAAGCATGATCGTGATGCAGGGCCGGCAACAGGACCTGGAAAACTTCTACGCCAGCGTTCAGAAAGTCGCGCATGTCGGCCACCCGTATTCCATGCCCTACGAGCACTTCGACATCTACTACTGCCGCGGCTTGAAGTGGCCCCTCAAAGATGTTTGGCCCAAGGTGAAGAACTGGGATTGACGATCAGGAGCACAACTGCCACACCCAGCGCCAGGCCCGAGATAAACGCGCACAGCTTCAGGTCAGGAGGACCGGTCCAGGCGAGCGTGACGTCGCAATCTCCATCGCAATCAGGCCGCAGCAGGATGAATCCGATGCCGTCCGCGGAC
>Ga0209579_10004033_pt1 | contig 10375 bp, 9 predicted proteins | sample Coa_R1_2_FD_187152 | JGI IMG/M metagenome (GOLD analysis project Ga0209579, IMG submission 187152) | Surface soil microbial communities from Centralia Pennsylvania, which are recovering from an underground coalmine fire - Coalmine... | ecosystem: Environmental > Terrestrial > Soil > Unclassified... | reverse complement strand
GACGTCACGGTGGCGGGGCATTCAGCGGAAAGGATCCGACGAAGGTCGATCGCTCGGCGGCTTACATGGCGCGTCACATTGCGAAGAACATAGTCGCCGGCGGGCTGGCCGGGCGCTGCGAAGTGCAGCTGGCTTATGCGATTGGCGTGGCTGATCCGGTCAGCGTTCTGGTCGAAACGTTTGGCACGGCGAAGGTCGATCCGGAAATTATTCCCGACCTGATTCGCGCGCACTTCAAGCTGACGCCGCGAGGGATTATCGATTCGCTGAATCTGCGGCGGCCGATTTACAAGAAGACTGCGGCGTACGGCCACTTCGGACGTAGCGATGCCGACTTCACGTGGGAAGCAACCGATAAAGCGGCGAAGCTGGCCAGCGATGCGGGGGTCGGGCAGCCAGTAGCCGCTCGGAAGTAGTCAGGCATTAAACACAGAGGACACAGGGGAACACAGAGGAAGCCATTCTCCTTGTGATCCTCTGACCTCTGTGGTTAAAGATTTTTTGCAACCGAACTAAAGTGCCATTGCGAGGCGGGCTGATGGACGCATCCCGCAAGTGCGATCGGGAATCCTGACCACGCCAACAAGTTCGTGTATTCTTAAAGAAAGCGTTATTGGGCTCGATCCATTCATCATTTAAGAGTCATTTAACTTTAGTTTTCCGCCGCTTTACAGCGCGCCACATAGGAGAAGCATGTCAACAGTTGCCGTGAATTGCGATATCAAGAACGTAGAACTGGCTGATTTAGGGAAGAAGCGCATTGAATGGGCGAACCAGTCCATGAAAGTGCTGCAAATTATCCGCAAGGAGTTCATCAAGAATCAGCCGTTGAAGGGCATCCGTGTTTCGGCCTGCCTGCACGTCACGGCCGAGACGGCGAACCTGGGCATCTGCCTGCGCGACGGCGGCGCCGAAGTTGTGCTCTGCGCATCGAATCCGCTGTCGACTCAGGATGACGTCGCTGCCAGCCTTGTCCGCGACCACAACATTCCCGTCTACGCCATCAAGGGCGAGGACAACGACACCTACTACAACCACATTCTGGCGGCGATTGACCACAAGCCGCACATTACGATGGACGACGGCGCCGACCTGGTGACGATTCTGCACACCAAGCGGACGGACGCACTGACCGACGTGATCGGAGGCACCGAAGAGACCACCACCGGCGTCATTCGTCTGCGGGCGATGGCGAAGGAAGGCGTACTGAAGTTCCCCATCGTCGCCGTCAATGACGCTGACACCAAACATCTTTTTGATAACCGTTACGGGACAGGTCAGTCCACGATCGACGGCATTATCCGCGCCACCAATTTTCTGCTGGCCGGTTCGAAGTTCGTGGTCGCCGGCTATGGCTGGTGCGGCCGCGGACTGGCTTCCCGCGCGCGCGGCGCTGGCGCGGAAGTGATCATCACCGAAGTCGATCCCACGAAAGCTCTCGAAGCTGTGATGGACGGTTTCCGCGTGATGTCAATGGCCGAAGCGGCGAAGTTGGGCGATGTGTTCTGCACTGTGACCGGCAACAAGAGCGTGCTTACGAAAGAACACTTCGACCTGATGAAGGACGGCGCGATCATCTCCAATTCAGGGCACTTCAATGTTGAGATCGATATCACCGCGCTAGACAAGATGTCGTCGTCGAAGCGCACGACGCGCACCTTCGTGGAAGAGTACTCGCTGAAAGATGGACGGAAGATCAACCTGCTGGGCGAGGGACGACTCATTAACCTGGCCGCGGCGGAGGGCCATCCGGCGTCGGTGATGGATATGTCATTTGCCGATCAGGCTTTGTCGGTCGAGTACATGGTGAAGAACTACAAGAAGCTCGATAAGACGGTCTACAAAGTTCCCGACGAGCTCGACAAGCGCGTCGCGAAGTTGAAGCTCGAGTCGATGGGGATCAAGATCGACCGGCTCTCGCCAGAGCAGGAAGAGTATTTGGCGGGGTGGTCGGAAGGAACGTAGAGACGGTCGTTGGTCTTTGGTCGTTTAGCGGGGTGGCGTAAGCCGCCCCGTTTTTGTTTTTCTCGTGAGTCTATTTCCTTCTCAATCACAGGTAGTTGGATTTACTCCGTCGAATGGCGGCATTCTCGCGCGAGTTGCTGTGCCTTATTTCCCCGCGGTCGTGAGTTGGAAGCCCAGGATGTATCTCTTTTGTGTGCTGGGTGAACCGGGCGTGCGCGTTAGGAGGGACAGTTCTTCGGTGCCATAGCAGCCGAGTACGCTGCGAACTACTTTTAGCGACGGATCGTCTTTCATCGCAACCTCCGCGGACAGACTGACCATAGCGGATCGAACCAAATCGATGTCCTCGCGAAAGCCCTGGTTACACTCAAAAACACCGATTTCTTTAAAACCCGTTTTGGTACCGACTAAAGAGGTGAACTGGAGGAAATCGAAAGTCGAGGACTGTACTTTGAGCAGAGGAAAGGCATCCTGCCGGCGAAATTGCACGGTGACTTTCCCATCGAGTGCGACTCTGACGAGCATTCCCGGACTCAGGTCCAGCAGGGGATCGGCTGCCGGAGTCATCCCTTGAGTCTGAAGAGCCTGATGCAGGGCAGCGGTCCGCTCCTGGTAGCGCCGCTGGGCGTCGGGGCGCGCAAGTGAGATGACTCGGGCTCCGGTGCTGGGCGCCGTCTGCGGCGCAAGGCGCGCCTGTTGAGCCTTCTGAGCTCCGGCTACTTGGGTATCACTCAGCGCCGCCGGTTGGGGCGAGAAGCTCATTTCCACACTGGTGCCACTCACTTTTAGATTCTGAACGCGCTCGCCCAAGTCACTGCCTAGGACGAGCAGGGTAATGCCTATGATCAGACACGCGGTTCCGGCTGTCTTCTCGCTTTTTTCCTGCAGCAGAAACGCCAGGCCCGCGAGTACACAAAGGATCCCGAGAATGAACATCACGAAATGCATTGAGGGACCGCCAGCGGGGAACAATCACCGGACATTCCACCCAGGGCCGGAACAGCAGCCGAATTTTACCTCTGAGCGGAAGTTTTCGGAAGAGTGGCGGGGCCTCGGGAAAGTCCTCGGTCTGTGCGTGGATAGAGGAATGGATCTTTTCGGGTCCAAAAACGCGAAATACACGACATAGGAGTCGGATGGAATGGCAGAGATCCTTCAGTCGCGCAAAGGCCGCTCCTTCAGGATGACAAATCTAGAGCGGGCTTCCACTCAGCAAAGTCTTTAGAAAACCGGCGGAAAACCCAAAGCGGTCGCGAGGCTTCTAAGCACCGCGACCACCTTTCCTGACAAAGGGACCTGGGTAATGATGGGGGAGGACTTGTATCTTTAGGTATAACAGTGTTATGTCTACGGTGTCAATATAATGCTGCATCGACGTCATCCCAGGTAATGAGGAGAAAACCATGCCCCGGCACCCTGATCCGGACCTCGAGAATCGCATACTGAATGCCGCCCAGGTTTTGTGGAAGCGGGGCGGAGAGAAGACGTTAACGATGAGAGCGATGGCGCGGTCAGCGGGAACGAATACGCCCGCGGTCTATCGGCGGTTCAAGGACAGGAGCGCCGTGGTGCGGGGATTAATACGCCGCATACAGGAAGAACTTCGGGTACATCTACAGACTGCAAAGTCCCTGGAAGGAATGGCCGAGGCCTATGTGGAATACGGGTTGAAGCATCCGCACGAGTACGACCTGTTTTACACGTACGCGCGAGAACTTTTGCCACGCAAGGGCGCAGGGACGCTGCAACCGATAAGGGATTCTAGACCAAACGTAGGAATGGTCGAGATGCAGTTGGCGAAACAGTTCGGAGGTTCTGCATCCGATCACACCCGGTTGGCACTTGCGCTGTGGGCGACAGTGCACGGAGCGACAAGCATGCTTCTGGCACAAGCAGTTCCGGAAGGCCATGAAGAGGAGTTGCGCGTAGCGTGCCGTGCGGCGGTGAAGGCATTGCTCGAAAATGCGGATAAGTTCCGCGAAAAGAACGGTAGAAAACGAGGCGGACGTTAGATCAGACAAATCTTATACGACGATCTTCATTGCAACCGTCATCGTACAAATCTTCATCGTCCCATCGTCATCGTCCGATCGTCATTGTCTGATCCGTGCCATCATCGCCCAATCCTGCCGGGGGCCGGTCTAGCCGGCGTTACGAATCCTGAGAACGGTCTCATCTAGTTTCCAAGGGCGGTCCGCTGGACCGCTTCCACAATTCCGCCGATAGAGGTAGCTGAGGGTTGACGATGCGACGGGTGGCGTCTGGCGAGCGCGAAGGGTGCTCTCCGCTGCTGCCGCGAATTTGACGTGCTCAAAGAAAGACACAGGCGAAGATGACGAAAATTCTTCTGGTCGATGACAGCAAGTTCTTGCGACTGGCGACGGAGCGGGCGCTGGCGCGAGCGGGATATGAAGTTAGTGTCGCTCAGGACGGAGAAAATGCGCTAGAGATAGCGCGAGAGAGACAGCCGGATGTGATCCTGCTGGATATGTTGCTGCCAAAGATGTCGGGGCCGGATGTGCTGAAGGCATTGAAGAAGGATCCGACGACCGCTGGGATTGCAGTGGTCGTATTCACAGGACTGTCGGGGAAGAACGCAGCGCGGCTGGAACAGGACGGGGCGTCGGCATTCATGGAGAAATCGACCCTGGGGCTCGACAAGGGGTGTGAGGCATTTCTGCTAGCGCTGGCCGCCATCATGAAGAAGCTGAAACTCGAGATTCCCGCGCCGATGCCGGCCAGATAAGACGGGGATCGTTCGCCCGTGACCCTTTGACTGGGAGGCGCGCAGAATTCCGCCTCGCATCTGTCCGGTCCCCGTACGATCTACTGAAAATAAATCACTTAGGGGTGGGAACTCTAGACAGCGGGGCGGAGTCTATGTTGAGTGAGAGTCACGACTCGCCGGATTCGGACCGGAATGGGGCTCGGCGGCGAATTTTCAAGGGCGCGGTAGGGTGGAAAATCCTATAATCATTTAGGGAAAGCGGGACGCCAATATGGCGGGAGCAACCACCTTGGGTGATCTGGCAAGCGCAATTGGAGCACGGTCGCAGGAGGAAGCTGCGATTGTCGCCGAGCTGAAGGCTGGCTCGGAAGCGGCGTATGCGTGGCTGATCGGCGAGTTCCAGCAGCCGGTGTATGGACTGGTGTACCGCATTGTGAATGATCCGGCGGATGCGGCCGATACGACGCAGGACGTTTTCCTGAAAGTGTTTCGCGGAATGAATCACTTTCACGGCGGCTCGACGCTGAAGACCTGGATCTACCGGATCGCATTGCATGAGGCAGCGAACCGACGGCGGTGGTGGTTCCGGCACAAGGCGAAAGAGACATCCATTGAACCGGTGGAGTCGGAAGGACCGAGCCTCGGGGAGAATGCGATGCAGGTGGCGCTGACCGATCATGAGGATTCTCCGTTTGAGAGCGTCGCTCACCACGAGGTGCAGCACAGGGTAGAAGAAGAGTTGAGGAAGGTTCCGGAGCCGTACCGGACAACATTGATTTTGCGAGATCTGGAAGACATGTCGTATGAAGAGATTGCCGAAGTGCTGCAGATTTCGCTTGGAACGGTGAAGTCGCGGCTGACGCGCGGCAGAGATGCACTGCGGCAACGGCTGGCGCCTTACGTGCGCGAGGTTGGCAACGAATTGGGGCTGACAGCTCCGGCTGCAGACAATAAAGACAGTCGGCGGAGACAGACTTCTCAAACCCAAATCCCTCATATTCAGATTTCTCATACGGTTTCTCGAACCCAGGTGGCTGGCAAGGGTAGAAGGGTCGAGGTGAATTCATGATGGGCACAGTGAAAAACGCGGGATTGCAGTGCCCCCGGGCCAAGCGCTTGTTCTCGCCTTATCTGGACGGAGCGGTTACGGGGACGGAGATGCTCGCGCTGGAGCGGCATCTGTCGGCGTGCGCGAGTTGCAATAGGGAGTATCAAGCGTTGCGGCGGACGCAGCAATTGCTGGTAAGTGTGGGCCGTCCGAAAGTTCCGGCGGATTTGGGATTGAAGTTGCGGCTGGCGATTTCGCGGGAAGCGGCGCCGGCCAAGCGAGCCCGGTTCGAGGGCTGGAGGGTGCGGCTGGAAAATGCCTTGCATGCGTTTATGGTTCCGGCTACGGCGGGATTTCTGAGTGCGCTGATTATTTTTGGAATTGCGATGGTTTATTTCGTGGCGCCGTCCACGTTGCGGGCTGACAACGATGTGCCGCTGATCATGGTGAATACCGCACCCGAATTACAGCAGAGCGCTTTCGGCATGAGCCTGGACACGATTGAGGCGGACTCGCTGGTGATTGAAGCCTATGTAGACGCGAACGGGCGGGTGCAGGATTACCGGATACTCTCCGACACGGAGAAGTCGAAGGAAGTATTGCCGCAAGTAAAGCGGATGCTGATTTTCACCACGTTCCGTCCGGCGCTGTCGATGGGGCGGCCTACGCCCAGCAAGGCTGTGTTGTCGTTCTCGAGGATCAGTGTGCGGGGGTAGGGAGCTTTTAGCGTTGGGCCTTGGGCGTTAGCCTTTCAGCTCTCGGCTTTTCACCTTCTTAGTTTGCTTCCAAAAATCCCCACTTCTCGCAAAGTACGTGAGAAGCGGGGCACCCGTTTCTTGCTCGGTTCGATCAGACGCTGCTTGCGGAATGCTGATAGGTGCGATGTGTTGGGTCGGGGGCCGGACTGTCTGGTTCCGGCTGGAGGGCGGTGACGGGCGGTTGGAACGTTGAGCTGACCACCTCGAAAGTCTTCACGTAAGGAATTCCGTCCAGCAGTTCTTCTAGAATTTGCACTACCTCGGGATAGCCGGTGGCGTTGTAGGCCTGGGCGTTTCCCTCTTGATCCCAGAAGCTGACGGTGGCGACTTCGCTGCCATCGGGGAGGGCGAGGACAATGAGATCGAGGAAGCCTCGCTGCTGGCGCAACCACGGAAGGATTTTGGATTCCATCAGACCCGTGAAACGGCCCAGCGAGTCTGGTTTCAAGCGAACAGAGACTTTCCGAGCGAACATGATTGGACCCGCCTTCCGCCGTCGGACTGGCTGCTTGCGAGAAGCCACTCCGCACGACACACCACTTAGTTAGGTAGTGCGTTTCGGGACAGAAGCGTTACATCGGGAGGCAGGCCAGGCCGCCAGGATGCCCATCCCACTTCACACTGGGAGCTTCACACTTAGTAATCCAGAACTGGTGCTTACGGGTTTGACCCTCTTCTGCTAAGACCGTAAACTGAATGGTGTTCTCCGCCTATCTTCATAGAAGTGGCCAGTCAGTGGCTAGGGTGCGGGAGGGATTCCTGAGTCGTTTCTTCCTGAGTCGGTTTCTCGGTTGTGGGCTACGAGGTCTGGTCGCGGCAAGCGTGCTTGCGCTGCTGACGTCGGTGTGTCTGGCGGACAGCAACAATCCGATTTCGCTGGATACGAGTGAGACAATTTTCGCCGTGCTGACGGCGATGAATACGTGCGGCTACAACGTCAACCTAAATATTTCGGACGCGCAGCGCCTCAATATCCGGGCCGAGGTGGAAAAGAACCTCAAGAACTCCGAGGACGCGCAGACCACCATGAACGCGATGTGCGAGTGGTACCTGGCGCATCGCGGGAGGGATCCGGCGCACGATTTGTCGCAGTATGTGTCGCTGGCGCTGTACTTGCAGGGGCCTCCGCACTTTTTGCCGCGGGTGAAGGAGGACGACATGCCTCCGGATGCGGTGCCACTTGCAGCGTTTGGATCGGTGCTGGAGCCGTTTTACGATAAGGCCGGATTGCACGGCATTTGGGAGAAGCACCGGGCGAACTACGCCGCGCTGGTCGACCGTTACCACGTGCCGCTATCGAAGATGGTGTTCGATACGGATATCTATCTGAAGATGCAGTCAGGGGGATACCTGGGGCGCACGTTTACGGTCTATCTGGATTTCATGGGCGACCCGAATGAGGCGAACGCCCGGAACTACGGGACCGAGTATGAAGTGGTGGTGTTTCCGTCGCCGGACCCGACTGTGACCGATCCGCTGAAGATGCCGCAAATCCGGCATGCCTACCTGCACTACCTGCTCGATCCGCTGGCGGACAAGCATTTCAGTTCGGTCAAGCGAATCGAACCGCTTCTGCAATCGGTGAAGCGGGCTCCGCTGGAAGAGGGATTCAAGACGGACATTTCCCTGCTGGTGACCGAGTGCCTGGTGCGGGCCATTGAGATTCGAACCACGGGCAACAAAGGGACGGCAGAGGCGATGCGTTTGCAGGCGGTGGATGACGCCGTGAAACAAGGGTATGTGCTGACGAAGTATTTCTATACGGCTATTCTCAAGTTCGAAAAGGATCCGGCCGGATTGCGGACGGCGTATTCGGACATCCTCGACAATATTGATGTGAAAGCGCAGCAGAAGGCGGCGAACGAAGTGCAGTATGTGCGAGTGTCGGCGCCGGAACTGGTGCAACTGTCGCGGATGGAAGACCGGAAGATGCTGGTGACAGCCGATAAGCGGCTGATGGCGGGCGATTCGAAGGGCGCCCAGGAACTCGCGCAACAGGCGCTGGATAAAAAGATTGGGGATCCGGGGCGGGCGCTGTTCATTTTGGCACAGGTGGCAGTGGCGAATAAGAATCGAGAAGGGGCACTGGACGATTTCCAAAAGGCGATCCAGGAAACGAAAGATCCCCAGGTAGTGGCGTGGTCGCACGTGTATATCGGCAGGATTCTGGATATGAAAGAAGAGCGCGAGGCAGCGCTGACCGAGTACCAGGCGGCGCTGACATTCGGAGCGCAGCTGCCTGAGGTGAAGGCAGCGGCGGAGCGTGGCATACAACGGGCGTACGAGCCTCCGCCGGCGCCGCCAACGGCGAAACCAGAGTAGAGAAGCCATCAGCTATCAGTAAAGGCTGTGCCGCTGCGATAGAATGCACGGTCGAGAAATTTGGCGACAGTTCAGACTGGCTGTTCAAAACCAAGTGTGTGGAGTCGAGGAGAACGCATGACGCGAGCAGCGATAGTGGTCGCAGTCCTAGGAATGTGCGCCTGGAGCTTCGGGCAGAGCAACAGCAAGCCGGCAACCCAGACCGCGCCTGCGGCGGGACAAACTGCTGCAGGGCAGGCCGCGGCGCCTGCGGGGAAGCGTCCGCCAGCGGCCAAGACGCAGCCTGAGTTTGACGCCTACAAGGCGGCCATTGCCCAGACGGACCCAGCGGCGCTGGAGAAGGCCGCGGACGATTTCGCCGCGAAGTTTCCGGACAGCGAGCTGCGCGCCCCTCTTTACACGATGGTCATGGGACGTTATCAGGCGGTGAACAATGCCGAAAAGATGGTGACTTCTGGCAGGAAGATTCTGGCAATTGATCCGGATGACCCAGCGGCATTGGTTGGAATCTCGCAAGCGCTGGCGGAGCAAACGCATGATACGGATTTGGATAAGGATCAGAAGACCGCGGAAGCCAAGAAGGATGCGGAGCGCGCTCTGGTAACGATCGATACCGACGTGCCGACTTCGGGTTTTTCGGCGGAACAGATCAACGGCTTCAAAGGTTTCGTGCGGTCTGAGGCGTATTCGACGCTGGGTACGATCGCGTTCAAGGCCAGCGATTGGGCGGCCGCCGAAGATTATCTGCGTAAGTCGATTGACGCTCTGCCGCAACAACCTGATCCACTCGCAGTCTTCCGTCTGGCGGTTGCTCTGGATATGCAGAACAAACTTCCCGAGGCGGTGAAGTACGTGGACCAGGCGGTCGAGCTTACCAAGGATCGGCCGGACGCCGGTGTGGGGAAGGCAGCGCGCGATGAGAAGGACCGGCTGACCAAGCTGACCAGTGGGACGCCTCCGGGAGCGGCGGCGGCACCGAAAAACTAGATTGCGAAAGCAAACTCGGGGTGGCGACAGCGGGAAGCGGCGAACGGCGAACGGCGGTCGCTGAGGGCAGCTGTTCCACATAATCCCTCGATTTTAGAGCCCCATAGATGCGGGCCCCAGCATGAAGGAACGGGAAATCACGGCGCTGGAAGAGGGGCTGGGCTACCATTTCCGGCGGCGGGCCGTCCTTGAACAAGCGGTCACGCATAGTTCGCAGGCGCGGGAGCAGGAAGCGCAGCAGGCGGGCGAGAGCAAGTACAAGGTCAGCGACAACGAGCAACTGGAATTTCTCGGAGATTCGGTGCTTGCGCTGGTGACGAGCGAAGAACTCTTCCAGCGCTTTCCCCATTTTCGGGAGGGCGAACTTTCGAAGCTGCGGGCGCATCTGGTCAGTGAAAGACATTTGATCCAAGTGGCGCAGCAATTAGAACTTGGCCACTACCTGCGACTGGGACGAGGCGAGGAAAAAAGCGGAGGACGCGGCAAGACTGCCATGCTGGTGGACGCGCTGGAGGCGATTCTGGCGGCGATCTATCTGGACGGCGGACTTGCGGTCGCGCGAGAGTT
>Ga0209579_10004032_pt1 | contig 10379 bp, 5 predicted proteins | sample Coa_R1_2_FD_187152 | JGI IMG/M metagenome (GOLD analysis project Ga0209579, IMG submission 187152) | Surface soil microbial communities from Centralia Pennsylvania, which are recovering from an underground coalmine fire - Coalmine... | ecosystem: Environmental > Terrestrial > Soil > Unclassified... | reverse complement strand
TGATGATGTCGAGATATCCATCATTATTAAAATCATCAATGATGACGCCGCCCGCCATATTTCGCGAGGTAGTCAATTGCAGATCACCGGCCATATCCACAAAAGGATTTACTTTATAGGAAGAAGTGTCCTGGTCAAGCCCGGGTATCAGCCAGGCAGCAGGTACTTTACCGGGATACTCGCCAATGGTCATATAGGCTATATTAATCAGCCACCTGGATTCGAGGTCATCGGGATTTTTTTCCAGGATGGTTGAGTACACGTCAATACTCTTTTGCGAAGCGTAAGGATCGGTGTAAATGCCTGAACCTTTAATGGGGAAAATACATGATGCCATGGAATGATTGGCGATGCAATTATTTCTTTCGCCCAATCTTAAATAAGACAGCGCAAGATATTTTGCTATATTGGCAGCAAGCTGGTCAGTATCTGTTTTCATTCTTTCGTTCATGGGTTTGAGTATTTCGATGGCGTCTTTTTCTTTCCCCAATTTTAAAAGGGTGACGGCTTTAAAATACCGCGCCACAATTATTTTATGGGCGTCTCCAAGGGAGGTTTTTAATACCGAATCGTAAAAAGCAAGTTGAGCCTCTGCACAAAAAATGTTGTCTTTATCATATATGGATTTCAATCCCGCTTGATAAAGCTGCTCCATTTTTTCTTTTGCAGTAACATTTTTCTTGTACAGATAAAACATCACGACAGGAACAATCAATACCAAAACCGGCGTGATTACCCATAAAAATTTTGACTTCATAAAATGTTATGAATTTTTGTTTAAAGAATAATGTCTGGTTGGTGTTTTTTAGATTACTTCTCCTTCAATATCGTAATCGTAGGCTTTTGTAATTTTTACCTGTACAAATTCGCCAATGGGTAATTTTTTATCTGCGTGAATGATGACTTCGTTATCTACTTCAACGGAATCAAATTCTGTCCGTCCCAGGTAACGTCCGGATTCTTTTTTATCGATTAGTGTTTTGAAAGTCCTGCCGATCTTTTCCTGGTTTTTTTCATAAGAAATTTCCTGTTGCAGCTCCATGATTTCTTCAGCCCGTTTTTGTTTTTCTTCTGCAGGCACATCATCCCTCAATGCAAATCCGCCTGTTCCCTCTTCATGAGAATACGTAAAAATCCCAACTCTGTCGAAACGATGATGCATTAAAAAATCTTTCAGTTCATCTACATCCTGCGCGGTTTCTCCGGGAAATCCCGCAATCAATGTCGTGCGCAAACAAATGCCCGGCACTTTTTCACGAATCGTTTCGATCAATTCGTCCATTGCCGATCTCGTTATTTGTCTCCGCATCGCCTTTAACATATTGTCGCTGGCATGTTGCAAAGGCATATCCAGGTAATTACAAATATTTTCGCATTCTTTCATCACATCCAAAATATCCAGCGGAAATGTTGACGGGTAAGCATAATGCAAACGAATCCATTCCAATCCTTCGATATCGCTGAGACGTCTTAATAGTGCGGGCAACATTCTCTTTTTATAAATATCCAAGCCGTAATAGGTAAGCTCCTGGGCTATAAGCATAACTTCCTTCACCCCGATGCTCACCAATCGCTCCGTTTCTCTGACCAATTCTTCAATCGGTTTGCTGACATGATTACCCCGCATTAAGGGAATGGCGCAAAACGCACAGGTGCGGTTACAGCCCTCAGAAATTTTTAAATAAGCATAATGTTTTGGCGTGGCCAATAATCTTTCGCCAATTAATTCTGATTTATAATCTGCTTCAAATTGTTTTAGCATCAATGGTAATTCCATTGTGCCGAACCATGCATCGACCTCCGGAATCTCTCTTTCCAGGTCATCTCTATATCGTTGGCTCAGGCAACCCGTCACGTATACCTTATCCAGCTTGCCTTTCTTTTTTAATTCGACCTGTTGAATAATGGTATTGACGGATTCTTCTTTTGCTTTGTCAATAAATCCGCAAGTATTAACCACAACAATGTTGTGATCATTTTTTTTGTTTTCATGCACCACATCAATATCATTCGCATGTAATTGCCCGCTCAGCACCTCACTGTCAACCATATTTTTACTACACCCCAGCGTAATGATATTGACCTTATTTTTCTTTAACGATCTTGATTTCATAAATGAGTTCGCAAAGGTAGGTGTTATGTTGCAAGTTGCTGGTAATTGGCAACAATTCACCCAGTGACCAACAAAGAATAAGGCACTCATTTGATGGAAAAAAATTAACATTCGGCAGATTTATAAAGTTGGCCCCGTCAATATGATTCTGAAAGCCGCACGCATGGTGCATCGATCATCGCCTTTTGTTAATGAACGGTTTTCCTGCGGCTTTTCCATGCGTTGCCTATACTAATGTGTGCAATAAAGCGTTCACTATCCAACCACAATATCCTTAAACCATGACTAGCCAAATACCCAATTTCATCCCCTTAGAGTGCATTTATTTTCGGCCGCACCAACGCGTGTTGATAAGTTTCGTATTCTCTAAACAATGACCACCCTTAAATTGCTCCAGAATGAAGACTTTTTACCTCACGCTGCTTTGTTTCTTATTGGTTATTAAGGGGGTTGCGCAAACTCCTCCCGGACCTGTTCGATTCAAGAATGGAAATTTCTTTGGCAATAAAAATGTGCAAAATGGTAAGCTGACAAAAGACATTTTTAAGAATGTCCATTATCATAAAAATTATTTTGCGCTGATTCAGTTTGACAAAATTCCGGGGACTGATGAAAAAAAAGAACTCGCCAATCGTGGCGTCGTATTGTTTGATTACATTCCACGGAATGCTTACATGTCCGAAATCCAGGACAACATTAATTTTTCTGAATTAAAAAAGTATAACATTAGCGGGGTATATCCTGTTGATAAAAAATATAAAATCTCCTCAAGGTTATTGTCAGGTCTCCCTGCACAACATGCGGTTCCCGGAACTGTAATTGCCGTGAGTTTTTATGGATCTACTCCAAAACAGGATGTCATAAAAGAACTTACCCAAAAAGGCGTGCAAATTCTCCAAACAAAAATTCAACCCAGCCACGTGGTATTTGTCAATGCCTCCCTGGCGGTTATTCAAAAAATTGCAATGCTTCCTTTCGTAACCTATATAAACGATCAGCAATTAAAAGATGTTCCCCTTAATTACAACAACCACGCTGCGTACAGCATTGATGCACTGAACACTACCGCAGGCAGAAATTTACGAGGAACTAATGTTACCATTGGCGTTGGCGATGACGCTGACCCTTCCACCCATATTGATTTTACAGGCAGGCTATATGTGCGCACCCCGGCTTCACCGAATGATCATGGAACGCATACGACAGGCACGGCTGCAGGCGGTGGCATTCTTAATCCGATGTACGCAGGGATGGCGCCCATGGCAACCATCGTGAGCCAATACTTCAGTGATATACTGGTGAACGCGCCTACCTATATCGGTGATTTTGGAATGGTGCTCACCAACAATTCTTATTATTCAGGTCTTAGCGGATGCGCTGGTGAAGGGGAATACGATCCGTTAAGTAATTATGTGGATGACCAACTGGATCAATATGCTTCCATGTTGCACGTTTTTGCATCTGGTAATGATGGCAGCTCAAACTGCACGCCCTACAGCGGTTCATTTGCAACCATTAAATCAGGGTTTCAATGCGGCAAAAACATTTTGGACGTAGGTGCCGATGATAACATGACACATGTGGTAGCAGGATTTTCAAGCAGCGGTCCTGTTAATGACGGAAGATTAAAGCCGGAAATCGTTGCCGGTGGCGTAAACGTATTATCCACTTTCCCCTATAATAGTTACTGGACAGACAATGGAACCAGCATGGCTGCGCCCACGGTTACCGGAGCCCTTGCCTTACTTTATCAGCGGTACAGGCAATTGAACGGAGGTATAAATCCTTCCGGAGCCTTGGTAAAGGCGATTGTTTGTAACAGTGCTGACGATGAAGGGAATCCAGGGCCGGATTATCAATATGGATTTGGAAAATTAAATGCCAGAACTGCTGTTGAAGCCATTGAGAACAATCATTTTTTCACGGGATCAATAAATAATTCGGGTACTGCAAATTTTACTATTCCAGGCGTGCCCGCAGGAGCCTATCAAATAAAAATAATGTTATACTGGTCAGATCCTGCAGCCGCTCCCTATTCCACAACCGCATTGGTTAATAATCTTGACTTAACGGTAACGTCGCCGGATGCCATCCTTCACCACCCGTTGATATTGAATGCCGATCCGTCCTTTGTAAACAATAATGCGACAGAAGGAATTGATTCCATAAACAATGTTGAACAGGTAGTGATTAATAATCCTGCGGCAGGAAGTTTTACTGTTACTGTAAATGGTACCAGTGTCCCTGTAGGTCCGCAAAATTTTGTGATCGCTTATCAAATAATAAATCCATCGGTGACCGTAGAATACCCGTTCGGCAGTGAGACATGGGTTCCCGGACAAACAGAAAATATAAGATGGAGCGCTTACGGCGGAAGCGGAAATGGATTTACCCTGGAGTATTCTGCCGATAACGGTTCAACATGGGCAACCATCTCCAACAGCATTCCTGACGGAACCTTTTCTTATGCCTGGACCGTTCCGAATGCTGCAACAAATAAGGGATTGATTCGCGTCACCAGAAACGTCGCCGGTTACAACGATGTGAGCGATTATGATTTTACTGTTTTGGGTCAGCCGACACTTTCTGTGACTGATTCCTGCCAGGGTTATGCCGGTCTTTCCTGGAATAGCATTGCATCGGCCACTCAATATGAAATAATGGAATTGATCGGAGACAGCATGCAAAGTATAGCAACCACCCCGGATACGAATTTTCTTGTTCAGGGACTGAATAGAGACAGCAGTTATTGGTTTTCCGTTCGTGCAGATTATAATGGCTCGCCGGGAAGACGGGCAATCGCTGTAAATGTCGTACCTGCAGGAAATAATACCTGCGCACTCAATAATGATTTTTCTGTGGATTCATTGATCGCGCCCCTAACCGGAAGGATGTTTACTTCTACCCAACCCAGCAGTGCTTCAACAATAACCATTGAATTAAAGAATTTGGGAAATATTGCCTCCACGGGCTCCATTCCGGTTTCTTATCAGGTTAACGGAGGTGGCATAGTCACAGAAAACGTTTCCTCAACCATTGCAGCGCATAACGTCAGCAATTATTCCTTTGCAACCCCTTTTGATTTCTCCGCTGCCGGTACATACACGGTAAAAGCCTGGGTGAGTTATCCCGCTGATACCTTGCATGCAAACGATACGCTGACTGCCGTTGTCAAAAATTTACAAAACGACCCGCTCACGCTCAACCCATCATTTACCGAAGGGTTTGAAAGTGCAGCGATCGCCACATACACCTCGGCCACTTCAGGATTTATTGGTTTGGATCGATGCGATTTCTCCAACAGCAATTCCAATGGAAGAGCCAGGACATTTATCAATACTGGTTTTGCCAGAACCGGCGATCGTTCCGCAATTTTGGATGCGATCCAAAATAATGGTTCATCAACTGCTGACAGCCTGATCACAACCTTTAATTTATCGAATTATACGGCGAGCGATCAGATCTGGTTAAATTTTTATGTGAGAAACCAGGGCATCGATTTTTCACTTCCCGGAAACCAGGTTTGGATTCGCGGCAATGATCAATCTGCGTGGATTCCGGTATATACATTGCCCATCGATCCGGCAACCATCGGGGTTTATACAGCTTCTCCAAGTATTGACGTGAGCGGAGCCTTAGCCGGTGCAAGTCCCGTTCAAACGATCAGCAGCAGTTTTCAGGTAAAATTTGGTGAAGAAGGGTATACATCTGCCAATTCAATCATCACTGACGGCGATGTTGACGATGGCTATTCATTTGATGACATTACGATTACCAGGGCAGCTAACGACGTTGGACTAATCGCTTTGATAAGTCCTTCATTAAAAAATTTCTGTAATTTTTCCAATGCTGAAATGATCCAGGTGAAAGTAAAGAATTATAGCTCCTCCGCACTGACAAATATTCCCGTTTCTTATAGTATAAACGGAGCTGCTCCGGTAACAGAAAATATTCCATCACTCGCCGCAAAAGATTCGGTGATTTATACCTTTACCAACACCGCAAATTTATCTGCCTATCAAAATTATAATTTGAGTCTGTGGGTGAGTTATCCCGGAGATACCTATCATGCCAATGACAGTTTGCTCAATATTGATTTCAACACAACCCCTTTAGTCAGTACTTATCCTTATCTCGAAGGATTTGAAAACAATAATGGATATTGGTACACTGGCGGAATCAACAGCAGCTGGCAATGGGGCGCACCACAAAAAACAATTATCAATAAGGCTGCGAACGGAAACAATGCGTGGGTGACGAATCTCACTGGGAATTATAATGATTTTGAACAATCTTATTTGTATTCTCCCTGTTTTGACCTGAGCAGTCTTGCCAAGCCCGTTTTATCATTCAGTCATATTTTTCAGACGGAAGATGATTGTGATTGCGATTATCATTGGGTTGAGTACAGCACTGATGATTCGACATGGAATAAATTAGGTGTTGCCGGAAATGGGACCAACTGGTATGATGATGCTACCAATCAAAGCTGGCAAAAATCGTATACGAAATGGCATGTGTCAAGTTATGATGTGCCGACAACGGCAACCAAAGTGCGTTTCAGAATTGTTATGAGCAGTGATCCTGCTACCAATTTTGAGGGCGTCGGCATCGATGATGTACATGTTTTTGATAAAGCTTCGGTATACAGCGGTGCAAACACGGATGCAGGCATTACCCAAAATGTGAGCGGAATCAACTGGGTGGATTTTGGAGTTGGAAATAATCTAATCGCTTCCATTAATCCGAACGGACAAAATCTTGGGAGCACCACACTGAAAGTGTTCATCAATCACTCCGGAATTCGCCATACGTTCAGTCAATATTATTTAGACCGGAATATTGTGGTGCAGCCAACCACGCAACCAACAGACAGTGTTTCGGTAAGGTTTTATTTTCTTGATTCAGAGGCAGACAGTTTAATAAATGCAACAGGTTGTCCGTCCTGCAGTACAATTACCGATGCTTATGAAGCGGGCGTAACACAATACAGTAATGACCCATCGCATGAAGACAGTACCTTAAACGACAATATATCCGGAACGTACCGTTTTATCCTTCCGCGCCAGCAAGTGAATATTATCCCGAATGATAACGGCTATTATGCAGAATATAAAGTTGCCGGATTTTCAGAATTCTGGATAAACAATGGCGGTGCAACCAATGATCAGCCCTTACCGGTCACTCTTGAAACTTTTACTGCGACACTGATTAATAACAATGCAGGTTTATTAAAATGGACGATTGCACCCCAGTCCGGTGTTGTGAAATTTGTTGTTCAAAAAAGCAGTGATGGGGTTGCTTTTAATGATATTGGAACGGTGGATGGCAACAATACCACAACCGCATATCAATTCACAGATAATGCTTTGTGGGATGGAAATAATTATTACCGTTTAGAAATCACAGACACCGACGGCAACGTCCAATATTCGCAGGTGCGCGATATCATTTATGATCAACAGAGTTTCAGTATTGCAATTTTCCCAAACCCGGTAAAGACCGGTTTGCTCTACGTGAACACTTCAGTTGGTTGCAACAGCATTCAGATATGCGATGTTTCGGGAAGAACCGTCAAATCAAAAATCACCAATGGAACCCAGAACACCATTTCTTTAGCTGGCGTTGCCAAAGGAATTTATCTTGCGGTCGTTATAACTGATCATGGCAAGAAGGTGGAGAAGATTGTTGTAGAGTGATCGAGTGGTGTAAAAACGGGATTTTAATGAATGCATGAACTGATCTTTGTCTTCTTTATAGAATTAGGGCATTGAGAAGACTTCGTCACGCTTCGTGGAATTCGCCTTATGTTTTCGTGTCAACAAAAAAAGCCCTCCTGGGAACAGGACGGCCTCTAACGATTGCTTGCCATATGAAAAAAAACTTACTTCTTAGTTGTTGTGTCAGTCTTCATTTTGCTAGTATCAGCTTTCATCTTAGTAGAATCTGCGCTCATCTTAGTCGAATCCGCACTCATTTTTGTAGAGTCTGCGCTCATTTTAGTTGAATCTGCTGATGCAGAGCTTCCGCTGCCGTTACAAGCTGCAAATGCTCCGATGGCTAATACTACGAGTAATTTTTTCATTGTGTTCAATTTTGTTTGTTAACGAATGGTTTGAAGTTAATACCGCTATTTGAATAAAGTAACCCGCAGGCAAGAGGTTTTTTTATGTTTTTTTATCCCATTTGTTATCACGGTCTGGAATGAATGTCGTTTAGAGAAAAAATTATCTCATTTTTGGGTTACGATTATTAAATTTCGGTATTAATTAAAGCATCAACGGTGACGACGGAACCCAAAGAACAAGAATTGTTGCACGGATTGGCTCTTAACAACAGGCAGGCCATTGAGACCATTTACAAGGAAAATTATGCCATGGTGCAGAATTTGATCCTGAACAATAGTGGCTCATCAGATGACGCAAAGGATGTTTTTCAGGAAGCGATGATTGTCCTGTACGAAAAAGTGAGATCGGGTTCTTTCGAATTGAATTGCCAGATCAAAACCTATGTTTATTCAGTATGCAGGAGACTTTGGCTTAAAAGACTGAACCAAATGCAAAAGATCACGCCGGAGGTTCAAAGTCTTGAGGAACTGGTTGCGATCGAAGAAGAAATGGAATTGCACGAACAACGCAATAACGATTTTGTACTCATGGAAAAAGCGATGCTGCATTTGGGTGAACCTTGTAAAAGCCTATTGGAAGCTTATTATCTGCAAAAGAAAAGTATGGTCGAAATTGCAAATAATTTCGGATACACCAATGCAGACAATGCAAAGAACCAGAAATACAAATGCCTGATGCGATTAAAGAAAATGTTTTTCGATCAATATAATAACAAGAATAATGCAGGAAATTAATATGATGGATTCAATTGAGCGCTATATCAGGGGGGAGATGCTTCCTGAGGAAAGGGTGTTTTTTGAACACTTGCGCAAGAGCAATCCGCAGGTTGATCAGATGGTTGTTGAACATACCATTTTCCTGAACCAAATGAATAAATTCGGCGAAAGAAAGAATTTCAAATCGCAACTTCTTCATGTCCACGATCAGTTGTTTGAAAAAGGAATAATCAAAGAACCGTCGCAAGCAAAGATCATCACGATCTGGAAGAAATATAAACGGGTTGTTGCAGTTGCTGCGTGCATCGCAGGGATTACCGCTGTAGGCATCAGCGGGCTTGTTGCTTATTTCAGTCCGAAAGCAAATAATTCTGAAATTGCCCAGTTAAGAACAAAAATAGATAAGGTAGACCGTACCTTAAGAGTTCAGGAGGATGTATTGAATCATTTTAAGACGGCGCCCGTTCGTCCTTTAACACCAGGAAAATTTGGCGGCACCGGTTTTTTGGTTGATGGAACGGGATATATAGCGACCAGCGCTCACGTGATAAGCAGAGCGGATTCTGTATATGTGGTGAACAATAAAGGCGAATATTTTAAGACTTCAGAAGTTTATTCCAACGATACCACGGATGTGGCGATCATCAAAATCATTGACTCAAATTTTATTTACCGATCCGTTCCATATAGCATCAAGAAATCTTCTGCCGATGTCGGTGAAGAGATTTTCACACTCGGTTTTCCCCGAAATGAAATTGTGTATGGCAAAGGTTATTTAAGCGCACACACGGGTTATAACGGCGATACAACCTCTTATCAAATTGCTATTTCCGCAAACCCGGGAAATTCAGGCGGCCCGATTTTTAATCCCTCAGGAGAAGTAATCGGTATCCTTAGCGGCAAGCAAACCACTGCCGAAGGAGTGGTTTTTTCAAGCAAATCCATCAACATTTATAAAGCGCTTGATCAAATCCGCAAAGACACATCGTTAAATGCGTCAATCAAGCTGTCAACATCTTCCGCAGTAAAAGATTTGAATCGTGTTGACCAGGTAAGAAAAATCGAAGACTGCATCTTTATCGTAAAAAGCTATTAAGGATCTTCTTTTGCAGGCAGGCGGCTTTTTCGAAATGCAGATGATTCTATAAAGTTCAGATCCCGGTTATCAACGATCGGTTCTTATTTGCACCCGGTATCGGTCTCATTCAAACATCAACTCAATCACGGATTGTCCGTTTTCGATTTTCCCGAGAAGGCATGAAAATGATGCAATCCTGGGTTTTTTTCATGGGCCTGTCCGCAGGTCACCACCGGCTTTATCGATTAATATTCGCTCTTGCTTACGTATCTGTTTAAGAAGCGAATGTTACAGCCATAAATTTTTCGGATAAATACCAGCATTGATTAAATCATTCAAACTTT
>Ga0209579_10004025_pt1 | contig 10402 bp, 8 predicted proteins | sample Coa_R1_2_FD_187152 | JGI IMG/M metagenome (GOLD analysis project Ga0209579, IMG submission 187152) | Surface soil microbial communities from Centralia Pennsylvania, which are recovering from an underground coalmine fire - Coalmine... | ecosystem: Environmental > Terrestrial > Soil > Unclassified... | reverse complement strand
CTCGGCTCCGCGTTCGGTAACCTGGGCGAGACCGTCATCTTCGTCGACCGGCTCATCGCGCGCGGCGCGGGCAACCCGCTCCTCTTCCCGAATCTCGTCTTCAACGCGCCGCTGAGCTACGTCTCGATCGAGCTCGGCATCACAGGGCCGACGACGATGGTGTCCGCGCTCGAGGCATCGGGCGAGGCGGCGATCGCGTGGGGCGCGGAGCGTGTGGCGGCGGGGGCGGTCGACGTCTGCCTCGCCGGCGGCACGGACGAGCTCGACCCGACCCTCCACGAGGTGCTCCGCGACGGCGGTCTCCTCGCGCGCGGTCCGGCGCGGCCGTTCGATCGGGCCGCGGACGGCGTGGTCCCCGGCGAGGGCGGCGCGGTGCTCGTCCTCGAGCCGGTCGCGCGGGCGCGCGCGCGGAACGCGAGGGTGTACGCGCGGATCGTCCCGCAGCCGGGGTTCGGCGTTCCGGCGCCGGTCCATGGCTGGCCGGAGGATCCGACCGCGCTCGCCGAGGGGCTCGCCGCCGCCGCGGCGGACGCCGATGCAGTGTTCGCCGCGGCGAGCGGCCGGCCGGAGCTCGACGCGCTCGAGGCGGCGGCGCTCGCCGCGACGGTCGGCGAGGGGGCGGCCGTGACCGCCGTGCGCGGCGCGATCGGCGATTTCGGCGCCGCGGGTGCACACGCCGCCGCCGCGGCGGCATGCGCCATCTCCGACGGCGTCGTGCCGCCGACGGTCGGCCTGGTGCCCCCCGCACGCGCGGGGCTCGACGTCGTCACCGGCAGCGCGCGCCGGCGACCGCTCCGGGTCGCGCTGGTGAACGGGATCGCGCGCGGCGGGCTCTGTCGGCCGCTGCGCCTGGAAGCGGTATGAGGAGTCGATGAGCGCCCCCGACGATTCACGGCCGCGGCTCCCGCACGCGTCGCCGTTCCTGCTCCTCGACCGCGTCGTCGACATCGGCGAGCGCGGCGGGGCGTTCGTGAAGCTCGTGAGCGCGGCCGATCCCTGCGTCCACGGGGGCATCCTGCCCGCCGCGTTCGTCCTCGAGGCGCTCGCGCAGGGCGGCGGCGCCTATCTCGCCGCCCGCGGCGGCGAGGCGGGATCCGGCGGCTACCTGGCCGCGGTCGACGACTTCCGGCTACTCGATGACGTGCGCGTGGGCGACGAGATGCGCGTCGAGGTCGAGGTCGTGCGCTACTTCGGCGGCGCCGTCCTGCTGCGGGCGCGGGCGCTCGTCGACGGCAGCGTGCGCGCGGAGGGACGTATCACGCTGAAGCCGCCGCGCTGATTCCCGGCAACTCCGGCACCGGAACTGCGCGCTTGCCGGGCGCCCGGCCGTCCGCTAAGCGCCGGGAATGGAAGGGCCGGGCCTGCGCGCCGCGCTGCGCTTCGACGGCGCCGCGTGGCGACGCTTCGCCGAGCTCGGCTGCGTCTACGGACCGGAGTGGTGGAAGCGCGGCTCGCCGCCGGTCATCGCCGGGATCATCTATGCGATCGCGCGCGCGCAGCGCACGGCGGTCCTCGCGAACCAGCGCCAGGTCCGCGGCGCCCGTGGCTGGGCGCGCGAGCGCTGGGACGCGTATCGCGTCTTCGCCGAGTTCGCGCGCTCGGTGACGGAGGGGTTCGAGCAGTGGGGCCCGCGCCCGCGCCCGCTCGAGATGCGGGTGCGCGGCGAGCACATCGTCGAGGAAGCACTCGCCGAGCACCGCGGTGCCGTCATGCTGACCGGCCACTTCGGCTCCTGGGAGGTGGCGGCGCGCGTGCTGAGCAAGCTCGGCCGCCCCGTGAACATGGTCACCGCGCACGAGCCGAACCCGACGGTGCGCGAGTTCATGCACGCGGTCCGCACGCGCCACGGGTTCAAGGTGATCTACTCCGACCGCTCCGTCTTCACCGGCCTCCCGATCCTGCAGGCGCTCCGGCGCGATGAGATCGTCGGCATGCAGATCGAGCCCTGGGGCCCGCTCCCCGGCAGCCACCCGGTCGAGTTCTGCGGCCGGACGACGCGGTTCCAGCTCGGCCCCTTCGCGGTCGCGCGGGTCGCCCGCGCGCCCATCGTCCCCGTCTTCGCCGTCCGCACCGGCATCCGCCGCTACGACATCCGCATCGTCGGCCGCTTCGACCCGCGCACGCCGGCGGAGAGCGTCGCGGCGCTCGAGGCGACGGTCCGCGCCTACGAGGAGATCGTGCGCGCGCATCCGGCCCAGTGGCTGATGTTCGAGCCGGTCTGGCGTCCGGAGGCGGAGAGCGTGGGTGAGCCGACGTCCGGAGCGGCGGCGGTGGGCTCGGGGCAGCGGTAGTTCGCTTCGTTTCACGGCAGCGTGTCGAAGCGGAGGAGGCCGTCGTCGCTCATGGCGTAGTAGTCACCCTTGCTCGCCACGTAGATGTGCGCGGTCGATTTCAAGCCGGTGGGCTCGTCGACCGACCCGGGACAGAACGCGATCCTGGCATCACCTTCCGTGTCGAAGAGGAGCGACGAGCCGCACTCGGCGCAGAAGCCGCGGCGTACCTTCTCCGAAGAGGCGAACCACTTCAGCCCGCGCTCTTCAGTGAGCACGAAGTCCGCGCGGTCGACGGCGGCGTACGCGCCGAGGTGCCCGTGCCACTTCCGACACATCGAACAATGGCAATACGAGACACTCGTCGACCTGCCTCGAAGCTCGTACTTCACCGCCCCGCACAGACATCCGCCTGCTCTCATGTCACTCCTCCTGGCTGAATTTTAGCCCTGCCGACCTGTCCTGGTAACAGCCTCGAAGGCGCGAATGGTTGAAGATGCACGCGCTCCGACGCCGCCGCATGGCCGAGGTCGAGCCGCAGTGTCAGGACCTCGCCGCCAACTGTTCGCGCTGGCGCGGGGCACGGCCTATTGACATGCAAGCAATCTTGCTGTAATATGTGCAGCAACTCGAGCTCCCGTCGCCACAAACCTGGGGCGGTCGTCGGACGGGCGCCGGGCGGAAACCGCTGCGCGGTCGCCGGCGCACGCCTCACGTTCGCCGGCCCGCGCATGACCGGCGCTGTCCCGTGCACGTGACGCTTCGCGCTCAGGGCGGCCTTCCGTCGCTCCGTTCGGACGAAGTTTTCGGTTCGGTACGCAGGGCGCTCGGACGGGCGTCGAGCGCCCGCTTTCGCTTGCTCCAGTTCAGCGTGCAGACGGACCACGTCCATGTCCTCGTCGAAGGCGACGACGGCATCGAGCTCCGGCGCGGTATCCAGGGGCTCGCGATCCGCGTCGCGAAGGCGATCAACTGGCGGCTAGGACGTCACGGCGGCGTCTGGGACGGCAGATACCACGCGCGGGCGCTCCGGACGCCGCGCGAGGTACGCAACGCCCTCGTATACGTCCTGCAGAACTGGCGGAAGCACGTACCGGGCGCCCGCGGTCTCGACGCCCGGTCGTCGCGCCTCGAGGTTGCTGTATTTTCACGGGTTCCTGCTCCGGTCTCGTGAACGAGATCGGGGGACATGCGGGCCGCGGTTGGGCCCGGCTCGTCTCAAGATCCCGCCCCCGCCGCCCGATACTTAGCTGATGGTCCGCCATGCGGAACGCGCAGATCTGCCCTCGGCGCGTGGCCTCGCGGACCCCGCCCGCCGTCTCCTAATCCTGAGCGGCGGCTCGCTCGCGCTCATCGGGGGGCTCTCGCTGTGGGGGTATCTCCTCTTCGCGCGCGCCCTGCACGCGGCGGCGACCGACGCACCCGTCATCACCGTCGCCGGGCGGCAGCGGATGCTGACCCAGAAGCTCACCAACCTGGCGCTCGACATCCAGGTCGCCGCCGAGCGCCACCAGTTCGCGTTTCTGAACGGCGAGCTGCGCGCGGCATACGAGGCGTGGTCGCACGCGCACGAGGCGCTCCAGCACGGCGATCCGGAGCTCGGCCTCCCGGCGAACGGGAGCGCGTCGATTGCGACGGAGTTCGCGGCGATCGAGGTCGATTACGAGACCATCAGCGAGGCCGTCGGCCATCTGTTGCACGAGACGACCGTCACGTCGGTCGAGGCGGCGTACGACGACATCTCGGAGCAAACGCTGCGCATCGAGGAGCACGCGGAGCCGTTCGCCGAAGGGATGGACCGGGTCGCGACGCTCTACCTGAGCGAGGCGCAGGCGCGCGTCGCGGGCATCCAACACACGATGGTGCTGGTCACCGCCGTGACGCTCGTGCTGCTCGCGCTCGAGGCGCTGATCGTCTTCCTGCCCGCCGCGCGCCTGATCCGGCGGCAGTTCCGGCGCCAGCAGGAAGCCGCCGACGAGCTCGCGCTCGCGCGTGATCAGGCGCTCGCCTCGGCGCGCGCGAAGTCCGAGTTCCTCGCCAACATGAGCCACGAGATCCGGACGCCGATGAACGGCGTGCTCGGCATGATCGGGCTGCTCCTCGATACGCCGCTCGGCGCCGAGCAGCGCGATTACGCGGTCACGGTCCACCACAGCGCCGAGGCGCTCCTGACCGTCATCAACGACATCCTCGATTTCTCGAAGATCGAGGCCGGGAAGATGACGCTCGACGTGCTCGACTTCAGCCTCTCCGGCGTGATGGAGGAAGTGGCCGAGCTCCTCGGTCCGCGCGCGCACGACAAGGGGCTCGAGCTGGCCTCGCTCGTGGCGACCGACGTGCCGGACGCGCTGCGCGGCGACCCGGCCCGGCTGCGGCAGATGCTCGTCAACCTGGTCGGCAACGCGATCAAGTTCACCGACGCGGGCGACGTCACGATCCAGGCGGACCTGGTCGGGCAGAACGCCGCGCAGATCACCGTGCGGCTGAGCGTCCGCGACACGGGCATCGGTATCGCGCCCGAGCGGCACGCGGCGATCTTCGAGAGCTTCACGCAGGCCGACGGCAGCACGACGCGCCGCTACGGCGGCACGGGTCTCGGCCTCACGATCTGCCGTCAGCTCTCCGCGCTCATGGGCGGCACGATCGGGCTCGAGAGCGCCCTGGGCCGGGGCAGCACGTTCTGGCTCGAGCTTCCATTCGGGCGCGGGACGGCGCGCGCCGTGCCGCGGCGGGTTCCGGGCACGATCGCCGGCCGCCGCGTGCTGGTCGTCGACGACCACGCGGTGAACCGGCGCGCGCTCGAGGGTCAGCTCCGGTCGTGGGGCATGCGTCCGCTCGCCGTGGCGAGCGGCACGGAGGCGCTCGCGGCGCTGCGCGCGGCGACCGACGATCCCTTCGCGCTCGTGCTGCTCGACATGCAGATGCCGGACATGGATGGCGAGCAGACGGCGGCGGCGGTGCGGGCCGACGGGTCGCTCGCCGGCGTGCCACTCGTGCTGCTGTCTTCGAGCGGCAACCGTCCCAAAGCGGACGAGCTCGCCACGAAGGGCCTCGCCGCCGCGCTCGTGAAGCCGGTCCGCGGCTCGCGGCTGTTCAACACGATCATGGAGGTCCTCGGCGACGTCGCCGAGGAGGAGGGTTCGATGTCGACGGCAGACGAGGGCGCTGCCCAGACCCGGCTCACCGGGCTCCGCGTGCTGCTCGCGGAGGACAATGCGATCAACGAGAAGGTCGCGCGCCGCATGCTCGAGCGCTGGGGCTGCACGGTCGACTCCGCAGCCGACGGCCGCGCCGCGGTGGACGCCATCGCGGGCACCACGTACGACGTCGTGCTGATGGACCTGCAGATGCCGGAGATGGACGGGTACGAGGCGACCGCGGAGATCCGCCGGCGCGAGAGCGGACGCCGGACGCCGATCGTCGCGATGACGGCGCACGCGATGCAGGGCGACGCCGAGAAGTGTCTCGCGGCCGGCATGGACGACTACGTGGCGAAGCCGGTGCAGCCCGCCGCGCTCGAGGCGGCACTCCGTCGCTGGGCCGCGCAACCCGTCGCGCCGGCGCCCCCCGCCGAGCCGGTCTTCGACCCGACGCGGCTCGAGGAGCTGGTCGGCGACGACCCCGACTTCCGCCGCCAGGTCCTGGGCGAGTTCCTCGAGATGGCGCCGAAGCTGCTCGCACGCGTCGATGGCTCGGTCGCCGCGCGCGACGCGGCGGGCGTCGCCGCCGCGTCGCATTCGCTCAAGGGGAGCGCGCGCACGCTCGGCGCCGACGCGTTCGGAAGTGCCTGCGCCGAGCTCGAGACGCTCGGTCGCGAGGGGGTGCTCGACGCGGTCCGCGACGCCGCGGAGCGGGCCCGGCAGGAATTCGTCCGGCTCGAGGGCGTGCTGCGTCCGTACGTGGCGGGCGGGGGAACGAACCCGGCGTGAGCTAGGAGATCGTGCCCCAGGCCGCGGCCGGGTTGCGGTGCAGGAAGCGGTTCACCTTGGCGTTGGCGACCAGCATTGCGAGCGTCTCGAGGAAGTTCCGTCGCGGCGGGGGCACGAAGCGGCGCAGCATGCTGCGCACCGAGTAGAAGCCCGCGTAGACGGCGCGGAACCCGTCGATCATCTCGTCGGCCGTCATGTTGCGCGGCCGGACGACGGGGCTGCCGTAGTCGTAGTGCCCCCAGTCGTCGTCGAGCAGGCGGCCGGCGGCGAGCATGTCGGCGTGGAACTTCGTGCCGGGGTACGGCGCCGGCGTGAACAGCTTCAGGAAGCTGATCTTGTTCTCGTCGAGCCAGCGCAGCGTCGCCGCGAACGTCTCCGGCCCGTCGCCGTCGAGGCCGACCATGACGAGCGCGATCACCTGGATGCCACGCGCGCGCAGCTTCGCGATGTCCTCCTTGAAGCGGCTCGGCCGGTTGAAGCTCTTCGCCACCGACGCGAGGCTCTCGTCGGAGAGGCTCTCGAAGCCGATCGAGAGGACGCGCGCGCCCGAGCGCGCGACCAGGTCGAGCAGCTCCGGATCGCGCGCGACGTTGACGGTGGTCTGGCTCACCCACTGCACGCGCAGCGGGATGAGACGGCGGAAGAGCTCCTTCGCCTCCTCGGGCCGCGCGACCGGGTTGTCGTCGAGGAAGAGCAGCCGGCGTGCGCCGAGCTGCGCCAGGTCGCGGACGTCGGCGATCACGTCGTCGACCGGCCGCGTCCGGTAGGTGCGGTCGTAGTACGTCTGCACGGCGCAGTACTCGCACGGGTGCGGGCAGCCGCGAGAGAAGTACACCGGCCAGAAGAAGTACATCCGGTAGAGCCAGCTCGAGCGGAACGCGTCGCGCTTGAGCAGCGGCAGGGTCCACCAGTCGATTCCCGGGAGCCCGCGCAGATCGTGCCAGCGGCCGGCGCGGTAGATGCCGCGCGAGCGGCCGGCGGCGAAATCAGCGAGCACGTCCTTCCAGACGTACTCCGCCTCGCCCGCGACGACCGCGTCGGCGTGCGCGAGCGACGCCTCGGGCGCGAGTGAGACCCACGTGCCGCCGAGCACGACCTTCTTGCCGCGGTCGCGGAAGCGGTCGGCGAGGTCGTACGCGCGGCGAATCTGCGGCCCCATCGCCGTGATGCCGACGACGTCCGCGTCGCGTGCGATGCCGTCGACGTCGAGGTCTTGCATGAGCTCGTCGGTGAACCCGACCTCGTGCTCGGGCGGCGTGAGCGCCTTCAGGTACGGCAGCGTGATCCCGCTCGTCCAGTAGCGTGTCGTCTTGTGGAGCGAACCGTCGCGCAGATAGTGCGTCGGCGAGATCAAATGGATGCGCATGTGGGCGGGTGTCGTATGCCGGTCGCCGCGGAAGCGGTCAATCGCCGCCAGCCCCAGCGGTCAGCGAGGCCCGCAGAGCGGCGTGGCCGTCGCAACGAGAACGATCGCGGCGATCCCTGCGAGCAGGAGGAGCGCGAGCAGAACGTTCTCCACGCGCGGTGTGTCATCGACGACGTGCAGCATGCCGGTGAACCGCCCCGCGCTGAAGAGCCATGTCGCGGCTCCGTTCGCCTCCGTGCGGCGGTAGACCAGGACGCTGATGAGGATCACACCGACGATGTAGGGGCCGTTGGCAACGAGCCGACGCAGGAACGCCCGGCGGACCTCGCGATCGGGATCAGCCGACGGTCGCCAGAGTGTGCTGCGCTCGTGTGGCATCGCCGCCGACGGGTACGCCACGGCCCGGCGCGTGTAAAGACGTGGCCGCTCGACTCACGTTGCCCGCAGGGCTACGAAGGACTCCCGATGCGCGCGACGGCGCTCCGCACGTACCGGGAGCTTCTGCAGGCGGCGTGGGTGCGGGAGGTTCCCGTCGGCCCGGTCGACGAGACCCTCGCGCGCGTCGGTCGGATCCTGCGCGATGCGAAGATCCCGTTCGTGGTCGTTGGTGGTTTCGCCGTGATCGAACACGGCTACGAGCGGTTCACCAAGGACGTCGACGTCCTCGTGTACGCGGCTGACTTGCATCGCGCCATGACGGCGCTGCGCGCCGCCGGCTTCACCGGAAACCGCACGCCGATCGGCGCGAAAATGCGAGACCCCGAGACTGCGGTCGACGTCGATGTTCTCGGTACGGCTTTCGAAGCCGAGGAGAGAGCGCTCTCTCGTTCGGCGCGAGCGAGGACGGCGCTGCCAGCGATCCCGGTCGCGCATCTCATCCTGATGAAGCTCGAGGGCGGCCGCAGCAAGGACTACGCGGACGTCGTGGAGCTCCTCAAAGCCGGGGCGTCCGTCCAGGCCGTCTCGCGGTACCTCAAACGTGTCTGGCCGAAATTGCTGCCTCGCTTCCGTGAACTCGTGGCGCAAGCGCGCGCCGAGCTGAAGCCGCGACCACGACGCGGCCCGGATCCCTCGGGGCGCTGACGCTAGCGCAGCGCGACGGCGGCCGCGTCGCCCTCGACGATCCGGTAGCGCCGGTCCGCCGCGACGTCGCGAAGTGTGGTGCGCACTCCCGAGGGCCAGCTGATCTCCACCGCGCTCGCGCGCCTCTCATCGCCGAGCCCGAAGTGCTGCACGAGGCTCGAGCCGGAGAGGTATCCCGACCCCGCGTGCACCTCCCGCGTCTGCCATCCCGCCGCCGTCTGCACGCGGACCCGCGCGCCGACCGCGTCGCGGTTCGAACGCACGCCGACCAGCTGCAGCTCCAGCCAGTGGCGCGCCGGCCCGACGTTGTGCAGCACGACGGCGGGCTGGCGGTAGTTCCGGATCACGAGGTCGACGCGCCCGTCGCCGTCCAGGTCCACGACGGACAGACCGCGGCCGTCCTCGACCCGGTCCGCCCCGTCCACCCACGCGACGTCGGTGAACGTGCCGTCGCCGTTGTTCCGGAAGAGGCAGTTCCGCTCGCGGCCGTTCAGGCTGTGCTGCCCGATGTTCAGGAAGGAGCCACTCGACTGGTCCAGGCGTCGACCGACGCCCTCGAACATGTCCATTCAGACGTCGTCGAGGATCGGTCCGGAGATGAAGCCGTTCACCGCATACAGGTCGAGCCGGCCGTCGTCGTTGTAGTCGAGGAACTCGCTCGCCCAGCCCCACTGCGTGTCGCGCACCCCGGCCGCGTCGCTGACGTCGGTGAAGTGCCCGTCGCCGTCGTTGCGGTAGAGCGTGCTACCGCGCGTGAGCTCGCGGATGATCTCGTGCGTGCGGTGGCGGACCTCGTCCGTGAAGAAGGCGAGCAGCCGGTAGCGCCACGGGATCGGGGCGGGGAAGTCGGGATGCAAGAGGGCCCACGCCGAGTTCGCGTGCATGTTGGAGACGTACAGATCGAGGTCGCCGTCGCCGTCGTAGTCGGCCCACGTGACGCCCATGCCGGCGCCGCCGTCGACGACGCCGGCGGCTGCGGCGCGCTCGCGGAACGTCCCGTCCCGCTCGTTGTGGTAGAGCGCGTTGCCGCCGAACTCGTTCGCGACGTAGAGGTCGGGCCAGCCGTCGCCGTCGTAGTCGCCCCACGCGCCGGCGAGGTCCCACCCCGTGTGACCGACCCCCGCCCGCCGCGTCACGTCGACGAACGTCCCGTCGCCGCGGTTGTGGTAGAGCGTGTTCCCGACCCCGTTCGTCGCGCGGTAGTTCGGCTGCGGGACGCTCGCCTCCTGGTCGCCCATGCGGACGACGTAGAGGTCGAGGAAGCCGTCACGGTCGTAGTCGGCCGCGACCGCCATGCTGCCCCAGCGCCCGGGCGCGATGCCCGCCGCGGCCGTCACGTCCTCGAAGCGCCCGCCGCCCGTGTTGTGGAACAGCCGGTCGCCGCCGCGTGCCGCCGCGACGAACAGGTCGGGCCAGCCGTCGTTGTCGTAGTCGAAGAACAGCGCGCCAGTCGCGACGGCGGGGTAGGGATGCGGAAGCCCGGACTCCACCGTCACGTCGGTGAAGTGCCCGTGGCAGTCGTTCCGGTAGAGCACCGCGTCTGGGCTGCCGGCGAGGAAGACGTCCTCGCAGCCGTCGCCGTCGACGTCGGCCACGGCGCTGCCGCTATTCGCACCGACCGGATTCTCGCCGCCGCCGAAGAGCCGGAACACCGGCGAGCCGGCGTTGGTGTGGACGTTCCGGATGCCGGGCTCGTCCGTGGCGACGGCGAACCGCGGGGCGGCGCCCGCGACGAGCGTCCGGGCGAGGACGTC